>Ga0210396_10006843_pt1 | contig 10897 bp, 9 predicted proteins | sample IncBWH17OmetaG_FD_155466 | JGI IMG/M metagenome (GOLD analysis project Ga0210396, IMG submission 155466) | Forest soil microbial communities from Barre Woods Harvard Forest LTER site, Petersham, Massachusetts, United States - Inc-BW-H-17-O ... | reverse complement strand
CCTGCCCCGCATTCCCTGTTCCGATGGCGCCGGCGAAGTTGCCGCCATTGGTGAGGGTGTCACGGCGTGGAAGCCCGGCGACCGCGTCTGCGGCACCTTTTTCCAGAACTGGATCGACGGGCCGCCTACTCCCGCCAAGATCAAAGGCGCGCTTGGCGGGGACATCGATGGCATGCTTGCCGAGTTTGTGCTCCTCAAAGAAACCGGCATGGTCCGCTTTCCCAAGCACCTCAGCTTCGAAGAAGCCGCAACACTACCCTGCGCCGCCGTCACCGCCTGGAACGCGCTCGCCGCCGCCAACCTTCAACCCAACTCCACTGTCCTCATCCAGGGCACCGGCGGCGTTTCGATTTTCGCGCTGCAATTCGCAAAGCTCAAAAGTCTGCGTGTGCTCGGCATCTCTTCAAGCGACGCCAAGCTCCAACGCGCCTGTTCTCTGGGACTCGATAAGGGACTCGACTACGGTGAGACTTCCGAGTGGGACCGCTGGGTCATGGAACAGACCAGTGGCGAAGGCGTGGATCTCGTTGTCGAAGTCGGCGGTGTTGGAACGCTGCCGCGTTCACTTCGCGCCGTAAAGATGGGCGGCATGATCGCCCAAATCGGAGTGCTCACTGGGCCTTCCGAACCGATCCCCGTCCCCATGATCCTGCACAAACAGGTTCGCATCCAGGGGATCTACGTCGGCTCCCGCCACCACTTCGAAGAGATGAACAAGGCAATCGCCGCCGCGGAACTGCGCCCCATTTTCGAAAGCCGGCCATGGACCCAAGCCCGCGAAGCCTTCCGCGAGATGGAATCCGCCACCCACTTCGGCAAACTGGTACTCAAGGCGCAATAACAATAAGGTCCATTAACAAATCCCCCAACCAGCCCCGACCAAACAATGATCGATCCCGCGACCTGCACGGGGACGGAGTAGCACGTGCCGACGCTTACGTGAGGGGTAAGCTGGCGGGTGCCCCCGGTCCCGAAAATCGCTTTCAACCACGCCGAGGGTGCCCCGGTCCCTCGCTTTTGGGACCGGGGAGATAGGCTCGCTTGTCACTGCAGCCGGATTCACGGTTGGCGTATTCTCGCGGTGCAGCAGAGTTGGGGGTGGGGGTAGAGAGGGGCATGAATGGACAGCTATCTCACCCTCAACTGAACCCCAGCACCGGATGCGGCGTGTACGGCTGTTCCAGCGCTGCAATCTCCTCCGCCGTCAGTTTCAACGACAATGCCGCCACCGCATCCGTCAGATGATGCGCCTTGGTCGCACCCACAATCGGCGCCGTCACCACCGGCTTGCTCAGCATCCACGCCAGCGCCACCTGTGCCCGCGGCACTCCACGCTTCTCCGCAATCTCGCCCAAGCGGTCAACAACTTTTTGGTCGTCCTCCTCGGTCCGCGAATACATCGTGTTGCCGAATCGATCCGTCTCAGACCGCTTCGTCGTCTCCGCAGCCCATGCGCGCGTCAGCCGTCCGCGTGCCAGCGGACTCCACGGAATTACCGCGATTCCCTCTTCCGCGCATAACCCCATCATCTCGCGCTCTTCTTCGCGGTACAGGAGGTTGTAGTGGTTCTGCATGCTCACAAACCGCGTCCACCCGTTCAGTTCTGCAAGAAAGAGCGACTTCGCAAACTGCCACGCATACATGGATGAGGCGCCGATATACCGAACCTTGCCTGCCTTCACCACATCGTGCAGCACTTCGAGCGTCTCCTCGATCGGCGTTTCATAGTCCCAGCGATGAATCTGGTAGAGGTCGACGTAATCCGTGCCCAGCCGGCTGAGACTTTGATCGAGCTCAAAAAGGATTGCCTTGCGCGACAGACCGCGCCCGTTTGGCTCGTCGCGCATCACGCCGTGCACCTTGGTCGCAATCACGACTGCCTCGCGTCGCGTATTGGCTTTCAGAAAATTACCCACGACCCGTTCGCTGTCGCCGCTTGAATAGACATTGGCGGTGTCGAAGAAGTTGATCCCCAGTTCCAGCGCCTGCCGCAGGAATGGCTGGCTCTGCTCTTCATTCAGCGCCCACAGGTGGCGTCCGCCTTTCAATTCGCCCTCCGCTGGCGGCTTGCCATATGTCATGCAGCCCAGGCAGATGCGCGATACCTTCAAACCGGTCTTGCCAAGATTCACGTATTCCATTCGTGCTCCTCAAAAAAGTGAAGTAGTTCCTCCCATAAGATGCATCGCTTCATGGGATCGGTGCGCGCTGCGGCTCGGCAAGCAGTCGTTCGTAGATTGACAGCGTCTCGGCACTGAAGCAGACAAATCGCACCACTTCGACTCCACTCGCGGCAACATGCTCTCCGACGATATCGACGGCAATCCGGGCTGCGCGTTTCGGCGGAAAGCTGTACACGCCTGTACTGATCGCCGGAAATGCGATCGATCGCACCCGGTGCTGTTTCGCCAATTCAAGACATCGACTGTAGCAACTCGCAAGCAGATCATCCTCATCGTGGCCGCCGCCCTGCCAGACGGGCCCAACGGCATGAAAGACCCATTTCGCGGGAAGATGAAATCCCGGTGTAGCCTTGGCGTCGCCTGTCGCGCAGCCGCCAAGCTTCCTGCACTCGGCCAACAACTCCGGTCCCGCTGCGCGATGGATCGCACCGTCCACGCCGCCGCCGCCCAGCAGCGAAGTGTTGGCCGCATTCACAATTGCATCCACTCTAAGGGTTGTAATGTCGCCCTGCACAGCAATCAGTTCTGCCATCGCCGCTCGGCTCCAAACCTTTCGCTTTGACGATACATCAAGGGTTTGGGATGTACGGAGGCCGCGCTGAAATGCGCTTCAAAGGGTTCGCTCTATTGCACGATATACGTAACCGATGTGCTCGACATGTGCAGCGATCCCTTGGGTAAGAAAGGAATGTTGTAGGGGTAAACATAGCTCACGACAACCTTCACACGGCTGCCGGGGTTTTCGTTTCCGTCTGGATATGTTGTATTCGCGCTGAGCGCGCCGTTCCCGAGATTCGGCCAACCCAGCTGCGTCACCACAGTGTTGATGTTTGCTGCCGATGCCGTGCACGAAGCGCCGCTTCCCGTCTGGCAGGTGGCTCCATGCACCATCGCATAGCGCGTGGCCTCGCGCGCAGACTCCGAGATCATGCAGTAGCTGTAATAGGCAAGACAAAGCTCAATCATTACGAAAGTGAACGCCGAGATGATCGGCAGCGCCAGCGCTATCTCAACCATGGCCTGGCCACTTTCGCTCTGCTTCTCTCCGCTCGGCCCCCCTTCAACCTGATTCGAGAAGCGCGTGAAACATAAAACAAGTCTCCGCGCGCCCGGAAGCGTGCTGCAGATGTTTCGCATCCATGCTCGCCGTCGCATCGTCATTCCTGCACTTCCATCACCGAGCTTCCGCTCACCGTGAACGTCTTCGGCAAACCGGGACACATCACTACCGGGTTGATGTTGATGCTCGAAACAACTTTAACGAATTGCAAATAGTGGTTGCCGGCGTTTGCAGGACATACTGCGGATGCCGCGGCCTGGGTTGAGTATTGCGTCCCATCTACGGCATTGGAACACGCATAGTAGGACGTCGGCGTCACGGTAACATTAGTGCTGAAATCGGCCGCCTCTACCTCAGCAGCATTCTGGATTCCCGTAGAGTCTGCGGCGAAGGTCGAACTGATCATGCCGTACATCGCTCCTGCATGGGCGCAGTTCGACACTTCAATCGAGTCGTAAATCAACAGCGCCAGCTCTGACGTTCCCAGCAACAACGGCGTTCCAAAAATCCCAAAGACCAATGCGAGTTCAAGCGCGGCATTCCCCGCATCATCTGTGAGGCGCTTTCGCATCCAGGTGATCCGGGACCGGAGTTTGGCAGATTTCATCGTCATATCTCTATCGCCTCATTCCACTAGTTTGGCTACAGACAGGTTTAAAGTTCCCAAGGCCGATGTAGCATAGCTGTTCAGCGTGGCTCCGCCAGATATCGAAAGCGTTTGTGACACAAAGTCCATGTTTAAGGTTGTGCCAGTTCCGTTATTCAGGGTCACTGCGGCGTTCGGTGCGTAAACGAGGCCTGAGAACGTGGAACTTGATCCGCCTTGAATCGTGACGTTGTTGCCCATTGCGTAGAACAGCGTCTGCGGAACGCCACTCACGGTCGGCGCCGAAAGGGTTGCGGTCACGCCGTTGGCAATGTTGACATTTCCGCTGGTGTAGAACACGACATTGCTTCCGGACACGGGCGCGCCCCCGCCGGTCGTAAAGTCGCCCTGAATGTAGTAGGTGTATCCCGGCGCGAAGTTCACAGCAGCCGCGTTGCTGGTATTCAGGCCGGAGTAGCACACGGTGTTGCTCATGGTGGTCTCACCAGCGAGCGGCAGATTATAGACACCGGTGTAGTTGTTTGCAGCTGTCCAGCCCTGGATGGGATTGCTGTAGCAGGGAAGTCCTGTCGGAAGGGTCGGCACCGTAAGCACCGGCTTGCACTGCGTTGTAATCCCCTGGACCACCTTGGTCGACGACGTGATCTGACCGTTGTTATTGATGTTGTTGCCGTTGTCCCAGGAGTTCGAGACAGTGCCCAGCGAAAGGGCGTTCAAAGTCGCGCTCCCTGTCACCCCAACTGCATTGTTTCCGCTGGAGTCCACCGTCACTCCGCATTGGTTGGCATTGATCCCGGCATTGTTGGTCATGCCGAGGCCTTGTCCACTGGGCGCCTCCAGGCAAATGCAGGTCGGGCTGCTCAGTCCACCGCCGGCAACCGCCCGGGCAGAAATAGTCATGCTGATTGAGTTGTGCTGGAATGCGGACAGAAAAAACGTCGGGATCGGCTTGGAAACATCCGCCTCTATATAAGTGGAATTTCCCGAATAATTGCCAGAGCTTGGACTTTTGAGCGTGACTGTGGCGGGATTCGAAGAAGCAGCTGGATCGAACCCATTCATTCGCGCCATGGCATTGGCGACGGTCTGCTCGTTTGAAGTGTTCCCCGCGCTCGATTCCTCGGCGGCGGCGACGGCGGCGGCGTCGGCAGCGGCCTGCGCCATCCGTTTTTCATGAAACAAGTACCCGACATCCAGCCCCAGCGCCAGAAAGCCAAGCAGGAAAATTCCAAGAAATACCGTAATCACCATGGTGGCTTGTCCATGGTCATCCGACACCAAGGTCCGTGCGATTGTTAAATTCCAGCGCCAAATTGCCTTAGGCCGGGAAACACCCAAAGCTGGACCGGCAGGGCCTGCAGCAGTTAAACTCTTAGCGTTGTTCATCTTACACCAAGGTAACCGATAGAATAACTCAATAGTACTCGTGTATAAGTTACGTACGCCCTGATGTATTGTCAATTTCGGAGCAGTGCCACTTTTGTGTCAGGAGGTTTTCTGAGCTCGGATGGCGTTGAATCCCGTCGGTCAGTCGAGGGCTGAGGGGCAAAGCAAGGCTGTTGCCGTGCCCCTGAGTACTTTGGCACGTCCAAGAACCTTACAGACCACTATGAATGCGCTAACCTTGGAGAGGCAAAGCCATTCGCACCGCGCGCCGCATTCCACCCCATGCTTTACCACTGATACGTTGCTGCAAACCGTCCAAATCGCGAGTGCCGGGTCACTTCCAGGCGTGGGGGCTCCAGACCTGCGCCCATTCAAGCCCTTCTTTCGATTGGTTTGGTTGCTCCTGCTCACCGGGTTAGCTTTGCTTGCGGGTTGCGGCGCCGGACCCGTAACTGCAACTTCGGCCAATGCCGCCTTCTCCGTTTCACCGGGTGCTGCATACATTGACACCAGTTGTACCGGCTGCAACGCCCTGAACGCTCACGCCAGCCCCATTCATCAGTTTTCCGCAACGCTTGCCGCTGGTGGAGCCGCGCCTGTCACGTGGAGCGTCAGCGGTGGCGATCCCGCTTCAGGTCCAGGAAAGATCAACGACCAGGGCCAGTACACCCCTCCCGCGTATCTCACCTCTGACCGGACCCAGGTTCAGGTCACCGCAGCCCTCAAGTCCGATCCCACTCTCCGCGCCACTTCCTTGCTCACACTGACGCCCGGCTTCCTGCAACCGCTCACTCCAGAGAATGCGGCGGTGGGACCAAGCGGTTCCATTACCGTGACTGGCTACCTGGCTGAAGCAGGTGGAACCAGCGAGATCCACTTCGCGCTCTCCAGTACTCCAGCCGGCGACAACCCCGGAGAGGGCACTTTGAGCGCGCCTGCCTGTCAGCGCACCCGTCACGCTTTCACCACTTGCTCCGTCACCTACACAGCGCCCGCTCTGGTTTCTTCCACCGGCGTCACGTACGTAGTGGCAACGCTCCCTGGTTCCACCGCGAAGATAGAGACCGCCGTGCTTCTCAATGCACCCGGGGTAATGAGCAACCCGGCGAGCCACCAGGACTCCTTGTCCGCACCCATGCTGCTCGGCAGTTCCGGAGGAAACAACAACGACTTCGACGAAAAAGGCAACACGGTCGTCGACTGCTGCAGTGGCACGCTGGGCGCACTCGTTCAGGATGCAGGAGGCCGCCAGTACCTGCTGAGCAACAACCATGTTCTCGCCCGCAGCGATCGCGCTTCCGTCGGCGACACCATCGTTCAGCCCGGCCTCATCGATAACAACTGTACGCCCAATGGTGATGGCGCCGGGACGGTTCCGGTTGCCGCATTGACCGCCTGGCTGCCCCTTCGTTCCCCGCAAACCAACGTCGACGCTGCGATCGCGCAAGTTGCATCGCACACCGTCGATCCAGGCGGCAGCATCCTCGAACTCGGCCTGCGCCAACCCGACGGCTCGCTGGCTGCCGCACCGCCGGGCATTTCGTCCACCAACGGGAAAGGTGAAAGCGCAACCCTTCAGTTGCGCATTGCCAAAAGCGGCCGCACCACCGGCCTCACCTGCGGACGTGTGACGGCCCTCGATCTCGATGTTGCCGTCGACTATTATCGCGATTGCGCTGAAACGAGACCCTACCTCACTAAAATCTTCACCAACCAGATTGCCGTCAGCGGTGACCGCTTTGGCGATGCGGGCGATTCAGGGGCGCTCCTCGTCGACACCGCCAACGCGGAGCCAATCGGATTGTTTTTTGCCGGAGGCATCGATGCCTCCGGTGTAAGCCACGGCATTGCCAACCCCGCGACCGATGTCCTCAATGCCCTGACCACGCAGATGCCGGGAGCTGCCAGCTTTACCTATGTCGGCGCCACCGACCATGAAGTCAGTTGCCTCAGCTATGGCGACAGCACCACATCCGCGGCTCAGGCGCACCCATTGTCGGATGCGGAGTCTGCGCGCCAGCAGGCAGCACTCGCTGCCGGCCGCGCACTCGTCAATCCTTCCGCAGGCGTTCTCGGCATCGCCACCGGAAAGAGCAGCGACCAGCCCGGCACCGCGGCATTGATCGTGTATGTCGATGAGACTCTCGCGCCGCTTGTTCCTGCGGCCGTCGAAGGCGTGCGCACCATCGTTATTTCCACCACCGCCCGGTCTGTGTCTCTCGGGTCGGCGCCCTCCACAGCAACCGCGGCGGGCCTTCCTCCAATGGCCGCCTCAGCAATCGCGCTTGCCCAGTCGACCAAACGCCAGATCGCGCACAAACTCATGCAGCAGAATTCGGCCTTCTTTGCTATAGGCGTCGGCCAGAGCCTCGACAATCCACGCGAACCCGCTCTCGTCATCTACGTCGACCGGGAACACATTCCGGCACAGCTGCCATCGACGATGAACGGCGTCCGCACGCGTTACGTCTTCATGGATCGGCTGCACGTGACACGCTCCTACGCGGCTAGCTTTCCCGCCCCGCATCATTGCATGCCTCACACCACCGGGGCCACGCCCGAGAGCGACGAACTGTTCACGCCGCCTGCGCTCCATTTGCCTTGATCTGGCCCGGGCTTCACAAGCCGCCAATCAGCCCCCATGTCGGCATCTATGCCGTCAGATATTCACTCCCCTTGACAATCTATAGGAGTACAGCTATGCCTCTTGACTATCTCCTGGAGTTAGACCGTGACCGACCAATCCCGCGACCTCGTGCAGGGAACTCTTGAAATGCTTGTCCTTAAGACCCTTGCCCTGGAACCCATGCACGGCTATGGCATCGCCCTACGCATCGAGCAGATCAGCGCCGGCGTCTTCCGCGTGAATCCCGGTTCGCTTTTGCCGGCCCTCAGCCGCATGGAACGCGCCGGCCAGGTCAAATCCGAGTGGCGAACCTCCGAAAACAATCGCCGCGCCAAGTTTTACGAACTTACGTCGCGCGGACGAAAAGCTCTTGAAGAGGAACGCCGTCTTTGGGACCAGCAGACTGCGGCCATCGGCAAAATTCTCGAGGCATAGAAAGAGGCCATCAGTGCTGCTCCGAAAAATGGCCCCGGCATCCAGGCATTCTTTCGTCGCAGCCAACGCCCCTCACGAAGCACGAATTAAGTCAGGCCGCCGTTCGCTGCGATCTCAGCGCGATGACCTGAATCCGAAGTCATAAACCGCACCAATCGTGAATCCGTTGGGCGTCAGATCGTTGGGCCCGAAGATCTTGTGCCAGTACTGGTAATCGTATTCGGCCCTTACCGCAAAGCGGTTCCAGAATCGCACGTCAACGCCACCGCCCGGCTCATATACGGTCCTCGTGTCATGTTGGTAGGTCGCCCCTGGCGATGGAAAATCAATGCTGCCGATTCCCATCAGGTATTTGCCATATGGGCGAATGCGGCTTTTGCGTCGAAACTGGTACATCGGGCCGCCCAAGGCGGTATCCATGCGATGACCCGGCAGGTAAGAAGGGGTGGCGTAGTTCACATCGCGACCTTCAAATTCAATTCCCAGCCCGTCCAGAAGCGGCGGCATAAAGGGAAGACGCCAGTCCACCCACATCGTGATTCCAACCTGGCGTGGATCCCGAATCCCCCAGTCGTCTGAAAAGCTCGACACCCCCACGCCCACAGTGAATGGCTGTTTGCCCCCCTCAGCCGAATACGTCACTTGTGCACGTGCCGATAACGCCGCACCGATAAAAAATAAAGCCAGAACCGGCACTACCATTGACTTCCATCGCATGTTGTTTCTCCTTGTTGGAATCCCACGCTCCGGTCTGTGGCTGGAACCGGAATGCGTTCAACAGTATTTTCATCCTGGTAAATCTGCTTTGAGGAAAGCAACTTCAAACGCTCTGCCAACTTCGTGCGGCAGCGAATCTCGATGCTAATAAAGCAGATCGCCAGCCTCATCATAAATGGCGGCTAGAAATGAGCGTAGCATCTCCGCTCTCGCTTGAGCCATGGTGTTTGATCGAATGAGACGCGTCTGGTTGGTCAAGTGGTCAACTGCATGATTCAATACCGGGAGAATTGAACTGAAACTCGGATACCTCGTATCTCGCCCCACCTTCACAACGGCCCGCATAATGCCGATCGCACCGAGTTGTTCCAGAATGTCCGCATCGCGTAGAAGCGTCGCTTCGATCGTTGTGGGGTCGTCCTTTGCCTGGTGCTTCTGGATCGCCTCGGCAACCGCGTCCAGTTTCTCCCGCGGAAAGCCCCAACTGGTTAAGAGCTCCCGGCTTCGGGCAATGGTGTATGGAACGTGATCCCAGCGGAAAAGTTGCTCAGGATCTCGCGGGCGGTGCCCTAAAAAAACTCCGAGGTCATGCATCCAGGCGGCGGCAAACAGGACGTCATCGTCGTACACCATGTCCTGCCCGATGGTCCTGGCGAGTGCATAGAGTCTTGGCTGATGGCCAAATTTGTCTTCTGGTTGCGCTTCGACTCGTATATATTCGATCACCGATTCCCGCCAGCTCCCGATAGTCATGCAGCCTTCCGTGGCCAATGCGGCGTGATACGAATCAAGTCCAGGTCTCCCGTATCCTGAATCGCGAATACCGGAGATGCCGCGGGAACGGCTACGATCCCGCGCGGCGGCAAATCCAGAGCGCCAAAACTCGGGCTGGCCAGACGTCCGGCGCCCTCTGCGGCAAAAAGGTAAGCCAGGCCGGGCTCTGATTCCCCTTCACGGTACAGGCTCGTGCTCGATCGGCTCACGTCCACCGGGATCCTCTCCACCGTGAAGTAGGGACTGTCCACCAGGATCGTGCGATCTTCCAAAACTCTCGGCGCGACCTTCCCCGCCCTGGTTTTGAGCTTTGTAGCTTCAAGCGATTTCTCGATGTGCAGCTCGCGTCCGCGCCCATAGTCGTACATTCGGTAAGTAAGATCGCAATTCTGTTGCGTCTCCAGCAGCACTGAACCCGGCCAGATCGCATGCACCGTGCCCGCATCCACATAGATCATGTCGCCTGCGCGCACAGAAAGCATCCTGAGGCTCTGTTCCAATGTCCCACCCTCGATCCCAGCCTTCACCGCGTCCATGGTCACGCCGGCTTTCAGACCCGCCGCCACCTGCGCGCCCGCTTCTGCAGCCAGCGCATACCAGCACTCGGTCTTGCCCCGCGGCTCTCCATACTTTTGCGCCAGTTGATCGTCTGGGTGTACCTGCACGCTCAACTTCTCGCGCGCAAAAATCACCTTGATCAAAAGCGGCGAATCATTCGACGGCGCGACTTCGCCGAGCATCGCCCCCGGCATCTCCCGGAATATCTCGCCCAGCGTCTTGCCGGAATGCGGACCTGTCGCAATCAGGCATTCGTCCCCCGTGAGCCACACTTCGCCGATCGGCTCTTCCTTCGCTATCTCGTCGTACCACGGGCGCAGGTCCTTCCATCCCCACACCCTGCCGACATATCGCGGCTCAACGCGAAAAGGGGTCATTTCAACAAAAATTTTATGGTCGGTCGAAGCCAAGTGACTGATTGGGTCCCTTCCCGCCGCACCCTCTCCCGGTGCAGCATCGCATGATTCTATCGCATGCACCTGCCGGCAATTCTCCGCCTGGCCAGCCGCGAATGACAGGTGACAATCAATGGCTCTTTGTGAAAATTTGGT
>Ga0210396_10006841_pt1 | contig 10897 bp, 11 predicted proteins | sample IncBWH17OmetaG_FD_155466 | JGI IMG/M metagenome (GOLD analysis project Ga0210396, IMG submission 155466) | Forest soil microbial communities from Barre Woods Harvard Forest LTER site, Petersham, Massachusetts, United States - Inc-BW-H-17-O ... | reverse complement strand
TAATTTTACGAGTCAGGCCCCCGTTCATTCGGTGTTGGTTCAAAAATCGGTTACCACCATCACCAACTTCGCAGGTCGGCTTTCATTCCGCATCCTAGGCAAATCCCGCCCGCTTCGCAAGGGGGACTGCACAAATAGTTGGCACTCGATTTGCCAGCAACTTTCGTAAGGAGGATAAAACGGGAACCACGTGGGAACAGTTGCCTCGTCGGTCCATCGAGCGAAGCTCGAATAGCAAAGGGCTAGCCGGCTCGGCGCTTCTCCTCCAGAACTTCATCCAAGGCATCCGCCAAATGATGCGCTCGCTTCAAATAGTCCACCGCTCCAACATCCTGGTTCCGCTTCAATAAATGATATTCATCGGCGATATTGAGCGCAGCCAGCACCGCCAGCCGCGCCGTGTCCACGGTGTGGGTCTGCTCCGCTACCGCCCGCATTTTGGCGTCCACGTACTCGGCCAGCTTCAAGATGTACTCCGCATCCGACCCGCGAAGATTGTAAGCCTGATCGAAGATCTCCACGCGCACGCTGTTATCGCCCGCGTTCTTCGCCCCAGGCTGCTTGATGACGCTCGCCATAAGTTATTCCGTTCCCGTGAACCTGCACGCCGAACCCTCAGCGAGAGCGCCGGTCAGCTCGCAGCCTGCTCTTCCGCCAGAGTGTCGATCTGGTGCAACATTTTCTCCACCCGGCCGCGAATCTCCTCGCGCTCCCGCCGTAGCTGCACCATTTCGCGGCGAAGGCCTTCGACTTCTTCTTCGCGTTCCTCTAGTTGCTCACGCAGTCGCTGCGCATCGCGTTCCGATGCCGCTCGGGCATCCCGCGCTGCCTTGTACATCTCAATTGTGCGATAGACTTTCTGTTCGAGCGCGTGAAAATCGTCAGACGGAACCTGCGCGGATACTTCTTCAGACATTCTCACCACCATGATTGCACTTATTCCCCACAAAGATTTCGATCTTTAACGCAGTATACCGCACAACCCTGTGAATGCATCAGATCGGTGAAGCCGCCATTGCTCACGGGGGAACAGCCGCCCCCGGCTGTTCAAGAGGAGCGAAGCTCGGCTAGGCCGGGCGCAGTTTCCTCAACCGTCGCCCAGCCTCATCGAGCGTTGCATCCCGCTTGCAGAAGGCAAATCTCACCTGCTTGGCCCCGTCCCGCGGATCATTGTAGAAACTCGATCCCGGAACCGCCGCCACGCCAATCTCCTTCACCAGATATTTCGTGAACGCGACATCATCCGCGAAGCCAAAAACGGTGATGTCCGTCATCACGTAGTACGCCCCACGCGGACGAAAACATCGGAATCCCGCCGCCGCCAAAGCCGGTATCAGCCGATCCCGCCGCGCTTTGTATCCCGTAGCCAGGTTTTCATAATAGGCACGCGGCAGCCCCAGAGCCGCCGCTCCCGCTTCCTGCAAAGGAGCCGGAGCGCCCACGGTAAGAAAATCATGGACTTTCCGAATCGCATTTGTGATCGCCGGCGCTCCGACTGCCCACCCCACGCGCCATCCGGTCACGCTGTAACTCTTCGACAAACCATTAATCGTTACCGTCCGCTGGCTCATACCTTCGAGGCTCGCCATCGAAATGTGCTGCGTGCCGTCGTAAAGAATGTGTTCGTAAATCTCATCCGTGATGGCCAGAACGTTGAACTCCACACACAGGTCGCGAATCAGTTCCAGTTCGCCGCGTGTGAATACCTTGCCGGTGGGGTTGTTGGGCGTATTAAGGATGATGGCCTTGGTCTGATGATGAAAAGCCGCGCGCAACTCGCGCTCATCGAACGTCCACTCGCCATCCGCCGTAGTGGGCGGACGGAGTTTCACGAAGACCGGCTTCGCTCCGGACAGCACCGAATCTGGCCCGTAATTCTCGTAGAACGGTTCGAAGATCACCACTTCGTCGCCCTTGTTGCAAACCGCCAGCAGCGTCGAAATCATCGCTTCGGTCGAGCCGCAACACACGGTGATCTGCGTCTCCGGATCAACCGCGATTCCTTGCCATTCCTGCATCTGCAGCGCAATCGCATTCCGCAGATTCTTCGCGCCCCAAGTAATCGCATACTGATTGATGTCTGCCGCAACTGCTTCTTGTGCGGCTCGCTTGATGTCGGCTGGAGCAGAAAAATCCGGGAAGCCCTGCGCCAGGTTGACTGCCCCATGCAGCATGGCCTGCCGCGTCATCTCGCGAATGACGGACTCAGTAAAATGCTCAACTTTGTCGCTAAGAAAGTGCTTCGGTTGGATGACCACATCAGCCATAATTCGGTCAGACTAGCACAGGAAGGACGGGGATTCACTAGTTAGGCAAGAAGCACGTAGGGACGGACGTCCTCGTTCGTCCAGCCGAGCAAAGCTCGGCCCGAAGCAGCATAAATTGATTACCACGCCCGCAGGGTCCCGCCCAAACCCTCGAGAGCCTTCATGATCTTTTTTGACCAACGTCCCACTTCATCCTCGCGTAAAGTCCGCTCGCCGGACTGAAACGTACCTCGAAGCAGCAAAGAATAGTTGCCCGCTGGAATGGAACCGCCACGGAAAATCTCGACCGGAACGAAACGTCGCAGCTCAGTCAAAACCAATCCGGCCACCGCCTTCTCAATCGTGGCGAACTCAACTGAATCGTCAAAGATAAAAGAAAAATCGCGCTCCACCGCCGGATATCGTGGCAACGCTTCATAGCGCACGGCACGCAGCCCGCGCTTGAATAGTCGATCCGCATAAATCTCTGCGACAAAAACATCCTGCTTGAGCTTGCGCCTGGTCGCGATCTCCGGATGAATCTGCCCAAACTGAGCCACGACCTCGCCATCCATTACCGCGCACCCCGAACGCCCAGGATGGTAATAGTCCGCGGCATCCGCCTTGTATTCAAGCCCAACATGCCGGAAGGCGCCCAACAAAGGTTCCACATCACCCTTGAGATCAAAAAAAGAAATCGGCCTCGCCACCTGATGGACGCTCGTATTCAAAACGCTACCGGTTGCGCCCATACAGATGCGCTTGAATTCCGCCGTCTTCTCACCTGCAGCCTCGAAAACATTCCCTGCCTCGAACAAGCGAACCTTGTTGCTGCCCCGGTTCAGGTTGTATGCCAGCATGTTCATCATCCCCGGCACCATCGAGGTGCGCATCACCGAAGCTTCCTCGCTCAGCGGGTTCGCCAGTTCGATTACCGGCACCGACGAAAATTGTTCCGCATCCTGGTGCGAGATAAAGGTCAGCGAAATCGCTTCGTCATAACCCAAAGCCAGCAGGGAAGTCCGCAGCTTCTTTTCTTTCTCCGCATCCGGTAGTTCGACGACCGCGCCAACATACGCCGGCAGCGTGTTGGTGAACTTGTCGTAGCCATGCAGGCGAGCGATCTCTTCGATCACGTCGATTTCGCGCTCCACATCCAGCCGCCAGCTTGGAACCTGTACCGTGAACTCCGGGTCTTCCCCAGGTTCGGGGATCAACTCGAAACCCAGCCGCCGGAGAATGCGCAATATCTCCGCCGCCTCCAGTTTTTCCCCGAGAATGCGCCGCACCTCGGAAAGGTGTAACGCCAAGGGAGCTTGGTCGAGCCGCCGTGCGACCACATCGACCAGGCCACCAACCAGTTCACCCCCACCCGACTGCAAAATCAGTTCAGCCACTCGATCACACGAAAGTACGGTGGACTCATAATCAGCGCCACGCTCGAAGCGATGGGACGCATCCGTGTGCAACCCGTGCCGTCGCGACATCTTGCGAACCGTGACTGGATCCCACCAGGCCGATTCAACCAGAATGTTGCGCGTCTTCTCGGTAATCATGGTGTCGAAGCCGCCCATGGTTCCGGCCAATCCGACCGGCTTCCTGGCGTCGGCGACTACGAGATCCTCGGAAGTCAACTTGCGCTCGATGCCATCCAGTGTCTTGAGCGTTTCGCCGTCCCGTGCACGCCGAACCACGATCTTGCCGCCTTCGAGCAAATCCAGATCGAAGACGTGCGTCGGCTTGCCCATCTCCCACAGCGTGTAGTTCGTGGCGTCGACGGCATTGTTGATCGGTCGCTGATCCAGCAGCGCGAGCCGCCGTGCAATCTTTTCAGGCGAAGGTTTAATGGTGACATTTCGAATCGCACGCCCAGTGAACCGCGCACAACCCTGCTCATCCTGAATGTCGATGGAAAATGGAGGTCGGGCGTCCCCGCCCGTCCGGATGGGAGCCGGCAATTGCGGCTCAATCGCCTTTAACGACAAATCGTAAATCGCCGAACACTCCCGCGCGACCCCATAATGGTTCATTGCGTCAGGGCGGTTGGTAGTGATGTCCATCTCGAAGATCGTCCCATCACCCTCGCCGTTGAGTGACTCGACCGCGATCCCAGCCCGTGTCAAATCATCAGCAAGCTGATGGTAGTTGACGCCGAGGTCAACGAAATCGCGCAGCCATTGAGGAGAAATTTTCATAAATCAGCTAATTGTTTTCTTACCTGAAGTCATTGTCTCGCCGGGAGAAAAATGCTCGCGCCAGCCTCGATCCGTAACTGCGCCATCTTTCTGCCAGATCAGTGCTGCCTCCTTCGCTGCGATGTGGATGAACGAATTCCAATCTTTCACGAAAAAGCGACGCACAAAGGCATAGGCAGGAAGCGAGTTCAAAAGCTTCTATCAATGACATTTGTCATGTCGCACCCGTCGACGATCAGCTCGGGATTGTCCTGAAACGGATAACTGGCGTCGGCTGGTTCGATAGCCAAGAACAATAATCCGGAAATCTCTAACGGTCCTTCCTTGTACGCCTCTCTTCGTTCCGGCGGGTCATCCATGTCACCGACCCACACAGCCAAGTCAATGGTCGCTCGTCGATGCTCATGGTCAACCCTGATCTTGCGCACCTCGACATCGTGCAGTCCGTTCGGCAGCGACTGCTCGATTTCGAGAAGCGTCCTGACTTCTGCCCTCCTTTGTGTACCTTCGTGACCTTTGTGGTTAGTGCTCTTGATCTTCTAGACAAACTGCTCCAGGAACCTGACATCCCCGTTGAAGAACAACTGAATATCGTCCACGCCATACTTCAGAATCGCAATCCGCTCCACGCCCATGCCGAAGGCGAAGCCGCTGACTTTCTTCGGATCGTAATCTACGAACCCATAAACATTCGGATCCACCATGCCGCAGCCCAGCAGTTCAATCCAGCCGCTAGCCTTGCAGTTCCGGCAAGGACCACCATCACGATATCCCCGCCCTCCGCAAAAAATACAACTGATCTGCACATCCGCGCTAGGCTCGGTGAAAGGGAAAAATGACGGATAAAACCGAGTCTTCACACTTGATCCAAACATCTCCTTCACCGCGTGATCGAGCGTCCCCTTCAAGTCGCAAAACGTGATGTTCGTATCCACCGCCAGCCCCTCGATCTGATGAAAGATCGGAGAATGGGTAGCGTCCGGCGCATCGTTGCGATGCACCTTCCCCGGACAAACCACGCGCAAGGGCGGCTTCATCTTTTCCATAGTCCGAATCTGCACCGGCGAAGTGTGCGTGCGCAGCAGCAACCGCTCCCGCAGCGGCTTCGATTCCTGATTGGCGATAAACAGCGTATCCTGCGTATCCCGCGCGGGATGGTTGGGAGGAAAATTCAGCGCCTCGAAGTTGTAATAATCGGTCTCAATTTCGGGACCCTCCTCCACCGAGTACCCAAGATTGCGAAAGACTCGGACCATCTCGTTCATGGTCTTGATGACTGGATGCTCCGCTCCGAGCGGACGGCGAATCCCGGGGAGGGTGATGTCAATGCGTTCAGATTCGACTGATCGCGCCTTCCTTTGATCGCTGACCGACAACTCCGCGCCAATGACACGAGTCTCAATCTGAAGTCGCAGCTCGTTGACATGTGCTCCGACATCCCTCTTCGCCACCTTGGGTGCAGCCCTGAGCCATTGTTCATTGATCTGAGTTAGGATTCCGGCCTTTCTCCCGAGCCATCGATCGCGCAAGGCCTTGGAGTCTGTCTCCGTCTGAACGACGTCGGCCTCTGCTTGGCACGCACGAATGCAATCATTCACTGCCTTCACCAAGGTTGTGTCGGAGAAATCCTTCAACTTGGGAAGGGCGTACGCCGATTTTTTCTTCGGAGTCATAACTAAAACCAGGCTATCGCGAGCCGCAGGCCGTAAGCCACTCGGCGAACAGCAGATTGCTCGCGGGCTTACGCCCACTCGGAATGACAATTCTGAATTGGTTTAAATGCTGAATGCTAAGTGCTGACTCCGACTACGCCGCCCCGCCGAGAGCGCCCTTCGCCTGCTCGGCGAGGCTCTTAAACGCGGCAGCGTCCTTCACCGCCAGGTCTGCGAGAATCTTACGATCCAGTTCCACCCCAGCTTTCTTCAGGCCGTGGATGAAAGTGTTGTAGCTCATCCCGTTCAGTTTGGCGGCGGCCCCGATACGCACGATCCACAGCGATCGGAATTGACGCTTGCGCTGTTTGCGTCCGCTGTACGCGAACTTCAGGCCGCGCTCGACAGCCTCTTTGGCCGACCGGTACAGCTTGGATTTTGTGAGGAAGTAACCGCTGGCGCGGTCTAATATCTTCTTGCGCTTGGCGCGCCGTTTGGTTCCACGTTTTACACGAGGCATCGATCTGCTCCTTTTTTATTTCAATTTACGGCGGCTGGAGGTAGGAGACCGAAGCAGTCTTTATCGCCTCGTCACACGCCGGGAGCCGCGGAATCAAAAATTCGCAGCCCACAAAAAGCGGGCGAGTCACCCGCAATCACACTAAATCAGCCCGCGCCAGCTTACGCTAGTACGGAATCATCCGCTTGATTTTGGGGGTGTCCGCGTCGCTGACCAGTACGGCGTGGCCCAGCTTCTTTTTGCGCTTATGAGACTTGGAGGTCAGCATATGGCGCAAATGCGAATGCCCGCGCTTTACCTTTCCGGTTGCAGTTTTCTTGAAGCGCTTGGCGGCGCCTTTATGGGTTTTCAACTTTGGCATAAGTCCTCAGAATCGGCATTCAGCATTCAGCCGTCAGCCAGAAATGCTTAAGGGCCGAATGCTAAGTGCTGAATGCTTGTTTTCTCTACGCCTGTCCCGCGCTTTTCTGGGCTGGCGGCGCTGCGTGCGGCTTTTGGCCTGTATCCTTCTTCGGCGCCAGGATCGCGTGCAGTGTGTTGCCCTCTTGGCGGGGGCGGAATTCTACTATGCTTTGGCCCTCGACGTCTTTGATCAGACGTTCGAGGATCTGGCGTCCCAGGTTAGTGCGGGTCATCTCGCGTCCGCGGAAAAAAATTGTAGCCTTGACCTTGTCGCCTTCATCCAGGAAGCGCAGCACGTGATTCTTCTTGGTCTCGTAGTCGTGGTCGTCCACGTTAATGCGAAACTTGACTTCCTTGACCGTGATCGTCTTCTGGTGCTTCTTGGCCTCGCGTTCTTTTTTCTCCTGCTGGTAGAGAAATTTCCCGTAGTCCATAATGCGGCACACGGGAGGGGTTGCAGTGGGCGAGATCTCAACCAAGTCCAGGTTTTTTTCGCGAGCCAGTTTGAGCGCTTCGTACGGGGGCATCACACCAATCTGTTCACCTTCGTCCCCTATGACCCGGATTTCACGCGCTCGAATTCGGTCGTTCGTGCGGATAAAACGTTTATCGATACAATCCTCCGTCGGCTATAGCAGCAACCAAGATGAAAGATTATAACATGCCGGATTGCACGCTCATCGCGCGTACTGGCTCCGGCAGGAACGCACGCCGAATGAATTCTCATACGGCATGCCTTCCAGCCAAGATTTACAACCAGCGTACCACTGTAAGTCTTCGTTTAGTTTCAGAGGCCGCCAGCGTGCATCCGTAGGCGTGCCCTATTAATCGGTGCCTGGCGGCTCCGGCGGACCAGGAAAGTGGGCCAGCGTGCCAAGACAAACAGTGAGCCATGCACTCCACGAAGCGAGTCGCACGATGTCCTCCGGGGCAAAACTGTGGAGCTAAAACCCTGTGGCTGGAGTGAAGTTGCTCCGAGTTTTGTGAATTGTCACCAGATCTGTACGCGGTCTGGTGATGCGAGGTAGAGCTTGTCTCCGGGTTGGACGTTGAATGCCGGATACCAAGCGTCGACGTTGCGGACCCCGTCTGCGCGGTACTCGGAGGGGGAGTGCGGGTCGGTCATCACTTGCTGGCGGAGCGCGGCTTCACGCTGTTTCGATCCCCAGTTCTGTCCGAAGGCGATGAAGAACTGCTGGTCGCCGGAGAATCCGTCCTGGGTGGGGGCGGACTTGCCGGCGAGCGAGGCGTGGTAGGCATCGAACGATGCGGAGATACCGGCGTTGTCGGCAATGTTTTCCGCAAGCGTCTGCTTGCCGTTCACGGAAAGGTCGGGAAAAGGTTTGTAGCTGTCGTACTGCGCGGCGAGTCTGGCGGTGGCGGCTTTGAAATGGGCGAAGTCGGAGGGCGTCCACCAATCGCGTACTCGGCCTTTGGAGTCAAAGGCGCTGCCTTCGGTGTCGAATGTATGACTGATTTCGTGCCCGATCACGGAGCCGATAGCGCCATAGTTCGCGGCGGCGGGGGCGAGTGGATCGAAGAACGGTGGTTGCAGGATGGCGGCGGGAAAGCTAAGCGCGTTTTGCAGCGGCAGGTTGACGGCATTCACGGTCTGGGGCTCCATCGTCCATTCCTTGCGATCAATGGGATGTCCGAGACGGGCGACATCGTGGTGGTAATCGAACAGGCGCCCGCGCCAGAGATTGCCGAAGATGTCATCCGCCTTGACATTGTAGGCGGAGTAGTCGCGCCAGGTGTCGGGGTAACCGATTCCCACGTAGAGAGTGGTGAGTTTGGTCTGGGCTTCGGCTTTGGTGGCGGGATTCATCCAATCGAGGGCGTCGATGCGCTTGCGGAATGCCGCGATGATGTTTGCGACCATGGCTTCCGCCTGGGCTTTGGCCTCCGGCGAGAAGTAACGCTGGGCGTAGATTTGTCCGACGGCGTCGCCGAGAAGTCCGTTGACGGTCGCGACGCCGCGCTGCCAGCGTGGACGCTGTTCTGTTGTGCCGGTGAGTGCCTTGCCGAAGAAGGCGAAGCGTTCGTCAGCCAGGGCTCTGGGCAGCACGGCGGCGTAGGCCTCGATGAAGTGGAACGACAGCCAGTCTTTCCAGGTTTCGAGATCGGTGGAGGCGACGAGCGCGGATTCGCCGGCGAAGGCTGTAGGCTGCCAGACGATGAAGCTGGATTGATTGCTGAGGCCGGCGGCGCGAAAGTATTCTGCCCAATCCAGGCCGGGGGCTTTGGTGGAAAAGTCGGCTTGCTTCCAGGGGTTGTTGGCTTTCTGGATGTCCTCGTTCTCGGCCAGTGTCAGATGTCTTTCCGCGATGGCATGTTCGAGATCGACAATACGCTGGGCGCGGGCGTCGGTGTCGGTGAATCCCGCGAGCTTGAGCATGGTTGCGATGTGCGCCAAGTACTTGGTGCGAATGTCGCGCATCCGCGTGGTGTCGGTGAGGTAGTACTCGCGGTCAGGCAGTTGCAGTCCGCCTTGCAGCAGGTAGGCGGCATAGTGCTCAGAGTCGTTGAATCCGGGCGCGACCCACAGTCCGAAAAGATTTGCGGTGTGGAAGTTGGTGTTGTTGAGCGCGTCGACATCCGCTCGCAGGCTCTCCCCAAGCGCCCGCGCCAGTTCGCGCTTATCGTGGATGGCGGCAATGGCTTCGAGGTGCGGGCGAAGCGGGTCGAGACCTTTGGCTTCGATGGCCGCCTCGTTCATATAAGAGTTGTAGAGGTCGGCAATTTTACGGGTGTTCGAACCGGCGGGCGGGTTGGACTTTACGGCTTCTTCGATCAGGCCGACGGTGCGCTTATTGCTTAGGTCGTCGAGAGTCGAGAAGACGCCAATCCGGCTGCGGTCGGGCGGAATTTCGGTGCGCTTGATCCAGCCACCGTTGGCATATTCGTAGAAATTGTCACCGGGCTTGACCGCGGGGTCCATGTTCTCGATGGCGATGCCATGGGTGTCGGGTTTGGACGCGTCCTGCGACGGAGCGGCGAGGGCAGATAGAGCTAAAAGCGCGCATGCGGCTGGGCGGGCGAAGATCCGGTACGGAAAGCAAGAAGAAGGTCTCATAAGATTGCGCTCCAAGGAAGCTGGGGGTCGAACGCAGCTAATCAGGATTAGACGTCGGCCAACTAAAAAGATTAGCACGACTACAGAATTTGCCGGCAGGGTCGCGGCATCGGTGGCATCGGAAAGAATTTAGAGAGCCAGCGAAGTACGACGAAACGAGCAAGATTTAGTCCCCAGCGAACGCTTCAGCGCCCTTCGTAATCTTTCCCAGAACCGCATAAGCGATGCAGGATGAGAAGTTCATCAGTGAACTGCAATCTTGTCCACGAAATCCGCGCCGGAAAAAGTTTCTGGAGGCTGGGATGGTGAATCTAGGCCCGTAGAAACGACAGGCGATCCTCAAGAAGTGTCGGATCATCGCGGTTCTCGGTACGAGACCGGAAGCCATCTAGTTGGCGCTCGTGATTCACGCCTTGCGCCAGCGATCGCAAGAATTCGAGACGGCGGTGGTTCACACCGGTCGGCATCGCACCATGCTCGACTATGCCTTGCAATTTTTCAAGATCAAGCCTGACTTTGATCTGGACGTGATGCGTCCGAACCAGACGCTCAACTCCCTGACTGGGCGCGTTCTAGACACGGTCGAGAACGCGTGTCACCGTTTCGAGCCCAACATGGTGCTGGTGCAGGCGATACACCATAGCTTTTGCCTCGCCCCTGGCGGCTTACTATACTACTGCAAGATTGCCGTGGGTCACATCGAGGCTGGGCTGCGGGTGGGCGACATGGAAGGGTCACCTAGCGGGTTTCCTTTTTTTATGGCATTATTCTGAGCGTCTCTATACGTACAGAATAGTTGCACTATG
>Ga0210396_10006840_pt1 | contig 10897 bp, 19 predicted proteins | sample IncBWH17OmetaG_FD_155466 | JGI IMG/M metagenome (GOLD analysis project Ga0210396, IMG submission 155466) | Forest soil microbial communities from Barre Woods Harvard Forest LTER site, Petersham, Massachusetts, United States - Inc-BW-H-17-O ... | reverse complement strand
CGACAGGGATTGAGCGAGCCACACCCGATCACCGCCTAGAAGAGCATGGCTGCAGACCACGCCCTCCTGGCCAAATTCAACAAGTTGGGATTGAACCAGACGGACCTCCGCATTCAATCACGGAGCCACAGGCGAAAACCGGCCGCTTACTCGGGGACCATTCGGGGACCACACGTTAGTGCGATGGTGAACGACGTGCGCGTCTGTGCACGTCTCACACCGCCCATCTGAGCCACAGACTCGCGGTGACCTGGGAAAACGTGGTACCGCTATTTACTGGGGGTCAAATGGTCGCAGGTTCAAATCCTGTCAGCCCGACCAAGATTCACGCAGGTCAACGGCATTTCGGCCGACCGCAGTCACAGAAAAACGCTACCCCCGGCGGGTATGTAGCGCAACGGGTAGCGCAACGGCCGTCGAGCAGTCCAACAGGGGTCATGATGCAGGCCGTCATCATGCGCGACGAGGTCGCGGTAGTCACGGTGCTACCGACCCCAGCCGCGTTGAGATCGACGCAGGGCCACTAACACGGTCGGGGTGGTGTGGTGCGTGGGAACAAGTTAATAGACGTCAGTGTTCTCTGAGTTCAGATGCATTCGGGCAGCGACAAACCGGAGGTCCCGCAATGAGCACAACGCCAGTGGAGCCGGCCGTCGTCACCACTATCGACGTCGACGGCGGGCAGCGGATCAGCGTCCCGTCCAACGTGAACCGCAAGCTGGCGGAGGAGATCGAGCCCCACTGGTACCAGACGAACGTAAGCCTGAGCCAGCCGCCGACAACGGGTGCTGACCGGCCAGTGCGCGGGTTCGTGACCAACGTCAGCTGGCGGGCTTAGAGGCGGCTGATCCCGGCTTGCGGGACTCGTATGCGATGCCGTTGTGGTTTTTGTCCAACTGGGCCGGTAGGCCGGGTCACCCGCGGGAATGTCGTAGCGGCCATCGGCGTGGCCTGAGCGCAGTTCTTGAAGTAGACCGAATTAGGCGTTACCCCATCCGAACAGAAACGACCCGGCTGGAAGAGAACAGCCGGGTCGTTTTTTCATTTGTGGTTGTCCACCTCACAACGCGGAGCGAGAAAGTTTCCATTCCACGCCTATGGAGAACTGTGGCGAACGCCACACTGGCGCCGTCAACACAGACCGGCCGCGGAGGCTGGGGTTGGGGTTGGGGGAGGGGGAGTTCTAATCTGCTGGCGGGGCTTGGTACCAGGGGGGCACCCTCGGCTAACCCGGCACCGTGGCTTCAGCCCAAGACATGACCGTCGGCAACTCGGTTAAAAGCCCATCCCCGCACCTGCACGGACATCGATCAATTCCCCAGCAGACGATACAACTCCCGTCGTTGCCCAGCCGCAAGAGAACCGCGATGGCCGACATTGAATGACGCCCGGTCGGGCCAACTTTCCCGCGGCAAACCGGGGGGCCCTCCTCGCAGCACCCCAGGCCGATGGCAACCAGGCAACACTCGGGGTGAGTTCGTCCCAGTGCTTCGGAACGTTGATGACGGCGGTGATGGCTGCCACCGGTCGGACGCAGTGGTCGACAGCATCACGGTGCAGCTGCGCGATGACGACATAAACCGACATGCACGCCTCGCGCTGAGCTACTCAGCTGGTTCGGGACCTGCCACAGTCTTCGCGAAAGCCGTTGACCCCGCGTGACCGCCGGTTGGGAGTCACTGCTCGTCGCGATCCTGCGCGGCTCGCCGCAGCTCTGCGACGCTGGCATGCGCCGGGCGTGCCCCGGAGTTCGACTGCTGCGCACCAAGGTCACCGGATCCCGCTTACGTCACGTCAGTGCCGGTGACCTTGGTCGCCGGGGTTCCCGCCTTGCCGGTGATCTTGGTCGCCGGGGTTCCCGCCTTGCCAGTGACCTTGGTCACCGGGGTTCCCGCCTTGCCAGTGACCCTCGTCACCGCGGTTCCCACCTTGCCACTGTTGGTCGCCTCGCCAGCGTTCGTCGTAGGGGCCATTGTGCCAGTGGTCCCGATCGCGGCCTTCACCGTCGTACCAGTGGTCGTCGTGGCAGCGGCCCCCGTCCCAGTTGCCGCCCCACCCTGGATCCCACCACTGGCCGGGACACCAGTGATAAACGGGGAACGGCGCGGGTTGGGCCTCGGCGACGGCAGCCGCCCCCAAACCCGCGAGCCCCAAACCGGCGGTCATTACGACCGTTGATGCTGCGGCGCGTGCGAGGTGTTTCATGCCGGAAGTATTCCCCGCTTCAGTGCGAACGAATCCTGCTCAGCGGCGAGTCTTCTTAAGAACTTCCGGTCAGCTGATGACAACGGCGTCACTGTCGCTGATGATCCATCCACGTTTTCCGCCTGCTGCATGGCGCACATGCCCCTGGCAGTTGCCGTCTGTGTCTGCACCGTCAGCGCCTAACGGCACGATGTGATCGCAGACTGTTATATCCCCGTACAGATCCCGCATATCTCAACTGGCACAAGGGATCTTGTTTCGGGATGCGTTCACGTCTTGCCTTTTGGCCGGTGGTCGCCGTGCGGTTGGTGCCAACCTTCGGCCCGAATTTGCCGTTCCGGCGGTGATGCCGCGGGCAGCGGCTGCCGCCGTCGTACACCAGCTCCACACATCCCAGCTCCGCGCATGGTTTCGGCGCTCTTGGCGCCATGGGCACCATCCTCCGATTAGCTACCGTCGATTACGCCATTGATCTGAACGACTGCAGCCGCGCGTGGCCATGCGAACGCATACCGCAGCAACGCTCGCAGGGCCAGACAGGCATCACTGAAAAACGGCCAGGGCGACGTGATCAGCCCGACGCGTCCTAGCGTTGAACGACAAAGGCTTTCGGCTTTGGACTGTCGTTTGCGCAGGGCCCAAATCGTCGTCTGGAATGACACCTTAAAGCGTCCAACACAACGGTGCCCCGTCAATCATGTACTTGGTTCGCTGCATTGGATCTGCTTGCAACAGAGTCTCATTCGAGATCACGTCGACGGTTCGGCTCTAGATTCGGAAGTTTCGTCGGAAACCCGAATCAGCTGCGGGACTTGGGGATCTGGCCGGGCAGGACGCCCGGCGATGGGCCTGGGCCGGATGCGAAGCGGGCCCAGGCCGCATCGTGGTGCCTATCAGGCAATTGCGCAGGTCGCCGAGTTGTTTCCTGAGTCTCTGGTGTTGCCCGGGTGGGCGTCTTGCTCGCTGCGCTGTCAAACGTGGTGTCGGTGCGGGCGTTGTGCCGGGTTGGTGCGTTGTCGACCGCCATGCGGAAGGCGCAGACTGTTGTCCGGTGGTCGCGAGCGCGGTCATGCCGACAACGAAAGGGCTTGTGTCGTGGGCAAAACATCGAAAAAGACCACAGTGACGTGGACACCGGACCCCGCTGAGCACGACTATCCCTCAGCGGAATCGTTCCTCCGCTTGATCGCAGCCCCCGCGCTTGTCAAGAAATGCACGGCGCTGTTGTCTGAGGCACCCACTGTGCATCAACACGCGAAGGACATTCTGCGCGCGGCCGCGCTGCCGTTGCTGGCAGTCGATGACCCCGAGGTAGCCCGCGACTTGAAGGCCGTCGCCAAGGGCACGGCGCTGTCCCCGATTCTGCTCATCGGTGGCGACATCAGCACCGGGCGAGTTCTGCAGATCGCCGATGGTTATCACCGGGTCTGCGCCAGCTACCACCTCAACGAAGACACCGAAATCCCGTGTCGACTGGTAACGCTGTCGGGGATTGCGGTCTGAAGCGGCGAGACGATCGGCCGACCCCGATGAGGCAGCCCGACAACCAGCACGACCAGGGTGTCGAGGAAACCGTCCAAGCCCAGGCGAGGGTGCATGAGCGGCCCGGCTCGGGCACCACTCAACTGGTTGAGCCGGTCTGGGCGCGCGATTTCACCGACTTGAGCTACGAGTGGCGCCGCCTGTTCGGTGAACTGTTCGGCACGTTCCTGCTGGTGTTGGCGGCCGCTGGCGCCGCGGTGGTGCAGGAGCGATCCCGTGGCCAGATCGGCCGAATCGCCGAAGTCACGGCCCCCGGATTGACGGTGCTGGCGGTCATCTTGTTCATGGGTGCGGTGTCCGGGGCGCATTTGAACCCTATCGTCAGCATCGCGTTCGCGTTGCGCCGCGACTTTCTGTGGCGCCGCGTGCCCGGCTACATTGTTGCCCAAGTGCTCGGTGCGGTCCTGGCTGCGCTGCTGTTGCGGGCCAGTTTCGGCGACGTCGCCAACCTCGGGGCGACCCAGCCGGGGACCGGGTTCAGCCCGGGCCAAGCCTTCCTCATCGAAGTTGTGCTCACCCTGGGCTTGGTCAGCACAATCTTGGGCACCGCATCCAGGGCCCAGAATGTGGGACCCCTGTCGGCCGTCGGTGTCGGCGCCTATATCGCGCTGGCCGGGTTGTGGGCCAGCCCGGTCAGCGGTGCCTCGATGAATCCGGCCCGCTCCCTGGGCCCCGCCCTGGCAAGCGCGGACCTGCGCCAACTCTGGATCTACCTGACCGCGCCGCCGCTGGGGATGCTCATCGCCGTGGCCGCCGCCTACATCCTGCGCGGACCAGGCGGCGGCCCCCACGGCATCCGCGCCGCCCAAGGGAACCTGCCCGGCACGGCGCCGGGGTGACTGGAAGTGAGTGGCAGGGCGGCGTCGACGGTATTCGACCGAACTCTCCGCCCGTCCAGCGCGACGCCATACCCATCAGATGCTCGATGAGCTCTGCGTCGTGGGTGGGCCGCGACCCCGGTGGTGATAGGTCGGACTACCGGCCGGGGCCCACACCTCGGCGATGGTAAGGCGTATCGCCCGGGGTGTGAAATCCGACGAAAATGGCTATTTAACCGGCGTGAGAGATGTAGCCCGCGTCGTGGTGATTCCGGCGCCGGTGTATCGGGCCGACGACGGCGCATCCGGCGACGCCTATGTGCTTGCGCACCTTGGAAGCGGTGGACGCTGCCATAGCGGCCGCCGAAGCCATGCTGGTTTCCACCACGTGCCGGGTGGACGCCGACCCGACGGACCGATCCGGTAGCGCTGAAATGCTGGCGCGGCGAACACGCGCGGTCGTCGAGACCGCTGTCGAGGAGGCCATCACCCGAACCGGCCGGGCGCTTGGTGCGGGCCCGCTGGCGCTCGACGGCCCGCATGCTCGCCATGTCGCCGACCTGATCACGTATGTGCGGCAAAGCCACGCCGAAGGCGACCTGGCCACGCTGGGACGATTAGCCGGAGCGCGAAGGTGACCACCGCCTCGGTCGGCAACGGCGCACGATTCGCGGCCCGACCGGTGTCGGGCGGTGGGACCCCGACCCCTTTGTGGACGGGCTGGGCGCATCCCTTCCCCAGACTGGACCTCACCGGTTGTCCCGGGCTGGTCGTCGTGGCGCCGCATCCCGACGACGAGACCCTCGGCCTCGGCGGCACCATCGCCGCCCTGACTGTCGCCGGCGTGCCCGTGGAGGTGGTGTCGGTGAGCGACGGTGGTGCGGCGTACGCCGGATTATCCGCGGTCGGACGCAGTCGCCTGGAATGCATACGCCGCTTCGAATTACAAAGAGCCGCAGGTATTCTCGGCGTCAGTGAGATGACCTGCCTCGGCTTGCCGGACGGGGAGCTGAGCGATCACGAAGCGTGGCTTGCCGATGCTCTCACCGCAATCCTGCGACGGAGGCGAGCAGGTGTGTGGTGTGCGGCGACCTGGCGGGGTGACGGGCATCCGGATCACGAAGCGGTGGGGCGCGCGGCGGTGTTCGCCGCACGGCGCGCCAGCGCGGTCCTGCTCGAATACCCGATATGGATGTGGCACTGGGCGCGACCCGGCGACGCCGCGGTGCCATGGGAGCGCGCCCACGCCGCTCCGCTGACGCGATCTGACATCGACCGCAAACGGCGCGCCGCGCAAAGCTTTCGTAGTCAATTCGAGGCTTCGGATCGGCGCGGCGCGCCGGTGCTGCCACCGTGTGTCCTGCGGCGGCTGCTTTCGGTCGGGGAGGTGGTGTTTTGCTGACACCGCGGCTGCCCGACGCGTACTTCGACACCATGCACGCCGCGTCATCGGACCCCTGGCAGCTGGACACCCGCTGGTACGAGCAGCGTAAATACGCGATCACACTGTCGGTGCCGCCGCGACGGCGTTACCGGCGCGCCTTCGAACCCGGCTGCTCGGTTGCCCGCGGCAGCACGGCGTGACCAAGTAAACCTGCTGCAGCGGTCACTCGACCAACCTTGGCCGACAGGCGGTTTCGACCCCATCGTCTTATCGGAGGTGGGCGGCTACTAGCTGCGAGCCGACACATTGCGCGCGGTGTTGGACCGCGAACGCCCGCGGCTGGCCGACGGCGCCACTATCGTCGCGGCGCACTGGCGACATCCGGTAGACGATTATCCGATCTCCGGCGACCACGCTAACGAGATTATTGGCGCCACAACGGGTCTACACCTCGCCGGCAGCTACCGTGATCCCGCGGCGCAATCGACGTATTCGACAACCGCCTCCGCCATATCCGTGGCCGCGGCTGACGGTTAGCGTCTGGCGCCGGCCGCCGGCAAGCAAGACCCGGCTACGCGGCGTCCGGATGGACTCGAGCCGATCGAACTCACCGAAGAAATTGTGCGGCGCTGGTCGACTGCCCTTCGGGCAGGTGTCGAGATCGCATGGCCCGCAGCAGATTTCAAACTCCAGTTCGCCAGCTTCGAGTGTGATCCCGCACAGCGCCGGAGTCGGGAGGCGCGTGCGCTGTGCAAGTCGCCGAATATGCGGTAATCTTGGATCTAGGTTGAGTTCACAGCCTGTGGACACGCCGTCCAGCGCATCGGGCAATTTTCCCGTACTCATCACGGATCTTGACGACTGGCGACAGCTTTCCTTTCGATTCGATTGCGGCGTACCGAGCCCACATTGCACCCACGATCGAAACGAGACTCACTGATGATCGCTCCTTTCTCTCCGAACCCCGGTACCCGTGGCTTCACGTCCCACTCCGGCGGCCGCACCGTCTATTGCAACGGCACCCAAATGCGCGCTTATTGCCGAGACCAGGTGACCGTTGTGAGGGTTACTGGTGACATTGACGCGACCAACATCGACCGCTTCTACGACCACACCCACCGGTTCGTTGGGGAGGCACCTGGCCTGATCCTCGACCTCAGTGAAGTTGATTTTCTCTGCGCCAGAGGCATTTCCGTCCTTATCACGCTCGACAATGACTGTCGCACCGCGGGAACGCACTGGGTCATTGTCCGCGGCCCGTTTGTCAGACGGCTCCTGCGCATCGGTGACCCTGAGGACGCGCTGCCCACGGCAGGCTCGGAGCGCCAAGCTCTGGACACTATTGCCGCACGACGCCAGGCGAGGCTGGCTGCATCGTAGCCGGAAGTCACTGACGCCGAACGCCGAATCCAGCCGACCGCTGAGTTCCCGCCCCGGTAGGTCTTCGGACTGACCGGGGCGGTCGGACGAGGTTTCATTGGAGCACGGGTGGGCAAGCCGCATGAGCACCGCGAGGTGATTTAGCAGGTATCCGAACCCGACGGCTCGGAGATGAACGAAGAGGACTGGGATTCGGGATTCGGAAAGGCGATCGGGGTCTACCTCAATGGCGATGGCATCCGTGATCGCGACCAGCGCGGCCAGCTCGTCAAAGATGATTCGTTCATCATGCTCTTCGACGCTCACCACGAGGCCATTGAATTCGATCTTCCACCAGAGCAATTCGGCCCGGCATGTACTCCCATCATTGACACCGCCGTCAACTCGGGCGCCCACCAAACAACAACGTCCTGGACTTCGGCGCCAGCGTGAAAGTAGAAGCGCGCTCGCCGGCACTGTTGGAAGCCGGCTCGCCCAGCTCAACCTACTGACCCATCAACGCCAGCCAAGCCAAGCTAAGGAAACGGGCAGAGTTCTGAAATCGCTCAAAAGCCCAGCTCGTTTATTCGGCTTCCCGCTTCGCCCGATAAGGCGCCGGGGTGGACGGGTCACTTGATTCTGTCGCGGTGCGGTGTGGCGGTATGCCGAAGGTGACGTCGACCTTTTCAAATCCTTTGGTCCGCTCGGCCTCGGCTTTGGCCGCGTAGGTGCTGCGGTCACCGGCGGTCAGGTCGACGTTGTCGGTGAACGGGGTAAGCAGCGCGCGCGGGTACAACCGCTCGACGCGCACCACGTTGATCTCCGCGCACAACACGACCAAGGTCGCCGCGATGTACAAGAACGCCAACATCCCTAACACCAGCGCGAACACCGCATTGGTGGCGCTGGCGTTTTTTACCACATGCCCGATGTACACCGCGCCGAAGGATTGCAACACCTGCCAACCCACCGCGGCGGCCACTGCGCCCAGAGCTACTTGCCGCACGGTCAAATTCCGTGCCGTGCTGATGCGAAACGCCAAAATGAACACCCCGGCGTTCACCGCGACCGATGCCACCAGCGCGACGACTTTGACACCCAAGCCAAACGCACCCGCACCCCCACCCAGCGCGGACAGCACCGTAGTGCCCAGCAACGCCAAGCCACCGGTAGCCAACAACAATAAGCTGCGGCCGCGCGCTCGAAACGGATCGGGCCGCTCATTGCGCGGCACCGTCCAGGCGGTGTTCATCGCGTTCTGCAACGCTTGCGCACCGCCGAGCCCGCCGTAGAGCGCGCCCAAAACCCCCACCAGGATCCCGATCACGCCACCGCTGAGCTGTTTAGGCCTATCCAGCTGCGGCCCGATGACAGGGAACTCGCTCAACGCCGAGTGCTCCACGTGCGCGCGCAAATCAGGGTGACCCGCCAGTACCCAGCCCAGCACAGTGGATAGCAGCAACAGCAACGGAAACAGCGATACGAACGCGTAATAAGCGATCAACGCCGCCAGATAGCTGCCCTGGTCGTCGCCGTACTTGTAAATCACCGCCAGCGGAAACCCCAACGCTGGGTGGCGCTGCTGCAACGAATCGAGACGATCAGTCAACCCCACCGCGTTGTCCTAGCCAATTGTGGTATGCAAGAAGCCCTTTCGGGAGAAACCGCATACACTGCACCCCCAACGCGAATCGCATGGGCGCTCGCTGCCCGACACCAGCCGCAAGGGTTCGCCGCATTGATGCGCTACCGTCGTCCTACCCGATTGGTGATGCGACGCCCGGTGACGCCAAGGTAGATGCCTATGAGGATGCACGCGAAGACGATGCCAACCAGGAAGGGAATGATCTTGAATCCGCCATTCTGGTTGGAGTATCCCAGGTTGTAGGACACCCAGGTTCCCAGCAATGCGCCAATCGCGCCCAGTATCACGGTCATCACGACGCCGATGTTCTGCTTGCCGGGCATGATGAGCCTGGCCAGTCCACCCACGACGAGTCCGACGACGATGGCTCCAATAATTGTCCCGGTCACTTGAGCTCCTCTGGTGCGGGTAGGTCACGTTGTTAGATATGGAGATACCCGTTTCTTGTCTCGTTGACCCTGCTAGCCCGCACTGAAGAGAGCCACAGCGCTGACGCACCGGAAACCAGGAAGCAGAACCCCACACTCGCATGACTATGGCCGACGATGAAGCGCGTACAGATTACCGGGGCCAACGCCGCGGAAAACATACGCAGCTCACAACAGGACTGGTGACTATCATGTGCGCCACATGACCGCACGACTGCGCACGGCCGCCGTCGCACACCAACCCCGTAAACAGTGTTGGTTAGGCCTCGCCGTGCTCGATGACGCCTGGCCACTCGGGACACGGTGACCCAAGGGCAGGTCGCGATATAGGGCTAGAAAGACCGCCGCAGAATCCTTTTGTCGTCTCGTCAACCTTCGGAGACGCCCAGGCCGGCCCCGCACGACAGATTAGAGCCCCGACAGACGAAAGACCCAGCCCCTGGTGCAGGGACTGAGCCTTTCCAGTGAATGTCTAGTTTTGCTCAGCCTTCTCGCGAGCCTCGTTGACCTTGGCTGCGCCGCGGGCGCTTTCGGCTTCGGCTTCCTTCTTCGCGGCCTCGCGCTGCGCATCAGCCTTGTCCTGCTGCGCTTGCCCTTCGCGCTGAAGGTCGTCGCGGCCCGTGACGGCACCCACAACTTCCTTGGCCTTGCCCTTGACGCCCTCGACGGTCCCCTTGACGGCTTCTGCCGGTCCGCTGTTGTGCTCGCCCACGTGACTACCCTTCTCTACGTTTTGTGTACTGGCCGGTCACGCATCATGCGCACCGGGGTCTTGGTTACCCGCTGCTGCCGCCATCAAACCCCGGGCGGCCGTAACCGGTCCACATCATGTTCGACGCACGGGAAGAGAGAGCGTTTCCCGCAGCTCAGCGGGCGTCAATCACGATGTGTTGTCTCCGACGCACCTCCATTGCGCCGACTCGGCCATGCGGCACCAGAGCTCGCGGCCGGGGCGACCAGCTCGAGGATGTCGAAGCCCTGCCGAAAGGGCAGCGTTAGCAGCAGGCGGTCAGCAAATTACGTTCTAGCCGTTGAGTTTCGGTCTCGCATCGGCGATGCGATCTCAGCGCTGATCGTCCTCGGGTGGTCGATGTCCACGCCTGCGATCACCGCACTCGCCGCGACACTGTCCCTTAGCGCACCTGGTGTATGAGCGGGCGGCAACGGGTACGCCGGCGACACCCGGCGAGAGCGTGCGGTAGCGGATCCGCGGGAGTTAGTGCCGCCGAAGCGTTTTCGCACCCACGATGATGTTCGGTCGGTACGGATCCTCACCGAGGAGCGCCGCGGTGTGGACCAGCAACCCCGCACCCCGGCCCGGCCCTGCTGACAGGCACTCAGATCGTCAGCTCGCGGAAGGTACCGCCGATGCCATCACCTTCGGGGCTCGATCCCATACCCGATGCAGACCCAGTGCCGCTGCCAGCTGCGCGGTAAAGGCTTTATCCACGCTCTTGGACACCTCTACGCCGGGATCGCGGACCGAAATTCCAGCCGCCTTCAGCACGGCGGCGCC
>Ga0210396_10006839_pt1 | contig 10898 bp, 8 predicted proteins | sample IncBWH17OmetaG_FD_155466 | JGI IMG/M metagenome (GOLD analysis project Ga0210396, IMG submission 155466) | Forest soil microbial communities from Barre Woods Harvard Forest LTER site, Petersham, Massachusetts, United States - Inc-BW-H-17-O ... | reverse complement strand
AGCCACGATACCTGCTGACCATCGAGAACTTTGCCAGCTTCAACCGGTTCGTCGCGGAGGCAGACCCAGAGCGCGTTGGATTGACCATCTACGTAGGTGGATACCCCTCCTTGGCAACTCAGGAAGCTCTGAGATCGCTGGGCGCTGGGGTGCCAGACGATGTGCACATCTTCCACTGGTCCGATATCGACCCGGACGGAACCTGGATATTCCGCACGATCGAGAGGGCAGTAGGCAAGCCGCTGACGCCTCATCTGATGTCGGCCGAGCTCGCAGAGAAGTTCGGAAAGTCGCCCGCAGAAGCGGTCCGACCGTCCGATGCTTCCGAAATGTCGGCCATTTCGCCGCTTGTCGCCTACCTGCAGCGCGATGATGCGAAGTGGCTCGAGCAGGAGGAACTGGATCCTGCTATTCCGCAAGTTGGGTAGGATTTGGATCGCAAAGCCGTCCAAAGGCGACCGTAGCCTGTCGGCGCCGGCGGAAGTCGTTGGGTAGCTTCGGCGTGGGTGACGGACTGGTTCACGTGGGTCATGGGAGCTGACCCGTTCTGTCAAATGAGGCTCCACGTCGCACTGGCAGGTGAAACCTTTCGAACTCTCGGGGTTTGGATTTGCCAGGAGAGTTGGCAGTGAAGCGAATCCTGAAACCGGTCACTTATGTCCTGGCCGCCCTGTATTTCCTGGCGGACGCGGTTTTCATGGCCATCGCCAAGCCGATCTCGGACTGGCTTGCCAGGCATGTCGTGCTGAGGCGATTGCGCGCCTGGATCAGATCGTTGCGGCCCTACCCCTCGCTGGCGCTGTTTTCGGTGCCGGTGATCATGCTGGAACCGGTCAAACCGGTGGCGGCTTATCTGGCTGCTACCGGTCAGATGGTAAGCAGCGTTGTGACATTGATCGTCGGCGAGCTTCTAAAGCTCGTGCTGGTCGAGCGCCTGTTCAGCCTTACCCGGGACAAGCTGATGAAAATTCCAGCTTTTGTCTGGGCGTACACAAAATTCCGCGAAGCCAAGTCATGGCTGGAAGCCACCGAGGCCTGGCAAGCCATTCGCGCAATAAGCAAGGCCGCCCGCCAGTACCTAACCGAGATGAAAAAATCGGCTGCGGTGGCGTTTCGGCAGTCTTGAAGGCTGCGGTTGGGGCCAATTCGGGGGCAGGTCTGTAACTGAGCCGGGCAGGGGTCGCGTTTGCAACTTCATAGCGCAGCCCTAGTTTTATTAGGGCCTTCGAATCCCGCCGAGAACGGCGCAGTCCGTCGAAGCTGACCCGGTCGATGCCTAACACTACACCAACGAACAGGATGGTAAGACGCTGCGGCGTTACTGGACCAACGCTTGCCAAGCTGCGCGCTAAAGGTCCAGTGCACAACTGGCAAAGAGCGACCGATTTCACGCTGGGAGCACGAAGCCGTGCTTGAGGCGGTGCAAGCGCTCCTCAATCGAAACTCGGATAAGATGCGCGAACGCCGCCGGACCGCGGAGCACCCCTTCGGTACGATAACGCTCTAGCAGGTCGGCACCGAAATGGCCCTGCACGGTCCTGGCCTACAACATGAAACGGCTAGGAACCCAATGCAGACCTCCACGGGATCTGACGGCGGTTTCGCGACGGTCGGTTCGCAGGCCGGGGCTCAATCCGCCGCGGCGAAATGCGCAATCTGGTCGGCGTGGGCCTTGGCGAAGGCTGGCCGGGCCGTGGCGCGCGCGACGTACCCGCGGCAGGCGGGATAGTCCGCCAGGCCCGTCGAACCGATCGGCCAGCCGCAGCACATCCGCCATGAGGATGTCGGCGACGGAAAAGGTCCCGGTCAGCCATTCGCGGCCCGCCAGCGACGGACCCTTGGTCGAGTTCATTCTCGCTGCGCGGGAGGCAGTGCCGGAAGCCGCTAGGACAGGCCGTTCCTCAGCAGACTCAAATAGAGCACGAATGACTCAGATCGGACCCGATGTGATTCACGCTTGAATTTGGCACTAAGCCAAAATTGCCCTTAACCTAAGTGATTGATTCGAAAAGTTATTTTTTAGCGGCTAACGTTGGAATTTGGCACTGACGACTGAAATTTGGCACTAGAGGCTAATCCGGCATGATAATTTGGCACTGGGTCGAAAAATAGCCCGCGTTTCAGGCCGCTAGGCGGACGTTAAGAAAAAATTGCGATCCTCTCGCAAACAGTGAGAGCCTTGGCATGTTCGACGCCGAAGACACCAACAATCAGCTTTTTCTAACGCGGACCTTTCAGGCCCTCGCAAGTGTCAATACGCGCAGGATCCTGGAGTTGTTGGCGCAAGGACCCCGCGGAGGGAGCGAATTGCTGCAGGTCATGGACAGCACTAAAACCCGCATCCGTGAGGCGATGCAGGCTCTTCAGACGGTTCGGTTGGTTTCAGAAGGGGAATCTCGGATGGGAACGGTCTATCGCCTTGATCCCGCCGGCCTTGACCTCGCTCGTTCATGGCTAGATCGAGTGGACGCCATCGCCGGCATCCGAGGCGAAAAATAGTGATCTTTCGTTTCGTCGAAGGCCATGACCGGCTCCATTACCTCATGGAAGGCTTCGATCGACTCTTTGCCGAGACCTAAAACCTCGGCGAGGCGTGCTTTGACTACTTCGCGGGCACTTGCCGAACTCAGCCGCTCGATCGAAGCCAGCACCCCGGCGGCGGCCGCGCTCCGAGTTATCACGTCGCCCCCGGCGAGATCGTCGCTCGTCGAGACGCCGAGCAGTTTGACAACGATCGCGTCAAATGAGCCTGGCCATCGCTTCAATTGTGCAAATCCTTCGGCCGCGCCCTTGGCCGTCACGTTCAGGAAAAGGCGTTCGGGGATTCCTCTGAAATAGGCCATCCAACTGGCAAGCTTCAAGATATCTAAGCAAGGCAAGTCGTCGAGCGGCGGTGGCAACCCTACTCGGCGGTCAATGACGTAGCGGGCCAGTTTGTCGGCAGCGGCGAACGTTTCGGGAGGGGAGTACCGAGGACGTTCGGACCGCAGATCGAATCCGCATATTTGGCAGGACCAGACATGCTGAAGTTTCGTCCAACCCAGCAGGTTTAGGCACGCCGGGCATCGGTCGAGGAGCGCTTCACCCGTCAGGAACAAGATATGAATGCGCCGCCAAACATCGATCCTGTCACCGCGTATTCTGATGTTGTGCATTGGCTGACAAACGACACGCGCGATGAGCGCTTCATTGACAATATTTTCGCCGAGCTCTGTGTCCGGCTCCAGCGGGCGGGCATTCCCGTCAAGCGGGCGTCGCTTCATATCATGATCCACCATCCGCAGTGGCTTGGCGCCCGGATCATGTGGGTCGACGGGATGCGCGAGGCCGAGATTGAGAGGGTAGACTACGAGGTGAGGGAGCGATCCGAATACATCGGTAGTGCCGCCAGCGAAATCCAGGACGGTGCAACCGAGGTGCGTGAGAATCTCGAACGCGATTCCTCGCTGGGCCGCAAGCACGCCATCTATGATGAAATGCGGGCGAAGGGCCTGACCGACTATGTGGCCTGGCCGCTGTACCACACGCTCGGCAAGCGGCATATCGTGACCTTTGCGACCGATCGGCCCGGAGGGTTCGACGACGCGCAGATCGCTGGCCTGTCGAAACTGTTGCCGGTTTTAGCGCTGGTCAGTGAAATCCGTATCAAACGGCGGACGATTGCCACGCAAAGCTCAAACGCTCGCTTGAGGACCTTAGAGGCGAGTACATCAGACGTGGGGCCACCGGGAATGACAACGCATTCGCCAGGCCTACGGACCTCGTCTACGAAGACGCCTTGAAGGCCTTGGCCGATCCGAAGCACAAGATCCGCTTTCCGAAAGAACAGCGGGAATTCACCGAAGTCGTGGTGAGGCATATGCACGATCGGTTTTGTGACGACTACGCCACGAAGACCCTGAATGCGATGATCAATCACAACTGATCCTGCCGTCGGTCGCCCATCGTGGCGAAGCTCAATGGGCTTGGCCTTCTGCCAGAGCAAAACGAAGAAACGATCGAATTTCCCTTCTCCAAGGAACGGTCTGATTTAGCCAATAAGCTGGTGACTTGGGCTTTTCGAAACACCGAGCGCGCCCTGCCCTCTTCACGGTGCGCGATAGGGGCGCGTCCTTATCCAAGGCCAAGTGCGTGCGCTTCTCATTATGTCTATCAGGAGGGTGGCGAACCAGCTTACTTCGGCACGCCGTCGGACAAATGCGACATGGCGAGACTTTCGCTGCGGATCGGAGGCCTTCAGGTGGGATGTAACCAGCCGGGAGATCGCTGGCACCTTGGGCTCTCGGCCAACCAGCGACGACGTGCCGCTTATCGATCGTTTGTATTTCACGTCGACGATGTCGACGAAGCCTGTTCGGCGCTGAAGTCGGAAGGATTTCGTCCAAGCTTCGAAGAAAGTGCGACCATTATGGGTGGTGCAACACGGAGGATGGATGCTGCGGAGTTCTGCGCCGATGCGGTGGCGAGAGCAATTTTAAGACCCTCCACACGGCTGTCGAACGAATATCACGCGACGATGATGACGTTTTCGGCTTTCGCGAACTCTGACGGTCCGATATCGAAACAAATCTCCCGCGAGATCATCAGAGAGGGTTTGGTCGTAGTCAGTCCGTCTGACTTCAGAAAGAGTTTCGGTATCGCGCAGGACTGGGCGCGTAACGCAATGGATCGACTCGATCGTCGATTTCCCTCACCCGCACTGAGTCCTGAAGAGGACGAGATTTTATTCCAAATGGAGGCGGGCTAGAAATATCCTCTGGGCGGAAGGCCCGTCCCGGTTCAACTCGGTTGGCCGGATCGGCGCTCTATTCGCTCCGAGGCCTCCCATCAAGGATAATGAGATTCAGACGTTTTTTTCAGACAGGAAAAACTTTTCAGAAAATAATGACTGATATTCTCGCGGCTGAAAGAGCCGTTAGATTCTTGAGGCTTCGTAACTAACAGTTTTCACGGGCTATTCGGAAGCTCTCCATCGTTGCGAAGAGACCAGCGCCGCAAAGCAACAACGGACCAGATAGCTTCCACAACGCCGAACGGCCAAGCACCTTGCAGGAAGCCATAAGTCGAGCCGAGCGCACACGATCCAGCAAACGCGAGCACCAACCAAGGGCTGTAATCTTCGAGTGCGTAACAAAGCAGCATGGCACTAACGGCGAACAAGCCGAAGGCGGTCAATATGTCCATTTCTATGGGCTCACCTAAAAGTTCAATCTGCTTCGGCCGTGCGCGGGCCTCGTTGAGGGCCCCCTGCCGTAATAGTTCTGCGAGCACCAATCAAGCCAAATGGAGTGCGACCAAAAGCCGGCGACCGTCGGCGGCCTCAAGTACCGTGGCACTCTGAATGGCTTTAAGGTCGGTGATGGTTCTGCCCCAATAGCGGATGCGGACATTGTGAAGACTGTAAGCGCCAGAACTATCATTTTGCCCGTCTGTTAGCATGGTCATGTTAGGTATCGCCACTCACCAACGAATGAGCAATCGGCTGATTCGCGCATCCTTACAAAATTCCTATATCACTGCGTTTTTTTCCATCTCGAAAACACATGTCGCGAGTGGCATCCACTCGCCGCACGATATTGGCAGCACTACTTTTAGTGCAATTGAGATGCTTCAAGTGACGCCGGGTTAAAACGCTTTAGCGACTGCATGCAGGCCGTCGTGTAGCGAAGAGGATTGTATGTTTGACGTCGTCACGATTGCTCTCGGCCTGGGCTTCTTCGCCTTGTCGGTCGGTTACGTCTTCGCCAGCGAACGGCTTTGAGCAGAACGGCAATGATCTTCGATTATGCACTCGCCGCCCTCGTCTCCGCAGGGCTGCTGATCCACCTCACCTACGCCCTGCTGCGGCCCGAGCGGTTCTGAAAGGCTAATGACTATGGCCTTCATTGGCTGGATTCAGATCGCGACCTACTTCGTCGTCCTCACCGCGCTCGTCGCGCCGCTTGGCTGCTACATGGCCCGCGTGTTCGAGGGCGAGCGCACATTCTTGTCACCCATCCTCCGCCCGGTCGAGCTTTGTCTTTATCGGATCGCCGGTGTCGACGAAACGCGCGAACAGGACTGGATGACCTATACGGTTGCCATGCTACTGTTCAACGCTGCCGGATTCCTGCTGCTGTATGCGATTCTGCGCTTCCAGGCGGCGCTCCCGCTCAATCCGGCAAATATGTCCGAGCTCGCCCCCGACCTTATTTTCAATACGGCGGTGAGCTTCGTCAGCAATACCAACTGGCAGAGCTACGGCGGCGAAAGCACGCTCAGCTACTTCAGCCAGATGGTGGGCCTGACCACCCAGAATTTCGCGTCGGCCGCTACCGCCATGGCACTGTTGGTTGCGCTCATCCGCGCATTCGCGCGCGCGTCGGCCACAACCGTCGGCAACTTCTGGGTCGACCTCACGCGCTGCACGCTCTACGTGCTGCTGCCGATCTCAATCGTCGCCGCGCTTTTCCTGTTGTGGCAGGGCGTGCCGCAGAATCTCGGCCCCTACGTCGAGGCGTCCACGCTGGAAGGCGCAAAGCAAATCATCAGCCAGGGTCCCGCGGCGTCTCAGATCGCGATCAAGATGCTCGGCTCCAATGGGGGCGGCTTCTGGAACGCCAACTCGGCTTTTCCTTACGAGAACCCGACGGCGATCAGCAATTTTCTCGAAATGGTCTTTATCCTGCTGATCCCGGCGGCGCTGACGAATACGTTCGGCCGCATGGTTAAGGACCAGCGCCAAGGCTGGGCGCTCTTTGCCGTCATGTCGTTCATTTTTCTGGTTGCCGTCGGGATCATCTATTGCGCGGAATCAGCGGGCAACCCGCATTTCGCCGCGCTCGCGCTCGATCCGTCGAACATGGAGGGCAAGGAAGTTCGCTTTGGCATCGCCACATCGAGCTTGTGGTCCGCCGCGACGACCGCCACGTCCAACGGCTCGGTCATTGCGATGCATGACAGTTACACGCCGATCGGCGGGATGATTACCATCGTCCTGATGCTGCTCGGCGAGGTCATCTTTGGCGGCGTCGGCTGCGGCCTCTACGGCATGCTGCTACTCGTCATTATCACCGTGCTTGTTGGCGGCCTCATGGCCGGACACCAGCCGAGATATATCGGCAAAAATATCGAGGCGAAGGAGATGAAGATGGCGATGCTTGCCATTCTGGTCCTTCCTTTTACCATCCTCGGCTTCACGGCTGTTGCGACCGTTACGCCGTTCGGGGTGTCGAGCATTCTTAATCCGGGACCGCACGGGTTCAGCGAAATCATGTATCTCTACGCGTCGAACGCCAGCAACCAAGGCTCCGCCTTTGCCGGCATTACGAGCAATACGCTCTGGTACAATCTGAGCGGCGGGATTGCGCTACTGATCGGGCGTTACTTCGTCATCATTCCGATGATGGCGATCGCAGGCTCGCTCGTCGTGAAAAAGATCGTGCCGGTCTCTGCTGGCACGCTGCCGACGCATGGTGCTCTGTTCGGCAGCCTCTTGATCGCGGTCATCCTCATCACCGGCGGACTGACATATTTACCCGCGCTTGCGCTCGGACCCATCGTCGAGCATCTCGCGATGACCGCTGGCACGCTGTTCTGATCGAGGCAAAGGATCGAAGCCGATCCGGAACGCCCGCAATTTGTTGTCATGGAGGAGCGGTTAATCGGCTACGCGCTCCGGACGAGACGATCAAACATCCAGAACTTGGGCGACGGTCAATCCCTGAGGCCGTTGGTACTACATAGCAATTTCAATAACGTACGAGTTCGCGGCTTTCGCTGCTAACTGCCGTATCCGTCTGTCATCTTCGGACGGAGACTTCGAATTTTCCTCGCCTGTTTCTACCGCCGCGGCAAAACGCCAGCTTACCGAGGAACCCTTAAGGAAACACGCGGATTAGTCATCGAACAGTTATCAACGGATCGCTGATCTCCGGCCCGCAGCGCTTGAGGGCTTGCTAGGTCGCGCTGACGTCTTGCACCTGAGGCCATCGAAAAAGATATCGACAAGACGCCGGGCGCTGGCCTGCCAATCCGGGTGGGCTTTGTCGTAGGAAAAGCCGATCTGTGCCCGCAACAGGTCGATCGGCTTCACATCGTCGCCGAATCTGACAAAAAAGGCACACGTCAAAGAAATCTGTTGGAGAGCGCGTCGCACAGTTTTGTCGAAACGCCCCGTGTTTTGCAGAGAATGCGTACGCTTGCACAAGCAGCGACGTCAAAGAAGCCGTTGCTTTTATTCCATTATTATGAAGTGGCACGGCGAGGCGTATCGATTTCTTTTGTCCCTCAGCGATAGACGATTTTGAAGATTAACAGAATCGCAGAAGCGCGTGAAAGCGCCCTGTAACCACAGCTTGGGGCAAGATTATGAAAAGACTTCTTTTGGCAGGCGTCGCGCTAACCGCGATGGGCCTGCTAAATCGCGCAGATGCGGCGGACGCTACCTTGCCAGCCAAAGCGCCTGACGGATGCAAAACGGTCGTCGATCCTTACAAGAATTATTCGTGCCTCGATGCCTGGCTGGGCAACGACTTCTTCACCCGGCTCGTCAACTATTACCGGCTCGAATGGGGGCATGACGCAGCACCCGCCGATCCCAAAGCACCTCCCGGCCGCCGCGACTACTGGCCCGCGACGCCGCAGTCCACTCCGCCCTATCCATTCACGGAATGGCCCTACGGTGGATCGACCAATCTTGGCGTGACGCGGCCCGCTTCGGTTGACAGTCCGCTGATGGCGGCACTCGGAAATACGAGCGTCGGCTCGTGGATGAACGACAACCACATCCAGGTCTACGGCTGGGTCAATGGCGGCGGCAATTTCAGCACCAGCACGGTACGCGGCGGCAACGCACCGGCAGGGTATGATTACAATCCGAACGTCATCCAACTCGATCAGGCGGTCGTCTATATCGAACGGCTTCCCGATACGGTCCAGAAGGATCACGTTGACTGGGGTTTCCGGTTCGCGCCGATCTACGGCGAGAGCTATCGCTACACCACGGCTTACGGCGTGTTCAGCAGCCAGCTTCTGAATCAGAATAACAATGCGGGCTTCGATATCCCGATGGCTTACGGTGAAGTCTTCATTCCGCAGGTCATGGAAGGTTTGATGATCCGGTTCGGTCGTTACATCTCGATTCCGGACATCGAGGCGCAGTTGGCGCCGAACAACTACATGTACTCGCACTCGATGACCTACACGTTCGATGGGTTCACGAACACCGGTATCGACCTCACGCTGGCGGCGAACAAGAACTGGATGTTCCAAGCGGGCCTTACGGTCGGCACCGAGTCGATTCCATGGCATGTTGGCCAGACGATTACGAATCCGATGCCGAACCCGCTGTTTTCCGGCAGCACCTTCTTGAAGGACCCCGGCGCGACGCCGAGCGGTACGTTCGGTGTACGCTGGACCAGTGATAGCGGGAACGACGACATCAATCTCGTCGCGACCGGCATCAACAACGGCACATGGGGTTACAACAACCTGCAATGGTACGGCTTCACCTACTATCACAAGTTCAACGACCAGTGGCACATCTCGATTGAAGCCTACAATGAACACCAGAACAACGTCCCCAACTTGAACAACCCGGTGGCGCTTGCCGCCATCGCGGGTGGTGGCACGCCGTTCTCGCCGCAATACCTGCCGTTCAACGCGCCCAGCGGCGCGCAATGCGGCAGCGCGGCGGTGTTTAGCTGCACTGCGACTTACGAGGCAGTCCTGATGTACCTTAACTACAAGGCGTCGCCGCTCGACAACATCACGTATCGCGCGGAATTTACTGACGACCTCCAAGGCCAGCGTACCGGCATCAAGACGCGCTATGTCGAGACCGGCATCGGCTGGCAGCACTGGTTCTCGCCCCAGATCGAGGTCCGGCCCGAGGTTTCCTACTACAGGTCGCTGGATGCAAACGCGTTCAACGGCAATTCCAACCTCGGCATCCTGCCAAACAAGAACTTCGCCATCATCGGCGCAGCCGACATCATCGTTCACTTCTGACGCATGAAAAGGTCGCGGCGGCTTCGGCCGCCGGACATTTCGCCAGAAACAAAATTCGACAAGGGGTTTAAACAATGAAACGAATTCTTCTCACCACCGTCTCGCTCGGTGTGCTGAGTCTACTGTCACCGGCTTTCGGTGCGGACCTACCCACCTATTCGAAGGCTCCGGCAATCGCCGCGCCGGTCTATGACTGGACCGGCGTCTACGTCGGCGCGTTCGGCGGAGGCGGCATGGGCAACCACAACATCAACAACGCACTGGGTAATACCGGCAATGCCGATTTCACGGCCAATTATTCTTCCACCGGCGGCGTGGCCGGTGGCGAAGTTGGCTACAACTGGCAAACCGGCATCTACGTGGTCGGTGTCGAGGGCGATCTGTTCTGGTCCGGCATCAAGGGCAACGATTCCTCTGGAATCGCCGCGGGCTCCTTTCCGCTCACCTCGGTCGACTCCGACAATCTTCGCTGGGGCGGCACACTTCGCGTGCGCGGCGGCTTCACCGTTGATCGCTGGCTGATGTTCTTCACCGGAGGCTATGCTTTCGGCAATATCGACCACACCAATACCGACCCGGTGTTGGGCACCGACAAGTTCACGGTGCAGGCCAACGGCCTGACGGCTGGTGCCGGTGTCGCCTACGCGCTGACCAACAATGTGATCGGCAAGTTCGAGTACCGTTACTACAATTTCAACGGCTACAACCGGCCCGGCACGCCGCTCACGCCGAATGGCCAGCTTCCCTACACCACCGAGAGCACCTACTCGGTCGTCACGATCGGCCTCGACTTCAAATTCGGTGGTCCTGTCGTCGCGAAATATTGAGATGGACCTGAGCCGGTCGGCGGCATCAGCCGATCGGCTCTCTCTCGTGGAGGGCAGCAGCCATGACTGCTTCGGCACTAT
>Ga0210396_10006838_pt1 | contig 10900 bp, 5 predicted proteins | sample IncBWH17OmetaG_FD_155466 | JGI IMG/M metagenome (GOLD analysis project Ga0210396, IMG submission 155466) | Forest soil microbial communities from Barre Woods Harvard Forest LTER site, Petersham, Massachusetts, United States - Inc-BW-H-17-O ... | reverse complement strand
CCCCGCAAATGGCTTCGAGGGTATTTCCAAGATTCCAGCCGACCGTCATTTGACTGGCTATCGACTGGGCTGTCGGCAATTGCGCGCCGGCGCTCAGGGAGAATAAAAGACCCGCAAGGGTAATGGTTCTTCGCAAGAACATCTTTTTAAAGTTTTATAAGGTTCAGAAAATAGACATCGTTCTCCCGCATCTCCAGCTCTTTGAGAAAGGGAGTTCCGTACTTTATCGTGACGATCTCCCGGCTGACGGGCGAACCGTCGTTCTCCTTCTTTATTTGCTCCACTTGCTGTCTGTCGAGCTGCGCGGGACGGCCCATCGACAAATAGGTAGAATAAGCATCATTGCAGCGGTAACCGACCTTATACACTTCCAGTGCGTACATCCCTTCCGGAACTTGGTCGATCTGCACCGTCAACCGCCCTTTCGATCTGGCAGGCAGGTCCCGGGTATAATAGACCTGGTTATGAACCGAATCCCCCGGATGTGTATTGGTAAAATCCCAAATGAGGGCCTGGATACCACCAGCCGAATCCCTGCAGATCCACGAGGAGGGATCTTTATTCATGAGCTCGATGCCCCCCAGCCGGTTGAGGAACTCGTAGGAATAGAATACCGGCTTGTTGATCCCCTGGATGGTCAACAGTCCGAAGCCGCCGTGAAAGGGCGTGAACCGCGGTCCGGACTCTTCAAAAATATCCGTAAAGACCCAATAAGACATGGAATTGGCCGCCCCGCCCACCTGTTTGAGTTTTTGCAGGACGTAGGCCGCTTCATGGTAGCTGTCATGGAGCGGATCGGCAGGGGTATAGGAGGAACTCCACTCCGTGTAGTGCAGCTCCAGACCGGGGATGACCGATTGTCCGATCTCTTTGCGCGATTCGAGTACATCTCCGCTGACGCTCATCGGGTTCTTATCCAGCACGGTTCCGGAATTGCCGAACTCGTCCAGGTAGCCCTGCTTCACGCCATAGGAATGGGTGCTTATAAAGTCGATGGGAACTCCGTTCTTATGACAATATTCGATCATTTCCGGCTCCCAGGCCGCTCCCGCGGTGGCCGGGCCGCCCACGCGATAACCTGGATCGACGCTTTTGATTGCCCTGGCGCTATACGTATACAGCTTGAAATACTCTTCCTTCGTCCCCGCCCAAAAACCATCCAGGTTAGGTTCGTTCCAAACCTCGAAATACCAGGTCTTCACCTCATCGGCGCCATACCGTTCGGTAAAATGCCGCGCGAGATGCTCTATCAACGCTCCCCATTTTTCATAATCCTTGGGAGGTGTGACATTCCCCCTCCACCAGAAGATGGTCTTGTTGCCGCTGGCAAGCCACGAAGGCATGAAGCCCAGCTCCACAAAGGGCTTCATGCCGATGCTGTGCAAAAAGTCGAATAAAACATCGATGTACATGAAATTATAAACCGGTTTTCCATTCTTATCTTCCTGATAAACCGCCATATCGTCCGACAAAAGGCCGTGCATGCGGATATACCTGAACCCGCACTCCCGCCTGACGTACGACAGCTGCTGCTGCCAGTCCGCCCGAAGCCCTTCATTGGCGCGGCCGGCGCCGACGCATTCCTGGAACATGGTATTGAGTTTCCCCTCCGCTATCGTAAAGTCGGCAGTGATCAGGCGTTGTCCGGCAGCAGATCCGTTTGATTTCGACTTTTGGGCATTTGTTATTCCCGCACCCAATAAATTCAGGATCGCCGTTAGCCATAAAATTTTTCTCATCGTATATTTCTGAATTAAAATCCCGCGCCGGCTCGTAAAGAGTCCAATGCCTGCGGATCATTTACTGTATTACTTGCTCTATCAAACACACCTGCCCACAAGAATGCAGGGATACCATTATTACGGGCCTGTTGTACCAGATACCTGAAGAAATGCGCTCTTGAATTTAGAGACAATATCGAATCCGTGGGATTTCCGAGAATATTCACGGCATGGTTTTCCACGCCGAATTCACCGATCAGAAAAGGAATATTATTTTTTATATACCTCTTATTCACGCCGCTCAAAGTGCTGTCCATATAAGACTCTTCCGTACCAGGAGCCGCGTTTCTCATGAGATCGTCGGTTGAATGATAGTTTGCTCCCCAATAACGCCATTCCGGGCCCCAACTGGCATCCGAGGTCAATAAGCAGAAATTTGAAGGCGAATACCAATGCACTTCCACGATCAGCTTGTTCGGCACCTGATCCACCGGCATGCCCGGCAGGACGGTAAAATAATCAGCCAGATCGATCGAGGTACCCGGCGCCTGAATAACCAACGTGCGAAAAGCATTTTTTCCTCCGGTAGAGCGAACCGCGTTAATGAATATCTGGTGATAGTTCTCCAAAACAGTGGCTGTTGGCAGATCGGTGGCATTCGGTTCATTGGCGCTTGCCAACATCAAATGCTCGTCAAAATCGCGCATTTTTGTAGCTATCTGCTCCCAAAATGCTTTTTGCTTGGCTTTCACCGTATCCAGTTTTGCCCCGGTTGCCGTACAATCAAGCCATCCGCCATCCCAGTGACAATTCAGCAATACATACATGCCGTCATTCATACAATATTGCACCACTTGTTTTACCCTGCTAAGCCAGGCCGTGTCAATAGCCCCGGTGCTTTGATCCGCATGAAAGTTCCATGCGCAAGGAATACGGATAGCGTTAACACCACTTTGGCTGATCAGATCGATTTGCGCCTGAGTGATCACCGGGTTTCCCCAGCCGGTTTCACCACCCGGTGCTTCCATGGTGTTATAAATGTTCCATCCTAATTTGATATTTGCGGTTATTTGGGCTGCGGTGCTGCCCATGCCTGACGCATCGGGAGCCACAGGTGAGGTATTGTACGACGGGAAGATGGGATATGCCTGCGCAACGGTTACCAGGCTGGAAAGTCCGCCGGAGGATATCGCAAAGGACGCAGACAGGTTCCCGCTGGTCGAATTGGGTGAAGCCGTCAACAGAACACTGTCTGTACCGCTATTCCCGCTGGTTTTATTGAATTTCAACCAGGCGCCCGGGAGGCTATCTATTTTCCACGCCCTATTACTATTGATCACCACCTTGACGGTACCACCTTCAGCGGTAAAGAAAACCGAATATTGGGAAAGCGTCAGTTGAGCCGGAGCGGAAGTTTTATGGCAATTGCTGAACAACACTCCCAGCAGCAGCATTCCGGGTAAAGCAGAAAAGAATTTAAATTTCATAGTTCGAATTTTACTTATTGAATTTTTACGACCCTGATGTTATCGATACCTGCATAAAGCCCCGTGGGAGAAGCAGATGCGCCATCGTTCATGGCGTACATATTTACGCCGCCGCTTCCGGAGGAGCCCAATAAAGTCGTCAGGTTCGGGGCTGCGTTGCCGGTGCCGTCCAATTTGCCGTTTGGAGTCGTAAGAAACGAGGACAGGGGGATGGTCACCGTCTGCCAGCCCGTGGTTGTATAGGATGAAGCAGCGCCGTTGCTATTCTCCCACGGTTCATACCTGGCCAGGTAAGTCCAGCTGAAATCCTTGACAATGAATATAGAGATCCCATTCCACGGAGTGGGAACGCTGATCTCGAATTTCAACGCCCAGTTACCTATGGGATCGCTTAAATTGGAAGCCGGCACCCATTGCGCACTATTGCAGTTTATACCGCGACCGCCATTCCACCAGCTGCCGTCCCCGGCATTCAGCGGTCCACCGGTATTGAGGACCGCATACTGGCCTCTGTTCCCCGGAAAATCGGTGCTGCTGTTGTCGAGTGCAGCGCTCCAAAATTGGTAGGTATTCACATTGTCGAAATTACACAGCACGCCATCCACGGTGTCCTCCACGTTGAACGGAGTGACGGCCGCACCGGATTTCGTCGTGATCGACACCGGCCCAGCGTTGGTGAGCGCGGGCACGACAAACCCAATGGACGTACCGTCAGGCGAGACGTTGTAAGCGGTGATGGGCGTTCCGGAAAAACGGAGATCACTGATCAGGAAAAAGTTCGCACCGGTGATACGCACGGAATCGCCCGGGCCGGCCATCTCATTCGAAATACCCGTAATGGCCGGCGGGGGAACGACGATATTGAATTTAAAGGTGGTGGAACCGGCGGTGGTAACATACTTTATCGTATTTTGATCACTGGCCGAAACCGTGTTAAACGGGATCACCACGGGAAGCTGCACCACGGCACTGGTATCGGAAAAAAGCTCATAGTTGAAACTCACCGGAACACCATCAAATGCTATTTCCACGGCATTTTTCAGGTTCCGGCCTTCCAGCACGACCCACTGGCCAGCCGGTGTAAGACTGCTCAACGTCGTGTCGCCCGGCGTGGGTGCATAATTTCGGACGCCCGTGATCTCGGGTCCCCGGGCCGATGTCTTCTTACAAGCGGTAAACAGGGCAAACGCCGCCAGGCCGGCCATCAGCAGACCTCCATAACGGTTATATATTATTTTGAACATAATTCAACATTTTATCTGGTGATTAATAATAAGGCACCGGCTGGTCCGCCAGTTTAGGGTCGGATGCCACGTCCGTCGCCGGCAGCTGCAGTGTAAAAGAACTGATGGTCGCCGGCACAACGGCAACGGGTCCTCCGGGCTGACCGGCGGGGATCGGCGTAGCGACACCTCCTGCATAAGTGAATGTCACCCGCTGCTGGTTGTTCAGGATGTCAACCGCCATTTGCGGATTATAATATGAAAGCCGTACCAGGTCGAACCAGTACTGTCCTTCGAACGCCAGCTCTATCCGCCTCTCCCGCATAACCGTATCGATATCCAGCATAGGTGCGGGGTCCACCCCCGCCCTTGTCCTTACCGCGTTGAAATATTGGAGGGCATTGGCATCCGTGGTAGTGGCGTTGTTGCCAAGGATAGCTTCCGCATAGACCAAATAAACATCTGACAACCGCAGGATCGCATCATGCTCGATAGAAGACCAAATGTCCATGGTAGGAGCTCCGTTATCGGTTTGATTACCGATGATGTGTTTCTTCATCGAGGGGCCGGTAGCGGTGAACCCGCCACCCGCGGCGTTCAATTCCGGATAATAATCCCCGGTGAGCATAAAACTGGCTTTGCGCCTGACGGAATCTTTCCATGAATAGATCTGGTACAGATCGTAAGTCGGCGCCAAAGGCGTCCAGGCGCCGGTATTGAACGGGTTGATAGAGTTGCTCGGCGAATAGGTCTGCAACGAATTGCCGTTGCCATAACCCACACCCGGCGCCCATTGAAGGGCAAATAAAGACTCCTGGTTGTCGTTGTATTGCGACCGGAAAAGGTTATAATAGCTGGGTAGCAGGGTCAGGCCGCTGTTTGTACAAACGTTGCCGGCGTATTTGACCGCGCTGTCGAGAAAGGCCTGGTTCCGGGCGCCGGTTTGCCCCAGGCCCGCCATGGTCAGATAGACCTTTCCCAGCATGCCCTGCGCCGACCAGGTCGTCACCCGGCCCTTTTCATCCGCCAGCGGCAGGTTTTGGGCCGCATATGTGAGATCGATGGTGATGAACTTGTACACATCCGTCAGGATGTTCCGGTTGAGCAGCGGCTGTTTGATCAGTTTGCTGTTGTCTTCGATAATGGGAACCGCGCCCCACAACATGGCTAAATGATAATAGGCTACCCCGCGGATGAACCGCGCTTCGGCAACCGCCGCGTTTTTGGTGGCGGTTGAAATGGAGTCCGCCGCCTGTTGCTGTACGGCGTTGATCACCGTGTTGCATTGGGCCACCACGTCGTACAAACCTGTCCAGGCGCTCGCCATCACCGCATTCTGGCCGGTGATCGTCCGGGTATACAATTGCACAAAGTCCCCGTAATAGGCAAAATACGCATTGCCGCTCAAGATATCGCCAAGCGGCAACATGGCGTTGTTGTTCCAGTTCCACCAAGGCGATCCCCCGTACAGACTCGCTGTGGCCAGCCGAAGGTCGGAAGTGGATTTATAGAAATTGTTCGAGCTGATCTGGGATTGCGACGGGCGATCCAGAAAGCTCTTCTTGCATCCGGCCGCCGCCGCAACAAGAATAATAAAGATGATAATGCTGTATCTCGATTTCATAAATTGACTGATTTATTTGGTGAACCCAATACTGAGTCCCAGCGTATATGTCCTTGGTTGCGGGTAATATCCGTTGTCCCATCCCGCCTGCAACGGATTCCAGGATCCGATTTCGGGGTCCATGCCGGAATATTTGGTGATGATAAAGGGATTGGTAACCGTACCGTAGATGCGCAGGGCATGCACGTGCGCCATAGAGAGTAAGCGCTCCGGCAACCGGTAACCCAGCGTGATATTCTTGCAGCGAACAAAAGATCCGTTCTCGATAAACAAGGTCGAAGGCCGGTTGTTGTCATTGGTATTGTCGTTCCGCAACCCCACAATGCTGGTGGTGGGATTCGTCACATATACGTTGTTCACATCGCTGGCCGAACCGTTAGGGTCGATCAACGCGAGCCTGGCGTAATTCAATATCGAGGTGAAATAGGACGTGTTGTTTCCCGGGTAGGTCTGGGAGATCGCCAGTTCATTCAACACCTTGTTGCCCACGCTCGCGGTGAAGAAAATATTCAGGTCGAAATCCTTATACGTGAATGTATTGCCGAACCCTATCTGGAAGGTCGGCAACGGGGAACCCAGGTAAGTCATATCCGCGGCGGAAATGACGCCATCGCCGTTCAAATCCTTGAACTTGCGGTCCCCGTACCAGATGCCTCCGCCCAAGGGGGAAATAGGGTAAGGGTTGCCGCTTTGGTCCACCGGCAGGGCATGTGTCTTAAAATCAGTAGCCTTTGCAAAAAGGCCGTCATACACATACCCGTAGAATTCGCCGATGGGTTTTCCGACGACGGTCTTTTCGAACACCTCGTTGTTCAATGTCTCGCTGAGGTTGGCGGAATTTCCGCCGCTTCCCAGGCTGAGCACCCGGTTGACGTTGTGCGACAAGGTGAAATCCGTCTTCCATGTAAAGTCCTTGCGGATCAGGTTGGTCGTCCCGATGCGCAGATCGAAACCCTTGTTACTGATCGAACCGACATTCACATAAGGCGCCTGCATGGCCCCCGGCGAATACCCGGCGGTCGTTCCCGAATACAAGGGTAGCGGGATCTTCAACAACAACCCATCTGTACGCCGGTTATATACGTCCACCGAAAAATCCAATCGCCCGTTAAACATTCCCGCATCCAACCCCAGGTTCCCATACTTCGTCTTTTCCCATGACACATACGGGTTGGCCAGGTTGTACTGAAACTGGGTCACGCCGGACAAGCCGTTGGCCGCCGACGAGAGCTGCGTCACATAGGTATTGCCGGGAATATTCTGGTTGTTCGTGACGCCATATCCGAACCGCAACTTCATTTCCGTGATCCATCTAAGGGTTTGTAAAAATTTTTCGTTTTGCATTTTCCAGGCGAATGCCCCGGAATAGGTTGTTACCCACCGGTTCCCCGGTGCGAAATTGGAAGATCCGTCGTCCCGGATATTCGCGGTGAACAGATATTTGTCATCCCATCCCAGGTTGGCGCGGCCGAAATAGGATTCCTGTGCCGGTCCCGATCCCGTGGCGCCGCCGTTTGTCGCCGTAGTGGCATCCCCGCTTGAAATGGACTGCACATTGTTGGACGGATAATTCGAGCGGGCGGCCGAAACGTTCTGGAAAGTGCTCAACTGCGCCTCATGTCCCGCCAGCACATTCAACCTGGCCTTCCCGAAGGTGTGGAAATAAGTCAGATAATTCCGGATGACCGTATAAATATTCTGGCCGTACGAATAGCCGGCAGAATTTGTCCCGTTCACATCCTTGCCGAACGTAAACGTCGGGTTAAATGTATTTTGCGTGGCAAAATCAAAATTCCCGGACACCTCGTTCCTCAGGGACAAGTCCCTGAAAAATTGTATTTCCGCATAAGCATTCCCGAATAGCTGATACCTGCTCTTTTGGTTCTTGTTGAGCAGCGCCAGGCCCACGGGGTTAGGGACAGCCTGCACCCAGCCGCTGGTATTGGTGATGCCTCCCCAGCTACCGTCGGCGTTCTTGACGGGAATATCGGGTGTCAGGCTCAATGCCGTTTGAATGACGCTGGAGGTGGTAGCATTGACATTTTCATCGATATGCGCTAGTTGAAGGCTCGTACCTATCTTGAGCCAACCGGTGGTTTTGTTGTCCAGGTTCAACCGCACCGAATAACGCTTGAAATCCGAGCCAAGCGAGATGCCCTCCTGGTCGAAGTAGGACGCCGAAAACAAGTATTGGGTCCGGCCGTCGCCACCGCTCACGGTCATCGTTTGGTTACTCATAGGGGCCTTGCGGAACAGCGCTCCCTGCCAATCCGTTCCGGGACCAAGATATTTTGGATTGACGAACTCCGGCCGGCTGTCGAATCCCCACACCACCGCCCGGGCATTGATGAATTCGGCGAACTGCTGCAAGTCGACCGTCGGCAGCTTTTTTGGCAACTCCTGGTACCCGCCATAGAGATCGTAGGTGATCTGCGGAGCACCTGCCTTCCCTCGTTTAGTGGTGATGACGATCACCCCATTGGTCGCCTGTGAACCGTATATAGCAGTTGCCGAAGCATCTTTCAATACATCGATCGATTCGATCTCGGCAGGGTTGATGGTCGCCAAAGGGTTCGAACCATCGCCGGGGTCGGACGGTGGAGGGATGATCACGCCGTCTATCACATACATTGGAGAAGTGGGGCCGCTTATGGAAGACACGCCACGTATCTGAATAGACACACCCCCACCCGGCTGTCCCGACACCTGCTGCACCACAACCCCTGCAACTTTTCCTTGCAAAGCCTGATCGACTGTTACCGGCTGTGTCTCCCGAAGCTCGTCGCCAGTGACGGAAGAAATGGAGCCAGTGACGTCTTTCCTAGCTATTTTACCATATCCGATGACCACGATATCGTCTAATTGACGCGCAGCTTCGGCCAGTTTGATGGTGAAATTGTTTCCGTTGCCGACGACTATTTCTCTTTTCTGGAATCCCACCATCGAGATCACCAGTACGTCCCGGGGTGACGCTGCGATCGTAAACTTGCCGGTCTCGTCCGCGGTAGTGTACCGGTTCGTGTTTTTGACATTGATCGTTGCTCCCGCAGCGGGGGCGGAGCTACGTTGGTTGATGATCGTACCGTAGACTTTAGATGTCTGGGCCAGGATGTTGCCGTCAGGCAGCGCCAGGGCAAAAACCGCCCATAGCAGGAAAAGCCGCAAGCGAATCGTTTTCGTTGAGTTCATATGCAATCGTTTTGATTTTACTGTGCTTTAGCATGCCGTGCGTGCAATCGGTTGCCAAGCGATCCAAAAATAGCTCACTACGTAAAAACTTAGGGTAGGGTAACTCGCAAAAGAAGGCATGCAAATGTTTCCGGGAACGGTATTGTTCTGTTATATCTGGGGTAATAACTGTTCACGGTCGCGAAAATTCGACTTTTTGCCGCCACACCTGCTGATTTCGGAAGACGACGACCTCTATGCCTGCGCCGCCGAATGCCCGGGTAGCCGCCAGCAGGTCTGCCGTGCTATCGACCCGCCTATCGCCCCATCCGAGGATCACATCATTTACCCGTAAGAATTCCGCGGCCTTCGACCCGGGCTTGATCCCGATCACCAGTACGCCCCTCGCCTCGCCCATCCCCGTTGCCGATTGTTCGGCAGTCGTTTCCAGGTTTTTGACCCTGGCGCCCATGAAATCAATGGTTTTGCCGCCGGTTTTTACCGGATCGGCCGGTTGAACTGAAAAAGACACTTTTCTGGACATTGCTTTCAATTCCGGCGAAACGACGCCGAAGCTGTCCATGGCGAAATTCACGAAGCCCACCAGGAAGGCGGCCGAGCCGGCTTTTACCCTGAAATCTCCGCGCGCCGGGTCTTCGAATACCGGCGGACCGCATACCGAATGCCGATCGGTGCCCCTGACCCGGGCTTCGTGAAGGGACACCGTGTCGGGAAAAACATTATAGTCGACCTCTTTCCCCCATACGGTGATCCCGATAGGTTTGTAACCGGCGCCAAGAATATTGTGACGGAAGATATCCCCGCTGTTCCTGAACCATACATGGGGAAAAAAGCTGTTGTTGACAATAATATTGTTCTCCACCACCCTGTAGACCCCTTCCCGCAGTTTTATCCCGCCGTTCAAACAAAGATTATTGTATATGCAGTAGTTGCTGGAGCCATCATCCAGGTCGATGTCCCAGCCATGATCGCACCGCATGCGGTTATTGCGCAGGACAATGGGCTCCACCACATCGAGCAGCGCCAGACTGCTGTCGATAGCCACCATCGAATCGAGCGTTCGCTTATCGGGGTTCCAATACCGGTCCCGTCCCCAGGAGTTGAAAGCCCCATGGTCGCCGCTCTCTTTCACGGTGTTGAAAACGTCATTGTATTCGATGAGATGACCGCCCCAGGTCCCTTCGCTCACATTGATGCCGGCGCGCGGCACGTCATAGATCGTATTATGGCTTACCGTTATACGGCGGCACATGGACAATTCGACGCCCGCCGACTGCTTCTCCACCACACCGAGGTCATACAGCAGGTTGTCGTAGAGCCGGCAGTCCCCGGGGTAATTATTCGTCTTAGGGCCCGGGGTACGGTCCAGCTTTGACAGGGGAACGAAATCATGGTATTCGAAGCTGGGTGAACGGACCGCGGCGGGATCACCTACGAAACAAACGCCGCTGCCACCGACCCGGGAAACCACGCAATGAGCCACCTCGCAACGGCGGTTGAAGGCATTGAAGAAGATCGCATTGCCCCCCAGGTCAAGCAGCGTGCAGCCGGTAAGCCGGCAATCCAGGGCGCCGTTGAAGAGCACCGCGCCCCCACGGTAGATCGTCCAGTCGCTTCGAAGGAGAGGCTCTTTGTTTTGCATGAAGGTCCGTACCG
>Ga0210396_10006836_pt1 | contig 10900 bp, 9 predicted proteins | sample IncBWH17OmetaG_FD_155466 | JGI IMG/M metagenome (GOLD analysis project Ga0210396, IMG submission 155466) | Forest soil microbial communities from Barre Woods Harvard Forest LTER site, Petersham, Massachusetts, United States - Inc-BW-H-17-O ... | reverse complement strand
GCGGAATCTGCTGCTCGATGCAGACCCGGTTGAGCATCTGCCCGAGGTTGGAGGCTGCGGCCGTGTGCACCAGCGCGCTGTGATCCTCCATCCGCATGGTCTCGACCATGCCGAGTACCGTCATCGGGTTCACGAACGAGGCTGAGCCTTCGATCGCCGTCGCTCCGGCCGGGAGCTCGAGGAGCAGCGCGACGTTGACCGGCCGGTATTGCGAGTACATTCCGCCGCCCGCCGCAGCGACGACCTTGCCCACCAGAGCCTGCGCGGCCGCAGACTCGCCCGCCGCCACGACCGTGCCAGCGCCCTCGTTGCCGACCGCCATGGGCGTCCCCACCCGGCCGGCCAGGCCCCGCATGGCGGCATCGGGGATGGGCGCGGTGACGACCGGGCGGTCAGCAGATCCGCTCGCCACCGCGGCACTCATATCAGCCCCGCCGAAGAGCAGGCCCATGTCTGACGGGTTGAGCGGTGCCGCCTCAACCCTGATCACGACCTCATCTGGTCCTGGCTCTGACACCGGGACCATGTCCAGGAACAGCTCGAGGGTCTGATCGGCTCTGACCAGCGATCGCAGCTGGAGCGCTTCGGCCGGAATCTCTGCGGACATAGGTGTGATCCTCGCAGAGCGCGTCGGCCAGCCGCTCGCAATCGCTCATCGAGTTGCACAGCCGTCTGACCGCCGAAGCAGCAACGATCAGCCAGACGGGACCAGCAGGCCGACCACCGCCGCGGCCTGAGCCGCCATTTACGAAGGTCATGCGGCTGGAGGGGGATAGCACCGCCTCCGCCGCCGCGCGGTCCGGATCGCCACGCAGACGTGCAAGGAGATCGAACGCTTAACCCGTAGTAACGTCGGCTGCGGGCCCCGCCGCAAAGCGGGGTGTGAGACCTGACTAGTGGAGGTACCCGGATGGCCGAGCTCCCATCGCCCCCAGAGGGAATTGTGCTGACCCACTTCATCGTCTCAGACGATGTCGAGCGCTCTCGGCGTTTCTACACCGAAGTACTCGGCGGCAGGGTGGCCTTTCCCGGGAACCCGGTCAATGTTGCGCTCGCCAACAGCTGGATCGTCATCAATGCCGGCGGAGGCCCGACGGACGACAAGCCCACGGTCATCCTGGAGACGCCGCGTGATCCCGACCGGGTCAGCAGCTTCCTCAATATCCGGGTTAAAGATATCGACGCCGTGTACGCCGAATGGAGTGCCCGGGGTGCTGAATTCCTGACGCCGCCGAAACAGCACCAGTACGAGAAGCGTTGCTACATCCGCGATCCCGACGGTCACCTGATCGAAGTGGGGCAAACCACGGACCCAGAGGGTGACTGGTCGCCCGCTCACTGGCCGTCGAGTACGCCCGCCGAGGAGTCCGGGTGAATGCCGGGATCGCCGCCGTCTGAGCCGGCGAACCCGGCAACTACCAGCACGCCCTGCACCGGGTCAGGCCGGTCAGCGGGCCGCGCCCGCGGATCAACTCGGTGCTGACCTACGGAGAGCACCCGGGCATGAAGCTGACCGAGCTCACGCAGAAGCTGTTCTACGGCCGCACCGCCGGGTTCCCGCCCGTCGGCTAAAGCGCTGCCGGCGGCGCTTCAGGTTTCGGTGCCAACGCCATGGTGAACAAAGAACAGGCCGCCGGGATCGTATCGGTTCTTCACCTGCAAGAGGCGGGCGTAGTGGTCGCCCCAGAACGCTGTCTGCCAGTCGGCTTGGAAGTAGTCGGTTTCGTTGAAGTAGGAGGCGGGTTGCTCGCGGAGGGCTTTGACCGGCGCCATGGCGGCGGTCACGGCCGCCGCCTGCTGCTGTCCCTGCGCGGCGTCCGGCTCGTGGCCGGGGATGCCGGGATAGACCGCCTGCTCGCTGGCCGCGGCGATCACCAGCGCGAAGGCATCCAGGACGGCCGGGTTCATCGCGGTGTCCGCCGTCCAGCCCACGGCGTCCGCGGCTCCCCCGGCCAGGCCCTTGTTGCAGTGCAGCGCTATCTGCGCGAACTGGCTGGCTTGCACGAGCGCATCGACCAGGGCCGGCTGGTGTTCGGGGTCGAGAAGCTGCTGCGACAGCCACGTCGACTGGTAGGCGGACCAGAACGCAGCCACCTCGCCGGCGTCGCTCCTCCAGTAGTAATAGTCCTTCGGCGCACCTGAGAGGTCATCCGGCACGATAATTTCGGGGGCGTATCGCTCGAAGAAAGCCGCATTCCAGTAGTCCTGTGCCGGGAGCGCTGCCACCGCCAGGCCGGTGAGCGTGTAGTCGGCCGGGCGGGCCTTGACCCAGTCGAAGAACGGCGCCCAGGTCTGTCCGGCCTGGGCTTGGGTAAGTCCCTGAAAATTCATGGCGACGGAGATCTGGGATCCGGGCCCGAAATGGATCTGCTCTCCCCAGTGCGGGTTGAACAGGCTCTGGCGGTAGAACGAGATCATCTGCTCGACCAGCGCCTGGTAGGCGGCGTCCGATGAGGCGCTGATCGTCGCGCTTACGCCGCCGAAATATCCCGGCAGTTCGTGGGTGCGCAACGTGAACCGGGTGACGACGCCGAAGGTCCCGCCTCCCCCGCCCTTGAGCGCCCAGAACAGGTCCGGGTCCTGGAACGCGTTGACAATACGCACGGTCCCGTCCGCGGTGACTACCTCCGCCTCCAGCAGGTTCGCCGCCGCGGTGCCGAAACCCTTGGAGAAGCTGCCGAAGCCGCCGCCCTGCGTCAGGCCGCCCACGCCGACGGTCGTGCAGCCCCCGCCCTGCACATAGCGGCCCGCGACGGTGGTCACGGCGTTATAGGCATCCATCCAGATCGCGCCGGCGCCCACGCTCACGGCCGGCCCGGGTTCGGCCGCGCCCGTGGCGCCCTGGGGCACGAAACTGTCGAGGACCTCGATGGCTGCCATGTTGGGCCTGGTCCAGATGAGCAGCGAATCCGGCGCGTTCGAGGTTCCGAGATAGCTGTGACCGCCCCCTTTCACGACGAGGCGGACACGATGCTCGCGGGCGAAGTTCACCGCTGCCGCCACATCGGCGCTGCTGGCGGCCAGTACCGCGTACGCGCTGGGCTCGGAGGTGAACGCGCCGGTCCAGCCCAGGGTCTGGGTCAGGTTGACACTTCTATCGATGTAGAAGGGGTCTAGCAGGTTCTGGAACAGATCGGTGCACGCGGCACTGCCGGCGTCGGGCTCGCACACGGTGAAGGCCGGCTGCACCTGGACCAGGCGCCCCCCGACGCTTTCGCCGAGCGCCGCCCACTGCGCCGGGCTGGGCCAGCCCGGCTCACCAGGCCGTACCCACCGGGCCGGCCGTACGGCGGCGGCGGGCTGTACGCCGGCGGCGGTACACCCGGACAGCGCGGACCAGGAAAACAGCGGCAACCCGACCAGCGCCTTCAGTACCGTGCGTCGTTCCATGCCCCGCACCTCCGAAACGCGGGAGACCCCGTTCCCCGCAGGGGACGCTACGCTGAAGTCGGCCCGATATCATCAACCGATTGACCGATCTGATTCACCCATCGACTGAACTTCGGGCTGGAATCCCGCGCGATCGTGCCCTCGGGGCCAGGTGGTGGTAGCGCCCGGGATGGCTGGTTGGCGGGGGCTGTGGTCAGGGGGATGGGTGTGGGCTGGCCTGGGCCCGGTGGCTGGGGAAGTCGGGCTGGCCGGTCAGGGCGGCCCTGCTGAAGATGGCGGCGAGTTCCGCTGCCTGGGTTCCCTGGCCTTCGCGTTCGGTCTGGACGGGCGGGAACACTGACCGGATGCCGGTCAGCAGTCCGGCCAGGGGTGGTGCCGGGTGGCGGCTGGTGACGAACAGGGCCTGGCTGGAGACCAGGGCCAAGATGGCCAGGACACTGTCGAGGCATTCGGCGGCCCGGTGCTGGCTGCGGTAGGCACCGAAGGTAGGCGTGGCGATGTCGTTCTGGGTGTCGTTGATGGTGGCGGGCAGCAGGGTGGGCGCGGCCAGCGCCCGGGCTTCTTCGACCAGCCCGGTCGCTACCCAGCCGAACAGATTGGTGGCCCCGCCGGAGGCCCCGGGGATGAAGCCGGCCGGGGCGAGCAGGTGCGGAAGCCCTGAGGTGGGACTGTGCATGGCGGTGACCTGGCGCTGCGCTACCAGGGCCAGGTCGGCCCAGGAGGCGGTCAGCCAGTTGATGGCCGGGGCGGCCGCGCCGTTGTGGAAGCCGCCTGTCGATAGGACGCGGCCGAAGGGGTGGCCCTGACTGGCGGGCAGGTAGACCGGATTCTCGGTGACCGAACCGAGGGCTGTGGTCGCGGCGTGAGCCACCGCCTGCACGGCGCGCTGGGCCTGACCCAGGACTTGGGGAAGGATGCGGTAGCTGACCGGAGCCTGGTGGGCCAGCCGGCCTGATGTGACCGCGCCGCGCAGATGGCCGCGCAGGTGATGCAGGACCGTGTGTTCTGCCTCATCGCCCCGCAGATCATCAAGGGCCTCATCGTAGGCATCTAGCGGGGCGGCGAGCGCCTCGATCGACAGCGCGAAGATCGCCTCGGCCAGCCGCAGGCGGTTCCTGGCGTGCAGGGTGACATCGGCGGCCAGCGCGGTGGCGCACGGAGAGCCGTTGATCAGCGCCATGCCCTCGCCCTCCACCAGGTCGCCGGAGTCCACGGCGGCCATCACGTGCATGAGAGGCAGGATCTCTCCGGCGCCGCCCTGCCCGTCGAGGGGAACGCGCGGCAAAGGGCCATCCAGCAGGGCGGCTACGCGCTGGGCGAGTTCAGGTCGCACCTTGGCGTGGCCGCCGATGAAGTCGGCCAGCCGGGCGAAGACGATGCCTCTGACCACACGCTCATCAAGGCAATCCCGGCCGAAACCCCGGCCCACCCCCCGGAAGCGGCGCGCATACTCGCGCAGGTCCTCCGGCCGGATCGCTGTGCCGACTTCCACGCCTGGCCGGGTGGTCACCCCGTAGATGAAGCCGCCCGGGTCAGCAAGCAACAGGCGCTCGAACCCCGCGCGGGCCTCACCCATGACCCGCACTGCGGCCGGGCCGATGACGACACCCTCACCATCTACGGTGACCCGCCGGAACGCCTCCAGCGTGAAGTCCCCCGGCGCACCGACAACCACGGCCATTTCTCCTCCTAAGATCACGCGTGTGCCTTGCCCGGCCGCAGCCCAGTCTGCCAACCTGAAAAATTCGGGGAGATCAGGGACTCGGCAGAGCCACCAGCCCGAGCCGCTCTCCGAGGCGGTCGACGCGAAAGGAACGGCACCCATGCCTAACGAGCGAGCAGGCGACCCTGGCCACCAGGGAAACACGATCGCTGACCTCGCCGAGACCGCAGGTCCCGGCTCAGTCGATCGCCGCCACCTTCTGCTGGTCGGCGCGGGGCCTGGCCTTGGAATGGCCGTGGCCCGTCGCTTCGCCGTGGGCGGCTACCGGGTAACCCTGGTGGCGCGCAGCACGGACGGCCTCCGCGACCTCGCGGGCACCTTGGCCGACACCGGTGCCACGATCAACACCATCGCCGCCGATGCCAGCGATCCCGATGGCCTGGGCGCCCGGATGAGGGAGCTCTATCTCGGAAATGGCGCACCGGGCGTCATCGTCTATAACGCCGTCATAGGAGCTCCGGACCGGCTGCTGAGCTCAAGTGTCGCCCACCTCCAGGCGGCGTATTCAGTAGATGTCATCAGCGCCATCGTCGTCGCGCAGGTGGCCGCCCCGGCCATGCGGGCCGCCGGCTTCGGGACCATCCTGGTCACCGGGGGCGGGTTCGCCGACCACCCGATCCCGGCCCTCGCGACCGTTTCCCTCGGCAAGGCGGCTCTCCGGTCAGCCGCGACAATACTCGGCGCCGACCTGGAACCTGACGGCATCCGTGTGGCCACACTGACGATCGCAGGGACGATAGTTGCCGGTACTTCCTTTGACCCGGAGCGCATCGCCGAACGCTACTGGGAGGTTGTCCACCTGGACAGCCCATGGCAGGCAGAATTCCGGTTTACCGGCGAGTAGGCGACGTCTCACGGATGCGGCCATCAGGGTGTCATCGGGCTGGCCGGGGGTCTTCTTGCGAATACGCTACGCCGTGCGGTCTGTCTCCTGGAGAACTTCTGCCCAGCGTCGCGCCCAGGAGTCGAGGGATTCGAGCGCTGGCGCGAGCGCCCCTCCGAGATCGGTAAGCAGGTAGGCGCCGGCTCCGTCACGGGTCAGCAGGCCTGCGGCCGTGAGTTCTTCCAGCCGCTCGTACAGCACGCTGGACGACATCTGGTCGCACCGGGCCTGCAGTGCCCGGGCCCCGAGCGACTCGGCGCGCAGTTCCCACACGATCCGCAGAGCCCAGCGCCGCCCGAGCAGATCCATCGCCGCCATCAGCGGCCGGCCTGTTGTCGATCCGCGGACGGGCTCGCCGGGACGCGGTACCCGCGCTGCCATGGAAACTCCCTTGCGTTTCGGTATCAGAAACGTTACCTTAATCCAGGTGTTTCTAAATCAGAAACAGGGAGGATCTCGATGACGACCCGCGTCAATCCCGTCTGTCCGCCGTATCCACCCCATGTCGCCGAACAGCTCGAGGCGATGATGCCGCCCGGCGTGCCGCCGATCGTGTTGTTCCGGACCTTCGTGCGGAACCTTCCGATGACTGTCGCCATGAGCGGCTGGGGAAGCTACGAGCTCAGCAAACGGCTCTCGCTGTCGATGCGTGAGCGCGAGATCATCATCGACCGGACGTGCGCCCGCTGCCGGTGTGAGTACGAGTGGGGAGTGCACGTGGCGTTCTTCGCCCAGCGGGCCGGCCTGTCTGGCGAGCAGATCACCTCCCTCACGCATGGCGGCGCGAGCGATCCGTGCTGGGCCGATGAGCGCGACCGGCTGCTCATTGAAGCGGCCGATGCCCTGCACGACTCCGCTGACATCGGCGAGGACCTGTGGCTCCGGCTGACCTGTCTGTTCAGTGAGGAGCAGCTGCTTGACCTGCTGATGCTCGCCGGCTGGTATCACGCCATCAGCTTCACGGCCAACGGCGCCCGGGTCGCGTGCGAAGACGGCTCGCCGCGCTTCGCCGACGTAAGGCCGCATCGAGATGATTGACCTCGAGTACGAGATGAGGTTCGCCGAGCGGATCGAGGGGCCGCTGGGGCCCACCACAGGATCTCCGGCCCGGTTGTGCTGGAAGATCGCCGAAGCGACACTCGCCACGGATCTCGGCGAGCCTGGCGATGCCGGGGACCGACTGGATCCGGGTCGCCAGCAATGGCATCCGCCGCCAGGACCAGCGAACGCAGTTCCTGACCGATGACGGGACGCTGATCCTCATGCGCTACGACGCCGCCTTGATCCGGGGGGACGAGGAGTTTTCCCGGGCCCTGGCGAGCGGCCGGGAGACCACGTACGCCGCCCAGTACATGTACATGACGCCCCAGTTCGACGTCAGCCACGACACCTACGACTGGCTCACGCAGAGCCTGTTCATCGGACGCGGGCGGCTGACCGGGCCTAAGCGAGTCGAGTACGAGCTCTACCGGGTCCGCTAGCAAGCACGCTGGGCTCAAGCACGTATGAGCCGGAGCAGAGCGGGGACCTGAGCGGCGAGACAGCCGTCCGCCTGCCAGAACCTTTGCGCCATAGGTCAGGTCCCCGGGGCTGCAGCTGGCGCTGACCAGCCGCAGCGACCCGCCATTGGCCCTGGCCAGACTGCGGGCCCGCGGGCAGCTGACCGAGCTGCGCGCGTCGGAACTGCGGTTCACGCCCGGGGAGGCGGCGGTGCTGCTGCAGCAGGTCGCCGGGACGCCCAGCGGAGCGCGACTGGATGCGCCGCTGTCTGACGCGGTCGCCGCGACGCTCGCCGCGCGTACCGAGGGCTGGGCCGCCGGGCTGCAGCTGGCCGCCTTGTCGCTGCGCGGACAGGACGACGTCGACGGCTTCGTCGCCGCGTTCACCGGCAGCCACCGCCATGTCCTGGACTACCTCGCCGAAGAGGTCCTCGAGCAGCAGCCTGACCGGGTGCGTGAGTTCTTGCTTGAGACCTCGGTGCTGGAACGGCTGTCGGGGCAGCTGTGCGACACGGTCACCGGCCGGCCTGGCAGCCAGGCGCTGCTGGAGCAGACCGAACGGGCCGGGCTGTTCGTGGTGCCGCTGGACGAGGTGCGCGGCTGGTGGCGCTACCACCACCTGTTCGCCGACCTGCTCCGCGCCCGCCTGCAGGCCGAACAGCCCGCCCGGGTTCCCGAGCTGCACCGTAACGCGGCCGCCTGGTACGCGGAGCGCGGGCTGGCCGATGACGCGATCCGCCACGCGGTCGCGGCCGGGGAGATGACCTGGGCCGCCCGGCTGATCGAGCAGCACTTCGACGCGGCCCACAGTCTGCGCGGCGAAGCGGGCGACCTAGGAGGGGCCGCACGCTGGACGAGGGAGGCAGGCCTTCTCGCGGACGATGAGCCGGACTACGCCCGGGAATCGGGGCATCTGGTGCTGGCGCGTGTCCTGCTGGCCCGGGCCCGGCCCGGCCCGGCGCTGGCGCTGCTGGACCGGCCATACGCGGCGGCGGCCGCGCAGGACCGGGTCGCCAGCCTGATCGAGATCGGCGCGCTGCGGGCGCTGGGGCTGGCCGTCAGCGGCGAGGAGGCCGCGGCGGTCGCCGCGCTGGCCGGAGCGCTCACCCTGGCCTGCTCGCAGGGCTATGTCCGGGTTTTCGCCGACGAGGGAGCGCCGATGGCTGCGCTGCTGGCCCGGCTGATCGCAGCCCAGCGGTCCGGCGGGGAAGCCGCGGAGGTCCCGCTCGGCTGCCTGGCCCGGCTGGAGCGCGCGCTTGGCGCGCAGGACGCCGTTCCGGATGCTGGCCGGGGCGGTAGTACGGCGGTCCCGGCCATGATCGAGCAGCTGACCAGCCGTGAGCTCGAGGTGCTGGAGATGCTGGCGGCGGGCAGGTCGAACCAGGCCATCGCCAGCCAGCTCGTGGTCACCCTCGACACCGTCAAGAAGCACGTCAGCCACCTGCTGGGCAAGCTCGGCGCGGCTAACCGTACCGAGGCCGTCGCCCGGGCACGCCAGCTGGGCCTCATCACGTAACCCGGCCCTCCGTGCCGTTCCGGTGATGCCACGGAACGTGCGATTGCGGACCCGGGCGGAGACCGTAATACCAACGCCCGTTCGGATAAATTGAAATTCTTTTTTACCGAACGGACCAGGGTGTCACCTGCCGGAACCCGCCCGGCGCCGTCCCGGACGGAAAAGTTCTTTTAATGAGTCCGAACGGGCCGTGGTTCACCGTGCCGGTACCGTGCGCCGTGCGGCCGGGCGCGTATGCGCGATGACTTCCGCGGTCTAGCGCGTCTTATTGACCAGATGCTGTTAGCCAGGATGTCCCCTGGACAATGAAGGGATGCCTTGTGGAGATCATCAATCTGGGTCAGGCGGATGGGCTGCCGCCGGTGGATTGGGCCGCAGTTGTCGAGAAGCTCGCTGCGCGGTCGGCGCCAGCTCCGGACGCGCTGAACTCCCGCACGACCTGGCTGTCCACCGTCAACGAGGACGGTAGCCCGCATGTGACCGCGGTCGGTGCTCTGTGGCTCGACGGCACGTTCTGGTTCCAGACGGGCGCGGGCACGCGGAAGGGACGCAATGTCGCGCGCGATCCGCGGTGTTCGGTCGCGTTGTCGATCCGCGACGCGGACGTGGTAATCGAGGGTGACGCTGCGCGAGTGACCGAGCCGGGCGCGGTGGCGCGTGTGGCGAAGGCGTGGGCGGACAACGGCTGGCCGGCCGAACCCGACGACAGCGGGTCGGGCATCACTGCCCCGTTCAACGCACCGTCGCTGGGGCCACCACCGTGGAACGTGTATCGCATTGAGCCACGCTCGGCGATCGTGACCTTGGCGGCGGAGCCGGGCGGCCTGACTCGCTTCCGGTTCTGACGCCGGCCGGGCCGGGCTAGATCCTCGCAGAGCGCGTCGGCCAGTCGCTCGCTGTGTGGCAGTGTGGTCCTGGTTACCAGATACGGACCCGGGTTGCAGGGTCGAGCCACAGCTCGTCGGTTGCGCCGACATCAAATGCGCCGTAGAACTCGTCGAGATTCCGCGCGATCTGGTTGCAGCGGAACTCGCCGGGGGAATGCGGGTCGATGGCGAGCAGCCGGATGGCTTCCTCGTCCCGGGTCTTTTGCTGCCAGGTCCGGGCCCACGACATGAAGAAGCGCTGGCCGCCCGTCAAACCGTCGATTACCGGTGCCTCCTCGCCGTGCAACGACACCTGATAGGCCTTCCATGCGATGCCCAGGCCTCCGAGGTCCCCGATGTTCTCCCCGATCGTCAGCGCTCCGTTCACATGCTGGTCAGGAGCCTGCTTCGGCGCCAGGCTGTTGTACTGCTCGATCAGCGACCGGGTCCGGGTTTCGAACGCTTGCCGGTCCGTTGCGCTCCACCAGTCGGTGAGCCTGCCGTCACCGTCGTACTTGGAACCTTGGTCGTCGAAGCCATGGCCGATCTCGTGGCCGATGATGGCGCCGATCGCTCCGTAGTTGGCCGCATCGTCGCGGTCGGGGTTGAAGAACGGATCCTGCAAGATCGCAGCCGGGAACACGATCTCGTTCATGCCCGAGCTGTAGTAGGCGTTGACCGTCTGGGGGGTCATGTGCCACTCATCGCGGTCGACCGGTTTGCCGATCTTGTTCAGCTGGCGGTGGAACTCGAAAGCATGAGCCGCCCGCACGTTGGCCATGAGATCCGCCGGGTCGGTCCTGAGGCTGGAGTAGTCCCGCCATCTATCCGGGTAGCCGATCTTCGGCGTGAACTTCCCGAGCTTGTCCAAGGCCCGCCGGCGGGTGTCTGCCCCCATCCATTCAAGCTTGTTGATGCTCTGGCGGTAGGCCTCAAGCAGGTTGGCTACCAAGACATCCATCCGCTCCCGGGTCCCAGGCGGAAAGTGCCGGCCGACGTAGGCTCGCCCGGCAGCTTCCCCCA
>Ga0210396_10006834_pt1 | contig 10901 bp, 11 predicted proteins | sample IncBWH17OmetaG_FD_155466 | JGI IMG/M metagenome (GOLD analysis project Ga0210396, IMG submission 155466) | Forest soil microbial communities from Barre Woods Harvard Forest LTER site, Petersham, Massachusetts, United States - Inc-BW-H-17-O ... | reverse complement strand
AGGCGGGGGCGCGGGAAAAGATCGGCGCGATCAGCGCCATTAACGCGATCAGCGCAATCAGCGCTCAGGTGCGCGGGGTCATCGAAGGCATACCGATACCGATGGAGATGGCGGCGGAGATTGCGGGTTGTCTCGTCCGATTTGGGGAAAGGGAAGCCTTTGCCGTGCGGTCCAGTGCTACGGCGGAGGACCTGCCGACGGCGTCTTTTGCGGGACAGCAGGATACCTATTTGAATATTATCGGAAAGGAGGCCATCTTAAAATATATTAGTACCTGTTGGGCATCGCTGTTTACCGAACGGGCCGTGATCTACCGGCTACAAAACGGCGTCGATCACCGGAAGGTACAGCTGGCCGTCGTTGTGCAGAAGATGGTCTTTCCGCGGGCGGCGGGAATCCTGTTTACTGCCGATCCCGTAACGGCCAACAGGAAAGTGTTGTCCATCGATGCGAGCTTTGGTCTTGGCGAGGCCCTGGTCTCGGGCCTGGTGAACGCGGATAGCTACAAGGTGCGTGACGGCCAGATCATCGACAAGAAAATATCCACCAAGAAACTCGCGGTCTATGCGGTAAAAGACGGCGGTAGGGAAGAGGCCGCCATCGAGCCCGCGCGGCAGAACAGTCCGGCGCTGACGGATGGGCAGATCTTAGCGCTGGGGCGCCTGGGCAGGGCTATCGAAGCACATTTTGGCGGCCCCCAGGACATCGAATGGTGCCTGGCTGACGATACCTTCTATATTGTCCAGAGCCGGCCTATCACTACACTATTCCCTATCCCCGAATCGACCGATGCCGAAAATCGTGTCTATGTATCCGTGAGTCATCAACAGATGATGACCGACCCCATTAAACCACTGGGGCTATCTTTTTTCCTGTTAACGACCCGCGCACCCATGCGGAGAGCCGGCGGCAGGTTATTTGTCGATGTCACACAGCGTCTCGCGTCACCGGCGGCCAGAGAAGTTTTATTGGCTGTCATGGGACAACACGATCCGCTGATGAAAGACGCGCTTGCGGCCGTCATAGAACGAGGGGATTTTATACAAGCGCTGCCAGCTGAGAAGGAGGGACCGCGACCCGGCGAGAGCGGTGTTCCATCCGGGGGCGTTCCCGCAACACCCGGCTCTGCGGCAACACCCGGTTCTGCGGCACCATTAGGCTCTGCGGCGCCACTCCAAAACGATGCGGCTATCGTCGCTGAGCTGATCAACAACAGCGAGGCTTCGCTGGAGACGCTGAAAAAGGCCATTGCGGAGAAATCGGGACCGGCGTTGTTTGATTTTATCCTGGAAGATATCCCGCGATTGCAGCAAATCTTATTCGACCCGAAAAGTTCGGCGGTGTTCATGGCCGCTATCAATGCCTCGGCATGGGTCAATGAAAAGATGTACGCGTGGTTGGGCGAAAAAAATGCAGCGGATACTCTTTCTCAATCGGCACCAAACAATATTACTTCGGAGATGGGTCTGGCGCTTTTGGATGTCGCGGATGTGATCCGCCCTTATCCGGAAGTGATCGGGTATTTGCAACGTGTTAGGGGGGATGACTTTTTGGATGGACTGGTTGCGGTTGACGGGGGCAGGGAAACCCGGGACGCTATCGCTGCTTATCTCGACAAATATGGAATGCGATGTGCCGGGGAGATCGATATCACCAGGACCCGATGGAGCGAAAGACCGGCGACACTCGTTCCCCTGATCCTGAGTAATATCAAAAACTTCGGGCCGCATGCCGGTAATCGAAAATTGGAGCAAGGCCGGCAGGAGGCTTTGAAAAAAGAACAAGCGCTGCTGGATCGATTGAGGCAATTGCCGGATGGTGAAGAAAAGGCCCGGGAAACCAGACGAATGATCGGCCTGATCCGGGATTTCATCGGCTATCGGGAATATCCCAAATATGGCATGGTCAGCCGCTATTTCGTTTATAAGCAGGCATTGCTGAAGGAAGCCGGGCAACTCGTACATGACGGTGTTCTTCACGAAAAAGAGGATGTCTATTATCTCGGCTTTGAGGAATTTCGCGAAGTCGTATGCAGCGGCCGGGTAGATTACCGGATCATCGACAAGCGAAAAAAGGAGTATGCCTTCTATGAAAAGCTGACTCCCCCGCGGGTGATCACCTCCGATGGCGAGATCGTTGCGGGGGCGTACAAGCGGGGAGGGCTCCCGGCCGGCGCTATGGCCGGTCTGCCTGTTTCTGCCGGCGTGATAGAGGGACGGGCACGTGTCATCCTGAATATGGAGGCCGCCGCCGGGCTGGAAGCCGGGGATATCCTGGTCACGGCTTTTACCGACCCTAGCTGGACGCCCCTCTTTGTCTCCATAAAAGGCCTGGTCACGGAAGTTGGCGGGCTGATGACGCATGGAGCCGTTATCGCACGGGAATATGGTTTGCCGGCGGTTGTCGGAGTGGAGAAGGCGACCCAGCTGATCAAAGATGGGCAGATGATCCGGGTGAATGGGACGGAGGGGTACGTGGAAATAATTTGATGGCCGCTGAGGCGGGCGTGGTTTTAGGCAGGATCGATCCGCAATTCATTGCCAACCGTCCACACACCCATGACCTTCCAGGCTATCCGTTCCGCTTCGCCTTTTTGTTCCTCGGAGTGTACTTTCCCTATAAGCGTTACGGTTGACTTGGATACCTTGACCTGGATGGTACAGCCGCTTAACGATGAGGTAGTCTTCAATACACCTTCCAGCTCCGACTTTTCAATCATGATGAACGTTTTATTTTATTTGTCTCGAGACCGGCTTTCCTGAAGTTAGAAAAAATTGCCGGATTCAATTTGTTTATTTTGCCTCGGCGGCGGACCCGTTCACTGTCTTACCCTGGCCTATCCCCATGGTGAGCGCGGTTAAACCGGCCATGCTGCCTAATCCCATGGTTTCCACGGCGGTGCTGGGAACGATGACGATCGTGGCGTTTTCCTTCAATCCTTCGTAGAGCATATTCATCGCTCTCAGGTGCAGCGCAACCGGGTTATTGGCATAAGTGAGCGCCGCTTCGCCGAACTTTTCCGCTACCTGGCGCTCCGAATCGCCGAGGATCACCCGGGCCTGGCGCTCCCTTTCCGCCTGTGCCTGCATCGACATGGCATTCTCCAAACCGGACGGTATCAAGACATCCTTTACCTCCACGGAATTCACATGGATACCCCATGGTTCGGTGCGTTCGTCGATGATCGCCTGGAGCAGGTTGCTGATCTTATCCCGCCCTTCCAGCATGTCCGACAGCATCGTCTTGCCGATGACGTCGCGTAAAGCCGTTTGGGCGGCCCAGCTGATAGCACTGAGATAATCCGCTACTTCCAACGCGGCCTTTTTAGGGTCCATCACCTTCCAGAATAGAACGGCGTCCACATCTACCGGCACCGTGTCCTTGGTTAGGGTTTTCTCCGCCTTAAAAGAGGTGGTGATCACGCGTGTATCGATCCAATAGGGAATGGTATCCAGGATCGGAACGATGAAGAACAGGCCCGGTCCCCTGAGCGAATGAAATTGGCCCAGGCGCAAGACGACCGCTTTGTCCCAGGGATTGGCAATTTGGATAGCGGAAGAGATGAGCAGGGCGGCAATAAACGCGGCCGTCCCGATGACAATGCTTTCTACTCTATCCGCTCCATCATAGGCGAAATAGGCGCCAATGAGCCCGATACCAAATATGATGGCGAATACGAACCCGCCAAATAGACTTTTACTTTGCATTTATTTGTAAAGATGGGGCAATCTGCCCCCGAAAGTGTTACAACTTTACTGTTGGATGTTACATGATTCACTTTCTCACCCCCGGCGATCTGTGAATCGTGTAATGAATTTGCAACAACGTGTAACAGTTGTTTTCCAAAATACCCACACCTTTATACCCACAAGACTAAATTCCATCATTATGCCAGCCTCATCAGGTCCCTCCGACCCCAAAAAGCCAGTCGATTTTCACTCTCTTTTTAGTTCCGCTTCCTCCAGCGCCATTCCGGATCAGCACGGTGATCATCTGCCCTTCCCGACGACCAAAAGTCGGCGATCCCCCAGATTCGTTTCCACGCTGGCCCGCGAGGTAAGGAATCCATTGACAAGCATCAACTTATCAGTGGACGTGCTCCAATCCGCGATAGCGGATACCGAGCTGGGACTTCATCTGGACATCATTTTGCGGGGCTCGGAACGAATCGACCGGCTGATCAACGAAATTCTCGACTGCCAGGGTCTGGAGGAAGTACCTGTAGGGTATTATTCCCTTCATCAACTCCTGGACGAAGCCCTGACGATGACCGCCGACCGGATGCTGCAGAAGCAGATCAGGCTCAATAAGGAATATGCAACGGAGGTAGACAGAATATTCGTCGATAAAGATAAAGTAAGGCTCGCCCTGGTAACCATCATCGACAACGCCATCGACGCCATGGCTTATAAGAAAGGCGAGCTCACGGTGATCACCAGATCCCTTGGCAGAAAGTATGCGGTGGAGATCGCGGACAACGGTGTCGCGATGGGGCTCGGGTTATCGACAACGCTGGAGATCCTACAGTACAATCATATCGGGGTGGATGTAAGCTCGAAGGAGGATCAGGGAACATCCTTTATGCTTTTTGTGGATGTCGCCAGCTAAGGATGTAGGGTGGTGTCGGCTGTGACGACGGGCGTTGCAGTTACGCCGGGGGTGACCAGGGCTGTCGAAGTGTACGCACTTAATTGGTATTGTTCACCGGCTATTTTTCTTTTCAGATCGACAATATTCTTGTTGAGGTCATCCAGTTTTCCGGATTCTTTTCTCGATTTTTTGGCATCGCTTTTCGCCTGGCTCGCCTTATCGCTGGCATTGCTGGCCAGTGCTTTATTAGTGGGGTCATCGTTTAATTTTTCCGCTGCGGTGGCGTTGTTGCTGGCTGAATTCTGCGCGTCGATGGCCGCTCCCTGCTTGTTTATGGTTTTCTGCGAGACCATATTTTGCAATTTCCCGAGTTCAAGCTGATCCTTGCTGATCTGCGCGACCAGCTTAAGCGAATCGACGTTGGCCTTTTGGGCTACAACCGAGGTGGATAACAGGATCATTCCCGCCGGTAACAAATAAAATAACTTTTTCATCCTGCAAATGTACCGCTGTCTGACGGGTAAAGTGTTACACGTTTAGCAAGCTGCGTTACATCATTCACAGGTCCTCCAACATCGAACGCCGCTTGTCTTTGAGTGACCTGAAATGCGAAGGCGTCAGACCGGTGACTTTCTTGAACTGCGTGCATAAATGCGCCACGCTGCTGTAATGCATCTTGTAGGCGATTTCCGTAAGCGTAAGCTCATTGTAGACCAGGAATTCTTTTACGCGTTCTATTTTGTGTAGAATAAAAAACTTTTCGATCGTGGTGCCCTGCACTTCGGAAAAGAGGTTGGCGAGATAGGTATAGTCGTAGTGGAGATGTTGACTTAAATAGTCCGATAAATTGATGGCCAGCGGTTCCTCGGAGTAATGCACCAGCTCGATAATGATCGTCTTGATCTTTTGGATCAAGACGCTTTTCTTGTCATCCATCAATTCAAGACCGGACCTCAACAGTGCCGTCCTGAGCAGTTCAAGCTGGGCCGGGGAAACGCTATCCAGGATCTCCACCTCGCCCAATTCAACAGCGATATGCTTCAGACCCAGGCGAGTCAACTCGTCTTTCACCACCATTTTACAGCGGATACATACCATATTCTTAATATATATCTTCAAGGAGGTAAGTGTTAGGTAACGCAATACTTGGAAAAAGTGCTGCCGGTTGGATAGAGTAAAGGTAGCGTATTTTAGCCGACTGCCCCGGACTTCTCATAGTGGCCGGATTTCCAGTAAATTCGCTGCTATTTCAACTATGAGAGCGATCTTATTTCTGTGGGCTTTTGTCTGGTCGTTAGGCAGTTACGGACAAACTACCAGGATGACGGTTCGGCCGGATACAACCGAAGATGAGCCGTGGGGCGTTGTGGAGATCGGGGGTGCGCTGAGCGGCGATCTCAAAGGGTTTACCGTAAGCGGGGGTCCTAGCCTTGCCTTCGAATTTACTCCTGTTAAGGAATGGCTGGAAATAGAATTGGGGGCGACCCAATCCTATAGCAAGGGGGTTTCCGAATGGAGTTTTGACCTGTTGTTCAAGAAACCTTATACGATCTCCCGGACCTTGGAATTTATGGCCGGACTGGGTCCGGAATTCAGCTTGGCACGGTTAAACGGCCGCACCGCGAATGTATGGGGCGGCGAATTTGCGCTGGACTTTATGTATTGGCCGTTTAAAAGAAGGAGGTTCGGGTTTTACCTGGAACCGGCGTATGATTATTCTTCTCGCGCGGGAAATGGGCAATCCGTGGGCTTTAGCGGCGGGTTATTGGTTGGGATTAAATAAGAGGGCGTAGGGCAGCCGTGGCCGCGGGCTTGCCTGGCTTGGGGTTCATAGGGTGCGGCTGTTTAGCCGAGATAATCCGGTGGATAGAGTTTTTGGCCGTGTGCTTCGGCGAGGCTTTTCAATTTTTGCATGGTTTCCGGGATTAAGGTTGGGGGCGGCAGGAAGGTGCCGGGGGTGGTCGGCGTTCCTATTTGCTGGAAGAATTCGTCCAGCCCGGAAGGGATCACCGTGCATAAGAGATGTGCCATGGCGGTGCTGGTATTTTTGAAACAGTGCACTTCGCCGCCTTTGGGGATGTTGACGAAGGAACCTTTTTTCGCGAGGTATTTCCCGGTCTCCGTTTTGAATTCGAGCTCGCCCTCGACGACATAGAACATTTCCTGGATATCCGCATGCGCATGCGGGCCGGGACCGCCGCCGGGCGGCACGAGCATGTCGATGACGGCATAGGCGCCCTGGGTTTCCTTGCCGGAGACGATGACGCGGTAGTTATCTCCTACTACGGAAATGGTTTGGCCTTGTTCTTCGTTGACGGTTTTGATGTTGTCTATCATAAGAAACTATTTTATGCGGTTACTTTATGCGGTTACAGCGAGATTCATAACGGGATAGTCGGTATAGCCTTTTTCGCCCGGCGTGTAGAGGGTGGTGAAATCGACGGGGTTAAGCGGGGCATGCCTTTCGATACGATCCACCAGGTCCGGGTTCGCTAAAAAAGAGCGGCCGAATGCAATGATGTCTGCAAACCCTTTGCCAAGAATGATTTCTGCATTTTCCGGCGTGATCCCATTACAGAGGATAATGGTGTTGGAGAAATTCGCGCGGATGGAATCGTAGGTTTTTTGCGGGGTGGCGGGATTACCTGCGATATGGATATAGGTTAGTCCGATCTTGTCGAGCGCCGCGGCGAGATAGGCGTAGGTGGCGTGGACTTCCTCCGGGTCGTATGGTTTCAGATCGCCGAGATAGGCGTTTGGCGAGAACCGGATGCCCACTTTCTCCCGGCCGATGGCCGCCGACGTTTTTTCCGCTATCTCGAGTGTGAGCCGGGCGCGGTTTTCGATGCTGCCGCCATATTCGTCCGCACGATCGTTGGTATAGGGATTCAGGAACTGCTCCAGCAGATACCCGTTGGCGGCATGCAATTCCACGCCATCGAACCCGGCCTTCATGGCATTTTGCGCGGCGGTGACGAAGCCATCGACGACCTTGCGGATGCCCTCTTTTGTCAGGGGTGCCGGCTGGGAATGGTCCTGCATGCCGGCGGTGTCGGTGTAGATCTGTCCGGCCGCTTTTATGGCGGAGGCGCCGGCGAGGGTCCAGCCTTCGGGCAAATTGTCGATGTGACCGATGCGGCCGGTATGCATCAGCTGGAGAAAGATCTTGCTTCCATCCTGGTGGACGCGGGTGGTGATGTTCTTCCAGCCTGCGATCTGCGCATCGTTGTAGATGCCGGGGATGCGCGGGTAGCCGAGGCCGTCAGGGGTGGGCGCCGTGCCTTCGGTGATGATCAGTCCTGCGCCGGAGCGTTGGGCGTAATAGATGGCCATGAGGTCATCGGGGATGTTGCGGGTGGCGCGGCTGCGGGTCATCGGGGCCATGACGAGATGGTTTTTCAGGGTGAAACCATTCTTTGTGTATGCGGTTAATAAACGGTCCATATTGTTGGTGTCAGTGATTTTTTTCTGACCCTACAAAGCTAGGCCGGGGTGGGCGGGGGAAATAGCACAGGACGGCGGAAAAATAGTCCTATCCGGTGGCCGGGCCGGTTGATCTCGCGGAGTCGACTGGCCGCGCGGTTGATCCGGTGGAGCTCGCGGCCGGGCCGGTGGCCGTGTATTTTTTGGGGGTTATGCCGTAGTGTTTTTCGAATAGGCGGGAGAAATGGCTCAGGTTGGCGAAGCCAAGGTGGTAGCCGGCTTCGGATACGGAGTATCCGGCGTGTTTGAGGAGAAAACCGGCTTCCCGCATTCTTTCCGCCTGGTAGTAATTATAGATCGAGTCGCCATACGTCTGTTTGAATAGCTGTTTCATCTTCGTCTCGCTCATTCCCGCCATTTTTGCGAGGGCAGGCAATACCGGCGGCTGGCTCAGGTCGGACAGGATGGCCGTGCGGATGGCGGCTAATGTATCGATGTCTGCTTTGTTGACCGGGTGCTGTTTTTCGGAGCTCCTGGTCAGCAGCTTGTCAAATAGGAGATAGATGAGTTCGTGGATCTTGATCTTGTAATAGAGATTGCCTAGCTGGTCCTGCTCGTCGATCCCGGAGAGCTGTTTCAGCGTACGCTGCATTTCGGGATGCATTTTTTCATGATAGAAGAACAGGTCTTTGCCATGCAGGATGGTTTCCAGCGGGCCGTGGGTCTTGTCGAGGTTGAGGAGGGTCGCGAGCGTGGCGCGTTGCATGCCGATGGCCGCGAAATTTACTTCCATGTCGGGGGGGAAACGCGTTTCGGTGCTCAGGGCGCTGGAGGCGATCTGTACCGATGAGCCATTGTTCTTCAGAAATTGGATGGCGGAGAGCCGGCTGGTACTATCGGTGGGGATCTCGTTGCTGTTGAATACAATGGAAACGAGGTCGTGGTTCTCCGTGCCGGCCCGTCGTTTTAAATGAAGTTCTTGTTTTAGGGTGTAATGGTGCAGGGCGAACCGGATGTCGGGTTCGATGCTTTTGAACCGGATAAAGCCCTTGCCCAGGGAGGCGGGGATGTTCAGGCTATCGTTGTAGATGGGGATGTTGAGCTTTTCGGCGAAGCTTTTTACAAAGTTGAAACCCGGGTGGACGGTGAAATCGAACGTCATGTTTCTTGGTTGTTCATTCCCTTTTAAATCGTGATCTGTAGCGCTTTTGAGATCTCCTGCATCTTCCGCTGAAAAGCGTCCTCCAAGGGTTTGGGCATGTTCGCGTCATATTCCTCGCTTCTTTGGCCGTCAAAGGTGCTCCCCTGATAGCGCATGGCGAATTTCCGGCCTTTGTAATATAAGATAAATTTAATTCTACCATCTTCATAGCCATTGGCTCCCCGAGTACCATAGATGATCAACGGTTCGATGATGCCGTCCCCATCGTAGTCTTTGAATTCGGAAAACCTGGTCATAAAGCGGATGGTGGTTTCTTCGTTTTCGTTCTTGATGATATGGTCGTTGATCTCCCAGGCTTTTGTGAGCTTACCCTGATCCAGCTTGAGGTCGACGGCTTTCAGGGCGTGGCTGATCGTATCCTTGTCATCGCCGTTTTTGACGACGGAGTCGTCGCTTTCCGTGAGGACGCAATAGTATTGGCCGGATCTATCTGTGTAGTGATAGACGCGAAAGATCGGGTAGGCGATCTTGAATTCGGTTTTGACGGAGTCGGTGATGATGGCCGCGACCTGGGAGGGGGTTAATAGTTCGGATTGCTGCGCTTTGCCGTGCAGCGGGTGGAGGAGGAGCGGGATAAAGAAGAGGCGGTATATGGAGGTGAGCGGCATGGCGGCGAATTTCGGTTTAAAGATCGTGAATTCTCCGGGTGGAATTGAGAAGATTGATGAGGAAGAGGCTCTGAGCGGCGAGCAGGATGAACTCGAGCTTATCCGTGAGGGTGTAGGGATGGAACTGGGGTGGAGGGGCATAGGCGAGATACCGCCGCGGCATGCCGGCCAGGGCCTCATAGTGAATGGGATAGATGAGCAGGTAGGCGCAGACCAGCGTGATCCCAAAATGGATATACCCCAGGGTGGGATTCAGGGCCCGATGGGATATGACGGGAAAGTAACGATAGGCGCCGGCGAGGACGATAAACAGTAGCACGAAGAGTAACCGGGTGTAGAGGTGGGCGGTGCCAAAGTAACTGTGAGACCGCTGGGGTTCCAATAGTGAATGGCCAAATAAAGGCTCGTCGATCAGATAGGCGCTTGCCAGAATAATAGCACCCCATATAAAGAACCAGGCGGGAGAAAGGAAATTGTTATGCCGGAGATATCGCGTTAGATACCTGCCGCCGAAGATGCACAGGGGCACCAGGAACAGCAGGAGAAGGAAACCGGGGAAGGGGTTCAACCCCCAAACGAATTCGTAATGGACCCAGACGATGGAGAGGACAAGGAAATTGAAGCCCATTGCCAGGATGAAAAGGATTGCTATTTTTCTTGCCATCGCCCGGCAAGATACTCGTTTTTCCCGAGGCTTCATAGGAGGGAATCCGTATCTTGAGACCTGGGCTCCGGCCTATATTTTTTTATGAAACGAATACTTCTTTTAGCGCTAACCTTTCTCGGCGGCTTTGGCGGCTTTGGTGGCTTTGGCGGTTTTGGCGGCTTTGCACAAACGATCGATCGCGCCCGGCTGGACAGTCTTTTCAACGTCCTTACGGCGGCCAACCTGGCCATCGGCAGGATCACCATTACGCAGAACGGGAAGACGGTCTATGAGCGGTCTTTTGGGCGGGACCAGGCCGCCGACGCGACCTACAGGATCGGGTCTATTACGAAGGTATTTACCGCGGTGATGATCTACGAGCTTATCGATCAAAAGAAGTTATTGTTGGACG
>Ga0210396_10006833_pt1 | contig 10904 bp, 9 predicted proteins | sample IncBWH17OmetaG_FD_155466 | JGI IMG/M metagenome (GOLD analysis project Ga0210396, IMG submission 155466) | Forest soil microbial communities from Barre Woods Harvard Forest LTER site, Petersham, Massachusetts, United States - Inc-BW-H-17-O ... | reverse complement strand
CAGCAGGACGTGGCGGAGCGGCCCGAACCACGCCATGATCTTCGCGTCGTACCGCCCTGGCACCTTTTCTCTCGGGATCAGCCCGCGCCAGACCACCACGTCGGTGAACCGGGCCTCCCGCTCGCCCATGAGCAGCTTCCTGGTCGCCGAGCGCAGGCCGTCCGCGCCGACGAGCAGGTCACCGCGCACCTCCTCGCCACTCGCGAGCTGGACGCGCACGTCGCGCCCGGTCTCCTCGAACGCGACGACGCGGCTGCCGGTGCGCACGCACTCAGGCGGCAACGCCATCAGCAGGCTGGTCAGCAGGTCGGCGCGGTGCCCGCAGTAGTACGGCTCGCCGTACTTCGCTGCCCGCGGTGCAAGGGACGATGAGGTGATGAGCTGGTCGTCGTTGAGGCCGCGTTGCTCGGAGACGTCAATGCGCGCCGCGGTCTGCCGCCAGTAGGTGTCGGCCCCGAGGTAGCTGAGCGCCTTCATGGCATTGGCGTAGAGCCCGAGGCCCGCGCCGATGGCGGTGAACTCAGGCGCCTGTTCGAGCACCAGCGGCTCGAGGCCGGCCTTCCTGAGGGCGATTGCCGCGGCAAGCCCGCCGGTGCCGCCGCCGGCGATGATCACGCGCACTGTAAATCCCCTAGACCCAGAGCCGCTCCGACGCGATCCTGGCGCCCTCGGCCAGCGCCGAGAACTTCGCCCAGCCCACCTTTGGATCGATCTCCCTGGTGGCGGCCTGCGAGGCGAAGCCGCAGTCGTTGCCGATCAGCACGTTCTCCCGGCCGACCAGTTCCGCGTAGCGCACGGTGAGCTCGGCGATCAGCCCGGGGTGCTCAACCCAGTTCGCGCCATTGCTGAGCATGCCCGGGATGATCACCTTGCCCTCGGGCAGCCGGACGTCCTCGAACGCGTGGTAGTCGTGCATATGCCTGGGGTTCATGACCTCGAACGAGAACGCCTGGGCGTTGATCCGGAGCATCGGCTCGATGAAGTCCCGCAGCCGCAAGTCGTGCACGTGCGGGCCCTGGTTGATGCCGTAGCAGGTGTGGTAGCGGATCTTCTCCGGCGGGATGTCCCTGAGCGTGTAGTTGATCAGCTCGACGGTCTCCGCGACGCGCCGGTCCCGCTCGGCCGGCTCGGCGTCCTGGTGGCCCCACAGGCTCGACGCGGCCGGGTCGTCAAGCTGGATGAGGAGGCCAGCGTCGATGATGGCGCGGTACTCTTCGCGGGTCGCGTCGGCGAGTGCGGTCACGAAGTCCTCGCGTGAGGCGTAGTACTCGTTGCCGTGCTCGGCGAGCCCGGTCGGCAGCGCCGCGGACATGAAGGCCTCGGTGTAGTTCTTGCCTTTCAGCGCTGCCCGCAGGTTGGCAAGGTCGGCGGCGAGCGCCTCCTGGCCGACGTACTTGACCGGCCCCCGGCACACCAGCCTGGTCGGCGGGCTCAGCATGGCCCCGAACATCGCGGTCTTGAAATAGCGCTCGTAGTACTCGGGGAACTCGGCGACTTCCCGCCAGTGGCCGGGCGATTCGCCCGGCGCGTAGGGGACCGCGTCGAACCCGGCGAGCCGCTCGGTCAGGTACGTCGTGAAGCCGCTCTTGCGCTGCTCGCCGTCGTTGATGACGTCGAGGCCGGCCTCGACCTGGCGGCGGACGCACTCCTCGACGGCCGCCGCCGCCCGGGCCTCGAACGCGTCGGTGTCGTATGGCCGGCCGTTCTCCTTGGCGCGCATCAGCTCGATCAGGTCATCCGGCCTGGCGATGCTTCCCGTGTGCGTGGTCAGGATCCGATCTGTGCTCGTCTGCACCGGCGAGTCCCTTCGTAGCAGGTAGAACTTTATAATATAAAGTTCTGGATTAGGGGCAAGAGGGGCTACGCACAGAGGAACACACCTTGACGTATGGCGATCGGACAAACGGCGCGCCCACCAAGGCGGACGGCGCCTACGTTGAGCTGCGGAATCAGATTCTCCTGGGCACGCTGGAGCCGGGCAGCCGGGTTGACTACGTGCAGCTCTCAGCGTCCATGGGCGTCTCTATCACTCCGCTGCGCGAGGCACTGCGGCGGCTCGAAGCAGATCACCTGGTCATCCGCAGCGCGCACCGGGACGTGGTGATCGCGCCGCTAACCCGTGAGGAGGCGTACGAGCTCGTCGCGGTGCGGCAGGAACTCGATCTTCTGGCGGCGCGGCTTGCGGCCGCGCAGATGACGCGGGACGAACTTGCCAGGGCGCGAAGGCTGGTCGCTAGCCAAAACGAGAAGGAAGCAGTCCGCTACCTGCGGGAGGCCGAGATCCCTGTGGCAGTAGGCGGCCTGCTAACCGTCAACCGGGCATTTCACCGCATGGTCTACTGCGGGTCGCACAATCAAGTCCTCATCCAGTACAGGGATGCGATATCAACCCGGACGGAGCGGTACGTCATCCTGGCGCGGCAGATCAATACCGTTCCGCCCGAGGCCTTTCTTTCGATGCACGAGAAGCTGCTCGCGGCACTTGCGGCCCGTGACGCGGCGGCCGCCACGGACATAATGCGAGCCCACTACCGGGAACTAGACCTCAACTTCGCCGAAGTGATCTTCGGCCACGCGTGACCAGCCGGAGTCGGTGTCGTGGAAGCCGAATCGAGTACGGCTGACCAGCGCATGTAATTGAGTCATGCGCCTGACTTCCCGATAACCGGGCGTAGTTGCTGGCTCCCCACCAGTCGACGACGACGACGTCCTCGTCGCCGACCACCCAGGCGTCGTGCCCGGCAGGCAGCGAGGTGACCTGGCCAGGAGTGGCGTCGAACTCGGCACCGTCCGCGGTCCTGATGCGCAGTGTGCCCGCCACGTGGTACTGGAAGTGCGGTGCCTCGCAGAGTTCCGTGCCCGCGATCGGCTTGACGTGCTCCGACCAGCGCCAGCCGGGCTGGAGGACGAGCCGGCCGATCTCGCTGTCGCCGATGCGCAGCAGCTCGAGCCTGCCGTGTCCGAACGCGCGCACCTCGTCAGGTGAGGCGAAGTCCCGCTGTTCCGTGCGCTGCCTGGTGTCCTGTGTCATGGCGGGCTCCTCACGCGTCCCATTCCTGCACGGCGGTCTGCTGAACGATCAGCCCGTCGCGCAGGTCCAGCATGGCCAGGCAAAGCACGCGGGTACCGTCCGGATAGCGGCAGGCCTGAGTGAAGGCCGCCGTGTCGCCGGAGACGACCACCCGCTCCAGACGATGGGTCATGTCGCGCCCGCAGGTCTCGTCGAGGTACTCGCCGATCGCCGTGCGGCCGTGCAGCACCCGAGGCTGGCTTGGCGGAGCGTTCCGGTCGACGACGGTCATCTCGGCGTCCGGAGTGTAGAGGGCGCGCAGCGTTGCGGCGTCGCGCTCCTCAATGCCGCGGCGCAGTGCCTCCGTGTCGAATGCGGTGGTTGCGGGATTCATCGAGTGCTCCTTTCCTTGTCCTGCTCGATTGCCGTCAGGTTCCCCCGGCACCGTCAATCCACCGTCAAAGCCAGGAAAGGCCAGCTACCTGGCGACCCGTGGCTGGCGGCCCGTGGCCGGCGGGGCGGATACTTGAGCATGGCCGTGCTGGAGGTCCGCCTGCTCGGCGAGCTCGGAGTCGAGCTCGACGGCTCCGCCGTCACGCTGCCGACTAGCCGCCGGGCCTGCTTGCTGCTTGGCTGGCTCGCCTTGCGGTCCGGTCCGCACAGCCGGTCCCGGCTCGCCGCCCTGCTGTGGCCTGACGTGCTTGACGCCAGCGCCCGGGCTAGCCTGCGCAGCGCGTTGTGGGCGCTGCGCGCGGCCTTCGGCCCGGCGGCGGCCGAGTACCTGCACACCGGACGGGAGCACGTGGAACTGGCTGGCGACGGGCTGCTGGTAGATGCCCGCGAGCTTGACCGGCTGCTCGCGGCCGGGTGCCCCCTGGAGGCGGTCGCGCTGCACCGCGGTGACCTGCTCAGCCAGTTCGACGCTGACTGGGTGCTCGACGCGCGCGACGAGCACAGGGACCGGCTGTGCGCCGCGTACGCGGCACTCGCGGCCGCGGCCGAGGCCGACGGGCAGGTCGCCACGGCACGCGACTGGGCGGCCAAGCGGGCCGCGGCCAGGCCGCTCGATGACCAGGCCGCCCGTGACCTCATCAGGCTGCTCGTAGCCGGCGGTGACCAGGCCGGGGCGGTCGCCGCCTACCAGCGGCACGCCGCGAGGCTCGGCGCGGAGCTCGGGGTCAGTCCGGCGGCCGAGACGAGGCGGCTTGTCGCGACGCTGCGGGAGGCGCCGCCGGTGCCGTCGCCGCCGGCCGAGCCGACCGTCGGCGCGGGTGCCTCGCGGCTCGTGGGACGGGACGGGGAGGTGCGCGCCCTGCTGAGGCACTGGCGGGCCAGCCGCGCTGGCGGCGGAACCGCCGTCGCGATCACCGGAGACGGCGGAATGGGGAAGACCAGGCTCGCCAGGGAAGTCCTCGGGGTGGCGGCGACCGACGGTGCCCTGACGGCCACCGCGGTGGCCGGCGGCCCGGGTGCGGCGGCGCCGTTCGCCCTGTGGTCGGAGCTGCTTGACGACCTGATCGCGCAGGCCGGTCCGCTGCCGGAGTCCTCGCCAGCTGGTGAAGGCGGCTGGCACACGCCGCTGGCTGCGATCCGTACCGGGGCTCCGGCGCCGGCCACAGAACCGGGCCTTGACCGGATCCGCTTCTTCGAGGCGACGGTGGCGGTGCTCAGCTGGGCGGCACGCGACCGGCCGCTCGCCCTGGCCCTTGAGGACCTGCACGCCGCCGACCGGTCGAGCCTTGAGCTCGTGGCCTACGCCGGGCGCAGGATCACCCGGCAGCGCGTGCTGCTCGTGCTGACCAGGCGGCGGCTGCCGCCCCGGCCGGAACTGGACGCGGTGCTTGGCGCGCTGCGCGCTCGCGGCGCGCTCGCCGCCGAGTTCGAACTTGGCCCGCTGCCCGCGACGGCACTTGACGAACTGGTCGGGTCGGCCGCGGACGTTCCGGCAGCGCACCGTGCGCGCATCGTGCGGCTTGCGGCCGGTAACCCGCTGCTTGCCGTGGAGACGGCCAGGTCCGCGGCGCACGATGTGGACCCGGCGGCCGGGCTGGCCGGCGCCACCCGCCTGGCGCTCGCGCGCCTTGGCCCCGCCGCGCGGCTGTTCACCGAGGTCGCCGCCGTCGCCGGGCGCGACCTCGACCGGGCTGAGGTCGCGTCCCTGCCGCTGCTGGCCGGCCCGGAGCGGGCGGCGGCGGAGGCACTCGGTTCCGGTCTGCTGTGCTCCCGCGCCGGCCGGACCGGCTTTAGGCACGACCTGCTGCGCGAGGCCGTCTATCAGGACCTGCCGGACCCGGTGCGCGCGCGACTGCACGGGACGCTGGCCACGTGGCTGCGGGAACGCCTGCCGCGCGGCAGTGCCGCCCGGCAGAGCCCGGCGCGGAACACGGCGGAGATCGCCCGCCATTTCCGGCTCGCCGGGCAGGATGACCTGGCGGCCGACCAGCTAGTCAGGGCGGCGGCTGCCGCCCGCGCGGTCGCGGCCCTGCCCGAGTCGGCGGCGTACCTGGCGGAGGCCGCGTCCCTGACCGGCAAGGCTGGCAGCGGGCCAGATCCGGACCTGCTCATCGAACTGGCCGAGGTCCAGGCGTGGCGGGGCATGCTCGCGGAGTCCGACGAGGCGTTCGGCCGCGCGCTTGAGCTGATCGCCTCGGACGACGACGACGCGCAGGCCGCCGCGTGGGTTCGCCGCGGGCACTGGCTGCGCGGCGGGATCTGTCACCCGCGCGAGTCGCTGCGCTCCTACCGCGCGGCGCTTGACTTCCTCGGCCGCGGCCGCGACAGCGATCCGCTGATCCTGGCGGAGTCGCTGGCGGGGATGGCGTGGGCGCAGGCGGTCGCCGGTGACCCGGCCGAGGCGGACAAGCTGCTCATCGAGGCGGAGAGCCTGCTCATCGAGGTCGGCCAGGCGTCGGCACCGAGAATTAGCCGGCTGAGCCACGACGTCGACGTGGCCCGCGCGCACGCCCTGCTCCGGGCGGGCCGGTTCACCGATAGCTATGTCCCGCTCGTCGCGGCGTCCGCCGCGGCGGGCCGCGCCGGACGGCCGGACCTCGCCTACAGCTGCCTGTCGTGCGCCGCGAGCGCCGCGGCGTGCGCGGGCGACCTGCCGCGCGCGCTGGACTTCGCGGACCGCTGCCTGCCGCTCGTGGTACCCAACGGGCTCCTTCCGCTGTGCGTGTACACGCACTCCGCCAGGACCGCGGTGCTTCGGCTGCTCGGCCGGCTAGGCGAGGCGCGCGTCGCATGTGACGCGGCAGCCGCGGCCGCGGAGCGGGTCGGGCTGCCGGAGCTCGAGGGCCTGGTGCACCACGACCGCGGCCTGCTCGCGACCGCGGCCGGCGAGCACCGGACGGCGGCCCGCGAACTCGGCCTCGCCCTCGACCTCGGCGCCCCGGTCAGCCGGCCGCTGGCCCGGCTGCTGCGCGCCGAGGCGCTGGCCAGGGGCGGACGGCCGGACGACGCCGAGCAAGAACTGCGCGCGGTAGCGCTCGAGCCGGTCTCCCCCGCCGACTTGCCCGACACTCTCGTGGCCCGGATGTCCCACGTGCAGGGCCTGATCGCGCTCGGGCGGGGAAACCGGTCACTCGCCGCCAAGCGGCTGCGCGAAGCGGAGTCTGGCTGGCTCCGCCGTTCCGGGCGAGGTGGCGCAGAACACGACCGGGCAGCCGGCCAAGGCTACGCAGCGGCGCTCACCGACCTGGGCCACCCGCCCGTAGCCGCGCTCGTCGAGCCTGCGAAGGAACTAGCCGCGTTGCGCGCGGACATCGCCACGGCGGGAGCCTAGATGCCTGAATTCGAAGATCGGGCGCGCAGCGACGCGCCGCCAGAGAACGTGTGGAAGCTGCTCTACGACCCGGCCAGGTTCCCCGAATGGTGGACCGGCGTCGAGTCGGTCGATCCAGGCCACGACGGCGGGTACACCATGTATCCGCTGGGATACCCAGACTTCCCGATGGCACAGGAGCTTCACGTTACCGAGTCGGGGGTGACGATCTCCTGCCTGGTCTCGGACTTGGTCTTCGAGTGGCGGCTGGCGGCGCTCGACGGCGGCGCGGCGACAAGCATCACCGTGCATGTCGAGATCCCCGAGGCGGAGGCGCACCGGCTGGCCGCCCAGCAGGGGGTCATCAGCCAGTCACTGTCCCGGCTCGCCGCGCTGGCGGAGGAAAGCCGGTGAGCGATGGACAGAGCCACGCATTCGTTCGGGATTACGGCTTAGGGTTTGGGGCCGTGCGGCGGCGGCGTCCGGCAGGGCGGCGCAGGAGATGGCCCGCCGGATGGGAAGAGGACGGCGCATGACTGGCAACGGCCCGATGGACGCCGAGTTCGACACCGTAGCCGAGTGGACGGCCGAGGTGGCCGAGAGCCTCGGGCCGCAGTACCGCATCCCGGCGGCCTGCCGGGGGAGCGGCCGGCCGTCGGCCCTGGACTGGCTGCTGGCGGGCCTGGCACCGCGGCCCGGTGACCTATTGATCGACGTCGGCGCCGGGCTTGGCGGCCCGGCCGCCTACGCGGCCGAGCGGACCGGGATCCGGCCGGTGCTGGCTGAGCCGGAGCCCGACGCCTGCCGGGCCGCCGCCCGGCTGTTCGCCGCCCCGGTGATCCAGGCCGATGCGACTGCCCTGCCGTTCGCCGACGGCGCGGCGAGCCACGCCTGGTGCCTGGGCGTGCTGTGCACGGCCAGCGGGCCTGACGCCCAAGGGGCCATGCTGCGCGAACTGCGCCGGGTGCTCCGGCCGTCGGGCCGGGCCGGGCTGCTGGTGTTCCTGGCCACCCGCGACCGGCTGGACAACCCGCCGTCGGGAAACCACTTCCCGTCCCGTGCCCAGCTGACGGCCCTGCTCCTGGAGGCTGGCCTGACGGAGACCGCCGCCGTTGACCCGGCGTCCCTCCCGGCCCCGTCCGCCTGCTGGCGGGAGCGCACCGCTGCCGTCGACGACGAGTTGCGGCGCCGGTTCGGGGACGCGCCGCAGCTGGTCACGGCCATGGAGCAGAGCCACCGCATCCGCCAGCTCCTGCGGTCAGGCGAGCTGGTCTCCCAGGTCATCCGGTTGCACCGGCCCGCCTAGGGCGATTGGGGCGGCGCTGACGTGGCGCAGGCGGGCCCCGGCCCTGGCACCATCACCAGACCGGGCCCGTCACCGGTCACCTGGCAGGCAATGCAAAGGTCCGGGATGCGACTTCTCGCGCATCGTCCGATCTCATGGGCAATGGTACTTTTCTGGTAATTGGACACGGTAAGTCTCTTCCGTGGAAACGTGGTGAACGCGCCCGATGGGGTTGTCAGGTGGTCAATCGCGCTGGCCAGCCGCTACCGCGGGCGCCGTAGCAGTGTTTCCGGCAAAAGTAAATGGTCTGGCCCCAGATGGCTGTACACTCTGGTTTGCAGCTTCTGTGTACGTGCTTCATGACGCGCTCGCGGATTTACTGCAGGGCTTCCGCGCGGTGCGGTGCCCCACTGTAGGCAAGGAGAAATGCGCGTGGCGCAGGGAACAGTCAAGTGGTTCAATTCGGACAAGGGCTTCGGGTTCATTAGCGTCGATGAGGGTGGCCCCGACGTCTTCGTCCACTTCTCCGCGATCGAGTCCAACGGCTACCGCAGCCTGGACGAGAACCAGCGGGTCGAGTTCGACATCACGCAGGGCCAGAAGGGTCCGCAGGCCGAGCACGTCCGCGCGATCTGACGCTGATCATTGGGTGGTGAACGGTAGCTCCTGTTTCCCCGCAGGAGCTACCGCCGATGACGGCCGTCCGTGGCCGCTTTCGGTCAGCTGAGCAGGTCGGCGACGGCGGCGATCGCGGGTTCGATTGCTCGCTCACGGACGTTGCCGAAGCCGATCACCAGCGCTGGTGGCGCCGCGGCGTCAGGACGGCCGCGGTAGGCGCCGATTCCGTGCAGCCCAACCCGTCGTTCACGCGCCGCGGCGATCAGCGCTGTCTCGTCAGTGCCAGGTGGCAGTGGCGCGACAGCGTGAAATCCGGCCGCGAGCCCGGTGAGCCGCACTCGAGGGGCGTGTCTGGCGAACGCCTCGGTCAGTGCGGTGCGGCGGGCGGCGTAATCGGTCCGCATCCGGCGCAGGTGGCGGTCGTACCTCCCGGTTGTGAACAGGGTGGCCAGGGCGAGCTGATCGAGCGTGCAGGAGCCGCGGTCGCTCATCTCTTTCTCGGCGGCGACCGCTGACGCCATTGGTGCAGGGGCGTGGACCCAGCCGAGGCGGACCGCGGGCGCCAGTGCCTTGCTGGCCGTGCCGAGCAGGAAGACCTGGTCCGGGGCTAGTCCCTGCAGCGCACCGACGGGTTCTTTGTCGTAGCGGAACTCCGAGTCGTAGTCGTCTTCGATCACGTAACCGCCGCTGCTCCGGGCCCAGTCGGTTAGGGCGTGCCGTCGCGCCGGGGACAGGACGACACCGGTGGGCGACTGGTGTGCCGGGGTCACCACGACGGCCTCGGCTCCGCTGGCCGCCAGTTCGCCGACCACGAGGCCCTGCTTGTCGACCGGCACGTACGTGACGCGCAGGCCCATCGCCAGGACCGCGCGGACTGTCTCGTCCGCCTGCGCGCTGCCGTAGCCGGGGTCTTCGAACGCCACGCACGTCACGCCGCCTTGGCGGGCCAGGGCGTGCAGTACCAGGTTGATCCCTTGTGCGAAGCCGGTGCTGATGATCATCTGCGCCGGGCTGGCGGCGGCGGCTCGCACCCGCCGCAGGTAACCGGCGAGGACCTCGCGCAGCACCGCGCTGCCGCGCGGGTCGCCGTACCCCAGGTCCGCGTCGGCGGCCTCGGTGCACGCCTGCTTGATGGCCCAGGCCCAGTCGGTACGCGGGAAGCTGGACAGGTCAGGTATGCCGGGTGCGAAGTCCGCGATCAGCGGCGATTCCGCGGGCGCCCTGGCCGGCGAGGGCGAGGCCACGGCCGGGTCGGCCGCGAGCCGGTCGCCGGCCGGCCGGCCGCTGATGCCGGCGACCCTGGTGGCGGACCCGGTGCGACTGGTCAGGTATCCCTCGGCCAGCAGCTGCCCGTAGCAGTCCTGCACCATGCCGCGGGAGACACCGAGCGCACGCGCTAGCTCCCGCGAGGACGGCAGCCGTTCCCCGGCGCGGAGCCTGCCGTCCCTGATCGCCTCGCGCAGGCTCGCCTCCAACTGGGCGCGCAGCGGCTGGCTGGCCGAACGGTCAAGCCGCACCAGCAGCTCCGGACTCAAACCGGACCACTCAATCGCCATGAAATCGGACCTTACCAGTGTGCCGGCTGGCTTTTACCGTGCTTGCTATGAGCACTATGACGCAGGCGCAGCCTAGTTCCGCAGTTCCGGCCCGGCTCCTCAGCGTGCCGCTGGCAGTCACCTTCCTGGCCGAGTTCACCTCGCTCACCAGCTTTTTCCTGCTCCTTTCGGTGATGCCGATGCTGGCCGCGGCGGCCCACGCCGGGAGCTCCGCTGCCGGGCTGATAACCGGGTCCCTGCTGCTCGGCACGGTGGCCGCCGAGGCGGTGGCCGCGGCGGCGATCAGGCGACTCGGCTGCCGGATGGTGCTCGCGGCAGGCGCCGTACTGCTCGGCCCGCCGGCGCTTGCCATGCTGGCAGGCGAGCCCCTGGCCATCATGCTGGGCGTGAGCTTGCTGCGCGGGTTCGGCTTCGGCTTGTGCGGCGTGGTCACCGGCGCGCTCACCGCTAAGCTGCTGCCTGCCGAACGGCGCGGTGAGGGGCTCGGCCTGCTCGGCCTGGTCGCCGGCGTCCCGGCAATTGTCGCGCTGCCGGCCGGGATCTGGCTCGCCGGGCACCACCAGGCCGCCGCGGCCGCGGCGACGGCGGCCACTGTCGGCCTGTTGCCACTGGTGGCGATCCGCTGGCTGCCGGGCGGGCGGGAGACATGGCGTACCGCCGGCGCCGGACGGC
>Ga0210396_10006832_pt1 | contig 10905 bp, 11 predicted proteins | sample IncBWH17OmetaG_FD_155466 | JGI IMG/M metagenome (GOLD analysis project Ga0210396, IMG submission 155466) | Forest soil microbial communities from Barre Woods Harvard Forest LTER site, Petersham, Massachusetts, United States - Inc-BW-H-17-O ... | reverse complement strand
TCTTCGCTTTCTTCAGATCGTATGAATCCTCCGAATAATCTCCCCAGGGCAATTCCAGCATCAGGTCGAGATGATTGAAGACAATGGAATAATCCGGAGTGCTGGGGTGCATCCGCTCCAGCCGCTCGACCCCCTTGCGGAACAGGTCCTTTGCCGTAGCCGGCCACTTCTTGGTCTCGGCCTTCTTTTGCATCTCCTTTATCTCCCGTTCATTGCTGTCCCCGCCCAGCTCATCCTTGATGCTCTTCATCTGTTGCTGAAGGAAGTACTCCCGCTGCTGCTTGTCGAGCTCCGTCTTCGTCCGGTTGGTCAGCTTGTTCTTCAACTCGGCAAACTGAAGCTCCCGCTGCAACAGCTGCATCAGGAGGTCCGCCCGCGACTTGATATGATGTAATTCCAGCAGCTGCTGCTTCTCCTGCAGCTCCGTATTCAGATTGCTCGAAATAAAATGGATCAGGAAGGAAGGGTTCTCGATATTCTTTAGGATAATGGCGGCTTCAGAAGGAATATTCGGTGAAAGCTGGATGATCTGCGAGGCCAGGTCTTTGATATTGGAGACATACGCTTCGAAATCCTGCTCCTTCGGCGCCTCTTCTTCTTGCAGCAGGACGACCTGCGCTTTGAAATAAGGGTCATCTGCCGTAACCGCACCAACCTTGAACCGACGCTTTCCCTGAAGAATGACCGTCGTTCCGCCGTCAGGCATTTTGATCAGCTTGATGATCCGTGCCACCGTGCCGACATCTTCCAGGTCTTCGACGCCCGGATCCTCGATGCTGCTGTCCTTTTGGGCCAGCACCCCGATCAGCTTGTCGGACTTGTAGGCGTCATTGACCGCTTTGATACTCTTATCCCGCCCCACCGTGATGGGGAGAACAACCCCGGGGAACAATACCGTATTCCGTAGCGGAAGGACCGGCAGCTCCTTTGGGATCTCTATATCGTTCAAACCTTCATTATCGGATTCATTTAAAGGAATGATCGGCATAAAATCCAGGTCATCCTCGGCACGCATGAATAAGCTCTCTTTCATTTCAGGGACAAAATACCACGAGTAAGGGAAAATTCCTACTGTTTTTATATAAAAAAAGCCCTCCCGAAATCCGGCTTCCGGGAGGGTGTCAAAATAGTCACACCGAAAGCTGTCTAGAAGATGCGAACACCCGCATACAGCTGCCATCCTTCATTTCTCCACGTCGACTGAGTCGCAACATCATTGAGATTGGTCAGTCCTACAACATATCGCGCGCCGGCCATTACCGGGCCGAGATTCAGCTGCGCACCGCCGACCAGCGCAACATCGCCTTTCTTGAAGGCATCTCCCGCATTGTTGACCAGATGCTCATCCTGATTGAGCAGGATGCCATACTGCGGGCCCACAAGCAGGCTTAGGACCGGTACCGGCCTGTAGCTGAGCAGCACCGGGACCGTCAGCCAGTTCAATTTCCCTTTCACGTCATTGACGCCATCCGGCACCACCGCAGAGAAATTGCTCCCCGTGCGATAGTTGGTCTGATTGAAATTAAGCTCCGGCTGGAGACCCCATTTGCTGCTGACATAGATTTGAGCGAAAGCGCCCGCCATGTACCCGAACTGGAATTCCTGGCTGAAGGACTCACCATCGATCTTGAAAAGATTGGCGCCGGCTTTAATGCCAAAGTGTACGCCCTGTGCCTGCGACGGCAAGACTGCAATGGCCAATAGGATTGACAATACAAATGCGTTCCTCTTCATAATGGATTTGATTTGATGAAAGAATGGATTGCATGTAGTATTTCAACTCATATTTTTTCAGCTTGGACCAGCCCGCCGGCCAAAGGTTTATTTCAATTTTCGGTCACCGAACTGATATGTAAGATAAAATTGGAATCCATAGATCCGCCACTCATCCGTTGAACCGATGGCGTTGACGTTGTTCAAGCCTTCCTGATAGCGCACCCCGACCTTTAACGGGTTCAGGTTGAGCTGAGCGCCGAAGACCAGGGCGACGTCACTATGGGAGAAGGCGTTTTGATTGGGCTCTTCCTGCAGCAAACCCTTTGTCTGCGCAATCGCATAACTATACTGGGGCCCGAAAAGGATCGACAGCATCGGCGTGGGCTTAAACGCGAGCAGGATCGGAAGGGCGACATAATCCACACTCACCAGCTGATAGCTGACACCGCCCAAGCCACTGTATATCTGGTTGAAATCGGCAGAGGTCTTGCACAGCACCTGATTGAACAGCAGCTCTGGTTGCAGAGTCAAATATTTATTAAAGTTGAACTCAGCATAGGCCCCACCGCTAAAAGCCAGATGATATTGGTGGTCCCAGGATCGACCGCCAACTCTGAAGTAGTTGCCACCAGCCGTGAGACCCCATTCCATCGATTTTTGAGCGTAAGAATGAGTGGCAGTCAGTGTCAGTAACAGAAGGGTAGCGAAAGTTAGTTTGGATCTCATTGTTTTAGTTTAAGTTTCCTTTTTTGATTCGTAAAAAAATCACGCCGGACTTCACCAATTATGGGCGTGAAAATACAGTTGAATAATTTATCGGTTTGTTAAAATCCGCAAAAGTAACGTTAATTCGTTATCCGCCACCGATTCACGCCAACTCGATCATCGTTATTTCCGGCATGATCCCTACACGGCCGGGATAGCCGATAAATCCAAATCCGCGGTTCACATACAATTTTTGATTGCCTTCCTCATACAGCCCCGCCCACTCCTTATATACATATTGAACCGGGCTCCATTTGAAACCGGGCAATTCCAGTCCAAACTGCATTCCATGCGTGTGCCCTGATAACGTCAGATCGATATCCGGATATTCCTTGCGAACCTGCGCATCCCAATGACTTGGATCATGACTCATCAGGATCTTGAACGGATATTTCTCCGCACCCGCGTAGGCCTCATCCAACCTGCCATGTTTAGGGAACCTCGACTTGGCGCTCCAATTCTCGACGCCAAGGAGCGCAATCTGCTCACCGCCGCGCTCCAGTACGACGTGCTCGTTCATCAGCAGCCGCCATCCCATCTCCTCCTGAATGCGCATCAGATGGTCGAGGTTGGCCTTCTTCGCCTCCGCGTTCTCCCACCACGCATAATCTCCATAATCATGGTTGCCCAGCGTCGAATAGACACCCATGGGCGCATCCAGACAGCCGAAAATGGCCTGATATTCCCCTACTTCCAGCGCAATATCGTTTACCAGGTCTCCGGTGAACAGGATCAGATCGGGTTTCTCCGCCATCACCATATCGATCCCCCGCTGTACCGCAGCTGGATTGGTCAAACTACCAGAATGAATATCAGATAGTTGCGCAATTTTCAACCCTTTGAATGATGCCGGCAGGGTGTCGAAGGCCAACTGCACTCTCCGAACCCGGTACCGATACTTGTTGCTGAAGCCATGCAATAGCGAGGTATAAAGCCCCGCTCCCAACCCCAGCCCGAGCCAGCTCATGAATACCGAGCGGGATACCCCACCCGCCGCCGCCGCAGGTGCCGCGCCCGAGGCCGCCAGCAACCGGCCTGCGATCCATTGAATTACCCGGCGCACGTCATCGAGCAGCAGGAAGGAGGCGACCAGGACCTTGGCCAGGTAGAGGCCGACCAGGATAAAGAAAAAATATCCTTGCATCCAGGCAAACCGCCGATACACGTAGGGAAAAAAACAAATAATCAAGACCGCCAGAATCGACAGCGCCCAATAGCCGGTATGGATCGTGGCCCGGATTCGGGGGGACGCCCCCTGAGAAATAGTTTTTATCGCCTGGAACACATACAGATCAAGCGCCAGAACCACAATAGGAACGATCCAGACATACCGCCAGCTACGCATTTGAATGAAATTTATATCCCATAATTAATATGGAGGACTTAAATTTGTCCTCCCGTCAGGATTTCCTGTTCTCCCGCCCGCCGGGATTTCTCCGGAAACGCAGGCGGGCAAAGTTCGGAATTATCCCGGGTGGGCAAAACTAAATTTTGTCGTCTACACGATTGGCGACAATTTTGACTAAACCGGGCAGAGTTCAGTTCCAACCAAACCGGGCGGAGCCCAGTTCAAAGACATATGGCAAAAACTATCGGCGTAGCAAATCAAAAAGGAGGGGTAGGTAAGACTACCTCCGCGATCAATCTGGCGGCCAGCTTTGCCGTATTGGAATTCAGGACCCTGCTGGTAGATGCGGACCCCCAGGCCAACAGCACCACCGGAGTGGGATTCGATCTGCATAACGTCACCCAAAGCCTCTATGACTGCATGGTCAACCACGTTCCGGTGAAAGATGTCATCCTGAAATCCGAGATCCCCCACCTGGATGTTGTTCCCTCTCATATTGACCTCGTAGGATATGAGATCGAAATGATCAACTACCCTAACCGCGAAAGCGTCCTCAAAGGTATCCTGGAACCCATAAAGGCAGATTACGATTTTATCATTATCGACTGCTCGCCGTCTCTGGGTCTGATTACCGTCAATGCGCTCACCGGTTCGGACTCCGTCATCGTACCCGTTCAAACCGAGTTCTTTGCCCTGGAAGGTCTCGGTAAGTTGCTCAATACCGTGAAGATCGTGCAGAGCCGGCTTAATCCCGGACTGGCCATCGAAGGTATCCTGATGACCATGTATGATGGCCGGCTGCGCCTGTGCAACCAGGTGGTGAGCGAAGTAAGAAAGCATTTCGACGAGATCGTTTTCGATACGATCATCCACCGGAATACGAAGATCAGCGAAGCCCCCAGCGTGGGTAAGCCCGTAATCCTGTATGATGCGCTCAGCAAGGGGTCCGTCAATTACCTGAACTTGGCAAAAGAGATCCTGCAGAAGAACAACATGACCAGGATCAAACAGGAAGAGCGGATACTCGAATAACAGACACGCATCCGCAGTAACTAAACTATTATCATGACAACTCCGCATAAAAAAGATAAAGAAGCATTGGGCAAAGGCATCCGCTCCCTGCTTCAAAGCATCGATGCTGACCTGAAGACAACCTCGGGCGAACTGAAATCCTCGGTCGTTGAGGCGGTAACCAACAACCTCCGCATCCCCCTCGACCAGATTGAAACCAATCCGCGACAGCCCCGGCATGACTTCGACGAGCAGGCCTTGCAGGAGCTGGCTAATTCCATCCGCCTGCATGATATCATTCAACCGGTCACGGTATCCAAACTGCCGACCGGAAAATTTCGCCTCATTTCCGGCGAGCGACGCTACCGGGCCGCAAAGATTGCCGAACTGAAAGATATCCCCGCCTATATCCGGCAAGCCGACGACCAGCAGCTTCTTGAGCTGGCCCTGCTGGAGAACCTGCAACGCGAAGATCTCAACGCAATGGAAATTGCACTGAGCTACAAACGGATGATGGAAGAGCTCAACTACACGCAGGAACAGGTAGCCGAACGAATGGGGAAAGAAAGGAGCACCGTCGCCAACTATATCCGGCTACTCAAGCTGCCACCCGATATCCAGGTCGCCGTTCGCAATAACCAGCTGTCGATGGGTCATGCGCGCGCCCTCATCAACGTGGATACGATAGACAAACAGCTTTATCTTTTCAACGAGATCAAGAAGAAAGGGCTTTCTGTCCGGCAAACGGAAGAGCTTGTCCGCCAGCTTTATAAAGAGAATGCCGCTGTTAAAAATTCGGTAAAGCCTGCCCTCCCCGAAGCATTCAAAAGAATAGAGGATAACTTAGCATCTCATTTCAGCACCCGGGTTAAGCTCAGTCATAACAAGAAAGGGGAAGGCAGTATTTCGATTGAGTATTACTCCCTCCAGGAATTGAACAAATTGTTGGATCAATTGGGTGTTTCCGTAAACTAAGCATCCGTTATGCATCGCGTCCGATACTTATTGATCGTTACGGGTTTTCTTTTTGTACATCTTGTTTGCCGGGCTCAGCAAAAAGATTCGCTTCAGCATCTCTTCCCTCCAACAGACAGCGTCCAACACAAAAGTAATGTCAAGTCTCCTTATGCGCCAGACTCGCTGGCTAAGAAAAAGCATGACCCCCGCAAGGCCACTGTCCGCTCGGCAATGATTCCCGGCTGGGGCCAGATCTACAACCATAAATATTGGAAGCTCCCGCTCGTTTATGCCGCCGTCGGCATCCCCGTCTATACCTATATTTATAACCGGACCTGGTATAACAATTTCCAGCAGGCTATCTCCATTGTCGACTTCTATTCCTCCCTTGACTCTCTCGCCGTTCCCGCCTCGGTCGTTGCCAAACTGCCCGCAAAGATCCAGACCCTGGTGACGTTAGGCTACGGACAGGAGAACGCCCTGCGTACCTACCGGAACGAATTCAGGAAGGATGAAGACTACTCCATCCTGTTCTTCCTGCTGTTCTGGGGCCTCAATGTCGTCGACGCCACCGTAGACGCTCACCTGATGTATTTCGACGTCAGCGATAATCTCAGCATGAATCTTCAGCAACCTTCCCCCGGCTTCCTGCCGGGCGGCGGCGCAACCGGCGTCAGCCTCGTCTTCGAACTTCACAAGCCGCGATACCGGCCTCTGATGCTGCAATGATCCAGTCAAAAAATAATTGTACGTTTGCCGCTCAACTTTTCGCTATATGAAGATCGCCCTTATCGGCTATGGCAAAATGGGCCACGCGATCGAAGAGATCGCCCGGTCAAAAGGACATGAGATTGTCCTGAGAGTCTCCATCGAGAACGTCGAAGACAATACGATCGACAATATCCGAAAAGCGGACGTAGCGATCGAATTTACCGGCCCCCATAGCGCCTTTGACAACATTATCCGCTGCCTCGATGCCGGGGTGCCCGTTGTCTCCGGTTCCACCGGCTGGCTGGACAGGCTCGAAGCGGTCAGGCAGCACTGCCGGCAAAAACAAGGCAGCTTTCTATACGCCAGCAATTTCAGCGTCGGCGTGAATATCTTCTTTGAAGTCAATCGACGACTGGCCGCCTTGATGGCGCCCCACCCGGATTACGAGATCCGGATCACCGAAATTCATCACACCGAAAAGAAGGACGCACCCAGCGGAACAGCCATTTCCCTGGCGGAACAGATCCTCGAAAAAATTCCCCGGAAAAAAGGATGGGTCAATCATATTAGTGATAACTTAGACGAATTGGAGATCCTGAGCGAACGGACCGATCCTGCTCCCGGCACCCACCGGATCGAATATCATTCGCCCATCGATACCATCGAGATCACGCATACCGCCCACAACCGCCGGGGTTTCGCGATGGGAGCCCTGCTCGCTGCCGAATTCCTCCGGGGGAAAAAAGGGATTTATCAGATGAGCGAAGTATTAGGATTCTGATTTTGACAACAACACAGGAGAAATAAAAAAATGCTTTCCAAAAAGACCCAATATGCTTTCCAGGCGCTTATGTACCTGGCGGAAAAAGAGAATGACGAGCCGGTACTTATCGCAGAAATTGCGAAAAAAAAGAAGATCCCCCTGAAATTCCTGGAAAATATCCTGCTGGAGCTGAAGAACGCCAATATCCTCGATAGTAAAAAGGGAAAAGGCGGCGGCTATTTCTTTGCTAAACACCCGAAGGACGTCCCCCTTGCCACCGTTATGCGCTTGCTCGACGGTCCCATCTCTCTTCTCCCTTGCGTCTCCCTTTACTTCTATGAACGCTGTAAGAATTGTGACGAGAAAAGCTGTGGCCTCCACACCGTCATGTCCCAGGTCCGCGACGCCAATTTGAAAATCCTCGAGAAAAAAACAATCGCCGACCTGGCCCGGGGTTAACAGTCCCGCCTCTCCCCATCCGTCAATCCCGCCCTCTCTCCCACCATCCGCCAATGCCGCCCCCTCCCACCCCGCTCAAGACTCTGCCGCCTGCTTTTCGAGGCTCAACAACCGGTTCCCGCAAACCCTTTCCGCAATCTCCAGCAACTGCCCCACCCGTCCTGTCAACTGCCGCGCATCCGCCTCCGTCACAACAAAATCCTCTCTATAACGAGCATCCACATACCCGGACAGCAACAACCGGAACAACCGGTCCTCCTCCTCGCTGTTCCGCGGGAAAAGGCACGCCAGCTCGACCGAAAAGCGGTTCGTATACCGCCTGAGCTTATCCAGATTGTGCGTGGTCGGCTTATAGCCCATAAACGCCAGCAGGATCGCCTGATAGATCTGCTCCGCCGCCTGGTGCAGTAGGAAGACAACGATCTTCCACTCCTCCCCGTCAAGATTGAATTCGGCACTCCGGAAAAAAGCCCTGGACTGACGCCGCCACCGGTCAAAATCCCGCTCCGCCAATTGTCGGACCTGAACCAGATCGGTTACGCCAGGCTTCGCAAACGGGGTTCTGCCCGCATCATACAGGAGGATCGCCCCCCGCAGGATTTGTGTAAAGAAATATTGCCCTTCTGCGATCTGCCGGTTCACATAACCGATATCATGGACCAGCACCGTCACCGCCGCCTTATCCCGACAGCTGCTCTCAATGATATCCTGCAGCTCATAATCGGAACGGCGGTCCCCCCGGCTCGTGACTACCAGCAGATCGTACGCCCCGATCCCCGGCGGAAGCCGCTCGGAAATTGACCGGGCATCCGCCTCAATACTGAAAATGCCAAAAAGAATGATCTTTTCGGGCCGGATGGATCGGATAATGATCTGCTTAGCCGTCTCCAATTCCCGGCGCTGGGTCAGCGTTAAATGCGCCAAAGAAGTATTCATAGTATAGGTTTGATTCCACCAAGATATTTGGCTATCTTTGCCAAGATATTCCACAAACCTACAATTTTGCTAAAGACCCCAATAAAAAAGATACTAACATCTTTGGCACTTAATTGAACCTATGCATTTCTTAGGAAAAAATCTCCGGCATCTCAGGAAGCAATCCGCCAGAACCCAATCTGAGATTGCGTCCCTGATCCAGAAGGGCCAGACAACCATTGGCAACTGGGAGAATGGGATCAGCGAACCCAGCCTGAACGAGCTATTGATAATTAGCAATTATTTTGATATTCCAGTCGACACCTTACTAAAAGTCGACCTCGCGGAAACGCAAATTCCGGTTTCTCGTGCGGGCGGCATCACCCGCGCCTATATCCCGAACGACAAAGAGCCGCCGAAAGTTGAGGAGCCGGGCAATGCCATGGCCTATATCCTCAAAGAGATTGGGGAAATGCGACAAAAGATCGAACAGCTTAGCGCCCTCCTGCCGAAGGATCCGGCTAATCCCCAATAGCATCAACGCAAAAAATAGGGGCTGTCCGTAAACAGCCCCCGTCTGATGTCTTGAAATGAGTCACTTAGGAGTGGATAGCCCGCTTGACAGCGCCGATAGCCCCATCGATGTGATCATAGGCGCGAGCCTGTAATCCCTGCGCAAAAACATTGTCTTCATCATGGCTGATGTCCAACCGGGCCTTTCTCAGGAAATCCAGCGCCTTGTGCAGGCGACCGTCATGGTCCGAAAGCTCGTCGATCGGCGGATGGTCCTCCAGGTTCTTGCCATCTTCGATGGAAGCCTTCTTGATCTCATTGATCGCCTTATCGATCCGACGGACCGCTTCGATCTCATCCTGGGTCTGTACCCAGTTGCCGGGACGATGCTCGATCATCCACCGCGCAGCGCGGAGATCAGAAAGCGCATGCAGATAATACGGATGTTCACCAAAGCCATTTACGGCGCCGGCGGCATTGGCCCGCGACGCTCCACAAAGCCCGATGAAAAGTACTGCACATACATAAAAGAGACGTTGGATCTTCATTTGCATTTTCATGAAAGGGAGATTTTAAGTTATAAAATGAATCCGATAGTTAGAACGCTCTTCCACTCCAAAAATTAAACCGCCATTAAAAAAAACCCGTTAAACAGGCGTTAAGAAAAAAAATGTCGCATTCCATTTTATAAACTCAAATTTTCGATAACCATCGCCGACGCTCCCCCGCCGCCATTGCAAATCCCCGCAGCACCATATTTCGCTCCGTTTTGTCGGAGGATATGGATCAGCGTTACCAGGATACGCGCACCGCTCGCACCCAACGGATGTCCGATCGATACCGCGCCGCCATTGACGTTGACCCGAGCCGGATCCAGTTGCATCCTGCGCGTATTTTCGATGCCGACGACTGAAAAAGCTTCGTTGAGCTCCCAGTATTCGATATCCTTCATTTGCAGACCCGCTTTCGCCACGGCCTTTGGAACCGCCAGCGACGGCGTAGTCGTAAACCATTCGGGCGCCTGCTCTGCATCCGCATACGCAAGAATCCTCGCGAGCGGACGAAGCCCCATCTCCATCGCTTTTTCCCGGGTCATCAGTACCAGCGCGGCAGCACCATCATTTAGGGTGGAAGCATTGGCCGCCGTCACCGAGCCATCAGCCTGGAAGGAAGGTTTCAGCTCCGGGATCTTCTCGAACTTCACGTTGAAAGGCTCCTCATCTTTCGCAAACAGGACCGGATCGCCTTTTCGCTGCGGCAACGGTACCGGCACCACCTCCTCATTGAACCTGCCCTCTACCCACGCAGCCTGCGAACGACGATAGCTCGCAATCGCAAACGCATCCTGATCCTCCCGGCTGATACCGCAGGTCACCGCACAAAGCTCCGCCGCATTCCCCATCGCCTTCCCATCGTATGCATCCGTTAACCCGTCCTTTGCCAGGCCATCTGTCAGCGTCGAATTACCATACTTATTCCCCCATCGCATCTGCGCGGCATAGAACGGAACATTGCTCATGCTCTCCATCCCTCCCGCAACCACGATCTCCGCATCCCCCAACAGGATACTCTGCGCCGCCTGTGCCACCGCCTTCATCCCGCTGGCGCAAACTTTATTGACCGTGGTGCAGATAACCCCATCCGGCAGTCCCGCCCCTTTGGCCGCCTGGCGGGCCGGCGCCTGCCCCAGGTTCCCCTGCAGCACACAACCCATCAATACCTCCTGCACCTGCACGGCCTGAACCCC
>Ga0210396_10006831_pt1 | contig 10907 bp, 10 predicted proteins | sample IncBWH17OmetaG_FD_155466 | JGI IMG/M metagenome (GOLD analysis project Ga0210396, IMG submission 155466) | Forest soil microbial communities from Barre Woods Harvard Forest LTER site, Petersham, Massachusetts, United States - Inc-BW-H-17-O ... | reverse complement strand
TGATCGGCATGGGTGCACCCGTCAGTCCGACGATGAAAGATGAGCCCGGCGGCATGACAATTACGTCCGCCCCGATGCCTTGCTGTCGTGCCCGCGAGTCATTGAGCATTCCTAGTGATAAGCCAACGATCAGCAGAATCAGGGTCACTTCCAACCCAATCGCCACGATGCTGATCAGCGACCGCAAAGGCCGGTATACCAGGTTCGCGACAATCATCTTATTCATCATAATGAGCGCTATTTATCTGCCGCGGGTGCGGATGCCGAGTTCGCATCCTGCTTGTCGAGGTCGACCACTTCCGCTCCCGGCGGCTGCTCCAGAGCGAACTTGTCATCTGGAAGCGGTTCGTTCAGATCGAGTTTAACGATATTCAAGGTGATGTCGTACTCCGCCTCCGGCATAGCGATTTCGATCTGCCAGGGGAAATTGACTCCATTCTCATCCCTGTATTTTTCATAAACCGCGTTGGTCCTGACGTTGCCGTCGCCGTCGTAGACCAGTTGGCGATGTGGTAGCAGGTCGGTGCGGCTAAAAACAATCTTCCGCGAAAGCACCCATCCCTGAGACCCTTTGCGGATTACATCAATGACGTAGTCTGCCCGCGATACTCTGTGGCTCTTAGCTTCGGTCACTAATTCGGTGTCGTTTTCGAGTACTGCAATTTCATTCTGGGGATCGACGCGGTGCAGCAACAGCGCGTCATAGATATATTGCGGCCGAAGACTCTCCAGCGGTTGTGAAGGGTTGCGCGTCTCCACGTCGTTGCGGCCGATTACGAAACGGTTCTTGGGCGGAATCCAGAGTTTGAATCTTTGACCATCGCTGACCATGTCAAAAGCTTTGTTACGCACAATTGGCATTAGCCCTATCAGGCGCAGCATAGCCGGCTTGCGAAGCAGCAAGTAGCCGCGAATCTCCTGATAATCGGTGACCTTGCCCTTTTTCACCCCGCCCACGGTCGTATCTATATCAACCGTCGCTTGCACCGACTGAACCTTCGAAGCCTGTGTGTTGATGTAATCGATCAATTCCTGCTGAGTCGCGGTCTTCAGTTGGACATCATTGATCGGTTGCACCACTTTCCGCGAGCGAAACAAGCACCCGCTCAGCGGCATAACCGCCAGTAGAACTAATATCGCACGATAGCGAAAGAAAAAAGACATGCCAAGACTTTGATTCCGTGTCAAAGAGATGAGTATACCGAACACGAAGATTCAGGAGGTTGGAAGTGCGTCGATATTTGGGTCCTTATAATTAAGATACGCAAGTGTAGGCGCGGGTGTCACGCCCGTGCGACAGCGCAGTGAATCATGAACTACGAAGATGGTTTAACGCAAGAGCACAGTGTTCCCCCGCGGCCATCTGCCGCAACCGCGGTCGAAAGTGACTAGAGTCAATCCGCCTAGACGCGCAAAGGCAGCTTGGTACGCATCTCGCCACTGCTGCGCTAAGGAGCGTCCCCCCAGGGTAAACCTGCGAAAGGCAGATTCTATCTGCTGAGGCTCCGCCTCGATGTCGAATGAAACCCGGTCATCCTGAAGAAACGAATCATAGATAAGCCACGACTCTTTCTGATTCCTAACATCCTCTCCCATCACGCTGGGATGAGTAAGCATCCTCAGCAAGCTTTGTTGGGTCAACCGGCAAAAATAGATTGGCCGTCATTCGGCCGGCAAACCAGGCTTTTGCCGACGCGTGGTGTTGGTGCACATCATAAGCCAGCGCGACCCAACTCCACGCCACGCAAGATTAACTCTTTCACTGAACAGCCGCGAGAGCTGCTTTAGCCTTAAGCTGGCGGTAGGTGGGGTCGGGAATGTCTACAGTTTTCTCACGCAAACAAGCATATCGGCAGGCGATGAAATCCAAGATTGTAAAAGCTATCTTCCCGCCATCTCTTTACGATACGCCGCCACATTCCGATTATGCTCCTCTAGGCTATGCGCGAACCGATGATGACCGTTCCCGTTACTCACAAAATAAAAGTAATCTGTGGATGCCGGATGCATGGCCGCTTCGAGAGATGTTTTTCCTGGATTCCCGATGGGCCCTGGAGGAAGCCCCGGATGCGTGTAAGTGTTGTACGCGGAATCGAAATGCATATCAGCGTGGTGAAGCGCGCCACCATAGCTGCCCTGCAGTAACTCAGCATAGATCACGCTGGGATCAGCCTGGAGGGCTTCGCGCTCCGTAATGCGATTGCGATAAACGCTCGCTACTAGCGGTCGTTCTTCGGGGGCGGCAGTTTCTTTTTCTACGATTGATGCCAGGATGACGGTTTGCTGCACATCGTTTTTCGATGCTTCCTGATTTTGCACGTCGGGATGCTGTGGGTCTGGGCTTTTAGCGTCTGGGACCAATCCGATCTCACGGGCAACTATACGAAACTGTTTCACCATCGCCGCCGCCATCTCATCCATCGTTTGCATGCGGGTGAACTCGTAGGTGTTCGGGAACAGGTAACCTTCGAGACTTTTCGCATCCGGGGCGATGTCCGAAATCATGGAAGTATCCGAGGTGACGACTTTGAGAAAGTCTTCGCTCGAACCCAATCCGGCGGCCTGTATGGCCTGTGCGATCTCGAACATGTTGTAACCTTCAGGAATTACGACGGTATGAAAGTAAACATCGCCATGCGCCAGTCGTTGGTGGACATCAATTGCCCTCGCGCTCTTATCGAAAAGATACTCTCCAGCTTTAAGCGAACGCTTGTGATGAAGGTAGTGCCACAGAATGAAAGCGTCGGCGCTACGAATCACTCCTGCGGATTTCAATTCTGTCGCGATGCGTCGGGTGGAATATCCCGGGTGCAGAAGTACAAACGTCTGCCCCGAAGGACTGACCGGCTGAAGCAGAGCCCAAGCAAGCCATCCCCCGCACGCGAGAACGGCCAGCAGAAAGAATGTGAAAAGGACGCGCATCCTTCAATAGTTTAGATGAGCGCTGGTCGTCGGTCGTTGGCCATTGGTCGTTAGCCGTTAGTCATGGTCATCGGTCTTCAGTACCTAGACGTAAAGAGCATGTCGAGCAGCATGGTTAGAGGATAGACGTCTTGCCGCGCGGACGCCCAACCTCGATCTCGAACAACAAACAACGCTAAGTGCTATCCCTCGCATCCATCCAGCTTTGCAGGATTAACACTGCAGCCATCTGATCGACGACCTGGCCCCGTCGCGCGATCGACATTTCAGTCTCGCGCAAAAGCCGGTTAGCTTGGGCTGAGCTCAGGCGTTCGTCCCAGAGATGTACCGGCAGCGGGAAGCGCTGCCGCAGTTCTTCGGCGAAGCGCTGCATTTTCTCCGCCTGGATGCCTTCGGCTCCGCTCATGCGCAGCGGATAACCCACCACGATCGCAATAACTTCGTGATCACGGATTACCTTCTCCAGTTGGATGAAATCAAGGCGTTTGTTTTGCCGATGGATGGTTTCAAGTCCTTGCGCGGTAATACCCAGGGGATCAGAAATAGCTACTCCAATTCTCTTGGAACCGACGTCCAAACCTAAAACCCGCCCCAGGCTCCGGGGGCGCGATGGGTTGGCAGCCTGGGTTGGTTCGGAAGGCACAGGCGATTATAAGCCGCAACCAAAAACGCGAAAAAAGGATACGATGCTGAAATGGCGACCAGCGAAACCATGCCAGAGACGACATCGCCCCCCGCGGTAGCGCCGCCTGTTCCACCGCAGCGTCGTCACTGGGCGATGAACGTCGTAGGCATCGTCGGAATCCTCACTCTCTGTTACTTTGGCGAATCGGTGCTGGTTGTGATGCTGGTCTCGATGCTGCTGGCCTTCATTCTAGCGCCCGTCGTGGACCTGCTTAGCTATCTTCGTTTGCCCCGCAGTCTTTCAGCCGGGATTGCACTTCTGATGTTGCTGGCCGCGCTTTGTGGAATTGTTTACTTTTCTTATAACCAGGCCACCACGCTGGTGCATGATCTTCCAAAATATGCCACCAGAGTCCGCGAAGAAGTCTCGAGTTTCCGCAGGAGCGCGGAACGTCTCGAAGTTTTGCCCCCCGAACACGAGAAGGGTGTGCTGAACGTTCGTCCCGCCACCGATTGGGCTGATCTGCTGACTCGCGGTTTCGGTTCAGCAAGCACCGCTATTCTGGCGATCTCCTTCGTTCCGTTCCTGGTGTTCTTCATGCTGACCTGGCAGGAGCACGTGCGCTCGGCCACAGTCATGCTTTTTCCTATGGAGAATCGCCACGCGGCGTACGTGACTCTCGGGCAAATTTCCGCGATGGTACGCAGCTTCATGGTGGGCAATCTCCTGATCGGCCTGTTCCTCGGCGCCGTAAGTACCGCCGTCTTCGGAATTATTCATCTGCCCTTTTTCTATTTCGCAGGCTTCGCCAGCGGAATCTTGAGCTTGGTTCCTTACATGGGCGTGCTGCTTTCCCTGGTCCCGCCGATCTTCGTCGGGCTTGGACACACCGGCTCTAAGGAAATGTTCATCGTCGTTGCAACCGTGCTCGGGCTGCACCTGGTCGGATTCAATATTCTTTATCCTCGAATCCTGGGCAAACGTTTGCAGCTTAATCCGTTGGCAGTGACCATGGCATTATTGGTGTGGGGAGCCATGTGGGGAGCGATGGGTCTGCTGCTGGCGATTCCGATTACCGCTGCGTTGAGAATCATTTTTGCCCACGTCGGATCCTTGAAGCCCTATGGAGCGTGGCTGGGCGAGTGAACGTAATTTCATGAGGACTATTTTCGGAAGTGCGGCAGTACGGTTTCGCCGAACAACTTTGCCTGCCCTGTGCGATCTTCGCCCCAGATTTCCAGCATGATGTGAGTGCATCCGGCGTCTCGATATTCCTCGATGCGCGCAATGCACTCCGCCGGCGTTCCCGCAATCGGACAAACTTTGCGCAGAATATCGTCAGTAACCGCTTTGGCAGCGGCCTTTCGTCCTCCCGCTTCCATGGCGTCGGCCACTGGACGTAAATCGTCAAAAGTCAATCCAGCGCATTCCAGCAAAACGTCGGCCGAGCCTTTAATGTTTTGCACTTTGTTAGCGAGATACATCGCCGCCTGTTCCCGAGCTCCTTCTTTACCCTTGGCGGAATCGCGGTCGATACTTCCCACGATAACGGAACCGAGCACGAGTTGCGCCAGATCTTTGCCAGCCTTTCGCGCACCCTCTTCCATGTTCTTGCGCGAATATCGCACAAAGGCCGGCGTGGTAATGCTGGCCGTGAGCAAGCCATCTCCGACCACGCCGGAAATTCTTTGCAGCACCGGCCCAGTCCCCGCAATGTAAATGGGCGGGATACCTCGTGGGGTATGCGCCTCAGGCTTGAGAGGCGGGACGTTTGCAGCGAACACTTTTCCGGCATACTCGAAGGCGCTGCCCGCGAGTACGCCTTTGATGATATCGATACTCTCGCGCATCACAGTCGCTGGACCGACTTTCTCACCTTCGCCTTCGCCGATTTCTTTCATGAAAATCTTGGAGGCCCCCAGCCCGAGCAGAAAGCGATCGCCGGCGAGATCCTGCATCACCCGCGCTTCCATTGCGATCTGAACCGGATGCCGCGTGTACGGCGAAATAACGCCCCACCCTAATTGAATTCGTCGCGTTTGTGCGGCGATGACTGCCAGCACCGCTGTTGACGACCGTGCTTCGAACGAATGTTTCCGCCACCAGGGATATGCCTCCGCGATCCAGAAAGCATCGAACCCCGCGTCTTCGCACGCTTTTGCCATGGCCGCAGTTTCGCGCACCGGCTCCATACTGAGTTGCAGTACGCCAATATTGAATGGAATTGACATGAGTTAGCTTCTAACTCCTAGTGTGGTGTCTGGCGGTTCAGCGGCATAAGTCACGTTGCCTTCCTGGGCGCAGCGAAGGATCTATGCAATTTTCTCGCGGCCTTAAAATCATTCGGTACCTTAGTGGACGACAGCTTTCAGTCCGGATCTTTCCATGAATGTTCGAGACCTTTGATAAGTTCCCACAGCGCCCGATTCAGCGGAGTTGGCACGCCCACTTCTTTACCCCAATGCACGATCGCTCCATTCATGAAATCCACTTCCGTCTGCCGCTTGGCGAGGACGTCCTGGAGCATGCTGGCACAGTGCTTGCCGGGAGCGTTTGCGCCCTTTTGTACAAGTTGACGAGGATCGCCATGCAATTCAATTCCCAGTTTCTCGGCGACCGCCTCGCCTTCTGCGATGAGGTCGTCGAACAGATGTCCGGTTGGCTCGAAGCGGGTTGCCGCAGCGTGGTGCAACCCGGTAAGCGCGCCCACGGGATTCGTAGCCGCGTTGAAGATCAGCTTGGTCCACTGTGCGCCACGTGCGTCTTTCAAGGAGATTGTGTTCATGCCTGAACGCGTGAGCAGACCGGCAAGCTCATCCACTTTTTCCATCGAAGTGTTGGTCGGCTCGAATGGGCCGATCCAAGTGTCACCTTTGATGTCATAGCCAACATGGCCCGGCGCAATTGGATGTCCAGCGGGAAACGTCGTACCTCGAATCACGAACTGGACGCGTTCAGCAATAATTTCTTCGTTACCCACGCCGTTCTGAACCGAGCAAACCGCGCTCTTGTCATCAAAGATGTCAGCGACCTGAGAAATTGCAATCCGCGTATGAATCGCCTTGGTCGCCACAATGCCGTAGTCGCAGCGAGGCAATTCGCTGGGATCGCTGGTTGCGTTTAGGGCAGCGGTAAAATCTGCTGCTCCCGAAAGCCGCAGACCGTGCTGCCGAATTGCGTCAGTATGTTCTTTCCACACGTCGTAGGCCCACACTTCGGCTTCGCCTGCCTTCGCGAGATGCGCGGCGAATAAGCTTCCTACCGCTCCGCAACCGATTACGCAGATTTTCATTGAGAATTATGACCGTTGCGAAATCCTATGTGACGCTGGTTTCTCCACACCTGTATAAAACTTCCAGGGAACATCTGCCAGACACTCGCCTTCCATCTTGCCAATCCGATAGGTGTCCTGCGTATACAGGCACACTTTGCCATCTTTATCGACGACTTGTGGATGGAGAGAGAAAATCATGTTCTCTTGAAGTTGCACGTCGCTCGTCGCGCCGATCGCCGGATACTCCAGCATCGTGGTGCCGATACTGTGGCCGGATAAATGGCCAAGAGCAAATCCGTGCCTGGCAAAAGTTTCGGCAACAATCCGATGAACATTGCTGGCCATTTCACCTTCGCGCATCAACTTTCGCGCAGCCTCCAAAGCGTGGGGATACGCATCGGCCATGGCCTGAGTTCGTGAACTTAGCCTCCCGCGAATTAACGGACGCGAAAATTCCACCCAGTATCCGCCCACCCCGGTGACTTCGAGAGAATAAAGAAGTAAATCGTCGGCGGCAGTAATGCGATGCCCCGGAACTTTAAAAGACGCTTCGGCCTCTCCATCAGTGCCCGAAAGAAGAATGTTCATCATGCGTGGACCGGCGCCGCGGGCAAAGAAGCGTTCGACGGCGGGGGCCATGATTTCTGCTTCTGTCTTGCCGGGTTCGTAGCCCGCGACCATGGCCCAGAATCCGTCGACGATAATATCCATCGCATCCCGGACTTCAGAGAGTTCTTCTTCACTCTTGACTGCGCGTGCCATATCAAACTCGAAATCGAAAGGCACCATTTCGAATTGTGCGCTGACCAGTTCTTTGTAATCGCGCACCGCCATAATGAAATTCATGCCGTAGACTCCAACCCGCTTCCATCCGCGCTCCCGCGCCCGGCTGGAAATCCACTGTCCAGGAATATCAGGCCAGACGTGATCCTTTACCCAGGGCTTTACTTTGTCGCCAATCCAGCGAGCCTCGCGGGGAAAGACTAGTGTAGGATCACCCTCCAATGGGAGCACGGCATAGACATAGCGATGCACAATTTCGAACCCTGACACGTACAACACTGCGCCTTCGAAACCCGCGTACTGATTGCCGCAGACGACGAGTGCATCGAGGCCCGCGCGCTGCATAGCGGTCCGAATATTTTTGTAACGGCGGTCGATTTCGAGTTGGCTTGGCAAGAATCCCTCAGGGGCTAAAGCCCAAACTCATTAACGACACTTATTGCAGCGCTGAAGCGCTGCTCCACCCAAAACTATTCCTAAGCGGCACCCTGCAAAACCATTCCGAATCGTCTACTGCACGCCGCAAAGCTCGGCAGCAGTCAACGCGTAAATCTTCGCAATATCCACCAGCGTCTTGATTCTTACTTTCTCCCCATCGGCATCGCGCGGGCCGCTCGAAGGGCCGTAATTCACGGTCTCGATACCGTATCGCGTCATCACCGAAGCATCCGAGCACCACAGCACCACATCGCGCTTCGGAGGCTGGCCCATCACCCGCTCGTGATTCATCTCAATCGCTTTTACCATCGGGTGGTCAGGCGCAATGCTCGCGCCCGGCACTGAGACGTACGTTTCAAACTCCAATCCGTAGTCTGGAAAGCGCCGTTTCAAGTCCACGAAAAGCGATTTCGCTGCGCGCCGCGCGCCTTGCATTGACATCTGCGGTGGCACACGCAAATCGAGAAACAACTCAGCGCGCTCGGGAGTTCGGCTGACGCGCCAGGGCTGTCCCGCGCGAATACAGCCGAGATTCGCCACGCCTCTTCGTCCTCGATATGCAGTTTTCTGCTCCCATCCTTTTGCCCATTTCAACACCGGGCCAAGCACATCGTAAAGTCTTCGGATGGAGTTGCGTTCCGCGCGTCCAGCAGCGAACGCGCTGTGAACATACATTCCGCTGGTAGAAATGCGCACCCACAGCGATCCGTAATGTTCGAGGATAATTTGCATATCAGTCGGCTCGCCCAAGATGCACATGTCAGGCAGCACTCCATGGTTTACCAGATAATGGGTGCCCGCCCCGTAGCCGCGATATTCGCGCCCGCGAAATTCCCTCCATTGTGTTTTTTCGATTTCCCCCGCGACGGCCGCCAGAATCACGTCTCCTTGAAGTTGCACACCCGCGCGTTGTAGCGCCTTCACCGCATGGGTATAGCAAACCAGCGCGCCTTTCATGTTGTAGATGCCGAGGCCATAAATCATGCCATCTTTAATCAGGGCATTCGGCTTGTAGCCGATTCCCGTGAGGAAGTCTTCCCGGCCAGTGTTGGAAGTGTCCATGTGGCCATTGAACATGAGGCAGCGCCCGCTGCCCGCTCCTTCCCACCGGGCAACCACGTTGGCACGCTCTTCCTCAACCTCCTGCCATGTAACCTCGAGACCCATTGATTCCCACGCGGCGCGCATATGTTCCGCCATTCTTGCTTCTTCGCCCGTCGGGCTGGGAATGTTTATGACATCGCAACACATGGCCACGATTTCTTCTTCGCGGACCTCAGAGAGAATTTTCTCGATCAGTTTCGGGTTGAGTCTCAACGCGGAACCTTTATTTGATTTGGCCAAAGTTTTCTTTCTCAGTGGCGTCCTGCCAGACGAAAATCGTCCGGATAAGTGCACAGTTTTTCATTGCCTGCATCGGTAATCAGAAAATTATCTTCGACACGCAGGCCGCCGCCGCCCGGCCAATAAATTCCCGGCTCGATCGCCAGCACCATCCCTTTTTTGATGGTGCCTTTTCCCACCTGATGCGCATATGGAAACTCGTGCGCCCGTGCTCCCACGCCGTGACAAATCGGATGCGACGGCTGTCCCGGATACCCGCCTTCCGCAATCCGCGCCCGAATCAGACGATCAAGTTCGGGAAAGTCAGCGCTATCCCGCGCAAACGAAATTGCCTCATTGAAAACGCTGAGCAACAAATCGAGCAGCTTGTGATAATCGGGTGTGAGTTCGCCGGGACATGCGTTCTTGGTGAGGTCGGTCCAATATCCATCCACACAAACCCAAATTTCGAACAAAGTTGGCTCATTATTTTGAATGGGACGATCTCCGGTCGCGGTGAATGTTGCGATCCCTTTGCCCGACCAGACCAGCGTGAAAGCACGCGCCATTTCCACTTTCCCCTTGTATCCCACGCCCAGTCCGTGCACGAAGCTTTCGTACATTCCGCCCACTTCGCTTTCCTTCATGCCGGGTCGCATGTGCTCGCGAGTGTAATCCATGGCCAACGCGGCCAGTTCATTCGCTATTCGCATGCGCTCGATTTCCTGCGGGGTTTTGATGGAGCGCGCTTCATTGAGCAGCGGTGTAGAGTCGACTATTTGACCCGCAACTTCTCCAAACGCATCGAAATACATCTGGGTTGGCGTCGTGGGTTCGCCCACCATGCGGTCAGCAGACTGCGTCCCCATGTTGAGTTCGATGGCTATTTTGTCAGTGAGGCCGCGTTCCTTCAACGTTGCTAGGGCGAGATCGAGCGCGCGATATTGGGGCGGTCGAGAATCGCTCTCGTGATAGCCCTTAAACAATCGAATATCTTTCGTCCACGAATTTCGCTCGGCATCGGCCAATTGCGGCTCCAACGCGATTAGCGTTGGCTCTCCTTCACAGGGAAATACCACCGCATCATAGCCTTTCATGCACCAATAATTCGCGAGATACACCACATTGTCAGGCGCGCGTACGACCAGCGCGGTCAAATCCCGATCTTTCATGAGAGCGCGAACGCGATTTAATTTCGCTTCATCAATCGGCCACGGCATAATTCAATCCCGATGTTTACGGTGTGACTGGGAGATTCTCATCTTTAAACATCCACGATGCTTCCTTGCCTTTTATAAGTCGGTACACTGCCGTGTGCAACGGTGCTTGCACACCAGCACGCATGGCTTCCCGCGCAATTGCGCCGCTGAGGAAATCGACTTCAGTCGGCGATCGGTGGCGAATGTCATACAGCATCGATGGCGGATGGTTGGTCATTGCGCCAATCTTATTCATTCCCCACGGATCGTCATGGAGCTGTATGCCTGCCGCCGCTGCCACTGTTTTTCCTTCTTCGATTAATTCGTGCTGCAGATGTCCGAG
>Ga0210396_10006829_pt1 | contig 10909 bp, 8 predicted proteins | sample IncBWH17OmetaG_FD_155466 | JGI IMG/M metagenome (GOLD analysis project Ga0210396, IMG submission 155466) | Forest soil microbial communities from Barre Woods Harvard Forest LTER site, Petersham, Massachusetts, United States - Inc-BW-H-17-O ... | reverse complement strand
TGGGCTGCCGGCGATCGGTCGGAGCTTTCATGCGGACGCCATCGGCCTGCAGTGGGTCGTCAATGCCTATTTGCTTCCCTTGAGCGCGCTCCTTTTGCTGGGAGGAGCAGCCGGAGACCGGTACGGCCGCCGTCGTCTCTTGATCGCGGGCGTTCTCCTGTTCGGCAGCGCTTCTATAGCTTGCGCGGTGGCGCCGACCCTTATCTTGTTGCTGCTCGCTCGCTTCGTGCAGGGTGCGAGCGCCGCCATGCTGATGCCAAATAGTCTCGCGATTCTAGGCCAGAGTTTCTCTGGAGAGGCGAAAGGCCGCGCGATCGGCATATGGGCGGCGACCGGAGCCGCTGCGGGCGCGATCGGACCTGTCCTTGGCGGGTGGCTCATCGATGCCGGCAGTTGGCGCCTTGCCTTTCTGATCAACGCTCCGCTGTCTGTAGCTGCGATCATGCTGGCGTCCCGCTACGTCGACAGGGACGTTGACGACACAGCCGGCAGTCTTGACTGGCTAGGTGGAGCGCTGGTCACGGCTGCTTTGGGTCTTGCGACGTGGGCGTTGACCGAAGGATCCGGTCGGGCCTGGTCGCCTTCCACCCTCCTCGTCCTCGGAACGGGGTTGATCTTCTTGCTCCTGTTCCTGTCCGCGGAGCGACGGCTCGGCGACAGGGCCATGATGCCGCTCTCGTTGTTCGGGTCCCCGAGTTTCGTCGGCCTCACGATTTTGACACTCCTGCTGTACGGCGCTCTCGGCGGATTGTTCGTACTGGTGCCCTATGTGTTGATCCAAGCGGGCGGGTACACCGCGACGCAGGCCGGCGCTGCGCTCCTGCCGCTACCGTTGGTAATCGCCGTGGCATCGCCCGGCGCCGGTGCGTTGGCGGCCAAATTGGGTCCACGATGGCTGTTGATCACAGGACCGGTCATCGTCGCGGCCGGCTTTCTCCTAACGCTTCGGATCGGGTCGGCCACAAGCTATTGGCTTGGGGTGTTTCCCGCGATGGCCGTGATTGCTTTGGGAATGGCTGGAGCGGTCGCCCCGCTCACGACAGCTGTGCTGATGTCCGTCGACAGCAGACACACGGGTGCAGCATCGGGGCTGAACAGCGCAGTAGCGCGTACTGGCGGATTGGTTGCCACAGCCCTCATCGGACCCGTGATAGCGTCATCCGGACCCGCTTTGCTTTCAGCTTTTGGCGTCGCCGCGGCGATAGGCGCAGTCATCTGCTCGGTAGCAGCGGCGGGCGCTGCTACGTTGATCACCCCGGCAGGAAAAACCCAACCATCGTTAGAACAATGATGACGGTTGCTCCCCCCTCGTCCTGGTCTAAAATCCTGAGAATACCGATCCTACTTATTCCAAGTTCGGGTCATCCCGCCAGCAGGACTCCCCGCTTCCACTGTCAACACATGCCGGGCGTGATGTCCTGGTGATGTCCACGCCACAACCGGTCATTCAAAAAATCGGCCTCGCCAAATTCCGGCTCGCCGAACAAAGTCAACGCGCTCTCGAGACATCTGAGCCGCTGACACTGAAGCGCGCTCGGTTCCATCGGCGAGTTTGCCCAATTGGTGACTGATGAGACGTATGTCCGCCGAGAACTGACGCGCCGCCTTGAACGCTACAGGCCGCGCCCGAGAGGCCGCACCGCCAGAAGAAATAGCGCACTTTCAACACAGCGTCCGGGCACGGCTTCGATCGACAAATTTGACGCCGCATGTATTCCCGTCCCTCCACACTACATGGCAGTGCTTTGCCGTTTTGAAACCATCGAATGACAGATCAAATTCGCAGGCGATAGTGTGAAACGTGGATGAATGAAGCCTAGCTCCCTGATCGTGGAAATTCATCACCACGCAGGGGTAGACGCCGCGAACACCGTCAAGGTGAAGCATTGCGAGCTGATTAATTTCAATGCGCTCCAGGGCTCGACACTCAATCATCAGAATATCTCCCCAAAAATTTTGATCAAAACTTCCGAGGCAGTAACCGGGCTGAGATTAACGCCCGTCGAACTTCATTAAAAGTCAGGCCCGTTAACTTTTTAAAATTATACGAGACCGGAACCGGGCTGTTGCCAGCCGTCGATAGCGTTTCGGTTCAGCGCTCGCAGCATCCCGATCCGCGCGTGCTCAGGAAGGCGCACGAAAAAGCGGTTCAATGCCCTGCCTCGGCGGGACGATGTAGAGCATCGCGAATGGGTACTTGGAACGGCGGTGATGATGCTCCGTGGGACCATCATGTCTGAACCCTCGAAAAAACCGACCGGATTTGCGACTCCGCCGCGAAACTCATCACCTGAAAACCAGGACAGGTCACCACTCCTGTTCGCTGCAAGGATACCTCCCACCATCAGCCTTGCTGGCTCGCGCCGTTCAACGACCCGCGGCGTAAAGCAGCTTGGCGGAGAAATCGACCATGCTGGCCAGCTGCCGGTCGGGGAAAGCGGCTTTTAGGCTCTCGCTGTAGGTTCTCGCGTCGGCCGACGCCGCATGGATCTCCTTGGCGCGCTTGATATAGGTAATCGTGCTGTCAATCGCGGAGCGGTGGACGGGCGTGTCATGCCCGATGGTCATCGTGTCGTAGCCTTGAAGCACCTTGAGCCGCTCGAGAACGATCATCCAGTGATCGAAATGATCCACGACGGTGAAGGCGTGTTCGTTTGCTGAAAACACCAGGTCGAACGCCATCAACACTTTTTGCTCGGGCAGCAGAGCGGCGAGCTGCAAATCCGATTCAGCGTCGACGAACCGCCTAAAGTCATAGGTGATGCCGTCGATCCGCTGTACGCCCTCGGCAATTATCTCCGTCGGGACGGTGACCTTAGTCGCGATCCTGTCGCCGTATATTGGGCGGAAGCTATCGAGTCTGGCTTGACCTCTGGCGCGGAGCTGGTCCGCGATCCCGTCCAGAGCGAACACACGGGCGGCGGGGAAACGCTCGGTCAGAACCTGAAGACCGGACCAGTGATCCGTATGCGCATGCGAGAGAATGATCCGATCGACAGGCTTGCCCAGCGTCTGCACGTATGACGCAACTTCGTCGGCATACGGCAGCAAAAGCTGACCATCGAAGATGACGACTGCCGTTGGCCCCTCGATCATCTGCGTATTGACGTGAAAGCCGTCAAGGGGACTGAGGTAGGAATGAATTTTGATGGGTCCGAACTGGCTTACCAGGATGGCCCCCATGCGGCCCTGCGCCGCTGTATCCTTGGTCCCGCGCGCGCCACTGTTCTGGGCCAGATCAGGATTCGGGGTGGCGACGGCCGACAGGCGCAAACCGACGAATGGGAGCAGCGCGCCCGCCGCGAGCCGGAGAAACCGAGAACGGGACAGAGCGATTTGCGACGAGCGCTGAAAACCGGAGTGGCTTGACAGCATTTCTCTTCTCCCTTGTCTGGCCTTGTATAAAAAATGGATGAGCGCCACGACGGCATTGGAGTCCGCGAGATGGTCGTTAACGGTGATGGCCGCCCGCGCATCCAGCGCCGACCAGTCCGCGAGCGAAAGAGCGGCGTGCCGATAGTCGTCCAGGACGCCGCTCCTGCCTGGAAGACATCGTCTGCTTCCGAAGAGATGTCATCGGCTCGCTACCAGATCCACTGGGCGGCTTCCCAGTGGTATGCCGTGTCGCGTCGGACGACATGTCCAATGGCCGGAAACGGAAAATGATAGCCCATCACCATGATCCCGTCGGTCGCGACGCGGTCTAGAATGGCCTTGCGCGACTTGATCGCCTGCGCGGGATCGTAGTCGAAGATGGGCGTCCAGTCGGGGTGCTGCAAACTCGTCACCGGGTTATGGGCAATGTCACCCATATGCATGAACTGCTCCTTGCCCGAGGTGAACAGGATTGCGGCATGGGACGGCGAATGTCCCGGCGCCGGAACATAGTAGATGCCGTTTGTGATTTCGCCACCCTGCTTCACGAACCGGGATCGGTTGGCGACCGGGGGCAAGCTATCTCGAGCTGCCTCAATCGTGCCCTTCTTGAACGGGTCGGGCATCGGCGAACTGTTGACCTCACTTTCGTAACGGCTGCCGGTCCAGTAGTTCCACTCCGTATCGACAAAGACGAAGTCAGCCTTCGGAAACGCCAGCGCGCCCGATTTCGTCACGAAGCCGCCGATATGGTCCAGATGACCGTGCGACGTCACGACCAGATCTATGCTCTCGGTTGCGATTCCGGCCCGGCGCAGGTTCGCCTCGAGCCCGGGAAAGCTGCCGAAGGATGGGCCGAGTTTCTCGCCAAAGCCGGAATCGACAAGGATACGCTCGCGTCCCGTGTCGACAACCAAGATGTTGTTTGTGATTTCGATCACCGGCTGCATGAAGTTTGCCTTCAACACCGGAGCCAGTTCAGCTTCAGAGACGTTCATAGCGAGGATCGGCCGGATCGGTATCTGCCCATAACCATCCGAGATCACAGTCGCCTGGAAGTCGCCGATCTTGAAGCGATAGAAGCCATCGCCGTTTAGCGGTTCCGCGCCGGCTTGACTGGCGCGCTCCGCCCGGGCTGAGGCAGGGGTGAGCATCGGCGTTGCCGTTGCAGCAATCGCCAAGCCGACGCCAGCGCGAAATACACTGCGACGGGTCAGGATCGTGGGAGGCTGAATCATGTCTATCTCCAGGTTGAAGGCGCTGCGGGAGGCGGTAGGATCGCCGAAACACAATGTCATTCACAATTGTCTTTCTAACCGAGATCGGCGAAATGTCAATCACTCCGCTTGTCCTGCCTGAAGCGAAACGCGCCATCTCGCGCCATATTTCGCTAAATTATTGAATCATCAGCACATAGCGAGCTCCAATGCTTCCCTGCGTCGAGCTGAGAGCTCGTATACCGACCACAATAATCGATTGTAAACGTAATTGTGATGTACTAGCTAGGTGGCAGCAATTCGAGGAGCAAGCTTTGGGCGTGTCGAGAGAACAGGCGGCGGAAAACCGCCGCGCGATTGTTGCCGCGGCGACGCGGCTTTTCAGGGAACGCGGAGTGGAGGCCGTCGGGCTGAGCGAACTGATGAAGCATGCCGGCTTCACGCAAGGTGGTTTCTACAACCACTTTGCGTCGAAGGCCGATCTGGTGGCCGAGGTGCTTGCTTCGGCAATCGCCGAGGGGAATGCCGAGTTCGCCAAATTCGCAAGGGCCCCGGTCGATGAGTCGACCACTGCTCTTCGGCGCTACATAAACTGGTATCTGTCGCAAGCCCACCGCGACGACATCGACCACGGCTGCCCCGTCACCGGATTTGCCGGCGATGCTCCTCGCTTGGGCGCCGGAGCACAGTCGCACTTCGCCGGCGGATTGGACGATCAGATAACGATCCTGGCTGGACTAATCGCCGAGAGTGGATCTTTGGCTGCGGCGGGCGAGCGTAGGACGTTACGCGAACGGGCGATCAGCTTGCATTGCGAAATGCTGGGTGCGCTGGTCCTGTCACGGTCTGTCGCGCAAGCTGCGCCGGCGCTGTCGAACGAGATTCTGGAGAACGTTCACCGACACGTACTCGCGTCTCTCGATGAGCGCTTGAGCCAGGCTCCCAAACCACGAAAGAAACACTAGGCGGACCTCCTCCCGTACGAGTGCTTCCGGATACGGTGATCATCGGGCACGAACCAATTGCAGGCCAAGCGCATGTGAATCCGCTACTTGCTCTCGATTAGCTTGACGATCGCATGCAGCAGCCGGTTAGCGGGCGTCGCGACGCCCAGCGCTTCGCCACGCCGCAGGATCAAGCCGTTCAGATGATCGATCTCACTGTGCTTGCCGCGCGCCAGATCCTGCGCGGTCGATGAGTACTGGCCCGGCACCGTCTCGGCAATTTTGCGTACGGCCGCATCGACGTCGCCTGGAATCGTCACGTCATCCGCCTTCGCAACGGCCACGCATTCATCGACAAGGTCGCGCATGACAGCAGTTATGCCCTCGCCTTTCACGAGCCGGCCGTACGGCAATTGCGTAATCGCCGATAGCGCGTTGTACGCGCAGTTCAGGATCAGCTTCGCCCATAACGCGCCGCGCACGTTGTCGGAAATGTCGGTCGGCACGCCGGCTACGATCAACGCGCGCGCGACGTCATCGCTGGCCTTCGACGGCTCGATGACCAGTTCGCCGCGGCCATGATGCCTGACATGCCCCGGCCCGGCCATTTCGGTCCCGACATACACGACGGCTGCGGCCACTTCCTGTGGCAGCAGCGCGCGCAGTCGGTCCGCATTCTCGACGCCGTTTTGCAACGACAGCACCAACGCATCCGGCGCAAGATACGGCTTGATGGCAGCCGCACCGCTTTCGGTATCGGTGGACTTCACGCAAAAGAGCACGAGCTGCGCGCCCTGCACCGCGCTCCCTTCGGTGCTGGCAGAGACGCGAATGTGTTCGTCGAAGGTTTGCGTTTCGAGCCTGAGCCCCTGACGCTCGACCGCCTCGACGTGTTGAGGGCGTCCAATTAGCACCACATCGTTTCCTGCGCGTGCCAGCATGCCGCCGTAGTAGCAGCCAACTGCACCCGCACCCATTACCGCGATTTTCATAAGCAACGTTCCCTTTCGATCAGCCCGCCAGGATGACTTTGCCAAACGGCCGATCCTCGATCAGATGACGCAAGGCTTCGCCCGCCTCGCCGAAGGGATAGACCCGCTCGACGATCGGCTTGACGGATCCGCTGACCATCAGTGGGATGACGTCCCGCCACGCGGCGGCGACCGCGGTCGGCGATTGGGCGAACAGAGAGAAGCCGGCCATCCGCGCGCGTTTCCAGATCAGATCGGTCACGTCGATCGTGGTTTTGCGTCCGGCGGAATAGCCCAACGTGATCAGGACACCGCCGAGGCCAAGGCTGCTCAACGCCTCACTGGTCACGGCCCCGCCGATGCTCTCGATGACGATATCGACGCCCTTGCCGGCCGTTATCCGGCGAACGCCCTCGGCGAGGCCTTCTGCGGATAGGTCGAGCACGTCTTCGAAGCCAAGTTCGCTCGCCCTGGCGGCTTTCGCCGCGCTGCCGGCGGTCGAAATCACCTTGCCGGCGCCCTGCGCCCGCGCGAGTTGATAGGTCGCGTTGCCGACCGACCCGCCGATCCCTGGAGCCAGCACCGTCATGCCTGGCTTGAACCCGGCGAGCGTCAGCGTGACCTGCGCCGTCAGATAGGCTACTGGAAGGCTGGCCGCGACGACGTCGTCGATCGCGTCCGGCACGAGCGCCAGATGTTCGGGCCTCACCAGCAGCCATTCTTGCCACGTGCCATTCTCACCGACGCCGTAGGGTCCCGTGAACATCACGCGGCTTCCCACCGCGAGCCCGGAGTCGCCGGCGTCCTCAATGACACCCGCGCCCTCATTGCCGAGCACCAGCGGCGCCTTGGCTCGAGGGTGTCCACCCGACAGGATCGTGTATTCGAGCGGCGTGACGCCGGCCGCCGTCACGCGCACGAGCACCCGATCCTTTGCCGGTTGCGGCTTGGGCAATTCGACTTGCTGCAGCCCGCCATAGCCCGAGAAAGTGTTCGCCTCGATTGCCTGCATCGCCATTCCTCATAAGTTGAGAGACCTGTATGTCGCTAATGCTCCGATAATTCCCGCGTGAAGATATCCAGCATACTGACCGAACTCCTCTCGATCTGAGTGGCTATCTTTTCGAACTCGCGCATAAGGGCCTTGGTTTGAATGAGCGATCCCGCAGTCGGTCCCGACCGATCGAGCGCGACGTGTTGTCCTGGGCCGGTGAGCGGTCCCGGTGCGCGTATCGACCGCTCGATTTCGAGGGAAATTCCATCACGTGTCATCGAAACCATCCATTTATCCTGGCAGAACAACTCGTTGACTGGCTCCTGCAAATAGGAAATCCGCTCGGCGGAGAACGCGCGTCGATCGCCACAGTTTTTCGCCATGCCGCGCCTACGTTCTTGGTACGGCCGGCTCGGCGCGAGCCCGTACTTTGCTGCCCTCGCTAAGGGTAATGGGCGGATTGATGATCACCAAGTCGCCCTGTTTGACCCCCTCGTCTACTTCCACCTGCGTTCCCAAATCGCGCGTCACCGACACCTTGTGGATATGCGCCGTACCATCCTTGACCACGGCCACCTGCATTCCGTTCTGATTGAAAATCGTCGCATCGACGGGTACTAGAAAGGATGACGTCTTCCTCGGAATGTCGAGTTCGACAGTGCAGTAGGTCCCAGCATGTAGCGCACCGTCGGGATTCGGAATGTCGATCTCGGTCAGCAGCGTCCTAGTGCCGGTCTCCAGCGCTTCCGCGATCCGTGTCACCTTGCCGGGAAAAGTGCGACCCGGGATTTCGGGAACGCGTATGATGGCATCAATCCCAGGGCCCAATCCGAATGCGGAGTCTTGTGGCACGTAGACCCAAACACGGATCACTTGGCTTTGCATGATCGTGAACATGAAAGTGCCGCTTGTCGCGTTGCCTTGCACCAGGCTCCCGACGTCGACATTCCGCTTGGTGATGACGCCGTCAAATGGCGCTATGACTAACGCATATTGCCGGTCCTGACGGAGCACCTTGAGCAGGTTCTCTTGAGCGGTAACGTTGGCCTGCGCCACGCCGACGGCGGCCTCCTGCGCCCTGAGGGTCTGCACATCGACCGTCCCCTGCTGCTGAGTGACCCAGCCTTGCTGGACCAGCGGTCTGTCGCGGTTCCAGGTCACCTGCGCCAGTTCGCGATTTGCTTCCGCTTGCTGCAGCGCCGCCTTGAGCTGGACCAGGGTCGCCTCGTTTTGGGAGATCTGTTCGTCAAGTTCCGGCACCACGAGCTCCGCCAGCAGCTCTTCTGCCTTGACGTGATCGCCGATATCGACATTGCGCTTTCCGATATAGCCGGTGGCGCGGGCATAAATGTTCGCGTCCGCGAACGCGGCCGTCGTTGCCGGCAAGGTGACAACGATGTTGCCGGGGCTCGCGCCTACGGTCGCGACACGAACGCTCGGTACGAAATCACGAACCTGCTCGGCGGTCGCCATGACCTCCCGCTGCTGCGAATAGGAGCGCGATGTGCCGAAAGCCAGGCCTACGGCGAGCAGTAAGAAAGCGCCGCCCCCGAACAGAAGGCGGCTCCAGCGGCGCCGAGTATACGGGCGATCGTTCGGCGCTTCTTCGGTTTTGCGACCGACCGCCGGTTCGTGCAGACGGTTGTGGGTGTCACTCATTGGGAAGTTCCTCGAACACGCCATTAGCTGCTTTGCCGTCGTTGCGGCTTCTCAGCATGGCAAACAGATAAGGAACGATCAGCAGGGTCGTTGGCGTCGCGAACAGCAGGCCGCCAATCACCGCGCGCGCCAGCGCCGCATTCTGTGCCTCGCCGGCGCCGCCGATCGCCATCGGGATCATGCCGACGACCATGGCCGATGCCGTCATCAGGACGGGCCGAATCCGGGTATGTCCCGCATCGATCGCGGCCTGAAACGCCGTCCTGCCGGCCAGCTGCTGTTCCCGCGCGAACGTGACGAGCAGAATGGAATTGGCCGAGGCAACGCCGACGGCCATGATAGCGCCCATCAGGGAGGGCACACTCAAGCTCGTGCCGGTGATAAATAGCATGGTGACGATTCCGCACAGCGTTGCAGGAAGGGCCAGGATCACGACGAACGGATCGCCTAAATTCTGGTAATTCACGAGCATGAGCAGATAGACGAGCACGGTGGCGAACAATAGTCCCAACCCAAGATCCCTGAAGGAATCGTGCATGCTCTGGATTTGGCCGAGAACCGCAATCGAGTTGCCTGGCTTAAGCTGTTTTTGCATTTCCGGAATGATCTTGTTGATCTCCCCGGAGACGCCGCCGAGGTCGCGGCCTCGCACGCTGGCGTACACTTCGTAGGCGGGCTGGATGTTCGTCTGATTCAAGTTGGTCGGGACGCTGTCACGTCTTAAGTTAGCAACGTTGCTCAGCAGTCCTGGTACTGGCGGGCCTCCGGAGGCGATGCTCGTAGAAACTGGCGTGTTGCCAAGTTCGTTCAGGGAGCTCACCTGACGCTCCGGCGTCTGGACCGTAATGTAGTACGGAATTCCCGCTGCCGGATCGGTCCAGAAGTTCGGCGTGACCTGCTCGGAAGAGCTCAGGCTTATATTGACGTCGTTGGCGATACTCTGCGGGCTCAGCCCGAACTGCAGAGCACGCGCACGATCGATCGCGGCCATGAACGCCGGCGCATCGATTTCCTGTTGAAGATGCGCGTCAACAATTCCGGGAATAGCGGTAATGCGGCGCTGCAGTTCCTGCGCTACGCGCAGGTTGTTCGCGCGGTCGCGGCCAACTGTCCGAACATCGATCTGCGGCGGCAGACCGAAATTGAGAATTTGGGTGACCATGTCGGCAGGTTGGAAATAGAACGTTTCTTCGGGAAATTCGGCCGCCAGCACCTCGCGCAGCTTGCGGACGTAGCCGGCCGTTGGCGCGTGCTCCTGCTTAAGGGCCACCAGAATCACGCCGTCATTGGGGCCAATTGTTGAGCCGTCGGTGAATGCAAGGTTGTACACACGTTGCGGTAACCCGATATCGTCCACAATGAGGTCGCGTTCTCGCTCGGGAATTACCTCTCGAATCTTGTCTTCGACGGCCTGGAAAATGCCTTCGGTCGCGTCGATCCGGGTGGCGGCAGGCGCGCGAACGTGGAGCTTGATCTGTCCTCCGTCGATTGCCGGGAAAAAATCACGCCCGACGAGCGTCAGCATCACGGCTCCCAACGTGAGGATGAGGACGGCAGCAAGCGGGACAATGAACCGCCGCGTGAGCATCAGGGTGAGCACGTCGATATAGGCTATGCGAAAGTACTCAAAGCCCCGCTCGAAACTGCGGTGTAGAGACGCGAACCAGCCTCTCGAACTGCCGGTTTCGTCATTGTGCTCGCCTTTCAGCAGCAGGCCTATGAGGACCGGCGTCAACGTCCTCGACAGGG
>Ga0210396_10006828_pt1 | contig 10910 bp, 10 predicted proteins | sample IncBWH17OmetaG_FD_155466 | JGI IMG/M metagenome (GOLD analysis project Ga0210396, IMG submission 155466) | Forest soil microbial communities from Barre Woods Harvard Forest LTER site, Petersham, Massachusetts, United States - Inc-BW-H-17-O ... | reverse complement strand
GGTCTAATTGGCCGGGGAGAAAGCCACACCGGGCGCTTCCGGGAAACAGGTGGTGATTATTGTGCCATTCACCGGCCAACAAGCCGGGTCTTGACTGGTTGATGGAAAGGTTGGACCGGTCGAAATCGATCCCATCGCGGTGTTTTTCTTTCCCGCCGCCATGTCCGGTATAGTTGAAAGCCCTGATCAGCGCGAACCAAAGCATGGCAGCCGAGAAGATCGCGCAGGCCAGTGCCGGGCCGCCGATCAGAAAAAATATCGTATACCAAAAGCTCCAGTTCAATATCCAGATGCCGATCGTATAGGCGGGGTTGGCGATCGAGCCCCATTTTTGATATTGTTGATAAGAATTCATCTTGACCCCTGTGTGTTTCATGAAATGCGATGCCTTTTTATAGTCGACTTCGCTTAGATCAAGGGCGACTCTCTGGTGATTGAACTCGGCCAGCATACAATACCAAAAACCTGCCTGTGCATTATAGGGGTCGCCCGGTTCATCGGATTTGCAGTGGTGCACATGGTGCGATATGACATAGATCTCTTCGGGCACCGTCTTAATAACGAGGTTTTGCGTAATGAAACGAAATATCGGATGACTGAAGCCGTATGACTTGTGGGTGCAGTACCGGTGAAACCAAATGGTACCATGTGTGCCCATGATCATCATACTGTAAACGACTACAGCCAGCATTAAATACCAGGAAAAGTATTTGAAGATGAAAAGATAAAAGAAGGGAAGCATACCCACCAACATCAGGACACTGACGAAGGAGATCCAGTTCTTCCTGGACTTAAAAATATTCATGCGCGAAAATGCTTCTGACCACAGTTGTTTTTTAGTGGGAATGACCAATTCTTCGTTCTTGTCTTTCCAGCCATAGGAGGGGGTGTACAACAGGGTGTCGATAAAAGTACCTTTAACCATAAGGGGGTCTCTTGTTTGAATATTGGATCAATAGTTATTTAAATAGGTATCGGCTATTGCTTTTTCGCAACACCAACGGCCTTGAGACCTTTAGGTCCTCTTTCGACGGTAAAGGTCACAATATCACCTTCGTTTACCTGGTAAGTGGCCTGGCTAATGTGAAAAAAAATCTTCATACCATTATTTTGAACAATAAAACCAAAGCCTTTCGATGCATCAAAATAGTCAACCCTGCCTTCCAGGTTCGGATCATCGGACTCCAGGAATTTGGGTACGCCTATCTCGATATCTTCTGCATTAAAAATCTTTTTCTTTTCAGGGTCGGGCGGCGAAGACGTCAGGTTACCATTTTCGTCAACATAAGCCATCATATCTTCCAACGATTTGCCCTTTGCCGGGTTGGCTTTACGTTCTTCCCTTTTTTCCCGTTTCTCCTGCTTTTCTTTCTGACGTTGTTTTTCTTTTTCTCGTTTACTAGACATTCCTTTGGATCTCGCCATATTTTTTTTGTTTGTCAAACCCTATCCGCAATTGATGGGAAATGACTGATATTAAATGAAACTACTTCACATTTCCTTTACTTCCACGTAGGAATTCATAAAGAGAAAGCGATTCAACTTCCTGATCGCACTTTCCGCGCTTTTCGGATCCATTTCAATCAATCCAAAACCCAGGGATCGGCCGGTCTTTTCGTCTCTAACGATCCGGGACAGTCTCACACTGCCAAAAGGCAGGAACAAACCGGCGAGCTGATGCGCCGTTGTCATCACACTTAAGTTACCGATGTAGATCTGCATAGACAAAAAATTTAAAGTGGAAACTTATATGTGCGAGCTGATACAGGAAAGATACATCTTAAAATCCGCCCACGCAAATATTACTTTCGCGTAAAATGTTAATTCTTAACTCGTCAGATTGTTTATTAGGCGATCCAGATAATAAAGTTTATCTTTACTGATATTGAAATATACAACATTAAGTATTCGATCCGCATCTTCCTCTTTCCATTTGCTCGTTTCCCTACTTTTTATTGCATTTCTCAATACCTATTAACTCTTTAATTTGTTATTATGAACATGTATGTATCAAACCTGAGCTTTCAGGTGACCGATGAACAGTTGAACTCTCTTTTTGGCAAGTTTGGTGAGGTGACTTCCGCAAAGGTAATTATGGACAGGGAAACCGGAAGGTCCAGGGGATTCGCCTTTGTTGAGATGGCCGATAAGGCAGGGGAAGACGCGATGAAAGAATTGGATGGATCAAATCTGGATGGAAGAACGATATCCGTAGCCAAGGCAAAGCCCAAATCAAGCAACGGTGGCGGCGGTTCCTTCTCCAAGGACCGGGGCAACCGCTGGTAAAGGCGGGGCCAATGTACCGTTCAATCATCACTGGTTCAGGCACTTATATCCCGGATATTGTTGTAAGCAATAGCCATTTTTTTTCTAATGACTTCCATGCTGAGAATGGGGTTTGCGCAGGCAGAACTTCGCCCGAAATCGTAGAAAAATTCAGTAAGATCACGGGAATTCAGGAGCGTCGATATGCTATCAAAGGACTCTCTGCTTCGCAAATGGCTGCCCGCGCAGCGGAACTGGCTATTTTCGACAGCGGTATGAGCAGAGACTCCTTCGATCAGCTGATAGTAGCTCATAACTTCGGCGATATGACGGATAGCGATTCTTACCCGGCTATCGTCCCCTCCCTTGCTTCGCGGGTAAAAAACCTGCTGGGCATATCCAATCCTTCCTGCATCCCGTATGACCTTGTATTTGGTTGTCCGGGATGGCTTCAGGGAATCATCCACGCCGATGCCTTTTTCAAAGCTCACATCGCGAAAACAGCCCTGGTCATCGGAACCGAGACATTGTCCCGCGTCCTGGACCCGCACGACCGGGACAGCATGATCTTTTCCGATGGAGCCGGAGCCGTAGCGCTCGAATTCAAAGACGTAAAGGATCGGAATATCGGCATATTGTCAACAAGCGTTCGTTCCGATTGCGGCGAAGAAGCCGGCTTTATAAGCATGGGGGGCTCCCAAAACCCCGAAAAGACCGGTCTGCCCCAATATATAAAAATGAAGGGCCGTAAGGTCTATGAGTATGCCTTGCGTTATGTACCCGCGGCCATGAAGGAGTGCCTGGACAAATCCGGCAACGCCATCGAAGATCTGAAGGTGATATTCATTCACCAGGCCAATGAAAAAATGGATGAAGCCATTGTAAAGAGTTTCTACGGCTTATATGGAATCACCGATGTGCCTCCTGCTATTATGCCCATGTGTATTCAATGGCTGGGCAACAACTCGGTCGCCACCATCCCCACTTTATTCGACCTGGTCAAGCGAGCGCAACTGCCGGGGTTCGAACTCGCGTCCGGGGACCTGGTCCTTTTTGCCTCGGTAGGCGCCGGGATGAATATCAATGCTATATGTTATAGATGCGAATGATGCCGGGTCAATAGAGTTCCGGCGGAAGCGCACTTACGGAGATGATCTTCCCATCGAGCAAGGTCTTGTCCAAAGATGCTATTGCCTGCATACCCTGTGCAGTTACCGGCATGGTGACCTGCCCGTATTTTAACGACCGCCCATTCAAGGCGCTTCTATGAACCTTTGCAGCATCCACATTACCGAATGGGTTGAATAATTTTCTCAATTCGGTGTCTGTTGTATCTAAGCTGATATTGGATATCCGGATGTTCATAAAAATTTATTGAGACATTAAATATACGCTTTTTTGGCCTTATCTTTAAAAGAGCATTAATACTTTGCGAAGCCCATGACAGCATTCCGATTCAGTCCGGTCATACCGCATCCGTTATTAAGCCCATACATTGCGAAAATGTATGTGTTCGAAAGCAGCGGTCGTCTTCCCGCTCAGGACAGAAAACTGATCGTCCCCAATGCCAATTTGAAATTAACGCTTACCTACCGTAACGGGATCGTGGCCAATATCGCAGGCAAGCCCTTCGTCCAACCTGAAAATGAGCTAAGTCTGACCGGCCTGATCGACGCCCCGGTAATTCTCGATCCACAGGAAGACACACAAACCGGAACGATCATCATCGAATTCAATCCGCTGGGAGCCTATCGTTTATTTCATTTATCGTACGCCGCCGTCCAAAATCGAATAGTGGAGATGGAAGACCTCATCGGCAGCCGTGCGGCCGCGCTTCAGTCGCAATTGGCCGAGGCGACTACCCTGAATCCGAAATTGCAGCTCCTGCAGAATTTTCTGATCAAACAGTTGGAAAAAGCCGCCCCGGACCCGATATACGATTTCTGCGTCGATCGCATAGCGCATACCAAAGGCCTGATCACCGTGGCCCAGCTTGAAAAGGAAACCGGCTACAGCTCGCGATGGCTTCATCAAAAATTTTTGGAACATTTAGGTACGGGGCCCAAAAACCTTTCCGAAATAATCCGGTTCAAACAATTTTACCAGGTGTATTCGACCGGTGTCAAATTGCGAAACCTAAAAGATCACATTTACCAATACTACTATGACCAATCGCATTTCCTCAGGGCATTTAAACGATTCACCGGCTTCACCCCCACCGATCTTCAAAACAGCATAAACGAACTCGCCACCAAACATTATACGAGCTGACTTCCGATTCGTACAATACTTGCAGAAACCATCGCTCTACCTTTGTTAAAAAACAAACAAAATGAAAAAGAACGATTTTACCAGCAGTATCTCTGCGGAGATCGGTGCCAACGAAGCGATCAAAAAGATCAGCAATGTACCGGAGTGGTGGGGCGTAACCTTTACCGGAAGCTCTAAAAATCAAAACGATACGTTTACAGTAAAGATGACCGGGGATTCTTTTTTCGATTTTACCGTAACCGAGCTAATCCCCGGCAAAAGAGTCGTCTGGTTAGTAACAGATTGCAATATGCCCTGGTACTCGGATAAAAAGGAATGGGCCAACACCAAACTGATTTTTGATCTCACTGAAAACAACGGCGTGACAGCCGTGACCTTCACCCATGAAGGCCTTACGCCGGACGTGGAATGTTACAAGGATTGTGAACCGGGTTGGACGCACTGGATCCAGACAAGCCTATTTTCCTATTTGACTAACGGAAAAGGTGTTTTTAGGCCACCCACAAAGTAATATAACCGATGCGAATATGCAGCACCAGGAATTTGAACCTCCCGAAGAGCTACGGGATACCATAAAGTGCTTTTGGTACAACACAAGAGACTTCGGAGAGCTACAATCGGATTTTGAGATACTGCCTGATGGCTACGCTGAAATTATTTTTCATTTCGGAAGCGTCTGCAGCATTGCTTTCAATGGAGGCTTGCAGCCATTGCCCTCACCGTTTATAATGGGGCTGCTCAACCAGCCTGTGGTTTTAAACACGAAAAGCCGACTGGAAGTCATTGGTATCAGGTGTTTTCCCTGGACCGTGTTCGATCTGCTTGGGCTGCGGTCCGGTAAAGACGGAGTACGCATATTCGAGCATCCGATCGCCGGGCTTCAATCTACGTTGAATACCTGGATCCGCGCCGGTAAGATAGATGAAGCGCTGGCTGAGGTAAAACAGTATTTCCTGACTGCACGGTCGCAGATTGCCATTGACAGTATGTTATGCAAAGCGGGCGCTGCCATGAGGCAGGCAAACGGCACCATGCCGGTAAGCCAGGTGGCGGCGGCGGCTCATTCGACGATCCGTACACTGGAAAGGAAGTTCAAGCAATCTTCCGGCTACAGTGTTAAAGACGTATCCGGTCTGATGCGCTTCGAGCAGGTACGAAATCAATTATGGCTTAACCCGGATTCCAACATTGCCGGCCTGGCTCATGAGCTGGGCTATGCGGATCAATCCCATCTAAGCAGGGAGTTCAAGCGCTACAGCGGCACTACGCCGGCGGCATTCGCGCGAAAAGCAAAGAAAGGGAAACAGGCTATAAGCGACGATTTTGTCGCGTTTATACAAGCCTAACGCAGGAGTTTTCCGGAATTTCGTGTATGAATTATCCGATACACGATGTAATCATTTCCGGCGCAGGGCCTGTAGGTCTATTCCTTGCCTGTGAACTGGCCCTGGCCAAATGTTCCGTGCTGATACTGGAAAAGGCGGAGCGTCCGCACTCGCCCTTGAAGCAACTTCCTTTTGGGATACGGGGGCTCTCGGTCCCTACTATCGAAGCCTTTTACCGTCGTGGGTTGCTAAAAGAACTTGAAGTACATAAACGCGTTAAGAACCCCCACTCAAACGCCGTACCAGGGCCACGCCGGCAGGCGGGACACTTCGCAGGCATTCCCTTCCATGACGGCGATGTCGACACCTCGGCATGGAGCTACCGCCTGCCGGGCCCGACCGACACCAGCTTAATTTCCGAAATGGAAGAGCTTGAAACGGTGCTGTCCCGCCGCGCAGAAGCCCTGGGTGTAGCCATCCGACGCGGGCTTGCCATTACCTGCTTTCACCAAACCGCGGACGAGGTAGCTGTTTACGCCGGTGACCAATGTTTTAAAGGTAAATGGCTCGTGGGTTGCGATGGAAGCCGTAGTGTCGTTCGCAAGACAGGCGGTTTTGAATTCGCCGGTACGGAGCCGGAATTTACCGGCTACTCTACGCAGGTCGACCTCGCCGACCCGGAGAAGCTCAGCCCGGGCCGCAATCTGACGCGAAGAGGCATGTACCTGCAGTCGCAACCAGGCTACCTGGTGATACAGGATTTTGATGGCGGGGCATTCCATAATGCAGAAAAGCCGGTAACACTTGAACACGTGCAGGAGGTGCTACGCCGCGTCTCGAACACCGATGTAAGGATCAGCGCCCTGCATTTTGCAACCACATGGACCGACCGGGCACGGCAGGCCACCACCTACCGGAACGGAAGGGTACTTTTAGCCGGCGATGCCGCGCACATTCACGCGCCATTGGGAGGCCAGGGACTTAACCTCGGGCTGGGCGATGCCATGAACCTGGGCTGGAAGCTCGCCGCAACCATCCAAAACAAAGCGCCGGAAGGCTTGTTGGACAGCTATTTTACCGAACGGCACCCCATGGGCGCACAGGTCCTGGATTGGTCACGTGCGCAGGTCGCCATCATGAGACCAGACCCCGCTGCGCGCGCGGTGAACGCCATTATCCGTGATCTTATGAATACGCGCGATGGCGCCACCTACTTTGCAGGACGGGTGTGGGGTGTTTACACCCATTACAATCTCGGTGGCGACCACCCGCTGGCAGGTTACAGCGTTCCCAACTTTGAGCTGGAAGACGGTGCGAGGATTGGAGAGGTAATGCACGACGGCCAGGGAATCTTGCTTGACTTCGATGGGAATGCGTCACTAAAATCGCTGGCGGGTGAATATGGAGACCGAATCAAGTATGTTTCGGGCCGGGCGAAGGAACAAGCAGGCTTGAGCGCTGTACTGATACGTCCCGATGGGATTATCGCCTGGGCCTCCGAGGGTGAACCAGATGACAGCGAACTCCAAAAGGCTGCTGCCCGCTGGTTTAGAGCGTCACATTATCTCGCCATCTGTCTCGTCTTTATTTGCCAATGTGCCGCCCTCCACACCTGCCAGGCGCAAGGCGGTCCGCCACCAATCCGTGATCCGCATACGCCTGGTTATGTATTGGCCAGGGAACTGCCAGATGGCGCCAATCCTTCCACCGACTCCAATGGGGATTTTATTATCGGCCCCACGCATGACCCTGCACCGGAATCGACGGTACACGCTAACGTACCGCAGGGGACCATATACCACTTTACCATGGATTCGAAGGACAGCAAAATTTATCCGGGCATAGCCCGGGAACCAAATACATTCGGTACTGCAGATCCGGCAGATCCTGCTAAGTTGATCGTCACCACAAGCCATCCGGCTCCTTATACCCGCCAGGTGGCCGTGTATGTTCCAAAACAGTATGTTGCCGGTACCGCAGCGCCATTTATCGTTGGCGCCGATGGGCCGGACAATTTGCTTTTCACGGTATTGGACAACCTGATTGCCGAAGGCAAAGTGCCGCCGATGGTCGCCATCTCTATTGGTAACGGCAGCGGCGATGCCCAGGGCAGCGAACGGGGCCTGGAATACGATAGGATGAGTGGTGTATATGCGGAATTTGTCGAAAATGAAGTACTGCCGCTGGTAGAGAGCAAGTGCCAGGTAAAACTGACCAAAGACCCTGCCGGTCGTGCCACCATGGGTGGCAGTTCGGGTGGGTCGTGCGCCTTGATCATGGCGTGGTACCACCCGGAATTATATCACCGTGTGCTTACCTATTCCGGTACTTATGTGAACCAGCAATGGCCCTACGATCCGAAAACACCGCACGGCGCCTGGGAATTTCATGAGCGCCTGATCCCGAAAAGCAGGCTAAAACCATTGCGCATCTGGATGGAAGTGGGGGACCAGGACCTTTTGAATCCAAACGTAATGCGCGACGGTATGCACGATTGGGTTGTCGCCAATGAAAATATGGCAAAGGTGCTCGCTGCTAAAAAATATCAATACCAGTTTATTTTTGCCCGCAACGCCCGGCACGTCGATTCTAAAGTAAAAAAGCAAACGCTTCCCGAAGCGTTGGAGTGGCTTTGGAAAGACTATCCATTTGTGAGGTGAAGCGGTTCAGTGCAAGGCGCCGCCTTTGTCCAGGGGGTTGGGTTTCAGGGTCTGGACGGCCCCCTGGGCGGTGGTCTTCAGCTTGTCCTTGTCGATCTTATCCCTGAAGGCTTGCCGGAACGCGTCGCTTGGTCCCTTCATCAGGATGATCAGCGAGCCGTTCTCGCGCGCATAGGGGTTCGCGATGCTATCCACCAGCCTGACCGCTTTAAACTCTTTGATGAACCGGTGCTGCATCTCCTGCTTGTCGTCCGTGACGAGCAGGAGTACGTCGAACTGGTCGTAGTCCTGGGGCATCCAATAAAGAAAACTGGCATTGTCGCTGTACGCCGGCGGCAAGTGGTACCTCGTCCCATAATAGTTCACGGCCCCTGCTTCACCGTAATTGTCGCAGAACAGGAGCGTGTGGGCCTTTTCCGTGCTGTCGAGGGACGCGTAGGCCCTGGCCACCTTTGCGGTCATCTCCTCCCAGGACAACATATCCGCGAAGTCCTGGGGTAGCGGATGGTCCTGCATGTCCTCCCAGCGGAGGGCCCCCACTTTACGGGCCAGGGGGTGACGGACATAGTATCCGGCCAGGGGAGCCGGGGCCTCGAAAGGAAGGAGGAGCGGGACCAGGCGGACGCCTATGAAGAGGCTGAAGGCAAGCATCCCTATCTTCCACCATTTGTTTGCCCAGGCTTCTAGCAGAGGAGCGCCGAATGCGAACAGGACCGGGTAAATCCCTTGCGAGTAATAGCTTTTCCCGTGGCCCAATAGCAGGAGTGCGAGTGTGACGAAGAACGCCCAGGCTATGAAACGGTATTGTTTCGTGCGTGCCGCCCAGACGAGGCCGGTCACCCAGGTAAAGAGGGTGGCCACATTGTACAGGAGCTGGTCCGTCAGGAAAGTCCAGGGACTCAGGTACTGGAGCTGGTTATCCTGGAGGGTCTTCATGTGGTAGACGACCGGGAAGCCGTGGCGGGCTTCCCATAGGAGGTTCGGTAGGAAAAGCAGGAAGCCCAGGCCGATGGCAAAATAGAAATGTCGGTTGGTGAGGACCTTTTTGTCCCAGACGACGAGGAGGCCGGCCAGCAGACCGGTGGCGTAAAAGGCCATGGTGTATTTACCGAGCATGCCGAGTCCGAAGCTGATGCCCGCGACATAGAGGTGCATGGGTTTCCCCGTCTGCTGAAATCTAATCAGCCCATAGGCCATGGCTGTCCAGCAGAATATATCCAGGAAGTTCGGCTGGAAGAGAAATTGCATCCTGAGCCAGGCGCCCGCCACGAAGGGCATCCAGGCCAGGATCAGGGCAAACCATCGGCCGCCCAGGTGGAGCACCAGGCGGCCCACGAGGACGTATGTCATCGCACCTACCAGAGCAGGCCATATCTTGATCGCCCACATCGCGCCGCCCAGCAGGTTCGTCAGCCAGGCGAAGACCGAGAGCAGTGGCGGCGCCTCCATGTAGCCCCAGGCCATATGCCGTGCCTCCGCAAGGTAGAGGAATTCATCCCGGTGAGGCTCCCACGCAGGGTTCTGAAGGAAGAAAGGCAAAATCAGCTTGATCAGGGCGAGGAGATAGAGGAGGCGGGTGGGTTTCATGGGAGAAAGATAAACAGGTGGGGGTACATTCCCGGGAAATTTTGACCAAAGGCACAAAATCGGTGTCCACCAGAAGATTGCTGCATCATGGCCCCGGGAGCGGGACGGTTGGAAAATGTTCAGGGACTCCTTCAGCAGTGATCGGGGCAAATAGGGTCAGGGGCGCGGGTAGGGCCGAGGGCGCGGAAAGGAAACTCACTGAATATCTAGTCCGGGTAAAAAATCAACGCCTGGCCATACAAATCCGGGAATTCAACAGCCACGCCCACGCATTGGCCAGTTTCAACGTTGAAAGCAACCACTGTATCCCTGGCGACGCAGTAGAGAAGACCATCCGGCCCGAAACGCAGGCCTCTTGGCTTGCGGAACTGAACTCCATCACCAGGACTCATAACACGGACTAAGCGACCATCTTTGGCATCGTATTCTCGCACACTGGTAATGGCGTCCGGGGAGCCAAATGGCTTTTCGCTGCTAACGAGGATGTTACCATTAGGCGCGACCAGCAAATCGAGTGGGCTGAGTTTTGGATCGTCTACCTTCCACGGGAGCTTAGCTGATCCCTTCGAAGCAAACGCGAAGATGGCGTCGTCACCAACCCCGTCCGGACCAACGCCCGATGCCAGAAATCGCGTACCATCTAATCCGAAAGCAAACCCACGGGGGAAAGGTACGACGTGTACCGGAAGAACAAATTCACCGACCGAGTCCAGCTGCTTCGGAAGTGCCAGTATGGTTCGTGCGGTCCGCGAGCCGACATAGTATCGGCCATCAGGTCCGAAGACGCCTCCCCCTGGGTTTA
>Ga0210396_10006827_pt1 | contig 10911 bp, 10 predicted proteins | sample IncBWH17OmetaG_FD_155466 | JGI IMG/M metagenome (GOLD analysis project Ga0210396, IMG submission 155466) | Forest soil microbial communities from Barre Woods Harvard Forest LTER site, Petersham, Massachusetts, United States - Inc-BW-H-17-O ... | reverse complement strand
CTCAAACGGACGCCGGATGGATATGTCATCACCGATGCCTCCGGGAAGCAGACGCTGGTCGCCGCCTCCGACATCCGGGGAATCGAGCGGAAAAAATCCGCCAATACGCCGGCCTCAGCCCAGCAAGCCCTGGAATCCCTGCGGCGGTCGCTGGAATCCGGTGCCGATCCCGCCTCGGCTGTGCAGCGGCTGAGCGGTTTCATCGCCCAAAATCCTGGCACACCCGCCGCCACCGACGCCGCACAGGACCTCCGCCTCTGGCAGGAGCGGTTGGACAAGCACCTGACCCGCGTCGCGGATCAGTGGCTCACCCACGAACAACTGGTGGAACTCCAGTCGCGCGGCACTGCCGCCGCCGTGCAGATTCTGCCCGCCGTGCAGACGGCGACGCCTGCCGACGCCCTGGCCCTGATCGACAAGTCCCTTGCTTCGGCCCCCAACAATCCCGCTTTGCTTTATCTGAAGGGAGTTGTCTTATACCGCCAGAACCAGCTCGTCCCGGCCCGCAAAGCATTCGAGACGGTGGTCCAGGCGTTTTCCGATCACGCGCCGGCGCATAACAATCTCGCGGTGATTCTATTTCAGACGCGCGCCCAGATGCCGGCGTTGCTCGAATACGACAAGGCGATGCTCGCCGACCCGCAGAACCGGCAGGTCCTCGATAACGTCGCCGAGGCGCTGCACGCCTTGCCCGCCTCGGCCGCCAACAATCCGCTCACCAAAAAAGTGAAGGCGCGATTCGACGAACAGGACGCGGCGTTGCAGGCGAAAATGGCCGCCCAGGGCCTGAAACGGTCCGGCTCCCAATGGGTCAGCCAGGCGGATTTCGACGCCAGCCAGGCGGCGCAGAAGGCCGCCCAGGACAAACTCGACTCGTACAAGGCGCAGGCGTTGGCGGTCCAAACCCGGCTTATGGAGATCGATCGCGAGATCACCTATGACAAGCAGATCATGGCCGGGATGATGCAGGAAACGAACTATATCGACGTCAATTCCGGCCGCGTGCGCCAGGAGCCGCTCCCCCCGCGATATTACGAGCTTCAGCAGAAGGTGGCGAGCCTGACCGCCGAGCAGCTTCTCAAGCAGCAACAAATCCAGCAGCTTCCCAAGCTGGCAGCCGAGGCCCAGCAGGCGGCGGCGCCGCAATCCGGCTTCACCGGGAAGCAAACGATCTTCGACGAGCGCGCGATTCCCGGAGCTCCGCCCGGGGCGCAGCCGACGACCAGGCCGTCATGAGGCCGAGCGACCACGGCGTGCACTGTTCCGCCGCAACGCCCAAGGCATGCACTTCGTTCCTTCGGGGCAGAAAGCGCATGCCTTGGACGTTGCGGCGGAACGTCCTTACAGCATCCGACGACGTCGTCAGTGGCGTCTGGCGCGAGACCCGTTGGCAGGCGTTTCGACTGCCGTGATATGGAGAAGAGAAACGAACGCGGCGCGGTCGGCGACGCTCCCGCGACCGCCCAGGCCGATGTACAAGCCATTCCTCACCCGCAGAACCATTCCGGATGAGGGACCTCGTACCGATCTCCGCTGCTGGTGACGATCCGAAATGGCTCGAACGGTTGTCTCGACATGAGTTCCTGGACGGCATCGAGAGTCATGCCGGCATTCTATCGGTCTGCCGTGCCGCGGACAAAATCGACCTTTGAGAGGCACCTTGAGACTGTTTCTTGCGATCGAACTGCCAGACGCGATCCGACGTGGATTGGCTGATATTTCGAGTCGGCTGCGAACCGCGCCCGACTTGTCCGGCTGCTCCTGGGTACGCACTGAGAACCTTCACGTGACGCTCAAATTCTTCGGCGAAGTGCCGGAAGCGACGCTGCCGGCAATTTGCGAATCGCTGAATCAAGTGCGCCTCGATGGGTCGATCCGCCTGAAAGCCTCCCGCATGGAGTTACTTCCGCCGCACGGCCCGGTCCGTGTGATCGCGGCGGGGCTCGAGGGCGACCGCTGGCGGCTCGAAGAACTGCACGGGCAGATCGAGAAAAGATGCGCCGACGTCGGCTTTCCGCCCGAAGCGCGCAAGTTTCGCCCCCATGTCACGCTCGCCCGTGCCCGGCGGCCGCTGTCTCCTGGGGTACGAGGTGAGATCGAAGAGCGCACGGCAGAGCTTCTGCCTTTGGAGGAACTGGTCGTGAACGACTTCGTGCTCATGGAGAGCCGCCTGAAACCGGATGCCGCCCAATACATTCCGCTGGCGAGGTTCAAGCTCGATCGTGAGCAGCAGTCATAGCGGGTTTGTTGGACTCGACGAAGCCATGGCTGTATCCCGTTCGAGGTATCGCGCTCCCCACAGCCAAAGCGCGCCCGCGACAGCCATGGCCGCGGCAACGACCAGAAACGCGGCGTTCCAACTGTGATGCCCGATCTTCCCCAGAAGCGGCGGCGATGCCGCGTCTCCCAGGATGTGAATCGCGCAGATGTTCACCGCGAACCCCGTGGCGCGAATGGAAGGGTGGGTCACGTTCGCCAGAATGGCGTTCGATGGTCCCGTATTGAAAAAGAGACAAAACACGGCGATCGCCACCATGACCCATGCCCACGGAAACGGCGCGTAGAGCATCGCGATCACGAACGGACAAGCCGCGAGGATACCAATGGCTGAGACGATGAAGTACGCACCGGAGTGCCATCTCCGAAATCTGTCGCCGGCCCATCCTCCTGCCAATGTCGCCAGCAGCCCTCCCACCACAACGATGGCGCCGAAAGTGCTGTTTACCGTGGCGAGATCTCCGGCATGCCGCTGATCGACGAAGTATTTTGGAATCCAAAATGAAATACCGCCGATGGCAAACGTCATCGCCGCCATGCCAAGGGTATCAAGTACGTACGAGGGCGTTTTGAAAAGTACGGCGTAGTCGCGGATCGTTGCTTTTCGTCCGCGGGCCTCTTTCTGCGCTCGTGACGGGTCCTTCACGAAAAAACACAACCCACCCAGCAGAATACCGGGCGGAACCACGGCATAAAACGCGGCGCGCCACCCCCAGCGATGTGCGATGAATCCGCCCAAAACATATCCCAGCGCGCTACCGACCGGGATCGCGGCGTAAAACCACGACAGCGCCGACCCGCGCCGCGACACTGGATATAAATCCGCGATAATGGTGGGCGCCGCCGGGCCATATCCTGCTTCTCCGACCCCGACGAACAGCCGGGTGATCAGCAGCATCACGAAGAACGACGCCATGCCGGATGCGCCGCTGGCAAGGCTCCACAGAATCACGCTGATTCCCACCAGCAGCCACCGCGACATCCGATCCGCCAGCCATCCAAAGATCGGCGCCAGCACCAGGTACGAAACCATGAAGGCGGTGGCCAGCAATCCCATCCAAAATTCGGCGTTTGGATTGTCGGGCTTGAAGAAGTCCTTCTGCACGGCCGGCTCAACCGCCGCCAGGACGTAGCGGTCAATGTAGTTGAACATGTTGATCGCCAGCAGCAGGGACAGGGCGATCCACGCGCCCGCCACCGGCTGCTCGGGACCGACCGTTTTCTGATTTTCGTTTGTCACCGCCCCGTGCATGGGCGGGATGATGCCCGTCGGCCGAATCAAATGCAACGCGACGCCTTCGCGCAGTATGCTGTCAGGCATGCGAGAGAAATTTCAACGGGCAATTGCCGCGATGAAGGCGCAGGGCGTCGATCTGTTACTGCTGACGCCGGGCGCGGATTTGTTTTACCTGACCGGCTTCGAGCACGGGCACGCCGGTGAACGGCTGCTCGCGGTGGTCCTCAAGCAGGATGGCCGCGCGCAATGGATCGCGCCCGCGATGAACGTGCCACAGGTGGAAGATCGTGCCATGCCTGGCGAAACGGTTCGCGGGTGGACCGACACCGAATGGTACACCAACGCTCTGCGCGATGCGGCGGCGGGGGCGCGGACGATCGCGTTTGACGACGATGCGCGGGCGGCGTTTCTCCTGGATCTCATCGCCGTCGCTCCGAAGTCCCGGCTCGTGCGGGCCAGTGAGGTCATGCGGAGTTTGAGGATTCGCAAGGACGCCAGCGAACTCGCGATGCTCCGGGCCGTCGCCAGACAGGTCGACGACACGATCGATCACGCGATCCACCTGTGCCAGCCCGACCGAACCGAGGCCCAGATCGATCACGAGCTTCGCGCTGCGTTGCTCGCTAAAGATCCCGAGAGCAGCATCGCCTTTACGATCATCGCTTCGGGCCCCAACTCGGCGCTGCCTCACCACGAAACCGCCAAACGCAAGCTTCAGAGCGGCGACGTCGTCGTCCTCGATTTCGGCACGCGCGGGTGCGCCCCCGTGACAGGAAAAGCCGGGGCCGAGATGAGTCATTCATATGGATACCAAAGCGATATCACGGTCACCTGCGCCGTCGGCGAGCCGGCCGATGTCGAGGTGAGAAAAGTCTATTCCATCGTGCGGGATGCCCAGCAGGCGGCGATCGATGCGGTGCGCCCGGGCGCCATCTGCGAGCAGGTCGATCACGCCGCCCGCTCGGTCATCGAGAATGCCGGCTACGGCGAATTCTTCCCGCACCGCACCGGTCACGGCCTCGGGTTGCAGGGCCACGAGCCGCCGTTCATCCGGGCGGGAGAAGGCGAAGTCCTGGAGGAAGGAATGGTCTTCAGCATCGAGCCGGGCATCTACCTCCCCGGCCGCTTCGGCGTCCGCCTGGAGATCATCGTCAGCGTCAGCGCCACCGGTCCAAGCCTCATCAATGCCCCCAGCGCAGCACAACTCCCGACTCCATTGGATTGAGATGACTGATCTCCCATCGTGGCACGGGTTTTCAACCCGTGGACAGTTGGGCCGTTCAACCGACACCGGTCTTGGTGTGGGAAAACCACCTTGCCTCGCCAGGCTTTTCCCGTGCAATAGAACAGAATGCTCACCCGTTTAAACCCCTCGAGTCTGGCCGGATATCCGCGGGACGCGATTCCGCAACAGATCGACGCAAATCACGGTAATGACTCACGACATCTTTCAACCCGTCACTACGGAGAAAAAATGCCCCCAGCCGCCCGCAAACTTGCCGTTGCCGCGTTGGCAATCTGCTGCTTCGCCATGCCAGCCGCTGCCCAGGAGCGCCCCGGCCTCGCCCAGAGCGCCGATCTTGCCAACCGGAAGAAGATCGTCTTCCTCTCCGGCAAGCCGAGCCACGGCTTCGCCCAGCACGAGCAATACGCCGGCGACATGCTCCTGGCCAAGGCCCTCAACGAAAACGTGCCCGGCGTCTACTGCGAGGTCTACAAGCACGAGTGGCCGAAGGACGAGCACGCCTTCGACGGGGCCGCCGCCATCGTCATCTTCTGCGACGGCGGCGATGGGCACATGGCCATCCCGCATCTCAAGCAGCTTTCCGAACTGATGGACAAGGGCGTCGGCCTGGGGATGATCCACTATGCCGTCGAAGTGCCCAAGGGCGAGGTGGGCGACGACTGGGTCAAATGGATCGGCGGATACTTCGAGACCTTCTGGTCCATCAACCCCGTCTGGACCGGCCATTTCAGCGACATCCCAACTCACGAAGTCACCCGCGGCGTCCACCCGTTCACCACCCACGACGAGTGGTACTACCACATGCGCTTCCGCCCCGACATGCAGGGCGTGACGCCGATCCTCTCGACGGTTCCCCCCGACGCCACCCGCCGCGGCAAGGACGACGCCCACGGCGGCAATCCCGAGGTCCGCTCCGGCATCGGCAAAAACGTCCCCGAAACCACCGTCTGGGTCTCGACTCGGGACAATAACGGCCGCGGCTTCGGCTGCACCGGCGCCCACTACCATTTCAATTGGGCACAAAACGATTTCCGCAAAACCATCCTCAACTGCATCGTCTGGACCGCCCACGTCGAGGTCCCCGCCGACGGCGTCCCGTCGAAGACACCGACCGTGGATGAACTGCTCGCGAACCTGGACCGCAAGCGCCCCGACCCGACTTTCACCAAAGAAAAGCTCCAGCAACAAATCGAAGACATGAACCGCCCCCAGGCGGCGTCGGCGAAGTGATCGAATCCGAGGCGCGACTTCCCCGATTATTCAACACGGAGGCACTCAGGACCGGATTACTCACCGCGGAGGCACTAAGGACACGGGGAAGATGTGAAAGCCCGTGAGTTCTCGGCTTGCTTCAAACCTGAATTTGGGTGCGCGTGACACGGGAGAGTGCTTCCGAGAACGGCTTGCAGGCTTTCTCAGTGTCCCCCTCAATCTCGATTGGCAGATTCAGAATGGCCGCGATTCGTTGCGCCGCGACGATCAGGTTGGCGGAATCAGATTTGTCGACTCCCCTCCCGGTAATCATCATCGCGCGCTCACCGTTCGGGCTCGCAAGTTCCAGATGACAGTCGTCTGAGTTTCCTGCTCCTCCCGGCACGAAGCTGAGTCGCACGGACCGGCACGATTGCGCCTCAACAGCTCTCGAAAACGCCCCGAAAAGCCTTTCGACGGTCACCGCGCGCTGCTGCCGATCGAACGTTGTCCGAAGCCCAAGGTGCATTCCGGCGAGAACAAAGCAAACGACCGCTCCACCACTCAGTAGCAGCAGGAACTTGACATTGATGTTGTGTTCCGTTCGGCCGGTGATCTGGAACCAGCCATGGGCGGCAATGGCGGCACACAGTCCACCAAGCGAAAGCCAAAGCAGCAAGGACAGCAAGCGCGCCTTCAACTCGATGCGGTCATTGCTGTACTCGACGACCCGCATGGAACCGACGCGATCACCGGCTCGCAGTTCTATTGCTTCGGCGCCCGCCTTTGCTTGATGCATTCGTCCCTTAATGATTCAGCAAGTAGCGTAATCACTGACCTCCTGGTTCGTCAATTTTTGGACTCAACCGTTCACGGTGATAGCATGGCCTGAATGAAGCCAACGATTGCGCTCGTAGCCGTTTTCGTTTGGACGATCAGCGCGGTCGCCCTCGCCGACGGGCCGACTGCGAAGGTCTACCACTGCAAAAAGATCGACGTTCAGATCGAGCTCCCGGCGAGGTGGAGCGTCGAAGATCCCCTTCCGCAGTCAAATGATGTCACTTACGCCGTCCAATTGTTGTCCCCGGAGGAAGAGGGCGAGGGGGCCCTCCGCGATAATGTGACTATCCTAGCGACTATTCCCGTCGATAAGTCGCTGACGTTAGAGGGAGCCGTAAAGGTGATGTTTCCTCCGGCTGCGCAGCCCGGAGTGACGAACTACAAGTTCCTGGGCGCGCGCAAGGTTCGATTTGCGGGCATCGAGGCCTATCGCGGCATCGCGACTGGAACCATCGTGGATAATGAGGCACGTTTCACGACGTGGCTGATCGTGAAGGACGGAAGGGTCTACAACATAGGCGTGGTGACCAAGAAAGACACGGATCCGCTTTCGCGACCCTCGATTGCGACGATCATCAGCAGCTTCAAGATCGGTTGAGGTTCAAGTGACGCAAGGCGGCACGAGTCAGTTCCAGCCTTTTGGCATCCTTGGTACGCGTGGACGCGGCGCGCGTGATCTTCACCGGTCCCCCAGGCGGGCGTCCACTCGAAGACGCCCACATCGCGATTTTTCGCCACCGGGGCGGGCTTGGGCGGGCGGGATGTCTTTGCCGCTGGCGGGTACGATTTCCGGATGGGAAAAGACGCCGCGGACATCGTCGAAGCAACGGGCAGCTTCGAGAAATGGCTTGGGAAGCAGATCCCGCTGATCGCCCGTGACCTGGTCGCCAAGCACAGACTCATGGCGCGGGGATCTTTCCCGTTTTTACGCGGCACGTTTTACCGCTGGGCGCAGATCTGGCCGGCGGTCTGTTCGGATGTCTCCGCTGCGCCAGCCGTGCTCGCTGTGGGCGATCTGCACGTCGAGAACTTTGGCACCTGGCGCGACGCCGAGGGCCGGCTTGCATGGGGCGTCAACGATTTCGACGAGGCCTTTGTGCTCCCGTACACCAACGACCTGGTCCGCCTGGCGGCCAGTGCGATCCTGGCGATCGAGGAACAGCACCTGGCGCTCAAGGGCAAGCAGGCATGCAGTGCGATTCTCCAAGGGTATGAGCAATCGCTGACAACCGGCGGCGGACCGATCGTAATCGAGGAGAAGCACCGCTGGCTCATGACCCTCCTCCGCGCCCGCAACAAGATCCCCGACGCCGCCGAGTTCTGGGCCCATCTTCGGGGCTCGACGGGCAGAACCTCGAGCACGAAGATCTCGCCGGAGGCAAAGGCCGCGCTGATGGCACGCCTGCCGGTCGGGTCGACGGACATTCGCGTCGTGCCGCGACAGGCCGGCGTCGGCAGCCTCGGCCGGCCGCGATTTGTCGCCATCGCCACGTGGGTCGGCGCGCCCATTGCCAGGGAAATCAAGGCGGTGCTCCCATCGGCATGCGTCTGGAACCAGGATTTGCAAAAGAGCGCCGGCTCGCGATCCAACATTCCAAAGTTGATCGAGGCGACGGTGGCGATGGGGCTTCGTTGTCCGGACCCGTTTTTCGACGTGGACAGGCGCTGGATCACCCGCCGGCTGGCGTACGATTCGCACAAGATCGAGCTCAATGTCTCTCCCGTCGGACCGGACGAACTACGACTCCTCCAGGCGATGGGCCGCGAGACGGCCAACGTGCACCTGGCCAGCAAATCCGCCGTCCCCGCCATCCGCAAAGACCTCGCCCGCCGCCAACCCGGCTGGCTCTACGCCGCCGCCAGAGACATGGTCAATGCGACGATGGCCGATTACAAGCAATGGCGCCGCGCATCGGAAGGCGGCAGGGAGTGAATCGAACTTCGGTCTTATGTGGGGGCGGTTCGTAACTTGAAGCGAACAGGGGTCCAGATTGCAAAACTCCTCTGCAGGAGGTTCTAATGCCGGCATGATCGCACGGTCGCGAAGCGCTAGGGATGGTGGCCTGTTTGGCGACGAGTCAGGGACGCCTGCACGCCGGAAGCGGAGAAAAAGTCGCTCAGAGGATTTCACCACCCCCGCGTTGCGTTTTTCTCTTGCCGATGCAGAAGCGGCACAAGAAATCCTTCGAGACCTTCCTGCGTCAGACAATACGACAGAGGCGATGGAGGCGCTCCTCCGCGCCAACCTGCTGCTCCGCGACATCGAATGGCCGGCGCCTTTCAATCGGACCGAGCATCGCGTGCTTCTCGGCGACGCGCGCGGGCTGGACTGGATTCCCGACCAAAGCGTCCATCTGGTCGTGACCTCGCCGCCGTATTGGACGCTGAAAGAATACCGCGAACACGACTCGCAGATGGGCGCGATCGAGGAATATTCCCATTTCCTCGACGAATTGGACCGGGTCTGGTGGCATTGCTACCGAGCGCTTGTGCCCGGCGGGCGTGTTTGCTGCGTTGTCGGCGACGTGTGCGTGGCGCGGAAGGAGGCCGGGCGTCATCAAGTGATTCCCCTCCACTCGGACATCCAGGTTCGTGCTCGAAAGCTGGGTTTCGAGAATCTGACACCGATTCTCTGGCACAAGATATCCAATGGCGCGCTTGAGACGGAGGGAAACGGCGCCGGATTCTATGGCAAACCGTATCAGCCGGGAGCGATCGTCAAGAACGACGTCGAATACATTTTGTTCTTCCGAAAGGGGGGCAAGTACCGCTCCGTTGGCCCGGCCGCCAAAGCGTTGTCGATGATGACCAAGCAGGAGATGCAGAGCTGGTTCCGCTCAATTTGGACCGATGTTCCCGGAGCGAGCACACAGAAGCACCCCGCGCCATATCCGCTGGAACTTGCGATGCGGCTGATTCGGATGTTTTCGTTCGCCGGCGATACGGTCCTCGACCCTTTTCTTGGCACGGGAACGACCGTCGAGGCCGCCATGGACACTGGCCGCAACTCGGTGGGGGTGGAGATCGATCCGGAATATCTGGCAATGGCAAAGAGCCGCCTGAGCCGCGCCGCGAAACGGGCGAGGCATGCGGGCGCCACGGAAATCACTTTTGAGGGTGGAACCCCGATCAAACCAGCCCAGGACGATGCCAAGTAATCTTCGCTTCCTGGCCGAGTTTGCCGCCTTGTTCCAAGGACGCCAATACAAGCACCGTAGTTCAACTCACGGCGATTGGGTTTCGCAATTCGTCTTCGAAGACCTCGTCGAGCTTGCGCTTTCTTGCCAAACTCAACGCGTGTATTGAGCAAGGCAAGACGGTCCTCAACTCCGCGAACCGCGCGCACGGCGTCAAACATCGTCGCGGAGACGGTTCGCTGGGCGCCTTGATCCCGGGCGACAGCGCCGTCGGCGATCCGGGATTTCAGGTGCAGCGCGGCCCGATCGCCAACATCGAGATCGGAACCGAAGTGAAGATACTGGCTAAGGCGATGATCAAGCAGATCGATCGAGTAAAGAGCGATCTTCGCAAACAGGCGACCGAGTTTCGCAGGAGCAATCCCCGCGCGATCATCGCCGCGATTGTCGGCGTGAATCACGCAGCGGTCTATCGCTCCTTTGAGGGCGAGCGTGAGTTCGTCACGGAAGGCAAGCGGTACAAGCACCCGGCAGACGAGGCGCAGGCCGCTGTTCGGCATGTTGAAGAGCTGCGCCCCGATTTTGATGAGCTGCTGATCCTCAAATTCCGCGCAACGAATCTGGAACCATTTCCATTCGAGTGGGTGGATCCTGTACTCAGCCGCAAGGATTACGCGTCTTTCCTTGTCCGGACAGGCGGGCTGTACCAGCATAGGTTCTGACGCCTGCTGATAGGAGTTCGCAACAAATGAAACGCCTTGTGCCGGCGGAAGCGTGGTTTCGCGACCGGCGGTCTGGGCAGAATTTCGGGGGCGGCGGCGCGATTGCCGGGACAGCCGGGATCGCCGAATTCAAGCAAGAATATGACAAATGTCCCATAATGTGGCTCTTCCGGTTTTTGCGTAGGTAATTCTATCAACGCGCGGGGGCGCTGCCCCCGCACCCCCGGAGTTTAGCGCATGCTGCCGCCGGCAGGATGGGGC
>Ga0210396_10006825_pt1 | contig 10911 bp, 9 predicted proteins | sample IncBWH17OmetaG_FD_155466 | JGI IMG/M metagenome (GOLD analysis project Ga0210396, IMG submission 155466) | Forest soil microbial communities from Barre Woods Harvard Forest LTER site, Petersham, Massachusetts, United States - Inc-BW-H-17-O ... | reverse complement strand
GTGGAAGTAGGGCGTCGTCACGACAACATTTCGCAGGCCCGGCGTCTTGAACGACGCGATATCGCTCGGCTTCCTCGTAACGAGGAAGCGCCCGAGGACCGACATCTCGCCGGTGATCGCTGTGGTGTCGATAGCCGGCAGATCTCCTTGCGCCAGCTCGCGCTGAGCCTGTTGCGCCAAGGGAGCGACGCGATGCCGGAGGATTCCGATGCCAATGTTATGAAAATCGTTGTCGATGAAGAGGGTTGCACCCCGTTGATTCTCGGTCAAAGCATGGCAGAGGTGACAACGGGCCTTGGTATTGAACAATTCCCAACCGCGTTTGGCCGAGTCGCTGATGGCGTTTGCATCTCCCGCGATGAAATGGTCGAACGGGGAATCGAATGAAGCCAACGTCCGTTCGTAGGCTGCAATAGCGCTCAACATATCCTGCTCGTTCACACCCCGGCCGAAAGCTTGCACGAATTGGGTCTGATAATCCTTGTCGCTGGCGATCCTGGACACAGCGTCCCCGATGCTGGCCGAGCCCATCTCGAAAGGGTTAGTGATCGGCAGTGCCGCCTGCTGCTCCAGCGTAGTGACCCTGCCGTCCCAAAACTGATGTTTGTTATAGAGGGCATTCAGAACGGTTGGGGCGTTGCGTTGGCCGACGCGGCCGTGGATGCCGACTGATCCTGGCCTGCCATCAGTGAAGGCGCGATCCGGATCGTGGCAGGTGGCGCAGGCGACAGTGCCGTCACCTGAGAGCCGAGGCTCGAAGAACAGCTTCTGACCCAATGCAACTTTGGCAGGTGTGAGCGTGGCCGGCGAGATAACATACTCGGTCAAGACCGTGGGGAAGCCGACCTGATCTGATGAGCGGGGTTCAGCCAGCGGACCTTGCTTAATCAGCGGCGGTGCCTCCCCTGGCGCCAGAGCGAGCGGTGGGCCGACGCCAGTCTCTTCACTCACAGCCGTCGCAGGAAGCAACGCGCAACTACACGACAGGGCAACCGCCAGGGAGGTGATGCGCATCAAATAGCCTTTGCTTTTTGGCCGAACGCGACGCTGAAAAAGGCGCATAGGTCCACTCCTCAACACTCCATCCGCAGCCTCAAATTCGGTTAGCTGCGCGCGCGGTACGATCCGCGCCCGTCCTCCTACGGCTGCCGGCCCTAACAGTGCAGCATATCGATTTGGCGAGCATCAGTCAGGAGGTGGTGGAGCGGCATTGCTGAGGCCCAGGGCCTGCTACGCTGCAGGACTTTGATCCGGGTTATGACCGAGAATGGATCATTCGCGTCGATTTTGGCACGTCCGCGTCATGTCCCGTTTAGGGCGTAATCTCGGAAGTGCCGGTGGTCGGTTTTGCCAGTTGAAGGCGTCCGTTCGGACATGATTCAAGCGTTCAAACCGGAGGCTAGAATCATGCGGCATGAACTCACGGACTTTGAATGGGCTGCCATCAGGCCGTTCCTTCCGAACAAGCCGCGCGGCATTCCCCGTGTTGATGACCGGCGCGTTCTGAACGGGATCTTTTGGGTCTTGCGCTCAGGTGCGCCTTGGCGCGATCTGCCGGAGACCTATGGTCCCCGCACCACTTGCTATAATCGCTTCGTTCGTTAGCGGCAGGCTGGCGTCTGGGACCGCATCATGGATGCGCTGGCCGCCGGCCATGACGCGGCGGTGCAGATGATTGATACCTCCGTCGTGCGTGGGCACCAGCACGGAGCCTGTATCGCGGGGAACAGAGAAGAACACATGGGCCCGTCGCGAGGTGGGCTTACCGCCAGATTCACGCTGTCGTGGACGCCGCTGGCCTGCCTGTGCAACTGGGCCTCACACCCGGCGAAGCTCATGACAACCGACCCTGCGCGGTGCTATTGGATTGCAGCCGCAATCTATGTTGCTGGCAGATCGGGGATATGACGCTGACTGGATCAGGACGCTCGTCAAACAACAAGGCGCGTGGGCCAATATTCCGCCGAAGCGTAATCGAAAAGAGCCGATTTGCTTTAGCCCTTACCTGTACCCCGCGCGCAATCTCGTCGAGCGGTTCTTCACAAGATCAAGCAGTGTCGGCGTATCGCCACCCGCTACGACAAACTCGCGGCCAATTAACTCGGCTTCGTCAAACTGGCAGCTATCCGCATCGGGCTACGCGCTTATGAGTCCGCGCCCTAATAAGTTGGCGCGGATCGCCTGGACCGTGTTGATGCAGGAACGCAGCTACGAAGCACGCGCCAACTAACAAGACGAGAAGATACCCGCCGAGGTCTGCGAGTTGGATTTAGGAGATGGAGAAACGGTCTCGCCGTCGCATCCGTGATCTGGTGGCACTAGCGGCCTTTCGGGGCCTTTCTCAGAATGAGATCGGATGTGCGCGGATATCCATGATGGCCAGGAGCACAAATGCTCCGTTCAAGGGCCGGATACAGAAGCGCAAGACCAATCATCTCCAGATAATCACATTCGGCTTGCAACGCACGGCCGGTCCATGGGAAAGTGCCACTTTCGGAAGTCGCCGCGCCCATTCGATTATTTCGTCCGAGCGGACGAACGAGGTGGGACGGCTCCCGATTGATTACAGAAGCGCAGCCTGCGGTTCGCGGCTTCGATCGCCGTCACGGTGCGGATTTGCCGTGAGCTCTTAGTTGCAATTTGTCAATCTTGCCGACCGGCGTCTTCGGCAGGGCAGGGCAAATCACAACGTCATTGGGAATCTTGTAACGTGTCAGACGTTCGGCCAGATATGTCTGAATGTCTTTCGGCGAGACATCGGCGCCGCTTCGCAAAACGATGAACGCTTTCAGCGCTTCGCCGCGATAGGCGTCGGGAACGCCAATGACGGCGCTTTCGACAATCGCCGGATGAGCGCAGAGGACTTCCTCGACCTCACGAGGATAAACGTTGAATCCCGCGACGATCGCCATGTCCTTCTTTCGGTCGAGGATGTGAAGATATCCGTCACCGTCGAGCTTGCCGATGTCGCCGGTGTAGAGGTAGCCATCACGCAGTGCTGCGCGCGTTTCGTCGGGGCGACCGCGATAGCCTTGCATGATCTGAGGGCCACGGGCTCTGATTTCACCGGCTTCGCCCTGGGGCATTTGCTTGAGTCCGGATTCGATGTCGACGATCTCGACGATTGTATCGGGAACCGGGATGCCGACCGAGCCCGGCTTCCGCAGGCCGTGCCGCGGATTGAACGTCAGGATCGGGCCCGCTTCGCTCTGTCCATAGCCTTCGCAGATTGGAGAGCCCGTCGCACTCTCCCAGCGATTCAGCGTTTCGACAGGAAGGGCGGCCGCGCCGGAGAAGCAAAGGCGGAGCGACGAGAAATCCGTCGTCCCGAAATTTTCGTGCTGCATGAGACCGTTGAACAGAGTTGCGCTGCCGGCAAAAAGGGTAATGCGCTCCTTTTCAATGATATCGAGAGTTACGTCGGGACGGTATCGCTTCACGACGATCAGTGTTCCGCGACACCACGCGCTCAGGTAGAGGCCCATTGCGAGCGCGTATGAGTGGTAAAGAGGGGTCACCACCAGGATCCGCTCGTCGGGCTGCGTCGGCAGAAGCGCATCTCGCTGCGCTACATTGGTCGCAACCGCGGAATGCTGCAGATCGATTCCTTTGGGGCGGCCGGTTGTTCCGCCGGTATATTGCAGTGTCGACAGCGACGCCGGGTTCGGCAAGCCAAGCGGTGCCGCGCTCTCGTCCCAGCGGGATAGCGCGAAGTGAACGCCAACAACGACAGGATCCGGCAAACCGAGTTTGCTGGCGAGCGGCATCACCGTCATGGCCGTAGTATCATCGCAGACGATGGCCCCCGGTGCGCAATCGATCAGGAGGAATTCCAGTTCGTAAGCCGTATAACCGGGGTTAAGAGCGGCTACCTGGGCGCCGGCCGATTGGGCGGCGAAGGTTGTAACGCAGATGTCGATGCCGTTACCCATGATTAAGGCAACGCGAGATCCCGCTACGTTGAGAGTTCTCAGGTACTCGGCGAATCCTGAGACACGCCGGACATACTGCGCGTAGGTCACTTCATCTTGTTCGCAGCGCAGAGCGATTTGGTCGGCCGCTTTCTTCGCGGCCGCGTCCAATATGTGTACGACAGTCGGATATCGTGCTCTGCCGTCGCCAATCATCGCCCATCCTCCACCTTAACGACCATGGCCATTGCCGTATCGCCTGCAGCGCAACCTTGAAACAGTCCGTATCCGCCGCCGATATCGACCAGTTCCTCAATCAGCTCGATGGTGCCGCGCACACCGGTTGGAGCTTGCGGATGGCCCCAAATCAATGAAGATCCATAGTTATTCATTCGAAGGACGTCGGTTCCGAACGCTCGAGCAAAGACGATGTCGTTCACGGCAAATGGATTGTGTGACTTGATCGCCGACATGTCATGAATATCGAGTCCTGCAAGTTTCAACGCTTTGCGTGCTGCCGGTACCGGAGCTTCCGGCATTTGTGCCGCCTCCACACGAGCAAGTCCAAAACTGATGAGGCGTACGACAGTCGAGCGGTCGGCGGAAAGCTCCTTCGCGCGATCGACTGTCGTCACGATCATCCCGGCTGTTCCGTCGGCCGGGTGTGTCTGCCCCCCGAATGTGACGCTGCCTCCATCTAGCACGGGCTTCAATCTCGCGAGCGCACTTGCGGTGGTTTGATGAATACCTTCATCGCCGTCAAGCGTTGCGATCGTGCGGACAAGCTTCTGGTCGGGTACGGCAAACGGGAGTTCTATATAGCGCTTCTGGAACGCCTGACCGTTCGCCAGTGCGTCTTGATACTGATCGAATCGCCGGAGTACAACATCGTGTTGCTCCGCCGTCGTGATGCCGTAGCGCCGCGCCACGTTCTCGGCTGTGTCGATCATCGGGCGGCCTGTGAATGGGTCGCAGTTGAAGTTGTCGACGACCCAATTTTCATGGCTGCCTGTACCGCCGCTCGCGCGTGGTGAAGGATAGTATATGTGCGGACCGTTCGAGGTTCGATCCGTTGCCACGACGAGCGCGCATTCGGCGCAGCCGGCAGAGACTTCACTGGCGGCCGCGAACAGCGATCGCACGCCTGTGGCGCAGGCCTGATTGATCGTGGGGCCGCCGACATGTCCGGCTCCGATCTGGCCCATCAGCCAGGGCAGGCCATAGAACGCTCCCTTCTGCGGGATTGTCAGACCGAGTACACCGAAATCGATCACGTTTGGGTCGATGCGCCGAAGCGCCAGCGCTCGCTTTGCCGTAACCGCTGCAAACTCGACGCTATGAAGGTGCGACAACGCGCCCTGCCATTTGGAGAAGGGACTGGACCAGTAAGCTCCATAGGGAATCGCAATATTCGCCAATGAACTCATCTGGCGTCCTCCCTGATCAATGCGAATTTCGATGGGTCGAAAGCGGTCCGGTCTGGGCAGACAATCGCTGGAGGCGCTTCTCATTTCATCGCAAGGCTTACGGAAAAGTATTTTAATTGTCAAATGTCAGAAATTGATATATTCGATTTAGAAATAATGGATCGATCTGTCGATCTTGATGTGGGAAGGTTGCGTTATGGATCTTTTCAGGAAATCGAATTGCGTCCTGGTTGCAGCCAGCTTCGCTTGGTTTGTGATGGCGGGAGCTGCGGTGGGCCGTGCAGCCGAGCCGTCGATCAAGGTTGGGGTCATTCTCTCCACCACTGGACCTGCAGCGTCTTTGGGCATTCCCGAGAAGAACGCGATCGCGTTGTTGCCGCGAACGTTGGCGGACCGACCGGTGGAATACATTGTCGTCGACGACGCAGGTGATACGAGCAGCGCAATTCGTGAAATGCGCAGGATGGTTATCGATGAGAAGGTCGATGTCGTCATCGGGTCGACTGTGACGCCGAGCACGATTGCCATGACCCAGTTGGCGCTTGAGTCGCAGACGCCGGTCATTACGCTTGCGGCGGCTGCTGCCGTGATCGCGCCGGTCGATGAGAAGCGGCGCTGGATTTTTAAGACTCCCCAAAACGATTCGATGATGGCTGGGGCGATCCTCGATCATATGATCTCAATTGGTATCAGGAAGATCGCATTCATTGGATTCAACGATCCGCTTGGTCAGAGTTGGTTGTCAGAGATCACGCAGCAGGCGGCGACGCGCGGGATCGATATCGCTGCAGTCGAGAGATTTGCTCGGACGGATACCAGCGTGACCGCCCAGGTGCTGAAGTTGACCGCAGTCAGGCCGGACGCCGTATTTATTGCTGCCTACGGAACGCCGGCCCTTTTGCCTGCGAAGGCGCTAAAGGCCCGCGGTTATGGCGGAAAGGTCTATCAGAGCCACGGCGTTGCGAACGGCGAATTCCTGCGTGCGGGAGGGCGCGATGTGGAAGGCACGATTCTTCCGCTCGGGCCGATGCTGGTTGCGGATCAGTTGCCTGACAGCAACCGGATCAAGCTGGTCGCGATGCGTTACGTCACCGAATATGAGGCCAAGTATGGAACCGGAACAGCCTCGCCGTTCGGCGGCTACGCGTTTGACGCGGGCATCCTGCTTGCGGCCGCGGTCCCGGAGGCGATCAAGACTGCCCAGCCGGGAACGGCGGAATTTCGTGTCGCGCTTCGGAATGCTTTGGAATCAACAAAGGATCTGGTGACGACCACCGGCATCGTGACCATGAGCCCGGCGGATCATCTCGGTCTTGATCAACGCGCGCGTGTGATGGCTACGATCGAAAACGGCAAGTGGAAGTTGTTGCCGTAAAGCCTGCCCGGGACGAGAGGAGGTGCCTATGTTTATCTGCATTATCGAGTTTGGGATCAAACCTGGAATGGAGGAGGTGAATACGAAGCTCCTGCAGGAGATGTTTGTCGAGCTCGCGACGTTCGAAGGATTTTTCGGCAAGGAGTCCTTTCTCGATGCGGAAAAGCCGGGTCGGCGCATCTCGATTTCTTATTGGCGAGACCAGGACGCGCTGGCGCGTTGGATGAAGAATCTCGCTCACCTTCGTACTATCGGCATCGGCAAGCGGGAAGTATTCAGTCGCTACTCGATCCGTATCGCCGAGGTGAAGCGCGAGAGAAACTGGAGCGCACCCGGCTTCGCTGCCCCCGGCTCGACCGGCTGATGGCGGGAAATCGCGGGAGGTCGCGCTCTTATGGATATGATGACTATTTTTGCCTTGCTCCAGGATGGTCTTTCCAATGGAGCTATCTACAGCCTTCTCGCACTCTCGCTTGTGTTGGTCTTTGCCGTAACGCGCGTCATATTGATCCCACAGGGTGAATTTGTTGCCTATGGCGCCCTTACAGCGGCCGCGATGGAGAACGGAAACCTTCCGGCTACGGCTTGGATGTTGCTTGCTCTTGGACTGGTGGCCGCAACGAAGTCGGCCTTCACGCAGCCGTTTCGCCTAAGTTCGCTGTGTGTGACGCTTGTAGCGCCTGCCGTTGTCATCCTCTGCGCATGGTTTGCCGTCCGGTATCATGCCGGAACGATCGTGAATGAGCTGGTGTCCGTCGCGATGGTGACCATGATCGGTCAGTACATTTACCGGATCGTATTTCAGCCGTTAGCCGCCGCATCGACCCTCACGCTGCTATTGGCCGCTATCGGTGTTCATCTCGCGATGACCGGGCTGGGGTTGGTGTTTTTTGGGCCCGGCGGCGTACAGCTGCCGCCGAGTATAGATACCAGCATTTCGCTCGGAGCTTTCACGATCAGCGGTCAATCGATCTGCGTGCTGATGTCTTCGGCGCTGGTGTCACTGCTGCTTTACTTCGGCATCAGCCGTACGCTGGTTGGAAAGGCTTTGATGGCGACCGCCGTAAACCGTCTCGGCGCACAGCTGTCGGGTATTTCTCCCACATTATGCGGGCAGATCGCCTTCGCGATGGCCGCGTTTATCGGTGCAGTTTCCGGATTGCTGATTAGTCCGCTTGCCATGATCTACTACGATTCAGGTTTCTTGATCGGCCTCAAGGGATTTGTTGCTGCGATCATGGCGGGTTTGGTGAGTTTTCCCCTCGCCGCCGTTGCTGCGCTTGCCATCGGGATCGTCGAATCGTTTGCGTCGTTTACGGCTAGCGCATTCAAGGAGCCCATTGTCTTCCTATCGATTATTCCGGTGATGCTGCTTCGTTCATTCCTCACCGCGAGTGCGGCGGAAGAGGAATAAGCCATGATTGTCGGGCGCTTTTGGCCGCTGGCCCTCGTCGTCATTCTCGCTCTCGTTTTTCCTTTCGTGCCGGGAGTTCCTCTCTTTTGGGTGGTCCTGGCCACGTATACGGGTTTGTACGGACTGGTCGTGCTCGGGCTGGTGGTGCTTACGGGTGTCGGCGGACTCCCATCGCTTGGTCAGGCTCTTTTCGTTGGAATCGGTGCATACGTGAGTGCTGTGCTAACGACGCGGTTCGAACTTTCGCCGTGGCTCACGCTGCCGTTGTCGATGGGGATCACCGGAGCCGTCGGCCATTTTATCGCGCTGATAACCCTCAGGTTATCGGGGCATTTTCTTGCCGTAGCGACGATCGCCTGGAACATCAGTTTCTTTTATCTTGTCGCCAATCTCGATGTCTTTGGACATTACGATGGGATCTCGGGCATTCCTCCGATCTCTGTTGGGCGCATGTCTTTCACGGACCCGATCAGCTTCTATTACCTTGTTCTGGGAGTTGTGGCACTCGCCGTGCTCGGAACCGAGAACTTGCTGGCGTCGCGCATCGGGCGCGCGATTCGCGCGCTCAAGGGTGGCGTCGTCGTTGCGGAAGCGTTCGGTATTGATGTTCCACGCACGAAGCGAATTGCTTTCGTCTATGCCGCGCTTCTCGCTGGGATATCGGGCTGGTTGTACGCGCATATGCAGCGCTCCGTGAATCCGACGCCATTCGACATCGAAGCGAGCATCGAATATCTGCTGATGCTGGTGGTCGGAGGTGGCGCTCAGGTTTGGAGCGCGTTGGCGGGCACTGCGATCCTGACCATCCTCAAGGAACTGCTGCAAGGAAGCCTTCCGGCGCTGATTGGCAGTCAAGGCAATTATGAGACCGTTGTTTTCGGTTGCATTCTCATCGTGTTGTTGCAGGTGTTTCCGGGAGGACTTGGCGCATTTGTCAATCGACTTTGGCGGCGGACTCGACGACGCCAACGCGACCGCAAGGAACATATCAATGTTCCGTGCGCTGCATTTGCCTCGCGCCAACGTGCTCCTGCGGGAATGCGGATTATTCAGGCGGAAGGATTGCGACGCAGCTTCGGCGGGTTGACTGCAGTCAGAGACGTGAGTCTGTCGGTCGCGGCAGGAGAAATCCTGTCCGTTATCGGGCCGAACGGAGCCGGGAAAAGCACCACGTTCAATCTGATGACCGGCTTCGTCCGGCCTGATGCCGGACGCGTGTTCATGGAAGCACATGACATTACAGGATTGGCGCCGGAGCGGGTGGCACGCCTTGGGCTTGCCAGGACATTCCAACATGTGCGCCTCGTCGCGGAGATGAGCGTCATTGATAACGTTGCGATCGGTGCTCACCTACGAGGGACGGCGGGTGCGGTTCGTGCCGCTCTGGGGTTGGATGGCGCCGAGGAGCGTCGGTACTGCGCCGAAGCCGCAAAACAGTTGAAGCGTGTCGGACTTTGGGATCAGGCGCTTCACCCCGCGACGAGTCTGCCGCTGGGACAGCAGCGAATAGCCGAAATCGCGAGAGCGTTATGTCTAGATCCGCAAGTTCTGTTTCTCGACGAACCCGCCGCAGGCTTGCGGAACCTCGAAAAAATGCAGCTCGCAGAATTGCTGAAAAGTCTTCGTGCGGAAGGCATGGCGATTCTTTTGGTGGAGCATGACATGGATTTCGTTATGAGCCTCAGCGATCGTGTGCTTGTTGTTAATTTCGGCGCCAAGCTCGCCGAGGGCGGACCGGCGGAGATTGTTCGCAATTCCGACGTGGTCGAGGCATATCTTGGGGCCCCAGCATGAGCAGCGATCTTCAGGCTCGCAATGTGATGGTGAGCTATGACGGGATCGTTGCCGTCGACGACGTTTCGCTGACCGTTGCACGCGGTCAGATCGTGACTGTGGTCGGGGCCAATGGTGCAGGAAAGACGACGCTTCTGAACGCGATAATGGGTGTTGTCAGATCAGACGGCGGCGTGATGTTTGAGAACACGCGGCTGGATAACCTGTCCGTTGAGGCGAGGGCATCGCGGGGCATACGGCTTGTTCCGGAAAAGCGCGAGCTTTTCGCAACCATGAGAGTTGAGGACAACCTGCTTCTCGGTGGTTTCCATCATCGGGGAGGGCGTGCTGGCCGACTGGCAAAGATGAGCGACGTGTTCTCCCTGTTTCCACGATTGAAAGAGCGGCGACGGCAACTGGCCGCGACGCTGTCAGGTGGCGAACAGCAGATGCTCGCTATGGGACGCGCATTGATGGGTGAACCGCGGCTGTTGATGCTGGATGAGCCTAGCCTTGGTCTTGCGCCGATTATCGTGCGTAACATTTTCTCGATCATCAAGGATATGCGCGCGTCGGGAATCGGTGTGCTTTTGGTGGAGCAGAATGCGCGCGCGTCACTGCAGATCGCGGACTACGGTTACGTGATGGAACGAGGGCGAGTTGTGATGGAGGGTGAAGCGGAACGTTTGCGATCCGATGCAAAGGTTATCGAAAGCTATCTCGGCGTGGCCGCCGCCGCGCTTTCCGGTGCATAGCAGACGGTTCGCCAAGGTAGCGATTGGGTGCTGGCCTGCGGCGTAACTGCGCTATTATCGGGCGGCAATCGATGCGATTCATTTAACTTGGATCGCCGGCTTCACGTTTGCAGTAGTGTATCGTATCATCATCGTCCGATTTTCCAGATCGATATCTTGCTCTCTGTTCGGCCCGGATAACCCGTAACCCAAGGTGTTTGCATTGACCGTGTCTTCTGCCCGACGTGCGAGGTCTGCCGTACGAAAACCAACTCCT
>Ga0210396_10006824_pt1 | contig 10912 bp, 9 predicted proteins | sample IncBWH17OmetaG_FD_155466 | JGI IMG/M metagenome (GOLD analysis project Ga0210396, IMG submission 155466) | Forest soil microbial communities from Barre Woods Harvard Forest LTER site, Petersham, Massachusetts, United States - Inc-BW-H-17-O ... | reverse complement strand
AGTGCCGATGAGCAATGGACCTGCCATTCCCCAAGCCAATCCCGGCGCGTCGTACGTCGCGCAGCGGGCCGCCCTCGACGCGGCGATCTCCGCCGTGCTGTCCGGCGGGCGCTACATCCTGGGCGAAACGGTCTCGCGGTTCGAAGCCGAGTTCGCGAGTTATCTCGGCGTGCGACACGGTGTCGGCGTCGGCAGCGGAACAGACGCGATCGAACTGGCGCTACGGGCTCTGGAAATCGGTCCGGGCCAGGCCGTCATCGCTCCCTCTCACACTGCCGTCGCGACGGTGGCCGCGATCGAAGCGGCCGGCGCCCACCCGGTCCTGATCGACGTCGACCCGATCACCTGCACGATTACCGCGGCGGACGTCGAAGAAGTCGTGCGGCGCCAAAGCTCGATCGCCGGCTGCCGCCTGGCTGCCGTGATCCCCGTGCATCTCTACGGGCATCCGGCCGACATGCCGGCGATCGTCGAAGTCGCCCGGCGACACGGCTTGCGCGTGATCGAAGACTGCGCTCAGTCGCACGGCGCCCGCATCGGCGGACGCCGCACGGGAACGTTTGGCGACCTGGCGGCCTTCAGCTTCTATCCGACCAAGAACCTGGGCGCGTTCGGCGATGCCGGCCTGGTCGCGACGAACGATACCGGGCTGCGCGAGCGTCTCGTTGGTCTGCGCGAATACGGCTGGCGCGACCGTTACGTCAGCGCGTTCCCTGGAACGAACTCACGGCTCGATGCGCTGCAGGCGGCCATTCTCAACGTCAAGCTCTCGCAGCTCGACGCGGACAACGAGCGTCGCCGGGCGATCGCCGCCCGCTATACGGCCGGACTGGCCCGGTTCGGCCTCGGCTTGCCCACGGCGGCAGGCGGCGTCGAACACGTGTTTCATCAATATGTGATCCGCACGTCCGCACGAGACGATTTGGCCGCCGACCTGGCGAGCCGCTCGATCCATACCGGCATCCATTATCCGGTCCCCGTGCATCTCCAACCGGCCTATCGCGACCGAGGGCTTGTGTTTGGCGATCTGAAGAACGTCGAGCGGAGCGAGCTGAAGAACACGGAAGGGCTTTGTCAGGAAATCCTCAGTCTGCCGATGTTTCCGCAGCTGGCTGATGCCGACGTCGATCGCGTGATCGCGGCAATCACCCAGTGGTCGCGGACGCGTCGCCGACGAACCGAGGACGCGACGACTTGAGCCAGGCCCCCACCGACGCTCCTCGCGAGCATTTTGTCACGCTGTTCGACGATTCGTTTCTGCCGATCGGACTCGCGCTCTACGAGTCGCTCGTCGCGCACGCCGGCCCATTTCGCTTGTGGGTGGTGGCGATCGACGACGCGGTGGAAAAACACCTCGCGCAGCTGGCCCTGCCCGATCTCACTGTCATTCCCTTGCGCACACTGGAGACACCCGAACTGCTGGCGGTGAAGCCCGGACGTACGCGGGCGGAATACTGCTGGACGCTGACTCCGTTTACGGCTCAGGCCGTCTTCGATCGCGACCCGACGGCTCGGCGGGCGACGTACGTCGACGCCGACCTGTTTTTTCTGGCCGACCCGCGGATTCTGCTCGACGAGCTCGACCGGTCGGGAAAGCACGTCCTCATTACCGAGCATGCCTACGCCCCCGAATATGACCGCTCGCACGACAGCGGCCGCTTCTGCGTGCAGTTTTTGACCTTCGACCGCTCGGATCAGGCACACGCAGTAAGGCGGTGGTGGCAGGACCGCTGCCTCGAATGGTGCTTCGCCCGTTACGAAGACGGCAAGTTCGGCGACCAGGTCTATCTCGACCAATGGCCGTCGCTGTTCGGCGACTGCGTGCACATCGCGCAACAAGTGGAAAAAACGCTCGCCCCATGGAATGTGCGCTACTTCGCCCAGCGAAGCGCGTCGCGCCTCGACCCGGTCTTCTACCACTTCCACGGACTGCGGTTGCTGCCCAACCGGCGCACGCGGCTCTTCAAGTTCTACGACGTGGGGCCTGTTGGACTGGCCATCTATGGCGAATATCTGTTGGCGGTGGCCCGAGCGTACGCCCAACTGCAAACTGCAGGCATCGAGGCTCCGACGCATTCGCTGCCCTCCGAGCGCTTGGGCTGGCTGAAGACGCTCGGACGTCGCTGGAAAGGCACCGAACGCTACGCGCGAGTGCCCGCCGCCGCGCTCCAGGGCCCGATTTGGCGCACGTTGCAGCCCCGGTCCTTTGCAACTGTCGAGCCGGCCGCGAGTCGGCCCCCACAAAAAGACTGAGTCCAATCGCGGTCGATGAACGGCACCTGCTCGGACCTTGGCCTTGTTGCGGCCCCGCCGTGATTCGATAATCTGAGGAAGACGCCGTGGTTTGGGAGATTGTAGGGGCTCTGCGCGGGCTCGCTCGGACCATTGATCTTGGCCCCTTGAGCCCGAACCGCCACCGCGGAAACAAGTTGCGGAAGGAAAAGTGACCTGATGCTGCTTGCCGATTTCGATGCGTCGTCGTGGTTTGGCGTGGGCGGCCTGGTCATTGTGGTGGCGGCGATCATCTTTATGGTGTTCGCAGCCCGCTATTTCACGCTGTGGGTGCAGTGCATTTTCACCCGGGCCGACATCAACATCTGGCAGCTGATGATGATGTCGATCCGCAAGGTGAATCCGTCGATCATCGTGCGCAGCAAAATCATGGCCGTGCAGGCGGGCGTGACGCGGATCTACCCGATCACCACCCGCGCACTGGAAGCCCACTACCTGGCCGGCGGCAACGTGCCGAACGTGATTCGGGCCCTGATTGCCGCCCATCGAGCACACATCGATCTCGATTGGCAAACGGCCCAAGCGATCGACCTGGCGGGGCGAGACATTCTGGAGGCGGTCCGCACGAGCGTTTATCCCAAGGTGATCGACTGCCCCGATCCCAAGCGGTCGGCCGGCACGCTCGACGCGGTGGCCGGCGACGGCATTCAGCTCAAGGCGCGGGCCCGCGTCACGGTGCGGACGAACATCCGCCAGCTGATCGGCGGGGCAACAGAGGAAACGGTGATCGCCCGCGTGGGTCAGGGCATCGTACAGGCGATCGGCTCGACCAAGTCGTACAAAACCGTGCTCGAGAACCCCGAGCGGATTTCTCAAACCGTGCTCGGCCAGGGGCTCGAGGCCCACACGTCCTACGAGATCGTGTCGATCGACATCGCGGACATCGACATCGGAGAAAACATCGGGGCTCGGCTGTCGGCCGACCAGGCAGAGGCCGACATGCGCGTCGCTCAGGCGAAGGCCGAGCAGCGGCGGGCGGCCGCCCGAGCACGCGAGCAAGAGGAAGTCGCCCACATCCAGGAGAATCGTGCCAAGGTCGTCTTCGCCGAAGCCCAGGTGCCGCTGGCCGTGGCCGAATCGTTCCGCACGGGCAAGCTGGGGCTGCTCGACTACTACGAATTGAAGAACGTGCAGGCCGATACGCGGATGCGGATGGCGATTGCCGGCGGCGGATCGTCGGCGCCCGAGATCGTGCCTGAGCAAAACGGGGCCTAGCGGCAGGCAGCGAGTCTACGTCGCGAGGGGAAGCGTGCGATGACCGTCTTCGATGCGAATAGTCTGTTGGCCGCGGGCCCGAACGGACCCGCGGGGCCAAACGGAAACTTTCTGCTGGGCGTCAAGATCCTCATTTTCGTGGCGGCGACGCTGTTGCTGTCGATCCTCCGCCGCATCGCCGAGGCCCGCGAAAAGGCAATCCGGGCCAACAACCCACCCAAGACGCCGACGTCGCCGCAGGCTCCGGCAACTCCCAAGAAAGACAACCCGTTCCGCAACGAAATCGAGGCGTTCCTCGAGGAGGTCGGCAAGCGACGGGCAGCCGGCGAGCGGCTAGGGCGCCCCGTCGTCGATCGCAGCACGGGCGAGCCGGGGATCCCAAAAACGCCTCCAACGCCGAAGCTCGAGCCGACGCGCAAACCGGTCGTGCTGCGGCCGGTCGGAACCAGCGACCGCAACAGGCCCGAGCCGCCGAAAACCGTCGTCATCGCTCCCGGCTTGGCGCGGCCCGGGGAAGAAATTGCCGCTCGCAGAGCCCCCGGCTCGGAGAATCTGGGCAAACAGATCCGCACGCACGTCGCCCAGTATCTCGACGCGTCGCGGATGACCACGCAGACGCAGAGCGATCTGGGCAACTCGGTGGATCGCGCGGTGCGCCAGCACCTGGGCGAGCGGAACGCCGGGGGCGTCGCGGAGCTGGCACAAACTCCGACCTCCGCCGGAGCCAATCTGATCGTGCCGCTCCTGCGCAATCAGCGCAACGTGCGGACGGCCATCGTGATCAACGAAATCCTGGGACCGCCCAAGGGGCTCAGACGCCGGCGCTAGAGCCGGCCTCCTCGGCTGCGGACGCCAGCGTTCGACGCGCCAAGTCAGGCCACTCTCATGGATGAGCCATTGAAGGTGCTGCTCGTCGCCGGGGCCTTCCAGGTGCGCGGCTACTGCGCCTCCACCTTGCGACTCGCCGAAGGACTCGCCGCCGAAGGGGTCGACGCGCGGATTCTCACGCCCAACGCCAACTGCATTTGCCCGAACCGCCGCCGACGGTTGTCGCTTTCGATCTATCCGCGTCTGGGCGTCCCAGTGTGGGGCGGCGTCGTGCGGGAAGCGCTGGCACGCGAGTTGGCCCACGATCCACCCGACCTGATTCACATCCAGTCGTGGTCCGCGTATCCGGTCGGAGCCGCGCTTGCACGGCGCCTGAAGCGGCCGTTCGTGCTCACCGCCTACGACCACGAGTCGATCGAGCGGCAGAGTGCGTTCGACGTGCGGTGGGGACGGCGGATCATCGCCGTCAGTCAAAGCGTCCGCGCGGAGCTGTTGAGCCGCGCGGGATTCGATCCCGGGATGATTACGGTGATTCACGCCGGTGTCGACGTGACGATGCCCGCCGGCACTCCGCCGATCCTTTCGCCGGACCGCCTGCCGGTCATCGGGACGGCCGGACCGCTCGAGCCAGTGAAAGGGCACGTCTATTTCCTCGGCGCCGCCCAGCGCGTGGTGGCCGATCGGCCCGACACCGAGTTCCTCATCGCCGGCTCCGGGCCCGAAGAACAAAACCTCCGGCGGCTGGCACGAGAGCTGGGCCTGGCCAAGCATGTGACGTTCATTTCCAGCGGCTACGACTTTGCCTCGGCCCTCTCCGCAATGGACATCTTCTGCCTTCCCTCGCTACGGCAGGGACTGGGCAGCATCATGCTCGAGGCGATGGCGTTTGGGCGGCCGGTGATTGCCAGCGGCGTCGGCGGAGTCTACAGCGTCATCCGCAGCCCGCAGATCGGCCTTATCGTGCCGCCGTCGGATAGCGCCAAGCTGGCGGCCGCCATGCAGCAGTTGCTCGACGATCCGGTGCGGGCGCGAGCCTTGGGCGAAATGGGGCGGCAGCTCGTCTGCGAGGAATTCACCGCCGCGCGGATGGTGACCGAAGTTGCCGGGCTGTATCGTGAGGTTTTGGCCCGCGAATTGGCCCGGCAGCCCGTCCTACCGACTTGAGCCGGCGCGACCCACATCCGCGCAAACCCATTTCGAGGCGATCGGAATGCACGCCGAGATCATCTCCGTCGGCACGGAAATCACAACCGGCGCTTCGCTCGACACCAACAGCCAATGGCTCAGCCTCGAGTTGGCCGCCATCGGCATCTCCGTCTCTTTTCACACGACCGTGGCCGACGACCTGGCCGCGCTCGTCGGCGTGATTCGCACGGCGGCGGACCGTTGCGAGGTCATCATCCTGACGGGCGGCCTCGGCCCCACGCTCGACGACCTCACGCGTCAGGCACTCGCGGACGTGCTGGGGGTCGAGCTGGTGCTCGATCCGGCTTCGCTGGAGTTTATTCGCGGACTGTTTCAACGATTCAAGCGGGAGATGCCTGAGCGCAACGTCGTCCAGGCCCATTTCCCCCGCGGCACCGAGCCCATTCCCAATCTGCGGGGAACGGCACCCGGCATTTGGGCCAACATCCCGCGGGCGGCCGGGGGCACCTGTTTGTTCGCCGCGTTGCCGGGCGTGCCCAGTGAAATGAAACGAATGTTTGCCAAGGAGGTTGTCCCCCGTCTGCCCGCGGGCAACCGCGTCATTCGGCGGGCGCGACTCAATTGTTTCGGCGTCGGCGAATCGCAGGCGGAAGAAATGCTCGGCGACCTCACGGCCCGCGGCCGCGACCCCGAAATCGGCATCACCGTGCACGAAGCCACGATTACGTTGCGGATCGTGGCGCACGGCGACACTGCCGAAACCTGCGACTCGAAGATCGCCGCGGCAAAGAGCGCCATTCGCGAGCGGATGGGCGACCTCATCTTCGGCGAGGAAGACGAAGAACTGCAGCACGTCGTCGCGAGGCTCTTGGCAAATCTGGGCAGCACGCTGGCGACGGTGGAAATCGGTACGGGCGGATTGCTCGCGCGGCGGATCACCGAGGTGCCCGATTACGAGCGCGTCTATCGGGGCGGAATCGTCGCCGTCTCGCTGGAAGCGCTGGTCCACACGGTCGGCTCGTCAGTCGGCGCAAACAAGCAAACGACGATTGTGGCGGCGCTCGAAAGCTGCCGAGAGCGATTGGGGGGCGAGTTTGCCGTCTTCGTCGGCGCCTTTCCGCACTTCGATCCGGACAATGCGGCCGAGGCTTCCCCCACGTCCGAAGTCGCGCTGGTTGGCCCGAACGTGTCGCGGGTGGTCGATTACACGTTTCTGGGCGATGCGGCCCTCAACCGCAGCCGCGCGGGCAAGATTGCGTTGAATCTACTGCGGCTTCATTTCCAGCGATCGTGAACGGGACTTCACAGGCGGCCGGCGAAAATCGCCCGCAAGGGGGCGTACGCTTGCGGTTGTCGCCCCGTCCATTTATCGTCCGTGCAAGGCATCAGTCCGATTCATGCACGGCAGACACCCGCGTTGGGTCGAGCTAGTGTTGCGTGATTCAAAAGGGAGGCGCCCAGCGTGGCCAAGAAGATGTACGTCGGCAATCTTTCGTACAGCGCGAACGAGGACGAGTTGCGCAGGATTTTCGAGGAGCATGGTACGGTCGTTTCGGCCCAGGTCATCATGGATCGGGAAACAGGGCGGTCGAAAGGCTTCGCGTTCGTCGAGATGTCGAGTGACCAAGAAGCGCAGGCCGCGATCTCCGCGCTGGACGGCAAAGAGATCGGGGGCCGCGTACTGAAGGTCAACGAGGCCCGGCCGCGCGAAGACCGCGGTGGCGGGGGTGGCGGCGGCGGCGGTCGTGACCGGGGCGGCTACGGCGGCGGACGCGGACGCTACTAAGCGTTCTCTCCCCCGGACCTGCGAAAAAAAATCCGGGCTGCGCTCACGGTGCGCCCCGAGCCGGGTTCGATAGCGGTGCGCCCTTAGGCTGGGAGGCGTGCGCGCGTCGGACGACCAGCCTGTGGTCCGCCAGTCCATGGGTCAGTAGCGGCCTCCCTGGAGCGAATAGGCCGGCTCGGTGTGAACCGGCCGGCCTGTGGCGAACTTTCGGGTCTGTCGCGAAAAAGATCGGCGGCAATCAACCGTTGCGCATTGCGGGAAAGCGGTGACCGCAATCGCAGGTTGACTTGCGGATGTGAAGCTCCGCTCGGCATTTGGGGCAGCGCTTGTGCCACGGCCGCAGCGCCAAAGGGTTGCTGGTCTTGGCTTTCGATTCGGTTTGACGCTTCACGGCTTTGAGCTTGTTCATCCGGCGGCCGTCCGCCTGCTGCTGGGCACACTGGGGGTGAATTCCGCGGCGGGAATAGCTCGTGGTGCCGCAAACCGGGCAGATCGGTCGGGCGACCGCTGGAGGGCTTTGCATTAAAGGCAGGGGGCGGCTGTTGCTCGTCATTTCAGAGGCTCCGATTGTTGGGGAAAACCCGCCCACCCTGGCCCGGTTTTCGGAACCTCCATCTTACCGCGCGACGCACTCAATGTCTTTGCCGTTCGCACACTTAAATCGCATAAATCCCCGGAAGATCGGGCCATCCCGTGTAGGTAAAATTCGCGCAGGACGCACCTTGGGGGAGTCCGTCGCCATAACTCAATCGCCGTGCGAGACTTCCGCCTGAACTCCGGCAATGGCCAGTTGGGATGGGATCGACGCTTAGGGGCCATCTTATGTGGCCAGTCCAAATTGCCACTCCACGTTCCCGCCGCACCGTCGCCCCGGGCGCCCGAGAACGTTCTCGGGCAAGGGGCAATCAGGCGAAGTCGCCGTTGAGCGGGATGGGTGCGGCGGTCGCCAGGCTTCGCTGCGTGGCGTGGACCAGCCGCAGGCAGCGGCAGACGTCAGAGATGTCGGCGACAGGGATCAGGCCGCCAACCAAGCGGCGGCAGAAGTGGTCGATCATGACTTCCACCTCGGACCGGTCGGCGATCAGCGACTCGGTCTCGATCTCTCCGCCCGTCAGTCTCCAGCGGATTTGGGCCGGCCCGTCGATCATCGCCTCCCCCTTTTCGCAGAGAATCGTAAAAGAGACAGGGGATGGATTCGAGGCGGAGGGATCCGAGGTGGCCGGGTCGGGCGGGGCTTCGTGGTGGCGAACCCGCAGCTCGGCCGTCGAACGCACAGCCCCATGCTCGCGGCTGTCCCCGAATTCAATCGCGACCCGGTGGTGGTAGGGCCTGTCGGGAGGTAAGGCGGGGTCGAGTGGGCGAGCCTCGAGCCGGATCGTGGTGAGTCGGACAACGTAGCGGCACCAGTCCAAGAGACCCACCATAAAGTCGGTCCCCGCTTTTTGCCCGGGGATCGCTTCCGCCGAATTTGGGGCCGGATGGATCGCATCGATGGCGATGTGCTTGGGCCGTCCCAGCCGCGTGGCGATCAGCTCGTGCAGCCGGCACGTGGCCGGGGTGAAGCGACGGCTGAACTCGGGCATAACGAGCAGCCCCTCCGACTCGACGAGGCTCCGCAGCCGGTACAGCTCGTCCCGGTCTTCTCCCAGGCTGCCGGCCACGTAGACGGGCTTGCCCATCTGCCCCAGAAAATGAATCAGCGCGTTGCCATACCACGACGAATCCAGCAGCAAGATGCCGCGCACGTCGGCGTGGGTCAGCAGGGCGAGCACGCCCTGATACGGAGCGGCCCGCAGCGTCGCAGCCACTTCGTCGCAGCGGCTTGCGACGGGATCAAATACGGCACGGATCCGCACCCGATGCTGCAGCTTATCCAGCACCGGCCGGTATCGGCTTTCCCAAACGGGACCAAGACCGACAATGCCGAGATTGATCATTCGCCAAAATGTCTGTTATGCCGCAAACCAGGGTGGTTCCGAATCCTCGTGGCAGCGTTATCATAGACCGGCGTCTGCCGGGAAAACAACGCGTTTCCGCGGGTGGCGGGCACGACGAGCGGCGGCATCCGCAAAGTCGCGCGGAAGAAACTCGGACGCGACGAAACTCGCCAGGGGGGAAGGTCGTGCTCACGCGGCACTCGCGATCGCCATTGATGGTGGCGCGGGCCGCGAATAGAATTTCGCCCGACTCGCCCCCCGGCCGCACACGACGCCTTTTCAATTCTGTCGGTGATAGGGAATGGACCGATGGACACTTCAGCGACCACCGCGCCCAACGAACGAACGACGGTGGCTCCCGGTCAAACCACGTTCGTGGAAGACGTGGAGATTGTCGGGCACATCATCGACAGTCTGATCCTGCCCAAGGTCCTCGACGAGATCATGGCACTGGGCGGACAGTTCGAGATCCGCGAGATCCGCGTCGGCCAGCGGCGCAACGATCCGAGCTATGCCCAGCTGCGCGTGATCGGCGGTACGCCCGAGCACTTGGAGCGGCTGCTGTCCGCCGTCGGCCGACACGGAGCCGTCCCGCTCAACCAGCAGGACTGTCGCCTGCTGCCCGCCGATATGGACGGCGCTTTTCCCGAAGGCTTCTATTCGACGACCAATCAGGACACGCAAATTCGCCTCAAGGGAAATTGGGTCCGCGTGCAAAAGCAGGAAATGGACTGCGGCGTGCGGGTCGATCCGGTCCAGTTGCGGGCCGAATGCGTGCCGATGATCGACGTGCGGCACGGCGACATGATTGTCGTTGGACGCGCCGGCACGCGCGTGCATCCAACCGAGCGGGACACGTCGGGGCACGACGCCTTCGGCTTCATGAACAGCAACGTGTCGAGCGAAAAGCCCAAGGGAATTACGGTCCGGGACGTGGCGGCTGCCATGCGCGCCGCCCGCGGCGGCACGGGAAAGATTCTGGTGGTCGCCGGCCCCGCCGTCGTCCATACGGGCACTACATGAGCCATCTCATCCGGCACGGTTTCGTCAACGTGCTGTTTGCGGGAAATGCGCTCGCCACCCACGACATCGAGCAATCGCTCTTTGGCACGAGCCTGGGCATTTCGATGACTCACGGCCGCTCGATCGAAGAGGGGCACGAACATCATTTGCGCTCGATCAATCGCATGCGACGGCTGGGGGGCATTCGCCGGGCCGTCGAGCAGGAAGTGCTCACCAGCGGCATCATGTACGAGTGCGTGCGCAACAACGTCCCCTTCGTGCTGGCCGGCAGCATCCGCGACGACGGCCCGCTCCCGGAAGTGATCACCGACGTGCTCGAGGCCCAGCGGCGGATGCGCCAAGAATGTGAAGGAGTGACGCTGGCGCTGATGATCGCCACGACGCTGCACTCGATCGCCGTCGGCAATCTCTTGCCGGCCCGGGTGAAAGTCGTTTGCGTCGACATCAATCCGGCGACGGTCACCAAGCTGACCGACCGGGGGACGTTTCAGACGATCGGGCTAGTCACCGACGTGGAGCCGTTCTTGCGCGTGCTGGTGCATGAACTGGGAGCGGAGTGAACTCCAGCTCGCCCTCACCCCGACCCTTGTATGTTGAAAAAAGATCAATCTGCGCATTTGATGGTGACAGCTGTGGGAAGGCTTGCGAAGCGTAGCGAAGCAAGGTTTCCCACAGCGGCCGGCGG
>Ga0210396_10006823_pt1 | contig 10913 bp, 9 predicted proteins | sample IncBWH17OmetaG_FD_155466 | JGI IMG/M metagenome (GOLD analysis project Ga0210396, IMG submission 155466) | Forest soil microbial communities from Barre Woods Harvard Forest LTER site, Petersham, Massachusetts, United States - Inc-BW-H-17-O ... | reverse complement strand
TTGCTGCACGGTTGGGTACCGTACCTTTTCCTGTGGTATTCCGGTTGACAGATCGTAACCAATGACGACATTCGCCGAAGTTTGCGACACCCAGGCCAGCCCGCGAGACCCGACCAGACCATAAGGGGACTGCGCTACCGGGTAGGCCTGACGCAGGATCAGCGGGTCGACCCCGAAGGCCAGCAGCTGACCGCCCCGGGTGTCGGTCACCAGCAACCGGCCCGCGGGATCGGCAACCATGGTGGTGGCGCCCTGGCCGGCGCGTAACGACTGGCCGACCTTCCCGTCGGCGCCGATCGTGGTCACCGATGTCTGCCCGCGATCCAACACAGCGACGGTATTTCCTTGTGCTGCAAGAGAATCTACGCGTGCGAAGACCTTCGTCCGGTTTCCTGCCTGCGCGCCGGGCGCGAGCGTGTACACCGCGCCGTCGGCGGTGCCCAACGCCACCGTGCCGTCGGCGCGCCGGGTGATCGCGGTGAAATCGACGTTCTCCGCGTCGCTGACGCGTACCCGGTTGGCCCGCGCGGCCGACAGGTCGACCACGAAGTAGCCGCCGCGTGTGGATAGATACGTGGTGCCGTCGGCGTCACCGGTCAGCCCGGTCGCCGGGCCGGGCAATTCAACGACGCGTTGCGATGTTTGCTGTGAGCTCAGCACGGTGAGGTTGGCCGATGCCGCGGGGGTTGGCCCGGGAGTCAAGATCACCAGCTGCGCGGTGCGGCTGTCGAAAACCGCAGCCTGCGGTCCGCTATCCAACGGACGAACCACACCCGCCGGAGCCTGCGATAGCGGCGGCGATTCGGCCGGCTGTGCCGGCGCGACCTTGGGCGGGGTTTCCTCGAGGGTTTTAGTTGAACACCCCACCATCGATATCAGTAGAAACAGCAGGCCAATAGCCAGCCGGCGAAGCATATGTTCACCGTGTTTGCGGTGTGGTGGCACGGGGTAACTCTCGGTTGTCCAGGGGGCTAGCCGCTAGCGAAGGGGTGGTCGGATTGGAGTTAGATCCTAGAGAACATTGTCGGGTATGGGTCAGGTCTGTCGCGGTAGCCCGGAATTTACGGCGAGGTAAGGTCGCCGTATGAGCGTCGCCGAAAACCGCCAATTCTCGGATCGACAGTTTGCTATCGAGGACATGTGGGTGGGCGTCTTCTCGGCCAAGGTCTTGGCCAGCGGTTTCGGTCAGGCCGGTGACGGCCGGAGCTTTGCTTTCTGCATCGAAGGCCAATGGCTGGTGGTCGAGGTGTATCGGCCTCGGCTGCGCGGTCCGGTTCCACAGCCCGAAGATGTAGTCGCCACGGTTCGGCGCAACGTCGTCGACGTCGACATCACCGACGAACGCAGCCTGGCCGCGGCCGTGCGCGACGCGGTCGCCCACGCCGAACCCGCCAAATAGATCCGACCGCAGGGCTGTTTGGCGTCGCCCAGGCGCGTACCCGGTACGGTCGTCGTCGTGACTGCGGTGCCGGCGATGTCTTGGTGGCAGGTCGTCGTGCTGGCCGTGGTGCAGGGTCTGACCGAGTTCCTGCCGGTGTCGTCGTCGGGGCACCTGGCGATCGTGTCGCGGATCTTTTTTGCCGGCGACGCCGGCGCGTCGTTCACCGCCGTGACCCAATTGGGCACCGAAATCGCCGTGCTGGTCTACTTCGCCCGAGACATCGCGCGGATCGTCAAAGCATGGTTCAACGGGCTGCTGGTCACCGCGCATCGCAATGCCGATTACCGGCTGGGTTGGTACGTCATCGTCGGGACGATCCCGATTTGCATCCTCGGTTTGTTTTTCAAGGACGAGATCCGCTCAGGCGTGCGCAACCTGTGGGTGATTGCGACGGCGCTGGTGCTGTTTTCGGCGGTGATCGCCCTGGCCGAGCGCTTCGGGCGGCAAAGCCGGCACGTCGACCAGCTGACCTGGCGCGATGCCGTCGTCGTCGGCATTGCCCAGACGCTGGCCCTGGTGCCCGGGGTCTCCCGGTCGGGGGCCACCATCAGCGCCGGGCTGTTTCTCGGTCTCGAGCGCGAGTTGGCAGCTCGGTTTGGTTTCCTGCTGGCGATTCCGGCGGTGTTCGCCTCCGGGTTGTTCTCGCTGCCGGATGCCTTCCACCCAGTGCTCGAGGGAATGAGTGCGACGGGCCCGCAGCTGCTGGTGGCTACAGTAATCGCGTTCGTCGTCGGCCTTGCCGCGGTGGCGTGGTTTCTACGGTTTCTGGTGCGCCACAGCATGTACTGGTTCGCCGGGTACCGGGTGGTGGCCGGGTCAGGCGTACTCATCCTGTTGGCCGCCGGGGTGGTTACTGCGACATGACCGCCGGCGACGATACAGAGCGGCGCGATGCTGAGGAGCGGCGCATATGACCGTTGTCTTATTGCGGCACGGACGGTCGACGTCGAACACCGCGCACGTGTTGGCTGGTCGTTCCGAGGGCGTCGACCTCGACGACAAAGGCCGTCAGCAAGCCGCAGAACTGGTCGATCGCATCGGTGAGCTGCCAATCCGGGCGGTGGTGTGCTCACCGCAACTGCGGTGTCGGCGCACGGTTGAGCCGCTCGCCGACGCGCTCGGTGTCGAGCCCGTCGTCGACGACCGATTCGCCGAGGTCGACTACGGCGAATGGACTGGCCGCAAACTCGGCGATCTGTTCAAGGAGCCGTTGTGGGCCGTGGTTCAGGCGCATCCCAGCGCGGCAGTGTTCCCCGGCGGGGAGGGTTTGGCCCAGGTGCAGATCCGCGCCGTTGCCGCGGTTCGCGACCACGACGCGCGGCTGGCCGAACAGCACGGCGGCGACGCGCTGTGGCTGGCTTGTACTCACGGCGATGTGATCAAGGCGGTCGTCGCCGACGCACTTGGCCTACATCTGGACGGCTTTCAGCGTGTTTCCGCCGACCCGGCATCGATCAGTGTGATCCGTTACACCCGGCTTCGTCCGTTCGTGCTGCACGTCAACCACACCGGCGCGCGGCTGACGTCTGCATTGACGCCTGCTCCGGCATCCAACGGTGAGACGCCGCCTGACGATGCGGTCGTCGGCGGCTCCACTGAGTGAGTTGTCGTCGGAGCGAGTCGTGCTCAGAATTTACGACTCAGCCGCAACTGCCGGTATTTTGGAACTGCCATGTCTCGTGCGATCCATGTTTTCCGCTCACCCGACCGATTCGTCGCCGGGACCGTTGGCCAGCCCGGAAATCGCACCTTCTACCTGCAAGCGGTGCACGATTCCCGGGTGGTGTCGGTGGTGTTGGAGAAGCAGCAAGTGGCAGTGCTCGCCGAGCGCATCGGGGCCCTGCTGGTTGAGGTCAATCGCCGGTTCGGCACACCGGTTCCACCGGAAACCACCGAGGTTGAAGACCTCAGCCCGTTGATCACACCGGTCGACGCGGAATTTCGGGTCGGGACCATGGGTTTGGGTTGGGATTCCGAGGCGCAAACCGTGGTCGTCGAACTGCTGGCCGTCAGCGACACCGAGTTCGACGCCTCCGTTGTGCTCGACGACACCGACGAGGGTCCCGACGCTGTGCGGGTGTTCCTGACGCCGGAGTCGGCGCGGGAGTTCGCCACCCGGTCCAACCGCGTCATCTCCGCGGGCCGCCCGCCGTGCCCGCTGTGCGATGAACCGCTGGAGCCCGAGGGACACATCTGTGCGCGGACGAACGGATACCGGCGCAGCGCGTTGCTCGGGCCTGACGATGACGCAGAGGCCTGACGATCGCGAGGTCCTGCGGCGCGGTGAGCTGACGGTCCTGGGACGCATTCGCTCGGCGAGCAACGCCACCTTTCTCTGCGAGTCGACGCTGGATGACCATAGCGTGCACTGCGTGTACAAACCCGTCGCCGGCGAACAGCCGCTGTGGGACTTTCCCGACGGCACACTTGCCGGCCGAGAACTCGGCGCGTATCTGGTGTCGACACAGCTGGGCTGGAACATTGTGCCAGACACCATCATTCGCCACGGTCCCGCCGGTCGGGGCATGCTGCAGCGATGGGTGGACCAACCCGGAGACGCACCTGGTTCAGACCCGGGGCCCGGACCCGACCTGGTCGACCTGGTTCCGGCCGACAGGTTGCCGCCCGGCTATCTGCCGGTGTTGCGGGCGTACGACTATGCCGGTGAGCCGGTCTCGCTGGTTCACGCCGACGACATTCGACTGTGGCGCATGGCGGTGTTCGACGTGCTGATCAACAACGCCGACCGCAAGGGCGGCCACGTGCTGCGTGGCGTTGACGGCGACATTTACGGTGTCGACCACGGGGTGTGCCTGCACGTCGAGGACAAGTTACGCACGGTGCTGTGGGGGTGGGCTGGCAAGCCTGTCGACGACGGCACTCTGGACAGGGTGGCCCGTCTGGTCGACGCGCTGGCCGACTCGCTCGGTGATGCACTGGCAGGCCACATCACCAGCGCCGAGATCGCCGCGCTGCGCCTGCGTGCTCGCGCTCTGCTGGACAATCCGGTGATGCCCGGGCCGGACCGGCATCGTCCGATTCCCTGGCCCGCGTTTTAGGCCTGCCGCCGAGCCGGATGACGTCGGTGACACGTGCCCACCCGGCCGGTCGGCAATACTGGACCGGATGAGCCCAGAAGTGACCGACGCAGCGCTGGCCGCTGACCTGGCCGAGGAGGCAGGAAAGCTGTTGCTGGCGGTGCGCGATCACGTCGGCTTCGACCACCCGTGGCTGCTCGGCGATGAGGGCGACAGCCAAGCCAATTCGTTCCTGCTGAAGCGGTTGCGCGCCGAGCGCGAAGGCGACGCGGTGCTCAGCGAAGAAGCCTACGACGACCTGGCCCGGTTGCGAGCCGACCGGGTCTGGATCGTCGACCCGCTGGACGGAACCCGCGAATTCTCCTGGGAGGGACGCGACGACTGGGCCGTGCACGTGGCGTTGTGGCAGCGCCACGGCGGCCCCAACGGCGCGATCACCGACGCCGCGGTCGCGTTGCCCGCGATGGGGGAGCTGTACCGCAGCGACACCGTCAACGCACCCGCGACAGTGCATTCCGGGCCGATTCGGATCACCGCTAGCTCCAACCGGCCGCCCGCCGTGCTGTACCGGATCGCCCAGCAGCTGGACATCCAGACCGTGCGGATCGGTTCGGCCGGGGCCAAAGCGATGTCGGTGGTGCGCGGCGACGCCGACGCCTACATTCACGCCGGCGGCCAGTGGGAGTGGGATTCGGCTGCTCCGGCGGGGGTGATCCTGGCCGCCGGTATGCACGCATCGCGGCTGGACGGCTCCGAGCTGGTGTACAACCGTCCTGACCCATATCTGCCCGACTTCCTGATGTGTCGCCCCGAACTCGCGGACCTGCTGCTGGGCGCCATCCGGTTGGCAAGCTGAATCGACGCTTTACAGTCGACGGTATGCAGTCCTGGTCTTCGGCACCCGTACCGGCGCTGCCAGGACGCGGCCCCGAGCTGCGGCTGTATGACACCTCCGACCGCCAGGTGCGCCCGGTGGCAGCCGGGCCGACGGTCACCATGTACGTCTGCGGGATCACGCCCTATGACGCCACTCACCTCGGCCACGCCGCCACCTATCTGGCGTTCGACCTGGTCCACCGGCTATGGCTGGACCTTGGACACGACGTGCACTACGTGCAGAACGTCACCGACGTCGACGATCCACTGTTCGAGCGGGCCAACCGGGATGGTCTTGACTGGCGCGACCTCGCGGCCCGTGAGGTCGCGCTGTACCGCGATGACATGGCCGCACTGCGGGTATTGCCGCCACGCGAATACGTGGCGGCGACCGAGGCGGTAGCCGAGGTTGTCGAGCTGGTGGAAAAGATGTTGGCTTCTGGGGCGGCTTACGTCGTCGACGATCCCGCGTTCCCCGATGTGTACTTCCGCGCCGACGCCACGCTGCAGTTCGGTTACGAATCCGGTTATGACCGCGACACCATGCTGGCGCTGTTCGCCGAACGTGGCGGCGACCCCGGCCGGCCGGGCAAGACTGATCAGCTCGACGCGTTGATGTGGCGCGCCGCGCGGCCCGGAGAGCCGAGTTGGCCGTCGCCGTTCGGCCCCGGCCGACCGGGTTGGCATGTCGAATGCGCGGCAATTGCGCTCAGCCGCATCGGCAGCGGCCTGGACATCCAGGGCGGTGGCAGCGACCTGATCTTTCCGCATCACGAGTTCACTGCCGCACACGCCGAATCCGTCAGCGGTGAACGACGATTCGCCCGACATTATGTGCATGCGGGCATGATCGGCTGGGACGGGCACAAGATGTCCAAGAGCCGCGGCAACCTGGTTCTGGTGTCGGGCTTGCGCTCCCAGGGCGTCGAGCCGGCGGCTGTTCGATTGGGCCTGCTGGCCGGGCACTATCGGGCCGATCGCGATTGGGGCGCTCAAGTGCTGCAGGAGGCCGGCGCGCGGCTGCATCGCTGGCGAACCGCGACCACATTGCCCGCCGGCCCGGACGCCGCCGACGTCATCGCCCGAGTGCGCCGCTATCTCGCAGACGACCTTGATACACCTAAAGCGCTTGCGGCACTTGATGGTTGGACTACTGATGCACTGGAATACGGCGGCCACGACGCCGAGGCGCCGCGGGCGGTGGCAACGGCGGTGGATGCGCTGCTGGGAGTGGACCTGTGATCACCGCGGAAACAGGAGGTAGGTTGCGGCCATGACGTCAGTTAACTCGCAAGTCGTATTCATCACCGGTGGCGGTCAAGGAATTGGGGCCGAGGTGGCCCGTCGCCTGCACGCCAAGGGCGCCAAACTGGTGCTGACCGATCTGGACGAGGTGGCATTGGCGGCTAGGTCCGCCGAGCTGGGCGACGAGCGGGTGCTCACCGTGGTTGCCGACGTGCGTGATCTCGCCGCCATGCAGGCCGCCGCTGGCCAGGCCGTCGACAAGTTCGGCGGAATCGACGTCGTGGTCGCCAACGCCGGGATCGGCAGCTACGGCTCCGTGCTGCAGGTCGACCCCGAGGCGGTCAAGCGGCTGTTGGACGTCAACCTGCTGGGTGTCTTTCACACCGTGCGCGCCACGTTGCCGTCGGTGATCGCGCGCCGCGGCTACGTGTTGATCGTCTCCTCACTTGCCGCGTTCACGGCAGCTCCGGGAATGGCGCCCTACGACATGTCCAAGGCCGGCAACGAGCATCTCGCTCACGCGCTGCGACTCGAAGTCGCGCACCTCGGCGTGGCCGTCGGCTCGGCACACATGGCCTGGATCGATACCGCCATGGTCCGCGACACCCTGGCCGACCTGCCCGTATTCCGCGAGCAATTGGCGAAGTTCCCGTGGCCGTTGAACAAGACCACCTCGGTGGACAAGTGCGCCGCAGCCTTCGTCGAAGGCATCGAGGGACGCAAGAAACGCGTGTACTGCCCGAGCTGGGTGGGTGTGTTCCGCTGGCTCAAACCGCTGTTGTCGACCCGGCTTGGCGAAGGTCCCATCCTCAAAACTGCCGGCGACCAGGTGACCCGAATGGACGCCGAAGTCGCCGCACTCGGGCGCTCCGTCAGCGCCCATACCCAAGAGCTGGAGAAGTCTTAGCGCCCGAAGCCCGGACGGCGGCGTCGGAGATAGCGCTCGAACTCGGCGGCCAGCGCGTCGCCGTCGATCTTGCCCAGCGCCTCATTCATGTCGACCTCGGCGTCGCCGCGCTGCTCCAATGACTGCACATACTCAGCGATCTCGTCGTCCTCGGTGGTCATCTCGGTGACCGCCTGCTCCCACTCCTCGGCCTGTGCCGGCAGATCCGCCAGCGGCACCTCGATGTCGAGTACATCCTCGACGCGGCGCAGCAGCGCCACCGTCGCCTTCGGATTGGGTGGCTGCGATACGTAGTGCGGGACCGCCGCCCAGAAGGTCACGGCCGGTATCCCGGCGGCCACGCAGGCGTCCTGGAACACCCCTGCGATGCCGGTTGGGCCCTCATAGCGGGTTTCCTGCAGCCCGAAGCGCCGCGCCGACTCGGGGGAGTAGGCCGCCCCGGAGACCGGCACCGGCCGGGTGTGCGGCGTGTCAGCCAATAGCGCGCCGAGGATCACCACGGTGTCGACATTGAGCTTGTCGGCGACGGCCAGCAACTCGGCGCAGAATGTGCGCCACCGCATGTTCGGCTCCACGCCGTGCATCAACACGATGTCGCGCTCGGCGCCCGGCGGGCGACAATGCGAGATGCGCATCGACGGCCAGACCAATTCCCGCGTAACGCCGTCGACCTGCCGGATGACCGGGCGGTTCACCTGGTAGTCGTAATAAGCCTCGTCGTCGATCTCGACAATTGGATCGGCCTCCCAGATGGCGTCCAAGTGCTCCAGCGCGTCGCTGGCCGCGTCCCCGGCGTCGTTCCACCCCTCGAACGCAGCCACGACGATCGTGTTGTGCAGTTCAGGTAGCGAAGCGCTGACATCCGGCGAGGTCACGCCAATCAGCGTAAGGCCTGACCTAAGTCCCGGCGCGAAGAGCAACCGCCCATTTTCCATAGACCGGCTATGCTTGTCACGATGACTGCGCCCAACGATCACGCCTACGACACCGACATCCTCGAGACGTTGTCGCAGCGCGTCATGGTGGGCGACGGCGCTATGGGCACCCAGTTGCAGGAAGCCGATCTCACCCTCGACGATTTCCGCGGGCTGGAGGGCTGCAACGAGATCCTCAACGAGACCCGGCCCGATGTGCTGGAGACCATCCACCGTAACTATTTCGAGGCCGGCGCCGACGCGGTGGAGACCAACACGTTCGGCTGCAACATGTCCAATCTCGGCGACTACGACATCGCCGACCGGGTCCGGGATCTGTCCCAGCGGGGCACCGCAATCGCGCGCCGGGTTGCCGACGAACTGACCACCCCGGACCGCAAGCGCTACGTGCTGGGGTCCATGGGTCCCGGCACCAAGCTGCCGACCTTGGGCCACACCGAATACCACCTCATTCGCGACGCTTACGCCGAGGCCGCGTTGGGCATGGTCGAAGCCGGCGCTGACGCCATCCTGGTGGAAACCTGCCAGGACTTGCTACAGCTCAAGGCTGCGGTGCTGGGTTCGCGACGGGCGATGGAGCAGGCCGGGCGGCATATTCCGGTGTTCACCCATGTGACCGTCGAGACCACCGGCACAATGCTGCTGGGCAGTGAGATCGGTGCGGCGCTGACCGCCATCGAGCCGCTCGGTGTGGACATGATCGGTTTGAACTGCGCGACCGGCCCGGCCGAGATGAGCGAGCACTTGCGCTATCTGTCTCGCCATGCCCGCATTCCGGTGTCGGTGATGCCCAACGCCGGGTTGCCGGTGCTGGGGGCAAAGGGTGCCGAATACCCCTTGCAGCCCGACGAATTGGCCGAAGCGCTGGACGGGTTTATCAGCCAGTTCGGTCTGTCACTGGTGGGCGGCTGCTGCGGCACCACCCCAGAGCACATCCGGAAAGTGGCCGCGGCCGTCGCCCCGTACAACGACGGCACCGCGCAGCGCGGCCAGCGGAACGTGACCTACGAGCCGGGCGTGTCGTCGTTGTACACCGCCGTCCCGTTCGCGCAGGACGCCTCGGTGCTGGTTATCGGGGAGCGGACAAACGCCAACGGCTCCAGGGCTTTTCGTGAGGCGATGATCGCCGAGGACTATCAGAAATGCCTGGACATCGCCAAAGACCAGACCCGCGACGGCGCACACCTGCTCGATCTGTGCGTCGACTACGTCGGCCGCGACGGCGCCGCTGACATGAGAGCGTTGGCCAGTCGGCTGGCCACAGCGTCGACGTTGCCGATCATGCTGGACTCCACCGAAACCCCGGTGCTGCAAGCGGGTTTGGAACACCTGGGCGGCCGCTGCACGATCAACTCGGTGAACTACGAGGACGGCGACGGACCCGAGTCGCGCTTTACCAAGACCATGGAGCTGGTCGCCGAACACGGCGCCGCTGTGGTCGCGCTGACCATCGACGAAGAGGGCCAGGCCCGCACCGCCGAGAAGAAGGTCGAGATCGCCGAGCGGCTGATCAACGACATCACCGGCAATTGGGGAGTCGACGAATCCTCCATCCTCATCGACACTTTGACCTTCACCATCGCCACCGGGCAGGAAGAGTCACGCAAAGACGGCATCGAGACCATCAGAGCGATCCGCCTGCTGAAGCAGCGCCACCCCGATGTGCAGACCACGTTGGGTCTGTCCAACATCTCGTTCGGCCTGAACCCCGCCGCGCGCCAAGTGGTGAACTCGGTCTTCCTGCACGAATGCCAGGAAGCCGGGCTGGATTCGGCGATCGTGCACGCGTCGAAGATCCTGCCGATGAACCGGATACCGGAAGAGCAACGCAAGGTCGCGCTGGATCTGGTGTACGACCGCCGCCGCGAAGAGGACGAGTATGACCCGCTGCAGGAGCTGATGCGCCTGTTCGAGGGGGTGTCGGCTGCGTCGTCGAAGGAATCCCGCGCCGCGGAGCTCGCCAAGCTGCCGCTGTTTGAACGGCTGGCGCAACGCATCGTCGACGGAGAGCGGAATGGCTTGGAGGCCGACCTTGACGAGGCGATGACCCAGAAGCCGCCGCTGGCGATCATCAACGAGAACCTGCTCGCCGGTATGAAGACGGTCGGTGAGCTGTTCGGCTCCGGCCAGATGCAGCTGCCGTTCGTGCTGCAGTCCGCCGAGGTGATGAAAACCGCCGTGGCCTATCTGGAACCGCACATGGAGAAGTCTGACGACGACTCGGGCAAGGGCCGGATCGTGCTGGCCACGGTCAAGGGCGACGTGCACGACATCGGTAAGAACCTGGTCGACATCATCCTGAGCAACAACGGCTACGAAGTGGTCAACATCGGCATCAAGCAGCCGATCGCCAACATCCTCGAAGTCGCCGAAGACAAGAGCGCCGACGTGGTCGGAATGTCGGGCCTGCTGGTGAAATCCACCGTGGTGATGAAGGAAAACCTCCAGGAGATGAACACCCGTGGCGTCGC
>Ga0210396_10006820_pt1 | contig 10914 bp, 10 predicted proteins | sample IncBWH17OmetaG_FD_155466 | JGI IMG/M metagenome (GOLD analysis project Ga0210396, IMG submission 155466) | Forest soil microbial communities from Barre Woods Harvard Forest LTER site, Petersham, Massachusetts, United States - Inc-BW-H-17-O ... | reverse complement strand
AACTCGACCAGGTTTGAGTCTGGAAATCGAAGCGCTTGAGCGTCGTGTTATCGGGCGAGAGCGCTGCGATGTATCGGCCATTCGGCGACCAGCGCGGGCTAAAAAGGCCATCCGACCCAGGCACCTTTTCCATCGTGTGAGTCTTCAAATCGAAGATGCGAATGCTCAGCCCACCGGCGTCATGGCTGAAGTCTCCAAACATGAGCCGCGAGCCATCGGCAGACCAGTTGGCATCGATCTGGCTTCCGCTTTCGGTCAGAACCTCCTGCGCGGTTCCACCATCCGCAGCAACCAAATAGAGCTTCCAGGACTGTCCGGGCTTCATGCTGACGTAAGCGATCTGCTTGCCATCTGGCGACCAGACCGGCAGGGCGGCCTGTTCGGAAGCAGATGTGAGTTGCAGACGTTCGGTACCGTCAGCGCGGCTGCGCCACAGAGTGCCTTCCGGGATTGTCACGTAGGCCGCCCACTTGCCATCGCTCGAAAAGGCCAGGTCCGTGGCCGAAAGTCCCGCAATCACGGGAGTGAACTTCTTGCTTCCGCGGTCATACTTCACAACTTCACCCGCGGGCGCGACGCCGATCGCCCACATCTTCTTACTGTCGCGGGCAAGGGAAGCGTTTCCGAAGGACATGGGAGCGCTGGTCAGGCGGACGAGTCCGGCAAGGTTGTCAGCACCCGGCGTGGACTCAGGCAATGCCCAGAGCGCGGTAAAAGTCGTGCTGGTGTTCGGCTGGTTTTGCAACACCTGGAAGATGTAATAGCGGCCATCGGCGGTCCAATTTCCACAGCACGCTGCCGACGCGTACTGCCACTTCGCCAGCAAAGCATGCGGGTTCGATCCATCCTGCTTCACCTCCCAGAGCGCTGTCGTGTTCTGGGCGGTGTCGCCGACTGTGAAGCGAATGCGTTTCCCATCGGGTGAGAAGTGTGGCCCGAAGACGGAGCCGCTTGCCGTATAGAGCTCGTGCATCTGCGTTCCGTTTGCGTTGGCCAGGTAGAGAACGGAGCCCTTACTGAAGACAAGATAGTGTCCGTCGGAGGACCAGGCTGCATCGCGTCCGGCGAGTGCGCCGATTCGCTCCGGAGATCCGGCGCCGAGGGGAAGAGTCCAGAACTCGTCGTCGCTGGATCCGCTCTGCATGGGCGCGACCAGCAGTTTGGCGTGATCGGGCGACAGATCCAGAGCCTGCAGATTCGAGAACGGACTCGCCACCAGTGATCGGCTGGATTCCGCCAGCGACACGCTGGCGATAACGCGTTGCGCCGCCGGCACTTCTGTCACATAAAGGTGAGACTCATCCGCCAGTAAGCGAGTCTTGCGGAATCCGTCGTGTGTCACTTGAGTGATGGAGGTAACTTTCGCTGCGGGCACGGACGCCGCTCCGCGTGCGCGGCTTTCAGGAAAGACGCCTGCCAGCGCGATCATCCCGACCAGCATCGCAATCGCGAGAAACACGGAAATTTTGAAGGCCGATAGTCTTTCAGACGGAGCGCTCATGTGCGCATGTTAGCAACAAGATATTGGGGAGAAGGACAAGAACTCTGGGGTTCGATTACGACAGTAACCGGGGCCACCGCCTCAATTCCTCAAGGAGCCAACAATCGTACAAACGGGTGGCGAATTCACCGGAGATTCACCAAATAGGGCGTATGATCAAAGGGATGCCATATATCTCGGAACATCTCTCCAGCCTTCGCCAGGAAATCGCTGATTTGCGCGACCTCAACGCCCGGTTGTCGGAAAAGGGCGGACATACCGCAGTCGATCAGACGGCGCTCGAGCTGCGCACCACGCGTCTGCGCGAAATCAAGCAGGAGCTCTCGAAGATCCTCAATCGTCCCGACGATCCCAAGGTTTGGTGGGAACGCTCGCGACGGCCACAGCAGGCCTAAGTAGACAGTCAAACTGAGGGCTACCCCTGTCCGCGACAGTCCACGAGGTTCGCGTAGGGACGAACGCATTCGTCCGTCCGGCGAGTCTTAGATAGCCAGGGTTGCGGCAATCCCGTTGAGCTTGGCTTCAATTCCCTCGGCATTTGGGATGCCACCTTGCGCCAGATCCTTACTGCCGCCTCCGCGTCCGCCTAACTTTGCCATGGTCTCTTTCATGAGTGCGCCCATATCGAAGGGTTGGCCTGCGGACTGTGCGAAGACCAGCGACGGTTGCGGTGAGGTTGTGGCCAGGAGCACGACAGCGTTGGTTGAGAGGCGCGTCAGTTTCTGGGCGAGCAGCTTGACGAAGTTCAGGTCGCGGTCGGCGAGCGTGCGGACGACAAGCTTGCGACCATTCGCCTCGGGCGTTTCGGTGAGCAGAGCCGCAGCCTGGGCTGCGGCGAGTTCTTCCTGCGACTGCTCGCACTGCTTGCGCAGGGAGCGGATCTCGTCGAGCGATTTGCGGGCCTGCTGCGGCACATCGTAGATGTGAGCGGAAAAGAGCGACGCGGTTTCGGTGAGCGTTGTGAAGTCGCGGCGCGCGGTTGAGACGGCACGCTGTCCGGCAACGAATTCCACGCGCCATCCCTGGCGGACTTTTTCCACCTTGCGCAGGAGGATGCTGGCGATCTGTCCCGTCTGCGCGACGTGCGTACCGCCGCAGGCGGTGAGGTCGAAATCCCGGATATCGATCAGGCGCAGTTCGTCGCGTTCGGTGGGAGGCAGCTTGCGCAGGCCCAACTTGCCCGCCTCGTCGCGCGTCACAAAGCGGACGTTGACCAAGCGGTTCTCAAGGATAATTTCGTTGGCTAACCGCTCAGCGGATTCGATCTGCTCTTTCGTCAGGGTCGGCGTGTCGAGATCAATCGAACAGTAATCGTCGGCCATGTGGAACGAGACCGTCGGCATGTTGTACAAGCGGATGAAGGCCGCAGAGAGCACGTGCTGTCCGGAGTGCTGCTGGATGTGGTCGCGACGGCGTGCGGCATCGATCTGACCGCGGACTCGGGTCCCGGGCTTGAGGGCTTCTCTCTGCGAATCGTGCAGCGGTGCTTCAAGGTAGTGCACGACTCTGCCGTCTTCCGTGTCAGCGACTTCGGTGACTCGGAACTTGGCGTCTGCGTTCGAGGTGATCCATCCTGTGTCGAATACTTGTCCCCCGCTCGTGGGATAGAAGGCGGTGCGATCGAGAACCAGCGCCGGGCGCGGGGAGTCGAGGACGTCGCGGACTTCAGCATCAAAGTCGTACAAAAACGAATCTTGGTAGTAGAGGCGTGTGGTCATAGCGAAGACACCATTTTAACCACAGAGGACTCGGAGGACACAGAGGGCACTGAAAGGCGAAGCCTTCGTTGAGCGAGAGATCCTTCGAATGTAGTTACGCTCGCTCCGCTCGCGCAACTACTCCGCTCAGGATGACTTTCATGATGAGGGCATCCTGATGAGGAAGGCAATTTCTAGTATGGGCCGATGATTCCGCCAATTTGGCGAGCGGCTGGCTTGGGTTTCGCTGGCTGTGCGGGCGAGTCGCCCGCGGTCACACGAGCATCCAGGACGTCCAGATATTTCAGGCCGCTGCCAGTGTTGAACAGGACTACTGTATCTTCTGGTTTGAAGAATCCGTTAGCGCGGAGTTTGCGATAGGCGACGAGTGAGGCTGCGCCTTCGGGTGCAGCGAAGATACCTTCGACCTTCGCCCAGTGACGCGTGGCTTCGAGAATCTCTGCGTCGGTCGCTACGACAGCGGTGCCTTTGCTCTTCTTCAGTATGTCGAGAATCAGATAGTCGCCGTAAGGCTTCGGAACCCGCAGGCCTGAAGCCATGGTCGCCGCGTTCGGCCACATCTCCGACGACTGCTTCCCTTCCTCCCAGGCTTTCACGATCGGGGCGCAGCCGGAGGATTGCACTGTGATCATCTTGGGGCGCTCAGAACCAATCCAGCCCAGGGCTTCCATTTCTTCGAAGGCCTTCCACATGCCGAGCAGGCCCACGCCGCCTCCGGTGGGATAGATGATGCCCTGCGGCACTCTCCAGCCCAGTTGTTCAGCGACTTCGTAGCCCATGGTTTTCTTGCCTTCGACGCGGTAGGGCTCTTTGGTGGTGCTGACATCGAACCATCCGTCTCTTTCCCAGACCTCGGAATCTTTGAGCTCGGCGACTTTGCGGGCACAGTCGCTGATGAGGCCGTCGACCAGCGTGACCTGCGCGCCGTAGTAGTCGCACTCGATGCGGTTCGCCATCGGGACATCTTTCGGCATGAAGATGTGCGCTTCGACTCCGGCGGCGGCTGAGTAAGCGGCGAGCGCTCCGGCGGCATTGCCCGCTGAGGGAATCGCGAGTTTCTTCGAACCGAAGTGACGAGCCATGGTCACGCAGGCGGAGAGGCCGCGAGCCTTGAACGAGCCGGTGGGATTGAGGCCTTCGTCCTTGATGTAGACGTTGGGATATTCGCGGCTGAGCAGCATCGGCGTGAAGCCTTCACCCAGCGAAACGGGATTGGCGTCGGGCAGCACCGCGTCGTATCGCCACATTGTGGGTGCGCGTCCGGCGAGGCGCGCGGAAGAGAAGGTGCGCTTGATCGTGGCCAGATCGTAGCGCGCATAAAGGATGCCCGCATCTTTGGGGCAGACCGATTGTGGGCGGTCGGCGGGATAGTGTTCTCCGCAACGGGTGCATTCGAGGTGAGTCAGCATGCCGATGCTGAGTTTAGCATTGGGACAGTACTCGGTACGCAGTACTCGGTACGCAGTTCTCGGCGTCTGCCGTCGGTCAGTCTTCAACGGATCGATTCGGAGTCGCCGCTTCGGCTTTCGGAGTTGTGGACTTCCCTTCTTCTTTTCCAGCCATCGCGGACTTGAATCCGCGGATGCCTTCGCCGATTCCTTTGCCGAGTTCAGGCAACTTCTTGGGACCAAAGATGAGCAGGGCGATGCCGAAAACAAAGATCACGTGCATGGGCTGAAATAGTCCTTCAAACATAAATGCTCCTGAAAGGAATTGTTTTGCGAATGGATGAAAAACGGGCGTCGTGTGACGGTTATCAGCACGGCGCCCGCGTGGCGAGTCGCGTGAATCCCCTCCCGCGAGGTTCTCACGCGACTCGAACTCGGTCAGACCTCGCGTTCGGCGGCGTCGGCGGCCTGGGCAAGGGCTTTGAGGGTGGTGAAGAAGTCCTGCGATTGTCCGATGAACAAGCCGTCATCGGTGAGAGCTTTTACAGCTCCCATCGCTGCTCCTTTGGTGTTGGTGGGCCGGATGATCGAGCAAGGTGGAAATTTCCGGCTAAGGAACGGGCACGGTTCAGGCATGATCAGGTTCGCTTGCAAGGACTCGGGTTGATTGGTTGACAGTTGCCGGAATGAAACTTTGGCACCAGTCATCGGATCGACATCGTTCACGGTGAGCACATTGCCTGCCTTGTCGTGCCAGGTTTGGAAATGCGCAGTCTCGGTGGGACCAATGCTGAGCAGGATGCGCAGCACATCTACGTTGGTGACCCTCTGTGCGAGCGAGGGATAGAGGCTGCTGCCGCCCTGTTCGATGGCGCAGAAGTGGAAGCCGGCGGTGAAGGCGATGGCCTTCAGGTGATCGGGAATGTTGAAGGGCGCGATGTGAGCGGGGCCGACCAGATCGTCATCGGTGCGCGGGATTGCGGTGCGGTTGACGATGGTTTCGGCGGGCCCGAATTTAAAACCTGGATCCAGATCAGGGTTGTGGTTCGCGCTGCGGTAGCGGGTCCAGAAACTGGTGTCGACGTTCAAGTTCATCAGGTTGGTAAGCCGTCCCAGATCGCGTGCTCCCGTAGCTTTGCTGCTGGGCAGCGTAGCGAACTGGGAGAGGTCGACGGGATCGCCGCCAACGGATTCGAGAAACGAATTGATGAAGGTGAAGTGGCTTTTCTCGTCGTCGGTGTTGTCGTGAATGTACTGCGGCATGTCGGAGTCGAGAATCTGAAGAGCAGACATGTAGAGTGGGCTGCCGCCGTTGACTCCAGACTCTTCGTTGTCCTGGGTGCCTCCCAGTTCGGTGTACTGAATCCACAAATCGGTCTCGAGGATTTCTGCCGCGGCGAGGAAGCGCAGGATGGCGATGTCGCCCTTGGTGACCGGCGCCCCTCCGCTTTCGCTGGCAAAGGCAGGGATTCCCTTGCCGAGAATTCCGGCTCCCACGGTGGCCGCGGCTCCAGCGACCATGGTGTTCTTCAGAAACGAGCGGCGATTAAACGGGCTGGCAGGCACAGGAACTGCGTCCGGCGCCGAAGATTGAGTGGTGTCTGATGCGAGTGAGCGTATAGCTTGGTTGCTCATGGTTCCACACTCCAAACTCTTTGCTGAATTCCGCGATTTCTGCAGGGATTCGAGTCACGGTGAACGCAGATTAGGGCAGGCGCGAAGTGTGCTTGTCATCGACGTGTCGGAGGTTTGTAAACATTTGTCCAGAACAGCGCGACACCGGGAATCGTCGTTGCGGCAGCGTAATCGGTAGTTTTTCGGGTAGTATCAAGGTCCGAGTAAATTCACAGGGAGAACACTGAATGGGCAAGTTTCTGATTGGGCTGATCCTGGGGTTGATTGCGATTCCAGCAGGCGTTTATTTTTATTTTTCTTCCGGGACTGCGCCCGTTGCGACCTCAGCGGCGCCGATGCCGTTTGAGAAGACATTTGCGCGAATGGCGCTGCACGCGCGCATGGAAAAAGAGATGCCGAAGTCGGCGCCCATCCCAGCGGATGAAGCCGCATATGTGGCGGGAGCGCAGGTTTACAAAGAGCATTGCGCGGTATGTCATGGCGTAGCGGGACAGGCGCAGACTGCCATCGCGCAGGGAATGTTCCCCAAGCCTCCCAAGTTGATGGAAGGCACCGGAGTGACGGACGATCCTCCGGCCGAAAGCTATTGGAAGGTGGCGGGCGGAATTCGCATGACGGGAATGCCGGGATTCGACAAGACGCTGACGACCACGCAAATGTGGCAAGTGAGTTTGTTGCTGGCCAATGCTGACAAATTGCCGAAGGCGGCACAGGATGTGTTGGCTGGAGCGCCTTTGGCGGTTCCGGTACCGACTGCTGCCTCCGCTAGCCCGACCGTGAAGAAATAGCTTAGCCGCCGTCTTCCCTGCTCGTCGAAGATCAAATTTCCCACCCTGGTCCCTCCAAAGAACGGAGGGACAAGGATGGGGCATCCTTGGCTAAGGCATGAGCGTGAAGTTCACGTGCACCTGGGTCTCAACTTCGACCGGAGACTCGTTCAGCAGGTAGGGTTTGTACTTCCACTGTTTCACGGCGTCGATCGCCGCAGGCGCCAGCAGCGGGTGTCCGCTGATCAGCTGAATATTTGCTACATTGCCTTCCTTGTCAACGATGACATTCATCAGAACGACGCCCTGAATGTGCGCATCCTTGGCCTCGGGCGGATATTGCGGAGGCACCTTGGTGAGGACAAAGGCCTGCGCCACCTCCGCGGAGACGCGGACTCGCTGCGGGGTTCCGAGCGAAGGTTGCAGGGTTGCGGGAGGAGACTGGTAGGCGGGACTGCTAGGGCCTACGCCTCCTGTAATGCCTCTGGGAACACCGCCAACGATGTCCTCACCCGACAATTTGTCAGGAAGGGCGAAGTTGACGGTCACGTTCGTTTCCACCTCGATGGGGTCGCCATAAAGGAGGTAGGGCTGGTACTTCCACTGCTTGACGGCCTCGATGGCAGCGGGGGCGAGCATCGGATGTCCACTGACCAATCGCACGTTTTCTACGTCTCCGGACTTACTGATGCGCACTCTCAGGACGACCGTACCTTGGATGCGCGCCTGACGGGCCAGCGGAGGGTAGGCGGGGGCAACCTTCCTCATCAACAACCCCTGCGCGACGTTCTCAGAGAGGTGGACGAGCACCGGCTTTGCCTGAGACACAGCCACAGAAGTAAGGGTAACCAGAAGAAGGAGTGATGACAGCGGATGCCGATTCATTGAGACCTCCACGCGAACGCGAAACTGTGGGGATTCTACACCCGGAATTGAAGCGTGCACTCGACAGCGAGTGCTGCCGATAACCTCTTAGACATCGCTGCGCTCTGATTTGTTCCCGTCCTTGTTGCTGTCGATTTGTTTCACGAACTTTGCGATTGCCGCCAGCACCGCTTCGGGTTGATCGCGCTGCGGCGAGTGGCGGCAGTCCGCCAAGGGAAGAATCTCCACGCGCCCCCTGGCCTGGCGGGCGGTCGCGCGCACCTGCGCCATGGTTCCGTACTGATCGTCGAGGCCCTGAATGACGAGGATGGGACAAGAGATGCGGGGAAGATATTCCTCGATGTTCCAGTTGCGGAAATCGGGATCGAGCCAGATGTTGTTCCATCCCCAGAACGTGCGGCGAGCGTCGCGATGATGGCGTGCGAGTTTCTCGGGAAGGTTGGTGGTCTCAAAAATCTTCTTTGCTTCGGCAATGCTGGATATGCTGAGATCTTCGACGAAGACGTGGGGAGCAAGAAGCACAAGGCCGCGCACCTGGTCATGAGCACCGGCATGAATTAGAGCAATGGAGGCGCCGTCGCTGTGGCCAACGAGAATCGGCTTCTCGATGTGTAGTTTGGATAGAAGATCGGGCAGCGTGTGCAGTGCCTCATCGTGCATGTAGGTGACAGGGCGAGGCTCAGCGAGCAGATCAGAATTACCAGATCCATAGCGCGAATACGCTGTGACGGGGCATCCTGTCGTGGAAGCGAGACACGCAGGGAAATCCTTCCAGTGTGAGACCGAGCCGAGCCCTTCGTGGAGAAGGACGAGTTCCGGTGCCTGGGTGTTGATGCCGGGAAGTTGGTGCACCTCGAGGGTGCGTCCGTGCACCGTGATGTGGAAGGTGCCGCAATGCCTTTCCGGGTTGCTCACATTGTCAGCTTCCAGAGGTTGCATTAATTTCCTGTTGCGGTCCCGCAGACGGGTCATTTTTCGGATACTCCCGCCGTCTTCCTCCTGCATCGAATCTCCAAGATATCGTAAGCTATAGAGTAGAGATTGGCAGATAGGGGGACCGGTGCGCTGCGCTCGTTGCGGCAATGAAAACCCGGACGGGAACCGCTTTTGCGGAATGTGCGGAGCTACGTTGTTAACGGCACCCGCTGCATCGGCAACGGTTCGGAGTGCGCCGCAAGCGTCCGCGCCTGCCTCTGTACCTCTGTCGTCCGCGCCGTCGTCCGCGCCGTCGTCCGCGCCAATCCCGGCGCGGCCTCAGGCTCCCGAGCCTTCTCGCGCTACCGGCCCCGTCTCGGACTATTCGCCTGGCATCAGCGGTCCATCGTTTCTTGGATTGAACGATCCAACCCCTCGGAAGCGCGCGAGTTTAAGCGCGGATCCCCACGCCAGTTCAAATAATCTCGACTATCTGTTGGAAGATGACGAAGAGCCCCGGCGCGGCGGCGCGGGAAAATTCGTTCTGATCGTGCTGGCCTTGGCGCTGGCGGCAGGTTTTGGGTATTTACGCTGGAAGAATCAGAAGTTCGGATGGCTGGGTCTGGGGACGAGCAAGCCGTCGGCATCGGCGCAGAGTCCCGATGCTACGGACACAACTGCAACGACACCTCCGGCTTCGAGTAGCCCTGGTGCGGCGACAACGACGCCCTCCATCCAGCCTGTGACCGATCCATCATCGGGCGCACCTGCCAACTCGCCCGCTGCCAACCCGGCTAGCAACACCACGGCAAGTCCCGCAACTGCTACCGCGCCAACCGGTGCACCGCCGTCGACGGCCGACGCCGGGCCGAGTTCCGCGCCGGCCGGTGCTGCGCCATCCGCTGCTGCAGCATCCGATGCGGTACCTACCGACGCGGCACCTGCGGCTGCTCCCGACAATTCCCCTCCCGCAAACCCAAAACCCAGCAAGGCCGCGGAGGCGCCTCCGGCGAAGCCTGCCGCTGCGAGCAAGCCCGCGAAGCCCTTCGATACCGTCAGCGAAGCGCAGAAGTATCTATACGGCAAGGGCGTACCGCAGGATTGCGAACGCGGCATGCGGCTATTGAAGCCTGCCGTCAACCAGTCGAATCCGAAAGCCATGGTTGAGATGGGAGCGCTCTACTCGGCGGGATTGTGCACGCCGCACGATCTTCCCACCGCCTATCGGTGGTTCGCGCTGGCGTTGCGGAAGGAGCCCGACAATCAGGCCGTGCAAAGCGATTTGCAGAAGCTGTGGGGCGAAATGACGCAACCGGAGCGGCAACTGGCTATCAAGCTGAGCCATTAGGGTTTTGAGAGACATCAGTCCCCTCATTGGCAATCCGGCAGGGGCTTTGCGCACGTATCTCTTACAAGGAAGATTAGAGCGTTTTGTCGAGTCCTGAACGACAAGGGATATCGCCGGATCTGGCCACGGTGACGGCCATGAAATCGGGCGACCAGAGCGCCATGGCGGAGCTCTATGACCGCTATTCTTCGGTAGTGTATGCGGTCGCGTTGCGTGTGCTGGGTGACACGGGAGCGGCGGAAGACGTGCTACAGGAGGTGTTTTTGCAGCTGTGGCGCAACCCCGGCGCGTTCGACGCCGCACGCGGAAGCCTGGGAGCCTGGCTGGCGGTGATCACTCGCAATCGCGCCATCGATGCGCTGCGACGGCGACGACCGGAAACTGATATTGAGGATGTCATCGTGTCGGTGGCGCCCGATCTTGCGGGCGCGGCAGACCGATCGCGGGCAGCAGAAAAAGTCCGCGGAGTTCTGGGCTCGATGCCGGCACCACAACGTAGTGCGCTGGAGATGGCATACTTCGAAGGCATGAGCCATTCCGAAATTGCGAGCAAGACGGGCGAGCCGCTGGGGACGATCAAGACCAGGATCCGCAGCGGCTTGATTGCGTTGCGGAAAGCGTTTCAGGGTTGAGGGTGCGAAGTCGGAGGGACAAGCACGGGGCAGCCCGTACGATGAGATGAGTGGACACGAACAATTCGCCGAAGATCTCGCACTCTACGCGTTGAACGCGCTGGAGGGTGAAGATCGCGCGAACC
>Ga0210396_10006818_pt1 | contig 10915 bp, 7 predicted proteins | sample IncBWH17OmetaG_FD_155466 | JGI IMG/M metagenome (GOLD analysis project Ga0210396, IMG submission 155466) | Forest soil microbial communities from Barre Woods Harvard Forest LTER site, Petersham, Massachusetts, United States - Inc-BW-H-17-O ... | reverse complement strand
ATGAAGTTTCGCGTGCCGGATTCAGTGCAAATGGAAACTACATATTTCGTGGTATTCACGTTCTGGAGGGTGACGGGACTGATGCTAGCGGGGATGGCACTTTTCAAGCTGGGCGTTTTCAGCGCCCGGCAGTCAGCGGCGCTGTATTGGACGATGATTGCCATTGCCTTGTGTTACGGAATTCCGATCACGCTTTATGGGACGCATCGCGATATCGCGGCTGGCTGGGATTTCCGTTACTCCTTCTTCTATGGCGGCCAATTCAACTATTGGGCCAGTCTTTTAGTAAGCTTCGGCTGGGTTGGGGCGATCATGCTCGCCTCCAGAGCCTCAGAGTTGCTTCCTCTCACCCGTCGGCTAGCGGCCGTCGGCCGCATGGCCTTCACCAACTACATCATGCACACGATCATCTGTACGACGATCTTCTACGGACACGGATTTGCCCTGTTTGGAAAAGTGGATCGGGTGTGGCAGTTTGCCATCGTGGCGGCGATTTGGTTGTTGCAGCTTATTATCTCGCCGATCTGGCTGCGGCATTTCTTGTTTGGTCCGCTGGAATGGTTGTGGCGTTGCCTGACCTACCTCCAGTGGGAACCGCTGCGCCGGAATCCCGCAGTTTTGACTGAAACTTAACTGAGTGTCGCGAGCGCGCCTTCTCAAAGGGAGCTAGCCGTATTGCCCGCCAAATGCGGCGGTGCCATATAGTTTTCCATTTGAGCCGGGAATCAGACTTTCGGGATCAATGCCGTCAGTGGCAATACCGCCGGTCGGACTACGTCTCGCCACAGGGGTGCACTGTGAAGCTAGGTCCTGCCAATGCCGCTGGCGTTTTGCGAAGACATCAATCCGCAGAAAGTGCCCTCAAAGGGTTCTTGATTCAGGCCGGCTTCTGTGCGTTAACAAGCCTTTTCGAGTTTTCTGCTACCCTTTCATACCGAAAAGGAGAAACCCCATGCGAAAACCTCTTCCGATAATTCTGTTGTGTCTTCTTGCACTGCCCGCCTTTTCTCAGCAGAAGCAGTCCTCCGACAATCCGTTCAGCGCCATGAACAAGCGCGGCTACGAACGGACAAAGGGAACCCTGCTTCGTTCGGCTGAAAAAATGCCCGAAGAGAATTACAACTTCAGGCCCGTCGATACGGTGCGCACTTATGGACAGATCATCGGACACCTCGCCGATGCTCAGTATCTTTTTTGCTCCACGGCCTCCGGCGAGAAAAATCCTGATCTGAATATCGAGAAAAGCAAAACGTCGAAAGCCGATCTCGTCGCTGCCCTCAAAGACGGATTCGCATACTGTGACAAGGTTTACGATGCCATGACTGACGCCGCAGCCACCCAGACCGTGAAGTTTTTCGGAAACGATGTGCCGAAATATGCCGTGCTGAGTGTCAACATCGGTCACAACATGGAGCACTACGGAAACCTCGTCACTTATATGAGGATCAAGGGCATCGTTCCTCCTACCAGCGAGCAGAACCAAACGCCTGCACCAAAGCAGGAGAAATCCGAATCACAGCCAAAGAAGTAGAGCGAGTGTGTGGGCGGGCGCTCTGCCCGCCCGCGCCCCCTAAATATTCGATAGCAGCTCTCAACATCTCCGTTTGGCTTCACTGCGAACGCCGGACGAGGTTGTAACGATTCTGCGGGCGTTCATCGCCAAATAATATTCTGGAACAGATGAGAGCACCCTAACTTGAATCCAAGCACATTGAATTGGCTGGAGGAACGGTTGTCATAATCTTGTTTGCGGAGATTTGAGTTAGATTCCGGGGTTGAGCCCTTCCTGGTCCCACCGCGCAGCGACAGAACTCCGATTGAGCATCCTAAAATCTCGAGGGTAAGAAGTATAAAGACACTCACATTAAACCACGCGGTCCAATCACCAGGCGCAACCATGAATACATTGTTTCCCGATGCGTGCAGGAAGTGCTCATAAAGATCGGCACTCAAGGCAGCCAAGAAGAACATTAGCGAGACCAGACCAATAAACCTGTCGCTCAGCTTCCACAACGCAATCGATACACTCCCGTGAAGTAAGGTCAACAGGACTATCGCTAGCCAGCTAACCTTGTTGTTCGGGGCTGGAAGAACGCTCGCCGCAAGAACCAGATGCCACATAGCGACGATCCAATGCGCAACGACAATTAGTAGGGCGAGAGTCCGTAGCTTTGTCATAATTTGGTATTTCTTTCTGATGGAGTTTGTTCCCGTTCCCCACCAAATTTTACACCCGGTTCTTTGTGAGTTCAGACTGCAGTGGAGTTTGTCACCGGACCGTCGAGTCGGACCTGCGTTTTTGTCCTCGCTTGCGCTGCACCTGCGTCTGTCGGGGTTCGGGGGCCAAGACCTTTTCGATTTCTTCTCGTAGCCAGCGGTTTGCTGGATCATTCTCCACACTCTCGTGCCAGTACAAGTGGGCTTCGAGGCGGGGCGTCTGGAGCGGAAAGGGATGCACCTGGTTCACCAACCCCGGATTTAGCAGTTGCGCATGGCGCTCCGGCAGCGTCAGCAGCATATCCGTTTTACTCACTACCATGTATGCGGTCAGGTTGTGTGGGCTGCGCAGAAACACTTGCCGGCGAAGTCCGCGGCGGCTAAGTTCGACGTCAATCAGGCTGGGACCGTGGCGTCGCGAAGAGACCTGAATGTGGCGCTGCGCCAGATAGGTATCCAAATCCAGTTTGTGCTTGATCGCAGGGTGACCTTTGCGGGCAATGACAACGAATGCTTCCGTCAGAAGCCACTTATGTCGAATGCGATCGCTCACCGTCATTGGGATGTCGATGGCCAGATCGACGGAACCACTCGCCAGTTCGGTCTCCAAGTCTCTGCGTTTGACCTGCGAGGTCGTGATCGACATTCCAGGAGCAGCATCTGTCAGGCGTGGCAGCAGAGATGGAAGAATCAGCGCTTCGCCGTATTCCCACAATGATAGGTGAAAGTTCCGGCGCGTGTGTTCGGGAATGAAATTGCGGCTCTGGCTGAGATTCACTTCCAGTATTTGCAGGGCTTGCCGAACCTGGTCGATCATATTTCGCGTGAACGGCGTTGGTACCATGTGCGGTCCCTGGCGGACGAACAGCGGATCCTGCAGGAGATCACGAAGCCTCTTTAAAGCATGGCTGATTGCTGGTTGGGTGAGGTTCAGTTGCTGGCCTGCTCGAGTGATATTGCCCTCGCGATAGATGGCTTCCAGCACCACAAACAGGTTTAGGTCGACCTGACTTAAATGCACGCCGCATATATTACAGGATTCGTAGGATTCATTAGGAGAATTCTCTGGAAATGGCTAGGCTAGGAGGCTCGCGGGATCGGGCTTTTCAAATGGAATTTTCTATATCAACGAAAGCCCAGGAATATATTCAGCGCCTCTCGGCGTTTATGCACGACCACGTTTTGCCGGCTGAACCTGAATATTACGCGCAAGTGCAGAATCTCCCCGACTGGCGCCACTGGAAGCAGCCCCCGGTTATGGAGACTTTGAAAGCCAAGGCGCGGGCGGCTGGGCTGTGGAATCTCTTTCTTCCTGACAAAGAGTATGGGGCTGGCCTTACTAATGTGGAATACGCGCCCCTGGCTGAGATTACCGGGCGCTCGTTCATTGCTCCCGAGGTATTCAACTGCAACGCACCTGACACTGGCAACATGGAAGTGCTGGTGAAGTATGGCTCGCCCGCGCAAAAACTGCGTTGGCTTAAGCCGCTGCTGGCGGGCGAGATCCGTTCCGCGTTCTGTATGACGGAACCCGACGTCGCCTCTTCGGACGCGACGAACATGCAAGCTACGGCCATCATTGAGGGAGACCACGTCGTGCTGAACGGCCGGAAATGGTGGAGTTCGGGAGTTGGACATCCGCATTGCCGGTTGCTCATCTTCATGGGCCTCACTGACTCGTCCGCTGCCAAGTACCAGCGTCATTCCATGGTTCTGGTCCCGCTCGATACTCGCGGCGTCAAAATCGAGCGCGTGTTGCCCGTGTTCGGCTCTTATGACTCGCCGTTCGGACACGGCGAGGTCAGCTTCAGCCATGTTCGAGTACCGCTCGATCACATCATTGCCGGGCCGGGCCGCGGATTTGAAATTGCGCAGGGGCGGCTGGGCCCGGGCCGCATTCATCACTGCATGCGCACGCTGGGAGCAGCCGAACGCGCGCTTGAACTTTTGTGCCGCCGCTCGCTGCAACGGGTGGCGTTTGGAAAACCTCTGGCCGAACTGGGCGCTAATCCCGATGTGATTGCTAACGCCCGTATCAGCCTGGAGCAAGCCCGCCTGCTTACGCTCAAGGCCGCATGGATGCTCGATGAAGTGGGTACTAAAGGAGCGCGCAGTGAAATCTCCCAGATCAAAGTTGCGGTTCCGAACATTGCGCTGGAGATTATCGACCAGGCAATTCAGATGCACGGCGGCGCCGGAGTTACGGACGATTTTCCGCTTGCCGAAATGTTTGCCGCGATCCGCACATTGCGCATTGCGGATGGGCCCGATGAAGTCCATCGCGCCTTGATCGCCAAAATGGAGTTGAGGAAATACAGCGCCAAGGGCGTGGCTTCGGCCTAAGTCAGAGCCTAACGCTACCGCATCCCACGACTCGAGAAACGGTGAGATACCCCCCTCCCTCCTGATCTTTTGGAATCATGGGGTTAGGGCGACATTGCAGCCCAAATCTTTGAGGAATAAAGGGTTGCAGGCAAAATATTCCGGAATAAAGACTTAGCTGGAATAATTCCCGAAATGATCCTCAGGACGTCCTCGGACTTGAAATTATCGGTTGTCAATGAGCTAATCTTTCGCTGGTACATAATATCTTCCAGAAAGATGAGTGTCAATGGGAAAATAAATGAGAATGATGCGCGGACTGGCGGGGTGCGGGGCACCGGGCCGCCCGTTCGTTCACACGGGTAAAATATCTCCAACGCCGGTTTTTGAAGTGGAGGTTTCGATTGGCGCCGCCGCCAAAATTGAAGACTTGGCTCCCCTGGTCCGAGCTGGCTGAGACCCCGCGACTGACCCTCGGTGAATTCCGGGGCGTTTTACGTCAATACCCCCGCAGTGCTCTTCTTATCGCCTGTGCTCGCCTGAGTATGATTTTCAACTACGGTCCGGATGCAGACACAGCTGCGGACGAAGAGGCGACCGCAAAGTGGATTCCTCTGCTATTTCCTCCAGGTCTGGTGTCGCGCGTGAAAGCCTTTGCCTCGCAGGACAGAGTCATATTCTTCCAAGGTCAATTACGCTACTTAGCTGCGGAGGTGATGAGGTTAGAGCAGGCTCACGCAGAGGACTCTACGCCCCTCGCAGACATAGCCCTCGGGGGCTTGCTTCTGGCGGCTGGGGAGCTGCTGTATAAGCCACACATTAGGTTATCTGACGACCTCGATGCCATGGCGAATCTCGTTGCCGAGTTTCTTCCAACCTACGAGATCGGTTCGATAACCGAGCCGTTAATGCTGTTCCTGCGATTTTACATTTTTCTGACCGTTATCATTCCGCAGCTCCCCGACGCTCTGAGGACGTTCGATATAGACGCTCAATTTGAGCAGTGCTTCGGCTTCCCACTTAAGCGGTACTATCAATTTATCTTCTCCTTCATCATGCACGCGATGATAGAGCGTAACGAGAGGCCGGTGGGCGCTCCGATCGACGGCGCCCTGAGGACTTCATGGTTTCAAAAGACGACAGTCCCACAGCTACAGGTCAGCCAGATGTTCGATACTGTTTCTTTCTCGTTGGCCGACCTTCCAGATACAAAGCCGCCGATCGGCTACGGCGACTTTGAGTTCCTGCGTGATCGTCCCTATTTCAAGCACGACGCAGGAATGTATTGCCTCGACTACGAGTATTCGGTCGGGAAGCTGGAGAGCGGGGCGCTCTGGAGAGTGCTGAGGAGACTAAGTTCTAACGAACGCGTGACCTACCTCGGGTTCTGGGGGAATGTCTTCGAACGGTATGTGGCGTGGCTCTTTGATACATATGCGACCAAACACCTTAACGTGTTTTACCCGTCACCGACGTATGAACACGAAAAGGATCGGCCTATCTGCGACGCCATTGTGGTCTGTGGCTCTACCGCCGTTCTCGTAGAAGCAAAGCTCGCGACCTGCTCTGCAGCGGTTCGCTATTCGGGCGATTATCAGCAGTTCAGGAAATACCTAGAGGACAGGCTGGTGACCGGGAGCGACAGACCTGTCGGTGTCTCTCAGTTGGCTACCGCCATCCAAAATCTGACCACGCTGCCGGCGGAGGCCCTGCCGCCCTTTCTGCGTGAGATTAGGAAGTTCGTCCCGCTCATTATCACCAAAGATGAAATAGGCTCGAGTTGGGTCACCAACTCCTACCTAAACGCGCGCTTCGCTCAGAAAATAAATCGAAAGAAATGCAAGCGGTACGTGATCACTCCGCTCGTGAGCATGAGTATCGCGACGCTCGAGCGATCGATAGCCGCTCTGAAAAAGCATGCATTCAGCGACATATTGGAGGATCGCATTCGGGCTGACCGGAATTTAAGCCGCCCTTTTGAAGCTGCCAGTTCCTATGTTCCTCCTGGACCGGCGCGGGGAGCATTTAGACACAGGGAGATGATCGACAGGCTGTCCAACGAACTGATCGCCGATTTTGGAATTAGGGACGATCCGGCATCGGCCTGTGTCGCGCTCTAATTAATCGATTGATTGAGCGGCCCACCTCAGCAAGCCATTCAGTTCTTGACCGTCATCGTTTCGGAATCGACGGCTTTCTTGCCGGATACGCCTTCTCGTCCGGCGAGGCTGCCGCGGTAGTCGTTCTTATTGCACCCCGTCCCACTTCTCGCACAGAACGCGAGAAATGGGGCACCCGGTTTTTTTTTACGTCCGCGAAGTACAGAGATCCTTCGTTGGGAGTCGCTCGCTTGCGCGCGCGACTCTGCTGCCTCAGGATGACAATCAACCACAGAAGGCTCTATCGCAGCCTTGATTCCGCGACGCGAAACGATTTCCTTGGGGAAGACTTCGGGGCCCTACATCTTAGGGGAAGGAGAACAGTACTCCGGGGATTTCGGGGAGTCAAGGGAATTTGGAGTGGCTCGGCGAGAGCGTTGGTTCCCTGCGGGGACTGGGTCGGATTCGTGGCTTGGTTGCGTGGCTGATGATTGCGACTTTTCTTTCGCCCCGTTGGGGCTTGTCCGTCTGCGGCTTTCTTACCCACGGCTTCGCCGTGGGCTGTGCTCTGTCGCCGCTTCGCGGCTATTCTCTGTCCTGCTTCGCGGCTATTCTGTGTTCCCGCTTCGCGGCTATTCTCCGGCCCGCTTCGCGGCCATTGTGTGTCGCCGCTACGCGGCTTATTTTGTATCGCCGCTTCCGCGGGTATTCATGGAAGGTTGGAGCCGCAGAGCGGCGCAAGAATGCAGCCCACGGCGCTAGCTGTGGGTAAGAAGCAGAAACCGACAAGCCCCAGCCGGGGCGAAAGAAGCTAGTCCCAAATGTATCTCTCGTCGTATTCCACGTGGTTCTTCTTGAGGAACGCTAAGAACTCCTCCTGAAATGAATGCTTTTTGTGATGTTCTTCTTGTTCAGCGATGTATTTCTTAACCGCTGTGACGTTCGATTCGCTGACGCTGAATACTCCGTAGCCGGTTTGCCAAGCAAAATCTGAGGTCCACTTCGCGCGAACCCATTTTGACGAGTTGGCTTTGACGACACGGACGATGTCCGCAGCGGACTGGGCTGGCCGAATGCGGACTAGCATATGAATGTGGTCAGCTGTGCCGTTGATGATCAGCGCGGTTGCCCGAATTTCACGGATGATGCCTCCGAGGTAGGCAAACAGATCAGCGCGAAAATCTGGCTTGATCAGAGGACGACGCCCTTGGGTGCTGAAGATCAAATGCAACAAAATATTGCCGGATGTATGAGACAGGCGTCTTTCGCCCCTGCCGGGGCTTCTCCGTTCGTTTTCGAATCCCACCCACGGCTTGCGCCGTGGGCTGCATTCTTGCGCCGCTATCGCGGCTATGTCATCATCACACTGACGAGGGTGAGCACGCTGTGACAACCGTCACATCAATTGTGGCTGATTTGTTGCGGTGCGACATGCCGCGCGTCAAGAAGCTTCGGTTCGTACACGTGGTCGCCGAGGTCGCTTGTTAGCGTTTCGCGGATAATTTCTATCGTCCTGCCCTCAACCGCGAGAGGTGAGGCCAATCCCCGCCACCGGTGTTGCGATTGGCATTAGAACGAGAAGCGCACCCCTAATTGGACCTGCCGCTTGGGGAAGGCCGATGTGAATGCCAGTGGCGTGCTGGACGTGGCGGTTCCGCCACCGGCAATGGGCGTACCCGGACGGATTCCGTGGACGTTGAAGGTGGTGAATCCTGGTTCAAAACCGAACAGAGGGCTTACCTCATTGTTGACGCTGGCATAATTTGTCCGATTGGCGATGTTGAATCCTTCAGCTGTGAACTGCAAGTTAGCTCTCTCGCCTATTTTGTGGCCCCAGGTTAAGCGCATGTCAAAGTCGATGTAGTTCGGCCCCAGGCCCGTGTCGCGCGGGGCTCCGATGGGACGTTCATTGGTGGTGTGGTTATCGCCATTAACCTCGCCTCCGGCCAGCAGGTTGAAAGGATGTCCGCTGTGGTAGGAGAAAATCGGCGCCAGCTGGAACCCCGACAAAATACTTTGTTTCCAGGGGCTGTCAAACACACCAGCGATCACTACTTTGTGGCGCTGATCGAACTCGGACAGACCACGATCTAAACCGAGGTTGGTGGGATCCTGCGGCCCATAGTCGGAGTTGTAATCCGTGGATGTGTCAAAAGCTTTGCTGTAGGTGTAATTCCCGAACAAGGTGAAGTGCTCATTAAAACGCTTTTTGATTTCCACGATACCGCCCTCGTAAAGCGCTTCTCCTTCGGAACTATATTGGTTGTTCTGGGTCACCAGCGGATTCACAAAGCAGAGCGTGGGATTGGTCGCACAGGGCAGGCCTTCGGTTCCTCCTAGCGGGTCCGCCGCGGGGCTGGTATTCCAGTTGCGATAGGTAACAACCTGGCCATTGGCCAACGTTACCGTGCTGAACGGCGCCGGCAGCAGGTTAGTGTCGATTGCGACTGGGAGTCTCTGCGTATGGGAATAGATTGCGCTTAGCGAGATCGAGAGCCCGCGTCCGAGCTCGCGTTCAATTCCAAAAGAAGCCTGCTGTGCGATCGGGGGGCGGTAGCCCGGTTGGTTCACGAAAACGACCTGCAGCGGAGAAAGTATCCCGCTATTCGTCACGTTGATGCCAAACGGGGCTACCGCAGCGGGCGTGATGCAGGCAGCATTGCCGGGAGTGGGGGAGGTGCACTGAATCAAGCCCTGGGCAAAGAGTGTCTGGAAGACCACCGGCGCGGTTTGTAAACCGGGGAGACCAGTCGGTGTGATGGGATCTACATAAATAGAAATCTCTCGGTTGCAAGGGCTACTGCCGTTACCGGGAAACAGGGGCGCGATACCGCAGATCGCGGTCAGGTTTCCGACTTGGCTGCCTCCCCTGCTGTTCTCGACTGCTGACTTATTCTGGTTCACGACTCCCAGGCTCAAGTCGACGTCGGGGATTTGGACATCCACCGGGCCGTAGAAAATTCCGTACCCAGCCCGGATCACGGTTTTGTGATCTCCGATGGGGTCCCAGGCGAAAGAAATCCGGGGGGCGACATCCTTCTTATATGTACTTAATGGCGCGAATTGGGTGTCTAGCTCGTAGCGCAGGCCATAATTCAAAGTAAAGTTTGGGGCTATCTGCCAGGAATCCTGGCCGTAAAACGCTGTCAGCGGACGAGTGTAATAAGGATATGTGGGATCTCCGAAACCCTGCTGGTAAACCTGAGGCAGGCCGAGCGATGCCGATTGCAGCGGGTTGACGGTTGTGGTCGCAAGCTGTGGGCTGATCAGAACGCCGGGGAGAGAACCGAACACAAAGCGGCCGGGGAAGAAAGTGTGCGATTCGGTGTGATTGCCGCGCAGCAGTTCGTAGCCGCCGAACTTAAGAGTGTGGTGGCCGCGAATCACGGTGAAATTGTCGGCAAATTCGTAGCGACGCAGAATGGTGATACTGGGCAAGAAAATGTTTGTTCCCAGATTATTGATGAAGCTGGGAATCTGCAGGCCGACCTGTCCGGGTTCGTTCGGAATCACGTTGAAGCTGTTGTAATCCCATTGCACCCGGGCCTCGTTCTGGGCGGTTGGACTGATCTGGTGATACCAGGCGGCTTGCAGATTGTTGTCGTAGGTGTGAATTGAACTTCCGGCCGAGAAAGCAGTCAGAGACTGAACATCCGGCGACTCCTCCAAGTCGTGCCCATACCGGTAAGTAACAGAGACCTCGTTATTCGGATTAAAGTGGTGATCCAAACGGGCCGACCCCTGGTATTCCCGCGTGTCATACGGGAAAAGTCCACCCTGAGTTTCAAACTGGTTTATCAGGAAAGAATTCAACGCGGCCTGACCTGGGGTTACGAAGGGGTTGGGAACGGGAGCGTTGCTCACGGTCAAAACGCTCTGGAGCGCAAAGGCGCAAATATTCGAAGGTAAGGTCAGGACAGTTCCGTTCGGAAGATTCAGGCAGCCAACGGGCGCCGACGAAGTTGCCAGCCCGCCAATGATGGCATCCTGCGCTACTGTCGGGCGAAAAATATCGGTGTTGGTCAAAATCGGAACTGCGTTCTGCGCATTTTGCAGCAGGCCTTCGAATCCAATAAACAGGAATGTCTTGTCTTTCTTGATCGGAAAACCCAAGGTTCCGCCGAACTGTTGGCGAGTCAAGGTATCTTTAATCGGCGAACCTACAGAGTCGGGGTTGGCAGGATTAAAGATCTGGCCGGGTTGCAAAGCCTGGCTGAAGGCAAACGGATCGCGCGCGTCCATCACATCGTCGCGGAAAAAACCAAAGAGCGAGCCGT
>Ga0210396_10006817_pt1 | contig 10916 bp, 14 predicted proteins | sample IncBWH17OmetaG_FD_155466 | JGI IMG/M metagenome (GOLD analysis project Ga0210396, IMG submission 155466) | Forest soil microbial communities from Barre Woods Harvard Forest LTER site, Petersham, Massachusetts, United States - Inc-BW-H-17-O ... | reverse complement strand
AGGGGCGCCGATTTCGCTAGCGCGAGCCGACCTCGGATTGTTCGGGTCGCCGCGCTCCGCTAACTGAGAGGATTCGGCTTCTTCCACGCCAGGCGGAAGCTGATCGCGGCGAGCAGCGGCGGCGCCACGAAGCACCAGACGTCGATCCTTGAGTAGATCAGGGCTGCGGCCGCGCAGCCCAAGGCGAATGCGGCGACGCTGATCGACATGCTTCTGAGCCGCTTGATCATGACGCTGCGGCCCTCCGTCTCCCCGCGCAATAGATCGGCGAGATCGATCATGATCTGGGTCGTGCTGCCGGTCATGACGGTGGTCGGCGGCGCTGAGGCCAGATGGACGCGATGGACGGCATTTTGGATGGCCATCGCGGCCACCAGCGTCATGCCTGTCAGGAGGGCTGGCCAGCCGTCCCCGCTGCGAAATGGCCCCAGCGTCACCGCCAGCAGACAGGCAAGCATTAGCAGTAAGAGTTTCGCGGCCAGGAGGATCCCGAGCGGGCGCCGTCCCTTGGCTGTCGGCGCCGAACCGACGAGCCGCGTGGCCACTACCACGGCGTAGAACACCGGCAGCGCCATCAGCTTGGCGATCGCCCCAGTCGTTCCAAGGACTAGGCTCGCGCCGAGGGTGACGAAGTTGCCGGTGACGTGGGCGGTGAACAGGCCCTGAAGGGCGAGGAAGCCGGCGGTGTCGACATAGCCCGCCGTCCCGCTGAGGAGGACCGGCAAGGCAGGATGGGCAATGGGTAAGCCTTCCGTCATGGCGAGACGGTTTGGCCGTGTGCCAACGGCTAGTATGAGATGATCGTACCGTAGCTCGTCGCCCCCATCCAAGTGCAACGTCAGGCGCCCCCGATTGATTTCTCTCACCCTGGTGCGAACCACGTCGATCTTGGCGCTGACGAATGCATCCTGCGAACGCAGAGGCGTAGCCATGCCGCGCCGCAAGAAGGATTTCGAGAGAGGTGGGCGCTGGTAAGGCAACGTCTCCTCGGCATTGATCAGCGTGACCGCACAGTCTAACCCCTCAAGGCGAAGTGCAAATGCGGCCTCGGTGCCGGCATGTCCGGCGCCGACAATGGCGATGCCTCCTGATGTGCGTGGGTCGGAGCGCATTTGGATTAGAACTGCGTTGCAGGAATTTCGACGAACGACCCGGACAAGTCGGGGGTGATAGCAATCTGGCAGGCGAGCCGACTATTGGACCTGCGCTCTGCCGCCACCACCTCAAGCATGTTGCTCTCCGCTTCCGAGGCTTCCGAGGGGAGAGGTAGGACGGCGGCGGCAGGCGCCGTGAGGTAGACATGGCAGGTGCCACAGGAAAGGGCGCCACCATACTCGGCCTAAATGCCGTGGATTGTTATGATTCCGCGCAACGGCCATGAGGGTCTCGCCGATCTCAGCCTCGCATTCCTGAATTCCTGATGCGTTCCTACCGCGCCATGGTTGACCTATCTTGTTTGTGTACTAGGCAATTTCCTGGACCGCCCCCTGGAGCGGCTTTGCCGCAAGCAGGTCGGCGATGAGGGCGTCCCGGGGGCTTCATCAGGATTAAGGCCGTGTTCGGCCAAGAGCGGCGCGGATTGTTGCAGCGCTTCCTCTATAGACGTTGCGAGCGCCAACTTCTTATAGGTGTCTGCCACGCGGATGCCGATGCTTTCGCCGATGATCTCGACCACGTTGACGATTTCGAACGAGACGTCATTCTCGAACTTGCAGAGTTCTCGATGGCAGCCGTGAAAGATGGTTGCGAGAGTTGTGACGTCAGCGCGCTCCGCCGCCTCGAATTCCGCCGCACGCAGTCTTTCCTTGAACTTCGGAGCGACCGTCAGATAACTGGACATTAGTCCGGCCCGCCGCACGTCGAGGTGCACGAGTTCGATGCCTGAAATCTCGCTCAGCAACCGCTCGACTGCGCGCAAGACATCGGGGCGTCCAGGCCGCTCGTTGATGGAGACCCGTTTGCGGATGTCGTGCTTGAAGAGTGGCCTCAGCTTGTCGAGATTGCGTTCGAGAAAAACAAAGAACGGCGTCAGGCTGAGATCATCGCGCCCCGTCATGAGCTGGTGCGCGGGCAGGATGATATCCTCAAACTGTGCCTGGCAGCTCGGGCACCACGATACGTTGGTAGTCGCCTGCTTGGCCTCGATCTGGCTCAGCGCGGTCAGACCGGCCCGCCCGGCGGTTTTGCCGTCACCCGCCCGAAATTGGTTGATGCCGCAGCAGGCGCTCGGACCGCCGATGATCTCGCAGGAGAAGCCCATCGCCTGGAGCATCTCGACACTCAGCAGAACGATATGCGGTGTCTTTCCCACGTTGCAGCCAATATAGAAGGCGATGTCGGGCTTGCATTCGTCCCTGACGGACTTGAATTCCGGCTGCAACTGAGCAATCTCGTTCCGACCCAGCTGAAGCCTGGACACCATCCGCAGCGACTTTGCGACGGCGCGGAAGGAGGAGGCTGCGTTCTTTGCGGACCGCGTCGCCGTCACGGAGACGGATATTTGCGTAATTTGCCATCTTCACAAGAAAGAGCGGGTCCACCCCGTAGTCACAGGCGTCACGGCAGAGACCGCTGCTCGAGCATGCGCCAGCCCAGCGCTCCGCAGCTTTGTTACAATTGCCCCCACGTATCAGATCGACAATGCCGCCGAGTACCTCCTTCGGGTCAGCCTCTGAGAGGCCGATAGGCCCCTTCATTGGGCAGACTTCGAAACACTTGCCACAGCCGACGCACATGGAGGCTACGTCTTGCATGCGCATGTTGAGTGCTTCGACGAAATCCATTTGTCCGTTTCCCTTTCGGGCTGCTGGTGTGTTGAGTGGAACATGTAATGGAGCGCTGTGTCTGCGGAATGGCCAAAGCTCAAATGGCGATATAAGAGAACTTTATGTCTACGCGGGAAGATGCGTTGTGGATGCGGCTCGGGCGTTCCCTGAAGCTGCGTGATCTCCACACCCTGACGGTCGTCGCCGAACTCGGCAGCATGGCCAAGGCGGCAGCGTTCCTGTCGATCACTCAGCCTGCCGTTTCGCAGGCGATCGCCGACTTAGAGCGTTTCGTGGGCGTTCGTCTGCTCGATCGAGGTCCGCGCGGCGTGGTGCTCACCGCTGCGGGAGAAGCCATGGTCGCCCGCGGACGTCAGGCGCTTGATACGCTCGACCTCGGCGTGCGCGACATCGCGTTCCTGACGGATGGCGGCCGGGGCATCGTGCGCGTGGGCGCCGACATGGCATTCATCGCCGGAGGCCTGATGGCGGACATTATTATACATCTGCGCGGTCGTTATCCCGGAATATCCGTGCATGTCTTCGAGACCAGCACGCGTGTTTCAGCGACTGAGTTCAGGGAACTCATGGAGCGCGGCGTGGATGTTCTGCTCGGGCGGCGCTCACGCGAGGATATAGATGGCGAATTACTCATCGAACACCTGATGGAGGAGAAACTCAATGTCGTGGTGGGCTCAACTCATCCTCTGGCAATGCAGGACCAGATCGACTGGGCGGACTTGACGAAAGAGCCTTGGATCCTGGCGGCCACCGATAGCATTGCCCGCACCGTCGTAGAGGATGAATTCAGACGGCGTGGCCTGATGGTGCCGGATGCAGCGATAGCGGTCTATTCCATGCAACTGCGCCTGCAACTCCTCACAACGGGAGGGTATCTCACTGTTATGGGGGAATACTCCTATCGCCACGGCGCCGATCGTTGGGGGTTGCACGCGCTACCGCTCGAATGCTCGCAGCGCCTTCCAGTAGCAATCCAAAGACTCAGGCACAGGTCGCCCACGCCAGTGGTCGAGACGTTCCTGCGATCGGCGCGCACGGTCATCCTAGGATCGTCGCGAAGCCGATGAGGAAAACGCGTGAGCCGACGAGGACAAGTCGCAATCTTAGCGCGGATTCGGAATAGTACAGAGGTTCTAGTCCGCCTGGGCGACCGAGACGCCCCGCCCGCAGGTCAGCTTCACCCCCTCAATCTTTAACTCGCGACCAAATATCCTGCGCCTCATCACCGACCTCCAGTTCCATTGAAACATCCGAACTCGAGCGAGCACATTCACGCCATGCCGGCCGGATCGCACGCGATCCACGGCTTCAAAGCCTACACCGCCGCCAGCCGCCACGAGCGGACGACATGGATCGTCGTCGATGAAGCCTCGGGACTGAGCCGGGTTCGCACTGGACTCGCTGCTGGAGGGAGATGGATTCGAACCATCGGTACCCCGCAGAATTTTTTGGCTGCCCCGTCGATCCCTCCAGTTCACCTTCCGCAATATAAACCGGCCTCCCTCGCGACAGGGGCCGATGGTTCGAATCCATCTCCCTCCAGCAGCGAGTATGCGAATCATCGGTCCCTCGCCGGAGGAAGATGCCAAAATCGCGCAAGAACACCCCGCTAAGCTGTCGGCGGCGGCAGTCCGCCCTGGTCGACGGCGCCCGCTCAGCGTTCGACGTCGCCCGCTTGCGCGCACAACACGGAAAGGCCGCCAAACGCTTTGTCGAATGATACAATCGGCCTCGTGCCGCCGTTGCCGCTCGGAAGCGCGACGGATTCTCTCACGGGCGGACCTGCAGCTGCAACGCTGCAACCGAAAGGCAACCCCATGGATCACGCGGTGCAGGCAGCGACGGCAGGAACCCGGAGCGGCCGATCGTCCCTGACATAAGAGGTCCGCACGAACGTCCTGACCCCCGGTGTCGTCAGCCGGCGAGATAACGCCGCCATGGGCCCCAATAGTGCGTCTCCCAACCCTCAACCACGCTCTGATAGTTATGGGCTGGCACGTCGAGATGCACGAGGTCTATTCGTCCGTCTGTTCCTTCCGGGGTGAAGGCGAGGATCAAGGTCGAATCTGGATCCCCGTCGTTAAATTTGGTCGAGCGCCAGGATTGGATCACGAGGCGTCGAGGGATGATCTGGAGTGTCGCACCGGTGAGCGCGCCATTGAAGGCTCGGAATGGCGAGCCCGGCTCGATGCTGATCGCGACCGGCGCACCAGTGATCGCCGCATGCTTCGCGGGATCGGTATGCATCTCGAAGAGACTTTCGGCCGGGGCCGGCAGGACAACCGACTGGGAAATGATGGTTCGCATCTGATACTCGCCTCGTCTTCAGAATCCCGAGACACCGGCAGGTGCACGCGTCCGGGCCAATGGCCGCCTGATGTCCGCCGGATGATTATATAGTGCCCATACGTCCCCTGTGAGATGTCGTTGCGTACGGGGGACTATCAGAGCCGATTTCTCTATACACGGCATAGGCTGCATGAAGCCGGGACATTATTGCACGGGCCGCCCGAACCGGTGAGGACCCCCTCGATGACGTTTTCGGTCGCCTGTACGGCAGCGCGCCGCGATGATCTGGGACATCAACCCAGAGGCAATCGATTGGCGCGACGGGTGCGCCTATCCGGCCGGCCCCAATGCCGGCAGCTTCGATCCGCTGCCATTGGCCGAAATCGCGATCAAGGCGGCCCGCACCGGCGGGCCGATCGGCGCCGAGGTGTCGGTCAACGCCCAGGGGGCGGGACCGGCCTTTGCGACGCATGTTTGCGATGTCGAAGTCGATCCGGAAACCGGGCATGTGAAAGTACTTCGGTATACGGTGACCCAGGATGTCGGCCGGGCCATCCACCCGAGCTAAGTCGAAGGCCAGATCCAGGGCGGCGTCGCACAGGGGATCGGGTGGGCGCTCAACGAGAAATACATCTACGACAGCAGGGGCGCCTCGATAACCCGGGATTCCTTGATTATCGCGTGCCGGTCGCCTCGGATTTGCCGATGATCGATGCGGTGATCGTCGAAGTGCCAAACCCGCGGCATCCTTTCGGCGTCCGCGGTGTCGGCGAGGTGCCGATCGTGCCGCCGATGGCGGCGGTCGCCAATGCGATCCACGCTGCAACCGGAATGCGGTTGCGCGACCTGCCGATGTCGCCGCCAAAGATCCTCGCCGAGATCGACGCCGAGGAGCCGAGACGCCTGGCAGCCGAATAGCGTCAGGGGACCGACTTTTCAGTTCGGCGGGGCTCAGCTACCGCTCGCGCTCGATCCGGGCGTAGATCTGGTGGTCTGACAACATTCGGAAGTGTTCGATCGCGCTGTCTGTTACAAGCCGCCCGGCACGTAAACCGAGGACCCGATCGGCGAACCCGGGGATCAAATCGACCTGATGCAGACTGCACAACACGGTGATGCCGCCCTCGTGCGCGATATCGCGAAGCAGCGAGAGCACTGACACCGCCGAGGCCGGGTCGAGGCTTGCGACCGGTTCGTCAGCCAGTATCACACGGCTCTCTTGCGCGAGCACCCGGGCAATCGCGACACGCTGCTGCTGGCCACCGGAGAGACGGTCCGCACGACGATCGGCAAAATCCAGCAAATCGACCCGGTCGAGAGCAGCGAATGCCCTCTGCCGATCGGTTTGCTCGAAGCGCCCCTCCATCACGCGCCACAATGGAACGTGACCGAGCCGGCCGGCCAGCACATTGTCGATGGCCGAGCGGCGGCGGATCAGATTATGCTGCTGGAACACTAAACCGATGTTGCGGCGGGCAAGGCGCAGCTCGCCCGACCGCATTCCCCTCATCGAGTGGCCGAGCAGGCGGATCTCGCCTTCATCGGCCTCGACCAGCCGGGTCAGACAGCGGAAAAGCGTGGTCTTGCCCGAACCGCTCGGCCCGAGCAGCGCGACGACCTCGCCAGCCGTCACGGTAAAGCTGACCTCGCTGAGCACCGGCTTGTCGTCGTAGCGTTTTCCGAGCCCTTCGACATCTATCGTCGGCGCGGTCAGATCAGCCTCCGCCGCAACCAGGCGCTGACCTGATCGATCGCGGTCACCATCGCCAGGATGATCAAGATGATCGTCGCGACGCTAGGGAAATCCAACAGATCGACCGCGTTCTTGAGGTCTTGTCCGATACCTCCGGCTCCCACCAGCCCGAGCACGGTCGAGGAGCGGATGTTGAACTCCCAGATGTAGAGGCTGATGGACAGCAGCGCCGGGAGCACGTCCGGCAGCAGCGCATGAAACACCACCTTGAGGCGCCCAGCACCGGTCATCGCGACGGCTTCGAGCGGGCCAGGCTCAATCGTCTCGATTGCCTCGGACCAGAGCTTGGCGACGCTGCCTGCCGAATGAAGGCCAATGCCGAGCACGCCGGCAAACGAGCCGAGCCCCACCGCCGCAACGAAGAGCAAGGCGAAGACGAAGCTGTCGACACCCCGCAGTAGATCGAGCAGCCAACGCGCCGGATGATAGATGAAGCCCCTCGGCGTGACATTGCGCGCCGCCAGCAGGCAAAGCGGCGCCGCGATCAGAACGGCGAGGCTGGTGCCGATCGTGGCCATCGCCACCGTCTGCGCCGCCCGGAACAGCAACAGGTCGAACTCGCGGAAATCGGGCGGCCAAGCCCGCGCCGTCCAGTAGACAAGTTTCGGCAGGCCTATCCAGAGACGCCCGAGGTCGATCTCGGCGTAATGCAGACAGGCCGCGTAGAACGCGGCGAAGACGAGAAGGGCCGCCGCAAAGCGCACCCGCCCGCGCGCGAGCCAGCTCCGCGTCGGCTCGATGTACCGGGTCTGACCGTCCTCGACGAGGCGGGCGACACGGTCGGAGCCGGTCAGTTGGTGACCTTTAACGCGCCGACCGCCAGGCCGGCCTGCTCGATCATCTTGTAATCGGCATGCGTCGCCGCGATCCACCCGGTGTAGTGAGCGGGCATGATCGATTTGGCCTGGTCCGCGTCAATCGCCACGACCAATTGCTGCACTTTCTCGACCAGCGCCTTGTCCAGTCCCTTGCGCACCGCGAGTGCGTCGTTCGGCAGCGGATCCGAGGTCCACACCACCTCGGTCGCGTTCGCCGGAATCCGTCCGGTCTCGATCATGCTGTTGCGGTTGCGGTCGTAGTCGGTCGCGAGATCGACCTGGCCGTTGACCACTGCCAGCTCGTTCGCGGGATGCGAGGCGCCGTCCCGGTAATTGAAAAACGTCTTGGGGTCGATCCCGCGCGACTTGAACCAAAAAGTCGGAATCAGCCAGCCCGAGGTGGATCCCACATCGGCAAAGGAGATGCTCATCCCTTTGGCATCTTGCGGCCATTGTTTGATGCCGAGACCCGACTTGCCAACGATGATGGCGTGGTCGACCGGCTTGCCATCGTATTTCACCATCGCGATGGCCTGCGCGCCGCCCGCATAGTTGGCGAGCATATAACCCCACGGTCCCATCCAGGCGATGTCGGCCTGATCGTTGGCGAGCGCGGTAGCGAGGCCGGCCCAGTCGCTTGAAACCTGCACATCGTAGTCGGCGCCGAGCGCCTTCGCGATATATGCGAAGAACGGCTCATAGGCCTTCTTCGTGTCGGTCGCAGTGGGCTGGAAAGGTCCGACCGCGAAATGCAGCGTCTCTGCCGCGGTGGCACCATTCGCTCCGGCCATGGTCAATGTCAGTGTGATTATGGCTGCGGCACGGCAGCCTGGGTTCGATTTCACGATTATCTCCCTCAGGTTGATAGATTGGGCATTGTAGACGGCGCAGGCAGGCGGGTCACATCACAGAACAGTGAGGCGCAGTCTCATGCAATAAGGGTCTTGCGGTTCGCGACCTCCGGGACGGCCGGCCAGCGTTTCTGGGCGCGGCCCACCGATTTGCCGGGTGCGCGCCAGAAGACGGTACCCGGCTCGAGCCGCTGGCCGCGTATCGCCAATTCCGCCGGTGTGAGGACATCGCAGCTCGGCCATAGGCCGGTCTCCAGCGCAGCGGCATAGCCTTCTGGCAAGCCGCGTTGCCGCATCCTGGCCGCCGCGCTCGAATGGTCATAGTCGAGCGCATGGTGCTCGACGAGGATGCCGCCATCCAATGGCGCGAGTACGCTGAACCACACGCGGGGCGTCCCGTCACTCGCCGGCATTCCGATGACACCGGCGTTGTGCCAGAGGCGGCCGGCTCTCTCGCAGGTGAAGGGCAGACCGCAGTGCCCGGCGATGACGCCGTCGCAACCGGAAGCAGCTAATTCCTCCTCGATCGCCTCGTCGCTGGTCGCGAAGATGAAACGATTGATGCTGGTGACGCCGCCATGCACCACAACAAGGCGGCGACCGTTGATCTCGAAGTCGAGTTGTCGTGGCAAGGACCCCATCCAGAGGCGGCTCTCCGCGTCGACATTTCGGTCGGCATAGGGATACCACTGGCCGGAAAGCGCCGCGCAGGCACTCTCCTCGGCGAAGCCGCAGCCGCACTCCGCGGCTTGAGCGGCGAGCGATTCCTCGCAATTTCCCATCACGATCCGAATGCCCGAATTGCGCAACAGGTCGATAACGCCTTGCGGGTCAGCGCAAGAAGCCGCCAGATCGCCTGTACACACGATGTTGCCGGGCGGGATTGCCCGGCGGCGGCTCTCGCCCAGAACCGCCTTCGTAGCCTCCAAATTGCTGTACGGGCCGCCGAAAACGAGTAGCGGCCCCGTCACTTTCATCACGCCGGGTACTTTGTCCATGGAGTGAGCACTCTTCATACGAGACAATCGGGTTTATTAACCGGCCCCACAGCGATCATCAGGGCAGATAAGGACGCGGCACGCAAACCCGGTATCGGCCGTCTGCCATCGGTAGGACCGCGACATCGACCCGAATAGCACGCATGCAATGTCTCGGCGGTGATGACCTCAGCCGGCGTCCCAAGCCGCAACAGCTCTCCGCCGGCCAGCACGGCAACCTTGTCGGCGCAGGCGAAAGCCTGCTCTGGGTGATGGGTCGATAGCAGCACGGTCAGCCGGTGCGTCTCTGCAAGGCTGCGAACGGCATCGAGAACCCGCAGCTGGTTGCCGAAATCGAGGCTCGCGGTCGGCTCATCAAGCACCAAGATCCGAGGCTGCTGCGCCAGGGCGCGCGCGACCAGCGCGAGCTGCCGCTCGCCGCCGCTGACCCGCAGCCACTCGCGCTGGGCGAGATGTTCGATCCCCAGTGTTGCGATAGCCTTTTCTGCAACCTCGCGATCGGCGGCTGAGGGGGCGGCAAAAGGTCCGCGATGCGCAGTGCGCCCCATCAATACCAGCTCGGCAACCGTAAACGGAAATGCGCCGCCGCCACTTTGTGGGACGTACCCAAATGTCAGTGCTCGCCGGCGCGGGTTCCATCCCGCGGTAGGCTCGCCATCGAGATGTACCGCGCCGGCGTGAGGTGGCAAGAGGCCGAGGATTGTCTTGAATAATGTCGATTTGCCTTCGCCGTTGCGTCCGAGCACGCACAGCACTTCACCCGCACCGACCTTGAAGCTGATATGGCGGCCAACAACCCGCCCGGGATAGCCATAGCTCAGATCTTCAATGGTCAGCCGCGGGGCACCTATGACCATGCCGGGCGTCGGCTGAATGCGAGGAGCCACAAAAAGACGGGCGTGCCGAGCGCCGCAGTCAGGACGCCGAGCGGCAGCTCGACAGTGCCTATCGTGCGCGCCACCGTATCGGCGGCGAGCAGATAGCCGGCCCCGAATAAAGCGCTGACGGGCAATAGGCGCGTAAATGCCGGCCCGACCATCAGCCGCGCGAGGTGCGGCACGACTAGTCCGACCCAGCCGATGATGCCGCTCGCCGCGACTGGCGCTCGGCGTCACGGGGGACAGGCGAGCGGCCGCTTCCTATACGCAGCCTACCCGGCTTCAAGGCGATCATGCGCGACGGGGCGGAAACGCGCAGCTATGCCGCCGCCCCAATTCTCATCGGACTGTGTCCTGTAGACTGCAAGAAATGCTGACAGCGACAGTTTAGCGGCTTGATCGCGAAAACGGCTTGTCACGTCCCATCACTTTAGCCGATCGCCAAACAGAGATGTCGGAGGAGGAAGGATCCGAAATGGTCCAGCGCGCGCCTCAAGCGATCGGCAGCCTTATTCCGCGTGACTTATGCGATGGGATGCGTCT
>Ga0210396_10006816_pt1 | contig 10917 bp, 19 predicted proteins | sample IncBWH17OmetaG_FD_155466 | JGI IMG/M metagenome (GOLD analysis project Ga0210396, IMG submission 155466) | Forest soil microbial communities from Barre Woods Harvard Forest LTER site, Petersham, Massachusetts, United States - Inc-BW-H-17-O ... | reverse complement strand
TGTTATCCAGCTTGCGGATGGCCTCGTAGATAGGTTCCAGGACAGAAATACCCCACCATGTCTGCGCTTCGACTTCAGGCGTAGGTACAGTAGGACCTAGGAAACGTAGAATGCGCGTGCTGTGTACGCGGAAGCTTTCTCCACCATTAGCGCGCACGCTGTAGTACTCCGGCTTAGAGAAGTCCAGCGGACGTCCCATGTCCGTACAGATTTCGCCATCAGGATTGATTCCAGCCCAGCGATCGAACGGAATCAGCCCTTGGTACCCGCCGATCTCGACGGTGTCCAAGTCCAATGGCTGGTCCAGCTCCTTCTCATGCCCCTTGATGGCGATTAGCGCACCGGCTCCACCGAATAGCCGTGCCCACTTCATAGCGGTGAGCATTTGCGCCTTGGTGCCGGTACGACGGATTACACGATCCACCTTGGTGATGTCTTCCGGCGTGATATCGCTAGTAAGCTTGGGCCAAGCCTTGACCATATCGTTGGCAGGCGTGTCGATGATGCGCCGACTGATCCAGTGATTACGATACAGCGTGATGAGCATCCAGTAATCATAACTGAACCGAATTAGTTCGTACGACGCGCCTTCAGCCAAAGACGGAGTGCCGAAGCCCATACGAGCCGGTGCGTTAGTAAAGTAGTCCATGACCGACGCCATGCGTGGGTCGGTCTTGCCCTGGAGGCCCTTGGCTACAGCTTGCTCGGTGAAGGAGGGTTTGGTGCGACGACTGAAGTTCTTACGTGGTAATGCCACCGCGCCCTCCTTTCCTATAATTGATCAGTTTCACTACGCACCAAGTCTTCTTCAGCCAGCCACAATACACGCGACTCGTCGTACGGTACCGGCTGTATTTCAACCTCGTTGTTGCGGACGAACGCCCAAAGCAGGCGCTTCTCCGGCGCTACCATTTCGACAAGTATGGAAGCATCCACCTCGTACCCGTTGATAAGTAGTACGTCGCCCGGTGACACCTTTATCCTGCGGGAGCCCAACGTGGCCATTGCTATTCTCCGACGACGCCTGTACGAAAAAGTGAAAGTGGCGCACCTAACTTACTACGCCGTAACCCACCCGGTTCCGATACAGAGTACGGGAGCTACCACTGCGCCGCCAGAAACGTAAGCACCAAGGAATGTGGGCGTAGTAGCGTCGCTAACCACGGCTCGTGCGCCTTTGAGCGCGGCGGTCGCGGCTGGAAGCGGGGTGCCGCCCGCGGAGTAGATAGTAGTGGGCGGCGTCAAGCCGGAGGCGCCACCGGCGACGGCGTTGCCGTTGTACTTCAACGTTGTACCATCGTCGGTCAACAGCGAAGCGCTGAGCGTGCTGATACCGGTAGTGGCTGTAACCTTTGGCAAGATGTTGGGTTGAAGGCCGACGTTGTCGTAGTTGATGTTACCAAGATTCTGCATGTTCGTCTCCTACATACTTAGTAAGTAGTTGATGTTCTTGAAGGCCACGCTGTACGCCGACGATTGCGCGCCAATACACTGCTGCAGTTGTGTAACAATCTGATTTGGCGTCCATCCCACTTGCCCGGCAGGGACGTTCTGCATGGTGGTCGGAACCAAGTACTTCTTTCCAGCTACCGTGACTGCTAAGACGCTACTAGTGCGCGCCGCATAATTCAGGGCATAGTCAATCTGCACTGGAGTCCAAACGTTGGAAGCAGGCGGCGAGACGATGATGCCGGTGTCCTTCCATGGATTACCGATCTGGAACATCCAACCTTCGGCGATGTTGAATTGCGCGCTGAGGTCGTACGTCCAACCAGCAGAGTCCGTGACTTTAGTGTCGGTCTCTATGACCTGCGCAACTTCCGCCGTGCAGTCGTCGATACTGAGTGCGTACTGTAGGCTTATCGTAGTGAACAATGACCACAGCGGATTCACGAACTTAGCCAGCCATCCAGCATACGCAGCGCCGCAGCAGTAAAGGCGTAGTTGGCCAGCCGTCTGTACCGGTGCGTATCCCGAAGGCGCTACCGGGTTGATAGTGGATCCGACGTTCTCCGTCCAGCCTGCTGATAGCTCGAGATTGTTAATTTGAACCTGCACAAATGCCCTTCTTGTAGCAGGTCCAGCCGTGCGCCTTCATATCTTCCAGCGTGTACGTGCGAGGAACGCTGGAATCGCTGATAGAATTCACCGGCGGACATGGAGGCTGGTTCGAACCGCCGCAACCACCAATAATCGGCTTAGGCATGTTTCTCCTTTACTCAGACGTCGCGTGCTGCGGCTCCAGTACCTGTGAGTGCGACTGATTCACTGCTGTGTGGCGTTGGTACTCCTTGTACGTTATCCAGGCCATGAATATCGATACAAGCAGCGCGGCCAGCGCTATCAGTATGTTTTGCCGACTGATGCGCCTGTTGACCTTGGTGTTGGCCGTGTCCAGCGCGAGCTGTATCTTGGATGCCTCTTGCGCAGCTAGTCTGGCCTTCTCTTCATCAGCCCGCTCACGCTCCGCCCTGATGATCTTCTGCTCCGCTACGTAGTCCTCCACGAGGCCCACGCGCCGTGCGATGTCCTGCTGGTTACTCAATAGGTCCGCTATGTGTCGCTTGTCCTCGGCGCGCGCCCGTTGCAGGTAGCCTTCGGGCTGGTTGCTGCCGTTGCTCCACAATCCTAACATCCAGGATTGCACCTTCGCTAGCGCCTCTTGCATCGGTTTCAGCTGCGCGGCTATTTCGGCAGCTATCAGCGCCTTGTCCGCGTCGTCGGCCTTCAGCTGGTTAGCCAGCTCTGCGGCCAGCGCCTTTACTCCGCTGGCCTGTTTGCCGTTATCTGCGTCGTCAGTAGGCAATGCCTGGCCCGCCTTGAATTGAATTTAGCTCCACGTTCCACATCATGCCGCTCTGGATTCCAAATTGACGGCTATTTGTTTGAATTGCTGCTTAGTCATCATACTGACGCGACCATGCCAGTAAACACGAGTGGGGAAAGTGATGTCATCCAAGGTAAGAATTGGAATCTGACTGCAACGACAGTTGTACGTACCACCCGCATGATAGTGCCCAGCTGCGCGCTCTCCGAACAGTAGGTCTGGATCTGGAGGCTGGCTCCAAGGCACGATAACGTTGTGCATCTTCTTGTGACTAGCGCGTACACGTTGATCTTCACTCGTAGCCCACTGATAGAAGTCAATGGAAAGATCTTCGCAACGCGACTGCGTCAGCGCGAGACTGGCCTTGGCCGTCTCCGTACGTGATACAAGGTTGATACGACTGCTGAGTAACTCCGGGAACCGGGTACGAAGCATCTTGGAAATGGTACCGGCACGCGCACCCTGGAACGTAGCTCTCTGGACTTCCTCGCTCAGCTTCTGCGCAACTACTAGCGGAATGGACCGTATAAGCGCTGCATTCTCACGTATGATGATGCTGACGCGCGAACCGGTAGCTCCCTGCATCTCAGATTCTAGAAGACGAAAAAGTCTTCTGGACTGCTGACTTCTTGCAGCCGCAGTGCGCCAGGATTGCGCGTTGCGAATGCTGACCCACTTTATCATCTTCCGCGCAAGGAACTCACTAGCATCTTGCACGTCAGGGCGGCGACTACGTTCCGCGAGCTCTTCCTGCCATTCCTGGAAGGACTGCTCCGGCCGCTTAGGTGGAAGCATGCGCTTGGCAATGGTACGCATGCCCTGTTCATACTCGCGCTGTAAGCGCTGCGTGGGATGGAACTCGGGAGGCTTCTTGGCTGGCATAAGATTTACACCAACTGATCGATTATGCTTTTCGCACTGACTACGCTGCCGGTGTGGTTCTGTATCGTGTATCCATCCTTCTTAATACAGAATCCGCCGCCACGCAGTTCTATGATCAGGTAACCTTTGTAAGCTGTGGAATCGCCTGGTGCATCCGTCGCAATCGCTGTAACCGGCTCTTGTCCACTACCTTTGCACTGATACTTCTTGTTAGCCGGATCCACCTTGAAGTTCTTCTGCACTCCGTAGAGCCAAGGACGAGTATGCGCGGCAATGCGGCCTTCGACCAGAGCCATCTGTTGGCCGCACTTCGGACAAGGCGCAGCCGTATTGGACTGCGGAGCTATCTTCCAGGAACGAAATTTTGGCGCTGCGTTGGCTTGCTTCTCAAGCTTCGCCATGGTGCTTTCGCCCCAGCGCTGCGCTTTCTTAGGACTAGCGAAGCCGGCACGTTCGGCCGTGTTCTCTCCGTACTTGACGCGCGTCCTCAAGGAGCCGGTGATTGGCTCTACGGCGATGTGCTGGATGGCGTCCTTGGTAGGTTTCTTCGGACGCGGATTCAGAAGTCCCTGCGGACCCTGCACGTTGCGGCACTGGATGGACGGGTCGTGGTCGTTGTCGCAGTAGGGACAGGGATTGCTGATGCGCTCGGAAGGACGCGTGCGCATGTCTTTCGCATTGCCAAGATGCTTGTCAATAGCTTGTTTGGCTAGCTGTACAGCGCCATCTTCTGACCAATAAGTGAAGTAACGAGGACGGTTAGAAAGACCTTCGACAATCACCGCACCTTTACCACTTGACTCTGACCGCGCAGCACGCTTAATCTTGAAGCCGCGATACTCTTCAAGCAATACCGCAGTACTCCTCGCATCGAGAACCGCGTCCAGGGCACGATGAGCGCGAGCACGATTCAATGAGTTACTCCTGCCTGAGCAATTGCATGAGCGTACTCGGCCGGTATCCAGAGGTATTGGAAGAAGGTTTGCGGTTCCAAGTGGTTGGTCTTCACCTTGCAGACAGCGCCGTGCGCCAGACGCAGCTTGATGATACCTTCCACCGGAGCTCCGGCGTGCTTGAAGCGCTCCAACAGAAATTGGTTGTAAGCGTCCGGATCGCATTCACCCTGCTGCGCGGCGTACAACATCCGTATCTCGAACTCCTCCACGCGGATGGCGATTGGCTTGTGGAGCGAGTGCGGAATCGGTCCCCGCGCGTAGGCCTGGACTTCGTCGGGCATGGCGGCGCGGTCGCCCCACTTCTGCATGTCGATGGAAGGAACGTTGTTATCAGACGTCGGCATCGCAGCCTCCTAGAAATAGAAATGCAAGTATCGCGATCAATAGCTTCACATACCCTTCTTCATTGCTACGTTCGCAGGCGGTGGCGGAGGTCCATCTATGAAGAAGTGTTCCGTGGACGGCGGACACTCCTCCTTCTTGGCATTGGCGAAGATCACGCCTACGGCTGCTACAGCCGCGAATACGATGAGGCCGAACTCCCACGCGGTCATGCCGGCACCTGCCTTCCGGCCACCTGCACGAAACCCACTACGGCGCGCTCCTTGATCACCTGGAGCCTATCTTCCTCCAACCAAATGGAGAGCGGAATGCATCCCGGCTCGGTGTTGCGCGCGTGCACACGGCAAGAGGTGGCCTCGTACAAACACTCCATGCGAGCCAATACGATTCCCTGTATGCCGGTTACTTCGTCCTTGACTTCGTCGCCTAGGTTGATCATCAGAAACCTCGTGGCTTGGGTCTGTAGTTCTCGAGATTGTATCCCGACGCCTGGTTGCGCGCCGCTTCCTCGTCGGCCTTGTACGCCTGGTACCAAGCCAGCAGCGAAGCTATCAGTGCTACGACGCCGAGGGAGTCTTGGGCCTTCGTAATTTTCTTAATGTGTAACTCAGCATTTACTTCGCGAACGCTGCCATCAGACATCTTCACACGTACCCAGCCAGCATCTTCGCCGCCAAATACATGCATAACTACTGCAGGCGAGCCATCCACAAGTACTTTCTCGCCTTTACTGAAGTTAGTTGGCCTCTTTGCGAACGACATTAGCGGTCTCCTTCCGTAAAAAGACGGTGCGTAGCGACCCGGTCAAGGCACCACGCACCGCATAGGAGAAAGTTACGAGATCTGCGCGAACGTTCCGCCGGTGACGTCGTCCACGATGCCGTTCTCGGTCACGGTGCCGCTGACGGTGGCGACGGTGCCGTCGGTGTTGGTGTAAGTCCAGGTGACGGTGATGGCCTCGCTACCGCCGACGGGCGTCGCCGTGGAAGGAATCACGGACTCGAACGTAGCGCCCGTAGGATCGTCGGTGAGATCGATGGACACCGGGAAGTTGGTAGGGTCGCTGGAAGTTACTGCGGCCTGCGCTCCGACGAGCGCGAACGGCACTCCGCTGAACGTGGGCGTAACCAGGAACTTTACTGTTTGTCCGGGCTGGATGGGATTCATATCAGGATCTCCTTGCTGGGTAATTACGCCACCCAGAACGCGGTTAAATTCGTTTTCAAGTCGACGATCGATGCGCTCCAGTAATCTTACTACCTTGCGCACCTCTTCAATCAGCGCGGCTGCTATGTTATCGTGCACGACGCGCCTCCGTATTCATAGATCCAAGGCAACAAGTAGTTTGGAGTTGGGAGTCCGGGTATCTAATCCGAAGCTCCCAACCTCGCCTCTCACAAGGCTACTCGCAAGGCTCCATCTCAACCATCTTGCCGGCCAGTTGATGCGTGGAGTCCGTAAGAAAATTGAGCCTGCCGTCGGTAACTAACAAGTGACAGCGCGGATAACCGCCGTCGCCGTTCTTGTTGATAAGAAGCGACGGCGTAAACGTCGGCTTCTCATAGTTGCCATTCCAAGTCCAGCTTACGGGCCTGCCTTCGCTATCCGGCATGGTCCGGCCGTTGACGGCCACAGCATGTCCGTACTTACACCCGGGACAGTGGAATTGCAACAGCTTCGGCGCTAGTTCGTGAAGTCTCCCAAGCTTCGGCATCAGTCCTCGTCGCACTTACTGTCGATAGTGCATCCGTACTTGTCCATCACGATGATGGTCTCCACGTGCATATTCAGGCCTGTACTGAGCATCTCGTAGTGGATGGCAATTACGTATTGTAAGTCGTCTTCTTCGACTACGCAGATGTCCGTGCTTTCGAATCCGAAACAGGCCATTGTCGTATCACCAATAACAGCGCGGTCCGAAACTGAAACTCATAGCATTGTTCGCGTAGCCCGGGAAGTGATTCCACTGGGCTTCGAACTGCATTCCTACGGCCCAACCAAGCGTGTAGTTGATGAATACACCCGCTCGTTCTCCGTAATGAAACGCACTGCTTGCTTTGACGCCTCCGAAGCTGACAGTGGGTCCCATCTGGAACTTAGAGCCGCTCAACGAGCTGTGATTCTGTACGAACGTCGATAGCGGCTTTATTCCAAGGTCGGCGCGTCCGCCTATGAATGAAACCTTACTACTTATGATCGCAGTTTCACCGATGCTGAAAGGATTCAAGGCAGCTACCAGCGCGTCCGTCTCCGATCCCGTAGCAGATCCATTGCTGATGAAGGTAACCGGCAACGCACTCATCGTCATCGTAGTCTTGGAAGGCTCGGGAGTTTGTCCATGCATTACCAAGGCCGCTGCGAGTGCAAACATCAAGATGGTCACTCTTACAATCATCAATTCTCCCCCTTCACGCGCCACACCGGGATCTTTCCATGTACGCCGTACCGCAGGGCGTCAGGCTCGTCGTCTTCCTTCTTGAGCGGCTGCTCTTCGCCGCGTCGTGAGGCCTTATCGTCCCACGCGTAGGTCGGTATGCGCTTACAAAGACGCGGACAGCCGGACTTGCTGATCTTCAGCATGCGGCGTGAGAGAAGAGTAGAAACAGTGTGTATACCCTCGGCCACGGAGTTGTCAGCATCTACTACCCAGAACCCATCCAGTAGTAGCTGAGCTCTAAGCGACGCAGCTTCCGGCGGAACGCGTACTTCGCAGCCTAGAGCTCCGAACGCCTTCAAATCCTCGGAGTACTGTCCATCCGTCTTCTGACGGCGCTCCAGCTTGCTATCCCACACCTGCTCCCGCGTGCACCATATAGTGTCACCATCATCGTAGAACTCCAGGTGAACCTGCGGGTGATCCACGCCAGCGTCAATCGAGAACCAATGATCGACGTACCCACCACGTCCTCCCGGGCTAAGTAACGGCGTCGGAGGGTCGTCGTAAGTGTTCAGCTTGTCGTCCCAACTATCGCGGTAGATAGAACCTTCCGCTACCACCCAAAGACCATCGATGTAGCGTAGCCGGAAGACACCGGTTTGCGACGCGATGATGTCGGACTTAGCATCAGGTGAAATATTGGGATTGTCATCCAGGGTAAAGTGGATGACCTCCAGCTTATCCGACGGGAAGATGTCGATGACTTCGGACTTCAGGTAGCTGTACGGATTTCCCGGGTTGGTAGTACCTAAGAAGCGCGCGCCGTCAGGCGACATACGCATCCAGACTTGCGCTAGAAACGACTTGGGAAACTCTACGATTTCATCGCCGATGAATAGGCCGATAGTCGAACCTAGAATCTTCTTGTACGCGGCTTCGTCACGCGCTCCTACAACGAAGTACTGCTTACCGAACAACCACATCTCGCCGGTAGCCATGTTGTAGCTGTAGTTGTCGCGACCTACAATACCGAATAGGTCGATCAGCATGTTGCGATGGACGGTCTCCTTACTGACGCCGGCAATGAAGCGCTTACCCGGTACCTCGTAGTGACTGTACTGTGTAATCAGCTTGGCGTCAGCCATGAAGGTCTTGGAACTACGTACCGAGCCCTCGGCGATGGTGTACTTCTTGTCCAGCTTGGGCGGACGCATGATGAACGAATGCGCCTTGCGCCCAAACGGCTTCATGATTACTTGCTGCGGATCGAGAACTGCGTCCAGGGTGCTCATCTAGCCGGTCCGTTGCGATAATGCGCACGCCGTCCCTTATAGCTGCATGGTCGTCCATACGCAGCACCGCAGGTTTCACAAGGAGCCGTGATGTGTTCAGGCTTGGGGACGAACAAGCTGGAATTGAGGAACAGCGCTCCCGGTATCTCCGCCACCCTGTAGAACGTTTGTCCATCGTGACGTTCACGACCGATGACGGTTACCTGTCGTCCACCGCCACCTAAGCTCTCCACCATTCTAACGGTTCCGTTCTTCATTCCAACCACCAACCTATGGAGAACTCCAACAGCCAGAAGTCAATAATGAAACCATCACTAGCTGTTAGTGTGCGATAGTGCCTGTGAAAACGAAAATGTTGGTGCTCTGGATGAAGCTTGTAACTACCGCAGTTACAACGATCGTAAACGCGAACAAACTTAATATGCAGTCGCGACCAATCTAGCTTGAACCATGGGAAGCACACCTGTAGCTTCATTCTGCCGGTCCTGACTTCAGGGAGTCGAAGAGTGCCTGTAACTGCGGTGTAACGCCTCCGGATCCGGTCTCAGGCTGTCGGCCGTGCTTCTTAGGCTTGATGTGCGCTAGCGCCCACTTGTGAGTGTCAATCAGTAATTGCCGGTGACCGAGCATGTCGTACTCCTTATGCTCGACTACGTCTACAACATCTCCGTCCGCCGTAACGCGCTGACCACGAACAGTGATGACACCTGTTTGCGGCGTCCGTGCAATCTCTTCTATCAGCTCTTCGCGCTTGGCTACTGCGATCTGTTTCCCACGCGCGTATGCCCTGCAGATTTCAGATTGTTCGTTCGCTATGTGTCTCCACAAAGTTACTTCTGAAGGGAAGTTGTCACGCTGAGCAATCTCACTCACAGGTACACCAAGAATTACAGCATCTTCAAACTCCGCTACCAATTCAGGAGTTATCTCAAATACACGACCATCTTTCTTAACATCAGATGCTGGAGCAACTCTCTTCGCTGCATCTTTCAATGCTTCGCGACCGGCTCTGTATTCCTCTGAATTTACTTTACGTCTATTCTCTCGAGCGAGTTTTCCTGCCAGCTGTCGTATTACACGAGATGGGCGCTCCGCCTTTGAAGCTGACGCTGGCGCGCCTCGCTTCTTAGCGGTGGCCATGCTGTATCTCCTTGATGTTTGTTTGTTATCGCGAGCAGGCTTGCCTCGTCCTGCAATGGTGGCCCGTGAAGTCGCTGGATGACTTTGCAATGCTAAGTCTGTGCGAGTAACGTTACTCGCTTCGCTTCACTCTCAATCGCCACTCCCTAAACTATGGTGGGTTAGCGAACCCACCAACGAAGCTACCGGAACCACGATGAACCGTGTAGCTCTCATTGCCGCCGGATATTTGCCTCGATGCTGACGAGTGGGCTTGAACCACCGACCCTCGCACCCAAAATGCGTTGCTCTTCCAACTGAGCTACATCAGCTAGCAACTCCGACGAACACTTTGTACAGGGCGTACTCTGCGAATACCCAGCGAGATCAACCGCCCCGTAAGCAGGCCGTAACAACACCCGCCACGCTTAAATACGATGTGTGCCGTGATCGGCAAATACATTTCCAGGTATAGTACTCATAGCTTCCTTCGTAATCCACCCAGAAACATTTATCAAGCGTACTACCATCGGCAATCGCGTGCCATCTCTAGACTGAATAAACTGATAAGGTCCAACGAGGGCCTCTTTACGCTTTATATGCCTGTGATGTTTACAACAGGGCCACTCACCCCAATGAATCAATCTGTTCTTTTCAACATCTGATATCAAACACAGCTTACCACCCTGCGCACCACCTTTACGCTTCAACTTAGCAAGTACGTTACTAAACTCTAACTCAGGAAATATTACTAAAGGCTCAACACCGCGTCTGTCCGCGTTCAGTTTGATCAAACGCCTTGTTTCTTCCGTAGTGATAAAGCCTTCACCACCGGACCGTAAGTTGTATCCATTGAAGACCAGTGTATTACGTTCTACAATGAATTGTGTTTCTTTACTACCTACATCAATCAACGAACCTTCCCAAATTACACTGAACTTGAAGGCAGATACACCATACTTCCGTAAAGCACAATGAATGGGAAGTTCACTACCGCGCTCAGCAGCATGAATATGTTGATTCCAACGTAAATCCGGCGTTCGTAAACCAGTCCCGCCTACGTATTCTTTACTACGTAGTAAATTGTAGATGGAATAGAAAAATCCACGCTCGTTCATCTGG
>Ga0210396_10006815_pt1 | contig 10919 bp, 7 predicted proteins | sample IncBWH17OmetaG_FD_155466 | JGI IMG/M metagenome (GOLD analysis project Ga0210396, IMG submission 155466) | Forest soil microbial communities from Barre Woods Harvard Forest LTER site, Petersham, Massachusetts, United States - Inc-BW-H-17-O ... | reverse complement strand
CGAGCTGCGCGGGGCGAAGACTGTCCCAGGTTGCCGCCACCGCGATACCTGCTCTTTCCATCATCGAGCGCATGTCCGTGGAGCGTTCCCCTGTCACAGTCTTCGCCCCGCGCAGCTCGGCCGCCCGCGCCTACCGCTCCCTCTGGTCCGAACTCCGCACCCGCACCGACAACACGCGATGATTGGCCCGGGCCAGCGCCCGGATCCTGGCCACGAGCTCGGCGAAGGCGAAGGGCTTGGGCAAATAGTCATCGGCGCCGAGCCCGAGGCCGCCGACCCGGTCCTCGATCGTCCCCGCCGCGGTCAGCATGAGGATCCGCGCCCGCACCGTCCCGGCCAGCGTGGCGCAGACGTCATCGCCGTGCACCCCTGGCAGGTCGCGATCGAGCGCGATGACGTCGTAGTCGTTGACAAGGGCGTGCTCAAGCCCGAGGTCGCCGTCCACGACGGCGTCCACCGCCATGCCCTCCACGCGCAGTCCGGCGGCGATCGCATCGGCTAGCTCGCCGTCGTCTTCGATCACCAGTACCCGCATGAGGCCATCGAACTCCCGACCGCTGACAGGTGGCTCAAGGAACGCTGGCGGGGTCCTGAATGGCGGTGGCGGTCAGCTTCCCGTTGGCGGGATCGGGCCTCCTGGCGAGGTACTAGGCAAAGTGCTAGGCGTGTCACCGCCGTGCAACCAGCAAACACATACAACGGGCGGCATGTTCTTCTTCACCTATCTCGCACGGGAGCTTGGCCGCCGCAAGCGGCAGGCGGTATTCATCGCACTTGGCCTCGCGGTCGGGGTTGGTCTCGTCGTCACGGTCACGGCCGCGTCCAAGGGCGTGCAGAACGCCCAGGCCGGTGTGCTCAGAGGGTTGTACGGAGTGGGCACCGACATAACGGTCACCAAAGCGCCGCCCCCGTTCAACCCGGGCTCTTCCGCCGGCACGCGGGTCACAATCGGCCCCAGCGGCGCCGAGGTCTGCAACAACGGCAAGTGCACGAATGGCGCGCAGACCATCGACACGCTCACAGGCGACGGGGGCGGCGCGCTGAGCGACGCGACCGTCACCGGGATCGCCAAGCTCCGCGGCGTCACGGCCGCGACCGGCGGGCTGTCGCTGACGGACCGGCAGATGACGATCCCGGCGAACATCGGCAGCCCGGGCAGTTCGCTGCCGGAGCCCGTCTCGTTCACCGTGCAGGGCACCGACATCACGACGGCGGCCAAGCTCGGCCCGCTCAGCGACGCGACGCTGACAGGCGGCCGCCACTTCGCCAGCACCGACGCGGACGCCGACGTCGCGATTGCCGACGCGAACTACGCCACCGCGAACAACCTCAAGATCGGTAAGACGATCACCATAGCCAAGACCAAGTTCACGATCATCGGGCTGGTCGAGCAGCCGCAGGGCAGCACGCCGCCGGACGTCTACCTCCCGCTGGCCCGCGCTCAGGCGCTCGCCACGCTCGCGGGGAGCAGCGCGAAGGGCGACGTGAACACGATCTACGTCACTGCCGGCAGCGCATCCGACATCCCGGCGGTGCAGCAGGAAATCGCCCGGCTCCTCCCGTCCGCGACGATCACCACGCCGAGCAGCCTCGCAAATGCAATCACAGGCTCGCTCAGCTCGGCCGCGAAACTAGGCCAACGACCTCGGCAAGTGGCTCTCTGTTCTGGTACTGATCGCCGCGTTCGCGGTCGCGGTCATCTTGACGATGGCGGCTGTGTCACGGCGGGTGCGCGAGTTCGGCACGCTGAAGGCGATCGGCTGGCGTGGCAGGCGCATCGTCGCCCAGGTCATGGGGGAGTCGCTGGTCATGGGCGTGCTCGGCGCGGCCATCGGGGTGGGCCTGGGCTTCGCGGGGGCCGCGATCATCAACGCGATCGCGCCGCAGCTCTCGGGCACTGTCACCGAAGCGACGGGCCAGCACATTGTCACGCCCTCGGGCGTGAGCAACCCCACCGTCAGCCACACGGTCGCGGTTCCACTGTCCGCGTCGGTGAGCGCCGCCGCGATCGTCGGCGCGGTGCTGCTCGCGCTGACCGGCGCGCTGATCGCCGGATCGTTCGGCAGCTGGGTCATCTCGCGGCTGCGCCCGGCGGACGCGCTGACGAGGGTGGGGTGAGGTCGTGTACCAGCTGACCGGCGTGTGCAAGGACTTCATTAATGGATCCCGAACGGTCAGGGCCGTCTGTGACGTCGATCTGCTCATCCCCGACGGTGAGTGGATCGCGGTCCGTGGCCGCACCGGACACGGCAAGTCCACGCTGCTGAACCTGCTGGGCCGGACGCGTGACGGCCGGCCCCGGCGAGGGGCCGGCCCGTCTTCGCGGCAGACCGTCAGTGATCGCTCGCGCCCGTGCCCGGGGTGAACGACACGCCGCGCACCACCTGGTCGTACGCCGCCGGAACCACGGTGTAGAAGGACTCCCAGGCCGGCAGGCTGGTGGCGTCGAGCCGGTCGGTGATCGTCACCAGCTTGTTGGGGTCGGCGCCCTGGTCGCCGCCGCCGCTGACGGTCGACGTGACCGCCCAGATGGTGACCGTGCCGTCCCGGTTGACCCGGCCGGTGATGTTGCGCAGGCCGTCGGTGGCGGGCGCCCACGGCAGGCCGGTGCCGTCATCGGTCGTGTTCAGCCCGGTCGGGTAACCCGCGACACCATAAGGGACGCCGAGGTTCAGGCCGTTCTGGAGGGTGTAGCCGAGCTGCCACTGGCCGGCGGAGGCGTTGTACACCCACTTCTGCAGGCCGGCCGTGGTGGACGCGGCGGCCGCGGTGTACGAGCCGTTCGCGTAGGTGTTGTCGTCCGCGCCCTCGTCCGCGACGTACAGCGTGTCGGCGTTCGCGAACCAGATGCCGAACGGGTAGTCGCTCGCGTCCGTCGCTCCCTTAGCCAGCGCGGTCGGGAAGCCCTTCAGGATGCACATGTTGCTGGGCAGGCCGCCGCTTTGCAGCGTGGCCAGGTCGTAGGACAGCGCGGTGGTCGGCAGCTGCGCGCCCGGGACCGGGAGCCCGGTGCCGTTCGGGCACGCGGTGCCGGTCGGGTCGAGGAAGTACACGGTGTCGACCCCGTTGCTGCCGCTCCCCTTGGTGTAGTAGAGCACGTTGTTGTAGATCGTCAGGCCGCGGAAGTTGTCGTCCTTGCCAACCTTGTCGGCCTTATCGCCAAGCTGGGCGACGCTGAAGCTGCCGACCGGGGTGGGTGTGCCCGGGGTCTGGCCGGCCTCGGGCCGGTCCGCCGGGGTGATGACCTGCGCGCCCGCGCCGAGGATGACGCCGTCCGGCTGCGGGTTGGAGCCGTTGCCCGCGTTGCCCGCAGTGAAGATGTAGTACTTACCGCCGACCTTGGCCTCGATCGCGGCCCGGCCGTTGTTCCCGCTGTAGGCGTTGGTCTCAGTGAACGTGAACTTGCGGTCCTGGGAAAGCTGCGCCACCGCGCGATAGTACGCGCCGGGGACCGGGTTGGTCGGGTCGATGACGCCGGGGGTGTTGGCGTTCGAGGCGTCCACCGTGTCCTTGGGGGCCACGTAGTCGATGAACGTCACGTACTTGCCGTCGGTGGACAGGTTGAGCGCGCCTTCCGACTTGGACGAGAAGCTGGTGTTCAGTTCGCTCGCCGGCACCGGGATGAGGTCCTGCGTGTGCCCCCACGGGGTGATCTCCCGCAGGAAGAGCCTCGACAGGACCCCGAATGAGCCGTCGATGGCGTCGTTGTTGAACACGTACGGGTAGTCGCCGTTCGCGACCGCGATCCCGCACCCGGACGTGCAACCAGGCGGCAGTACGGTCTGCCCGGCCACGATGTTCGAGTCGTTGCTGTAGTAGCTCTCGCTGACGAGAAGGTCACCGGGAACCAGGTCGTGCCGGTGTCCGCGATTGGCCGCGCCCGGCCTGGTGCCAGCGCCCGCCGCCGTGGCGCCGGCCGCCGTGGCGGCGACCATGCCAGCGGCGCTTATTACAGTCAGAAACGCGGCAATGCCGGTTCGTGAACGCATCTTCCCTCCCTACTATTCAAGGACATCCGGGCACATCGAATCGGCCACGCCGGTCGCGTGCGCGTCCCCCAAGAGAACGGAAGGTTTCATTTGCGTGACTTATCAGTTTCCGCGGAAAATCCCCCGAATCGTCGCCTTCGAGTGACCGCCCGCTCGCAGGACCCGCAGGGCCGCGGGGCTGGCCGCCACCGCGCGCACCCGCGGCAACACACCGCCCGCCAAGTTAACGCACAGGAAATGTGATTTAACAAGCTTTTCAAGACGAACTGTGTACCTTTGCAGCTCTGCACCCGTCGCGCTCGGCTGAAACTAAACGGAACAGGATGTCGTTATATGAACATGACAGTCTGGGAATGGTTTGAGCAGCGCTCGTTTCATCACCGGGACTTTCGCGATCTCGGGGTGGCGGGCAACGTGGCGGGCAACGGGGCGGACCGACCCTCCACGACCTTGATCTTCCCTGCCCGCAACGTCGCAGGCACCATCGGCACCATCCTCACCATCGTCGCCGACCTGCAGGCCAGGACGGGGCTGCCCGACCAGGTGGTCGTCGTGGACGCGGACTCGCCCGACGGTACCGCGGACATCGCGCGAGCTCACGGCGCGGACGTGTACTCAGAGAACCAGCTCATGCCAGGCTATGGCCCCGCCCAGGGCAAGGGCGACGCGATGTGGCGGAGCCTGTCCGTGGCGCGCGGGGACATCATCATGTTCGCCGACGCGGACACCGCCGACTTCCGTGAGCACTTCGTCTACGGCACGCTCGGCCCGCTGCTCGCGGACCCGGCGATCCAGTTCTGCAAGGCCGCGTACCGCCGGCCTTTTACCCAGGGCGAGGAGTCTGTCGCCGACGGCGGCGGGCGGGTCACCGAGCTCATGGCGAAGCCGCTGATCAACCTCTTGTACCCGGAGCTTGCCGGCTTCGTGCAGCCGCTGGCCGGGGAGTTCGCCGGCCGCAGGGAACTGTTCAACGCGATGCCGTTCTTCACCGGTTACGGCGTGGAGATCGGCATGATGATCGACGTGTTCACCGAAGTGGGCCTGGCCGGAATGGCGCAGGTCGACCTCGGCACCAGGCAGAACCGGCACCAGTCGCTCGCCAGCCTCACCAGGATGAGTTCCATCGTGCTGCGCACCGTTGCCCTGCGCGAGGGCCTGGCGCTGCGCGAACTGGACAGCGTCGACCCCGGGCTATGGGAACTGCGCCAGCCGGAGACCTACCTGCACGCGGTCGCCACCGAGGACGGCCTGCGCCTCGATGAGCACCTCAACGAGTTGATCGAGCGCCCGCCGCTGGCCCGCCTCACCGGCGGCACCGCCGTGACGATGAACGCGTAACGGCCGCCCGTTTGTGCGGCCGCGGGCACGCCGCGACCGCATGTCTGTTGCCGCGCGTCAATGACTGCGCCAGGAAAACACGCATCATGTGACCATGGAAGCCAGACGCGGCAGCGACAGCGAGTTCGACCACATCGTCGTGGGCGCCGGCTCGGCCGGCTGCGTCATCGCCCGGCGCCTCGTCGACGCCGGGCGCCGGGTGGCGCTGATCGAGGCGGGCGGCCGGGACGACAACCCGGCGATCGACGATCCGGGCCTGGCCTGGCAGCTGTGGAACAGTCCGGAAGACTGGGCCTACAACACCGAACCCCAGGAGCACGCACTCAAGACGAGCGTCTTCTGGCCGCGCGGCAAAGTACTCGGCGGCTCCAGCGCGCTGAACGGCGCGATCTACGTGCGCGGCGCCCGCCAGGACTTCGACAACTGGGCTTACAACGGCGCGGCCGGCTGGTCCTACGACGAGGTCCTGCCGTTCTTCAAGAAGTCCGAGGACTTCGAGGACGGCCCTTCGCAGTACCACGGCAGCGGCGGCCCGCTGCCGGTCACCCGCATCCACAACCCGAACCCGGCCACCCTGGCCTGGCTCGAGGCCTGCGCAGAATACGGGCTGCCGCGCAACGATGACTTCAACGGCGCGGACATCCTCGGCGCCGGGCTCACCCACCTCACGGCCAGGAACGGCCGCCGGGCGAGCGCCTGGAAGTCGTTCGTGCTCCCGGTGATCGACAGCCCGCTGCTTACGGTCATCATCGGTGCCCAGGTGACGAGGCTTGTCTTCGACGGCTCCGGGCGAGCGTGCGGTGTACGGCTCTCCGGCCGCGCCCGCAGATTTATATCCGGAACGGACCGCGCCGGCTCCCCATCGTCTCCTCCCGACCCGGAGTGGCCGGCCACGACGGTGCGCTGCTCGGGGGACGTGATCGTCTCCAGCGGCGTGATCGGCTCGCCGCAGTTGCTGATGCTGTCCGGGATCGGCCCCGCCGACGACCTGCGTGCGCTCGGCATCGACGTCACCGCCGACCTGCCCGGCGTGGGGGAGAACCTGCACGACCACCTGCTGGCGGAGATCTTGTGGGAGTCGGCCCGGACAGTGCCGCCGGGTCAGGCCAACAACCTGGAGATGGCCTGGTTCGCCAAGAGCGACCCGGGAATGGCGGCGCCCGACCTGCAGCCGTTCATGTCGCATTTCCCGATGCCCGTGGAGGGTTACCCCAGCCTTGACTATGGGGCGGGCTACGCGACTCTGGCGGGGGTTATCCGCCCGCTCAGCCGGGGCCGGCTGTGGCTGCGGTCCGCGAACCCCGCGGAAAAGCCGGCGCTCGACCCGCACTACCTGGAGGAGCCGGCCGACGTCAAAGCGCTGGTCACCGCGATGCGGCAGTGCCGTGACATCGGCGCGGGCAACGCGATGCAGGATTGGCGGGCGCGGGAGGTTGCGCCAGGCCCTGACGCGCGCACCGACGCGGAGCTCGCCGAATACGGCATGCGCACCCTGCTCAGCTACCACCACCAGGTCGGGACCTGCAAGATGGGCATCGACTCGATGGCGGTCACCACCCCGGACCTGCGCGTACACGGCGTCGCGGGGCTGCGGGTCGCCGACGCGTCGGTCATGCCCGCGGTCACGTCCGGCAACACGAACGCCGCCACGCTAATGATCGCCGAACGCTGCGCCAGCTTGCTGCTGTCCTGTAACTAGATGAATGTCCCATCCAGCTGGCTATAGGCAGCTGAGAGTCCCATTCATCTGGCTGGAGGATTTAGGAGGGGCGGAACGGGCCTGCCTTGGGGGGCGGGAGGTGCGGGGGAGTCAGGAATTTTGGCGGACCGGCTAGGTCGAGGGCGCCGAGTGGCGAGAAGGCCGCCGCGTCTCGATGGGTCAGCGGCGGCAGGTTCCACTTCTCCTCGATGAGCTTCAGCACCGAGGTGTGGTCGAGCACGTCGCTGAGCACGAAGTCCGGGCGGGCGTACGGGGACACGATCACCGCCGGGACGCGGAAGCCGTATCGGTCGTAGGTGGCCGGGCCCGCGTCGGTGTTCTCCAGATTCGCCAGCACCTTGCGGATCAGCGGCTTAAGCACGGCACGCAGCCACGTCGGCAGTGCGAGCTGCCAGTTACGGGCGGGCACGTCGTCCGGCGCCACTGCCTCCGGCGGCGGCACGTGGTCGTAATAGCCGCCGTGCTCGTCGTAGATCCACAGCAGCAGCGTCGATTCCCATGCCGGGCCGTGCAGCACCGCGTTGACCACCGCGCCGGCGAACGACTCGCCCAGCGCGATGTCCTGCGGGTTCTCCTCCGAGTAAGCGACGAAATCCGGATCCACGATCGACACGGCCGGCAGCGTCCCCGCCGCGGCGTCCGCGAAGAACTGCTGAGTGGTCCGCAGGTGCCGAATGCAGCGGGCCATCCCGAGCGGGTACAGGTCGGCCGTGAACGACTTGTTGCCGCGTTCGGCGTTGAGTATCCCTGGCAGCCATCGGCCGAGCTGGCCGAGCCGCCGCAGCGCGATCAGGCCCGTCGTGCCGAGCGCCCGCTTGACCAGGATCTTCGCGGGGCGCACGTTGTGGTAGTTCACCCATGAGATGTGGTGGGTGTCGAGCGCGTCGAAGATCGTCCCGGCCTCGGGGTAATCGATCAGGTCCCAGGGCAGGTCGTCGATCAGGCCGTGCGCGGTCCCGGCGATCAGGAAGCGGCGGTTCGGGAACGTGGGCCCCAAGCAGGAGCAGAACCAGCGGTCGGCCACCGGGAAGGTGCCGGCCAGCCCGTGGTAAAACGGCAGCTCGTCCTCGGTCCAGTAGCCCATCGGCACGGCGGGGTCGGCGCCAGGCACGGTCTGTGCCACGCTGGCCGCGAACCCGGCGCAGGTCCCGCCGTCGTAGGAGATATGGCTCGCGTGCCACGTCTGTGTCGGGTTGCCGGCCACCTGAGCGGTGGAGCTGAGGTGGTGAACGGGAACCCGCGTGCCGTTCGGAAGAACATTGAAGGCTAGCGGGCTGCCGTCGGGACCCTTTGGCAGGCCGTCGCCCCGTGCGGCGAGCGTGCCAAGGTAGTTGTCGTACGAGTGATTCTCCATCATCAGCACGACGATGTGCTTGATCTGCGGTATCAGGTCGCTGCCGGCCGCCAGGTCAGGGCGCGGCCGTTCCCCCGGTCCGGCCCGCAGGTCGTGGCCTGCTATTTCCCTTTTCTCCAGCCGCTCCCACATTTGGCCTACCTCCTGACGGAATCATGCCATCTATGCGGGTGAACCGGACCGCCCGGCCGGGGAAACCGGGCGGTCCGGTGGCTCAGGACCGGTCAAGCATCGGCCGCGACTACCGGGGGATCGGCTGGGGGCACAGGGGGAATCGGGCGGGAGGGAACCTTCCCTCAAGGCTCGTACAGAGCGCGCCCGATCGTTAGATTCAGTACCGAACGAGAACGCGCGATCTGAGCGAGGCGGGCGCATCAGAATGGCAGTGCTTCCCACCGGACGGCTCCCCGTGCGGCTGACGCCGCTGGTTGGCCGTGACGCCGAACTGGGCGAGGTGACGCGCGCCCTGGCCGGCTCCCGCATCCTCACGCTGACCGGGCCCGGCGGCACCGGCAAGACCCGGCTGGCCCTCGCTGTGGCCGGCGAAGCGGCCGGACGCGACGAAGTTGCCTGGGTCGAGCTGGGGCCCGTCGACAAACCGGACATCGTCGGTCCGGCCGTCGCCCTTCGCCTCGGAGTGCCCGAGACCCCGGGCCAGGACGCGGCCGAAGCGATCGCGGGGCATGTGCTCGCTCAGTTCGCGGACCGGCCGTTGCTCGTCGTGCTCGACAACTGCGAGCACCTGGCAGGCGCGGTCGCCGGGCTGGCCGAGCAGCTGCTCGCCGACTGCCCGTCGCTTTCCGTGCTGGCCACGAGCAGGGAGCCGCTTGGTGTCGAGGGGGAACGGTCGTGGCCTGTTCCGCCGCTGGACGGCGCCGACGCGGTCCGGCTGTTCGAAGACCGGGCCCGGCTCGTCGCGCCTGCCTTCAATCTCAACGACGCGAACCTGGCGGAGGTCGCCGCCATCTGCGCCAAGCTCGACCGGCTACCGCTGGCGATCGAGCTGGCCGCCGCCCGGATGCGCATCTTGTCTGTGCGCCAGCTCGCGGACCGGCTTGACGACGTCTTCGGCGTGCTGACCGGCGGAGCACGATCCGCGCCGGCCCGGCACCAGGCGCTTCGCGCCACCCTGGACTGGAGCCATGATCTGCTCGCCGCCGATGAGCGGGCCGTCTTCCGGCGGCTCGCTGTTTTTTCCGGCGGGTTCACGCTTGCCGGGGCCGAACGGGTCGCCGGGTTCGGCGACATCGCCTCCGCCCGGGTGCTCGACCTGCTCACCCGGTTGGCCGACAAGTCACTCCTGCGGGTGGAGCGGGAACGCTACCACCTGCTGGCGACCATCCACGAGTACGCCCGCGAGCACCTGGCCCTGTCCGCCGAGGCCGACGGGGCACGCCGGGCTCACCTGGCCTACTACACGGAATTCGCCGAGGAGGCGGGGGCGCGGCTGGACCAGTCGATGGTGGCCGAGCTCGAAGCCGACCTCAACCAGCTCGACCTCGAACGTGCCAACTTCCGTGCCGCCAGCGATTTCGCGCGACAGTCAGGCGACGCCATCGCGGGCCTGCGGATGGCCGGCCAGCTCGGCCGCTACGCCCATTTGCGCGGCCATTACCAGGAGATCAGGCAGTGGATGGATCTCGCGGTGACCGCTGGCCCGGCCGCGCCCGCCGGGCTGCGCGCCCGCGCCCTGCTGGGCAGCGGGCGGCTCGCTTACCTGCAGTGTGAATACGAGCCCGCGGTGCGCCGGCTGGATGCGGCGCTGCTGCTGTTCCGGTCCCTCGGGGACGCGCCGGGGATCGCCTCCTGCCTGCAGGCGCTCGGCAGCGTCGCCCGCGAGCAAGGCCGGTATGCCAGGTCGGCGCAGCTGCACTCGGAGGCCCGTGAGCTGGCTAAGGCGTCGGGAGACAAGCGGGCCGAGGCGACGGCATGCGCTTCTTTGGGGTTCGTCTCCTGGCTGCAGGGCGACTTCGTGCTCGCGACTTCCGAGTGCACGACCGCTCTCGCGATGTCCCGGGCGCTCGGCGACGTGGAAGGGACCGCGTCGGCGCTGATTAACCTCGGGGCGATCGCGCGATATGAGGGCGACCTCGTGGCCGCCGAGTCGCTGCTGGGGGAGAGCCTGGCGCTCTCAGAGACCATCGGATACCTCGAGGGCATCGCGTGGAGCCGCGAGCAGCTTGGCCTGCTTGCCCTGCGTGGAGCGCCGGGCCCCGCGAAAGCCGCCGAACTGCTGCGCAGCAGTTTCGAGACGCACAGCGAGCTACGCGACCGGTGGCGGATGTCGGGTGTCCTCGATGACCTCGCGGCGGTCGCGCTCGCGGCTGCCCCGGGTGCCGCGCAGGCCGCCCGGCGCGCGGCGGAGCTGCTGGGGTCGGCGCAGGCGCTCCGCGAGTCGATCGGCACCGTGATCGCGCCATGTGAGCGGCCCCTGCACGATGCAACGCTGAACCAGGCGCGCGCGCTGCTCGGCGCCGACGGTTTCGAACAGGCCTGGCGGCGCGGACTGACAGCCGAC
>Ga0210396_10006814_pt1 | contig 10919 bp, 10 predicted proteins | sample IncBWH17OmetaG_FD_155466 | JGI IMG/M metagenome (GOLD analysis project Ga0210396, IMG submission 155466) | Forest soil microbial communities from Barre Woods Harvard Forest LTER site, Petersham, Massachusetts, United States - Inc-BW-H-17-O ... | reverse complement strand
CCGGGGATGTTACCAGCAAAAAAGCTTTGGCTTGGCAACCCGGTTTCCGTTTGCATTTCTTACCAAGACCAGGCGAGTGCCACTAGCGCGCGAGATCATTGTTTATCCCCGCGTGGAACCTGCGGATGAATTTTTCGAGGTTCTGCCCATGATCACTGGCGAGTTCGAAACCTTTGTCCGTGGACGCGGCGACGATCTGTATCTGATTCGCGAGTACCTGCCGGAGGATTCTGCCCGGCATGTGGACTGGAAAGCGACGGCTAAATCGGGTTCGCTCAAAGTGCGCGAGTTTAGCCGGGAGGACGAGCGCAAGCTGCGTATTGTCTTCGACAATCCTGCAAAAGGTACGGTATCGGAAGAGGCCTACGAGAATGCGATTGTGCTGGCGGCTTCGCTGAGTTGGCACTTCGCGCAGGAAAACACTGAAATTTCATTCGTCTCCCAAGGCTACAAAGGTGAGTCCGATATCTACCAGTTTTTAGCCCACCTGGCGGTTGCCCAGCCGCAGCCGTTGCCATCCGTGGCCGAAAGTCTCCAGCCTTCTGACGACTACAACATTATTCTTACGACCCGGCCCCGAGGCGGTATTCCCACGGCGCTGTGGGCATGTTCGTACTTTGTTTTCATAGGCCCAAAGTGAAACTCATCTACTTTACCGCCGCGAATACAGGATTCTGGCACTTTTAATCCGTCGCATTTGAGCATATACTCGCGCGGTTTGCTTTGAATGCAGTGTCACGGAGGAGCCCCATGCATGTTTACGATTTGATTATCAATCAGGACACTTATCGGGCCGACGCCGATCAGTTTGCGTTTGACGTGGCGCAGGCAATGGTCGACCGAAATATCGGCGCCGTCCCTGTGCTTCGCGACGGACTTCTGGTCGGCATATTTTCCGAACGCGACCTAATGAGACGCGTGGTAGTGGAAGGACGCGATTGCCGAACAACTCGCATCGAAGAAGTAATGACAGAAGATCCACTTACGGTGAGTCCGGACGAAAGCCTGGAGAACTGCATGTTGATGATGAGTCGCCACGGTTTCCGTCATTTACCAGTCTGCGAAGGCAAGCAACTGCGCGGGATCATATCGCTGCGCGACATTCTGCTCCACGATCTCAACGAAAAAGATCATGAAGTACGAATGATGCGAGCTTACATCCAAGCGTCTCCGGAAGTGTAGCGAATGAAGTGAACGAGAGCGCCCTTCGCATTTCAACGAGGCGTCCACTGCGGATGGCCAGTGAATAGCCCATTGGCAATGCCTATCTGATATGCCAGAAAGACGCCGAACGCCAAACTGACCAAACCTGACGCGAGCCCCAGGCGTTGCGAAAATCGCGGATGCCTTTTCCCAAGAAAGTTGAACGTTGAAGCAATGCTCATCGTGATCAGCATCATGCCGCCGACCGTCCCCACTCCAAAAACCAGCAGATAAGCCATCGCCCAGTGAGGATTTCGAATGGTAGTCAAAATCAGCAGCGCCACAGCCGCAGAGCCAGCGAGCCCGTGAACTATCCCCACGACCAATGGGCGAAGTTGCTGATACAAACCAATCCTTCCAAACAATCGATCAAGCCACGTCAACGGCGTTTGATTGTGTGAATGCTGTTCGGGCGCATGACCATGGGCATGGCTATGCACATAATCGCCGTGTGTGTGGAGATGCTGATGGAGCAAAACAGAGGCCTGCGGAGCGATTGAGTTTGCGGAACGAACGAAGCTGACGATATTCATCACGCCAAGCACAATCAACATCAGACCAACAGAGAATTCCATGGAGAGGCCGATGCGGGCGGGAATCACAACATCAAAAAGAATGATAACGGTCCCGACAACGAAAATCGTCAGCGTATGACCGATGCCCCAGAAGATGCCAGTCATGGCAGCCTTGAAGAGATTGCGCTGCCGGCTGACTATGGTCGTGACCGCAATTACATGGTCGGGATCGGTCGCGTGCCGCATTCCGAGAAAAAACCCAACGGCAACGATAGAGAAAAAAGTCAGCACCGAATTATTTCCTGCCTTAGCTTGCGACCCGGCTGGGCCGACCGTCAAGGCTCTCCATGACGCTTCGCATTTCGGCGGCCTCACTCGACCGCATTACGCGAAATTACTTCCCGGTACCATTCCGCACTGAGCTTAGGAGTGCGCTTTTGCGTTTTGAAGTCGACGTAGTGAATGCCGAATCGCTTGCTGTAACCGTCGGCCCATTCGTAATTATCGAGCAGGCTCCACAGGAAGTAGCCTTTGATTGGGTATCCTTCTGAAGCGGCGCGATGCAGATGGGTAAGATGATTGCGCAAATACATCACGCGGTCGGTATCTTCGACGCGGCCATCGGCGGTGATCACATCGTCCGCCGAACACCCATTCTCCGTGATATAAAGCGCCCGCGGTTTCCAAATGTCGCCAACGTTGCGAACCGCCCAGTAAATCACTTCCGGACCAATGTACAGCCAGTCCGAAGCCATGCGCGGATACGAAGACTGCCGAGTCTCTATGGCGTATCCAGTTGGTGATGAGTCTGCGCGGACATATTCCGGCGTGTAAACATTGAGCCCGACAAAATCAAGCGGACTGCCAATGATCTTCAGGTCGCCGGCTTCGACCTTGGGAGCGTTTGCTCCCTCGCGCTCAAGATAACCATCGGTATACTTTCCTTCCATCACGACCGTAAGGAATTGCGCGTTTTCTTCGCGGGTTGCACGCCGCGCCGCTTCGATCTGCTCGCTATCTTCGATTACCGGAACGTAGACAGTGGCATTTTCCGCGAGGCCGATCTGGGTTCCGCTTTTCGCATTGGCCCGAATTGCCTGTACCGCCATCCCGTGCGCCAGTACAGCATTGTGCCGGATCTGGTTTACTGGCGCGTCCGTCAATTTCATGCCCGGAGCAAATTTTCCGGTCTTGTAGCCTAAGTCGGTGAAGCACTTGAACTCGTTAATGGTGAAAAAGTGGCTGACGCGATCCGAAAGCTGTTTGGAAACGTAGCCGACGTAATCCGCGAATGCTTTTGCGGTATCGCGCGACTGCCAGCCTCCGGGCAAAGCCTGCGGGAGGTCCCAGTGAAAGAGCGTAATGTACGGAGTGATATTGTTCCTGAGCAACTCGTCCACGACGTGCTGGTAGTACGCAAGCCCTTTCTCGTTCGGCTGGCCTGTGCCATCGGGAAAGATGCGTGACCATGAAATCGAGAAACGGTAGACGCTCACGCCCAGATTCTTGAGCAGATTTATATCTTCTTTGTAGAGATGATAAGAGTCATCGGCGACATCGCCGGTTTCGCCCTGAAAAGTGTTACCCGGCGTGTGCGAGAAAGTGTCCCACACGGATGGTTTCCGTCCATCTTCGTTGACTGCGCCCTCAATCTGATAAGCAGCGGTTGCGCATCCCCAGAGGAAGTTTGAGGGAAATCGCTGTAAACTCGCTGTGGCCATTCGCGCGAATGCGAGTCGTGACAAAGATGCACTGGCAAAAGTCGCGGCAGCGGTACCAGCCAGAGTTTTACCGAAACGGCGACGGGTAACGTTTTTCATGGTCCTCAGAAGATTATCACTAAATGCGGAATGAAAAGCTGCGTCCTTGCGGTATACGCGAAGGAGTTAGCGTGAAGAAAAATGTCTTAACAGCCGTGATCGAGATTGGTTTTATTGTCTTCCTTTTTTATTCGAATCTATTGATGGGGGAATTCGAGCGTTCAGGCATGGGGAATAAGCGAGGACTAGCGTGGGCAGTTAGAGATGTTTTTACTATTGCCAATTTTGCCATTGCCATTACGGCAGCCCTTATCGGGTATGTGCTGTTTGAATTCCTGCGAAAGAAGTTCTAGGGCGCATTTGTTTTCGACGCCGATGCAACCGCAATATCGTCCAGTCGAATCAATTAGACTTAAGTTTCTGTTAAACGCTCAAAGCATGCAATTTATTCATCCCAAGAGAACAGTAAGCGGGCATACCCCTATCAAGAAACGTGGGATCATCCCTCATGTCGTGATCACGGTTTTATCACTACTTTTTTGCGCTGATACGGTCTCCCAGAATAACGCGTCAACTTCCGACCGCTCACAGATCCTGCAGTTTCTCGATCAAACGATCAACTGGTACCGGCAGATCGATGTCGAGCGGCAGATCGCCACCGAGCCCGAAGACATCATCGCGGTAAGCGACGACCGCGCACTCGCCGACCAGGTCGCGAGTCACGCATTCGAATGCGCACGAGCTGAAGCGGAGTTCTCTGCGCAGGCCTCGGCGGGGTCGAATCAGGCGCAGAATCCCGAAGGCGGACGCTACCAGTCGCTTCTGCAATTGGCACACAAGCTCGATCAGCAGGTCAAAGATACGCAGACGGAATTGCAGTCCGATCGCGAGAAACTGGAACATCTGACGGGGAAAAAGCGTCAGGACACGGAAGCGACCATTGCCGAACTGCAAAGCGAAATCGATCTCGCCAACGCCCGCCGTGACATTATCGTCAAAATGGCAGATTTTGTCGGAGGCTCGAGTACCAATGGATTGGGAACGACCAGCCTACGCGGGCAAATCGACGCGCTTGCCCGCACTTTGCCACCAGAAGTAGGAGGTTATGCAAATGGCGCATCGTCGAATACTGCGCCGTCTCACCCTGCTCCAGCCGTGCCCGGCAGCAAGCCTGAACCAAGTGGCTTGTGGGGCTTGACCGCAGATCTTTTCTCCCTGTCTGGCAAGCTCGACACCATTGGCGACCGCATAAAAGCCACGGATGACCTGGCGAGCTCCAACAAACAATTACTTGATCCTCTAGTTTTCCAGCTGAAGGATTTGACGAAGCAAAGCGACCTCATCGCGCAGCAGGCCGACAGCGCCAACGCCCAAACCCTAGCGCAGCAGAAAAAACAATTGGATTCACTCACCGCTCAATTCAAGCAGCTGTCCGCTGCGGTGCTTCCGCTCAGCAAGCAATCCATTTTGCTGGATCTGTATAAAAGAAATCTGCAGAACTGGCAGAGCAGCGTGAAGTCCCGCTATCGCTCCGATCTGAAGGGCCTTTTGGCTCGGCTACTGGCGCTCGCATTTGCTCTGGGGATTGTATTCGCAGCGGCAGAGGTTTGGCGCAGGGCTATCTTCAGCTACGTGCGCGAAGGCCGACGCCGTTATCAATTTTTGCTAATCCGCAGAATCGTAATGTGGTTCGCGGTCGTACTGGTGGTGGCGTTTGCCTTTGCCAGCCAGTTGGGTTCAGTGGCGACGTTTGCGGGCCTGATCACAGCGGGAGTAGCGGTCGCACTGCAAAATGTAATTCTCTCTGTTGCCGGCTACTTCTTTCTGATTGGGAAATTCGGCATCCGAGTCGGAGACCGCGTACAGATCGCCGGAGTAAATGGAGAAGTTGTCGACGTTGGTCTCGTCCGCTTGCAGCTTATGGAACTAAGCGGAGCGGAAATTCCTACCGGCCGCGTGGTTGCGTTTTCCAACTCTATCGTTTTCCAACCGACATCGGGCGTATTCAAACAAATCCCCGGCACCAGCTTCATGTGGCACGAGATCACATTAACGGTACCCGGCAACAGCGACTACCACAAGATCGAGAAGAACCTAGCGGAAGTCGTGAACGAGGTGTTTGCCGATTACAAGGACGACATTGAACGCCAGCGCCGCCAACTGGAAAGCACGCTCGGGGCGACCTCGACTGCAGAGTTTCATCCCAGAACTCGACTGGTTTTTACGGGTAACGGCCTCGAAGCCGTTATCCGCTATCCTGTGACATTGCAGAATGCAGCAGAGATCGATGACCGTATCACGCGTGAGTTGCTCGATGCGCTCAACGATAATCAGCAAAAACCTGCGGGACAAGGCACTCCAACGCTCAAGCTTCGCACCGACGTCGCGCCGCCAACTAGCTGAATGCTACGATGACATCGCTGCGAACACGCATCGTCAAGAAGGAGAGGGCAGTCCTATGATCTCTGGCGCGCATGTCATCGTATACAGCAAAGATGCCGAGGCTGATCGTGCTTTTTTTCGGGACGTTCTCGGACTCGCTTCCGTTGATGCTGGCCACGGATGGTTGATTTTTGCTCTGCCTCCGGCCGAAGCCGCAATCCATCCCGCCGAGGAAAATGATCGCCACGAACTTTATTTCATGTGTGACGATCTCAAGGCGGAGATGTCAGCGCTCAAGAAGAAAGGCGTGGTGAGTTCCGATATTCACAATGAGCGCTGGGGATCGATCACCAAAATCAGTCTCCCCGGCGGCGGGAAAATAGGGCTCTACCAACCGAAGCATCCCACGGCTTTGCCCTCGAGGTGATGGGCATTTTGACTTCGAACTTGACGGGAAGCAATTTGCAGCGTTAATATCTGAATCAAGTTTGCTCTTCGGAGCAGACCTTGGATTTCATGAAGAGTGGCTGAGGGACGAGCCCTGAGAAGCCACGACAACCGGATCGGGAGTCATCTCCCGGTCGCCCGGTGTCAACTCTCACCCGGAAACGGGGGACATGAGATTCGGGGTGCCCGCAGTTCAGCATCTCGTTCTTCTTCCTCTCATTAATTTTTTCCGGTCAAGAGATTCTCGGTTCGGTGTTTTGCGGCTCGTCCCTCGGCAACAGAAAGCGAATACGCTATGAGCGCCGCCGCCCGAGTTCTGGACATTACACCGCCCGCTTCGAAGTACGAATTGCGTTGCCGCGAGTGCCACAAGAGTTGGGGAAACCAGCCTAAGTCGATTTGCGATGATTGTTTCTCTCCACTGGAAATTTTTTGCGATTACGAAGCTTTGCGCGGCAAGTTTACGCATGAGCGAATCGCGAGCCGTGCGCCCGATATGTGGCGTTACGCGGAACTGCTGCCGTTGCCCCCGAACTATCAGCCAACGTTGCCGGTAGGCTTTACGCCTCTGCTTCGGGCACCTAAGTTGGCCGCGCGTCTTGGCGCCAAACATCTGTTCATCAAAAACGACGCGGTATGTTTGCCCACGCTGAGCTTCAAAGACCGCGTGGTCGCAGTGGCATTGGCGCAGGCTAAGAGCTTCGGCTTCGATACCGTAGCTTGTTCTTCCACGGGCAACCTTGCCAATTCGGTTGCGGCGCAGGCTGCGCGCAACGGATTCAAAGCCTGGATCTTCGTCCCCGCCGATCTCGAGCCCGCGAAAATTCTGGGCACGCAAATTTATGGCGCGAAGCTGGTTCGCATTGCGGGCAGCTACGACCAGGTGAATCGTCTGTGCTCGCAGATCGCTGATGAGCATCGATGGGGCTTCGTCAATGTGAATTTGCGTCCTTATTACGCCGAAGGCTCGAAGACCGTGGGATTTGAAATCGCCGAACAACTGGGATGGCGATTGCCTGACAACGTGGTTGTGCCGATGGCCGGCGGGTCCTTGATCACCAAAGTCAGAAAGGCGTTCGACGAACTCGTTCAGCTAGGTCTGGTCGAAGCGAAAACGGTGAAATTCTTCGGGGCGCAGGCGACTGGTTGTTCTCCGATTTCGACTGCGGTAAAGGCCGGAAATACCGATATAGAGCCTCAGAAGCCGGTCACACTGGCTCGCTCGCTGGCGATCGGCAATCCCGCGGACGGGCACTATGCCATCAAGGCCATTACAAAGAGCGGAGGCTGGTCGGAAGATGTTTCCGACACTGAAATGATCGAGTCCATTCAGCTTTTGGCGGAGACAGAAGGCATCTTCACCGAAACCGCGGGTGGTGTGACGACGGGATGCGCGCGCAAACTCTATCGCGATGGTCGCATCTCGCCAGAGGAAACAACGGTGCTCTGCATCACCGGCAACGGCTTGAAAACTACTGATGTGCTCGCCGGCAGGTACGAAACGGAGGAGCCGATTCGCCCGAAGATCGCGGAGTTTGAAACATATTTGCAAAGAACGCTGGACACAGCGGAGAAGAACATTCCAGAAACAGTGGAGGCATGAAATGACCGTTACCGTACAAATTCCAACAGCCCTGCGCCGCCTGACATCAGGAACCGGACAAGTTAAATGTTCGGCTGGAAACCTGGGAGAACTTTTTTCTGCGCTCGACCAGCAGTTTCCGGATCTGAAATCGCATTTGCGCGACGAGGCTGGCGAGGTTCGCCGGTTTCTGAACGTCTATGTCAACGAGGAAGATATTCGTTTTCTCGGTGGGAACACTTACGCATTTCAGGATGGAGATGAGGTTTTGCTGGTGCCATCGATTGCTGGCGGCGCTTCGTAAACGATGTTTCCTGACGACGACGGCCGGTCTCCATAAGCTCGAATAATGCCATGGTTCGTAAATTGAAAATCGGATTGCTGGGTTGCGGAACGGTTGGCCGCGGACTGGTCGAACTGGTGGGAAAGAACGACGCGCTCATCCGGCAGCGCTCCGGCGTCGAGTTGCGGATCACGAAGATCCTGGTTCGCGACCTCGATAAAGAGCGGCATGGCGTCGATCATGCGCTCCTGACTACGCAACCTGACAAAGTTCTAAATAACGGCTGCGACCTCGTGGTCGAACTGGTAGGCGGGATCGAGCCGGCGCGAAGTTTTATCGAACGCTCGCTGGCGCGTGGGAAACACGTTGTGACCGCCAATAAGGCGTTGCTTGCGCTGGATGGCTTTAGTTTGATGAAGACGGCGGAAGCAAAGAGAGTCCGCCTGGGGTTTGAAGCCAGCGTTTGCGGTGGAATTCCGATTATTCGGGCTTTACGGAATGGATTAGTCGGAAATACTATTCAACGACTCAGCGGCATCCTGAACGGAACCTGCAATTACATTTTGACGCGCATGAGTGAAGGTCGGATTGAATTCGAGGAAGCGCTTCGCGAGGCGCAAGCGAAAGGTTTCGCGGAAGCTGATCCTACGCTCGATATCGATGGCCACGATGCCGCGCAGAAGTTGAAAATTCTGACCGAACTGGCGTTCAGCGCGCAGGTAAATGCCAACGCGGTTGAAGTTGAGGGCATTCGCGACATTGCTGCTGACGACGTTCAAGCGGCCAGGGAACTGGGTTTCGTGATCAAGCATGTGGCGACTGCTGAGTTGAGCAAGGATGCGGTGTCGCTGAGTTGCGCTCCGGTATTGCTGCCCCTGTCACATCAACTGGCCGGAATTCGCGATGAGAATAATGCCGTGCTGGTCCGTGGTGATGCAGTGGGGGAGATGCTTTTTTCGGGTAAGGGGGCGGGTTCTCTGCCCAGCGCCAGTGCTGTGCTTTCTGACGTAGTGGACATCGCTTGCCATCAAGGCGGATTTTCCATGAGCCCTGGCGGCAGGGTTAGCGCTTCCAGTCGTGATAGTGAAAGCAACCACTATCTTCGCTTCTCGGTGAGCGATCCCGCGGCTATCGGCCCGATCACGACGATTTTGGAGCGAAACCGCGTGGGAGTCGCTCGGGCTGCCGCAGTTTGGGCGCGGAACGTTTCCGCCCGGCACCAGGTTCGGGTGCTCACTCATTTTGTCTCTCGCAAAACTCTCGACACCGCTTTGCTCGACATCGCCGGCTCAGGTATTGAGACCGGCAAGCGAATGATTTTGCGGGTAGCGGATTAGAAGAAGCAGCAGATCGCACGCGGCCGCCCAGCGCTGCTTCGCCTCGAGAGCTAAATCGCCGTCTCCAAACAGCCCTGATCCACTATCCTGCAGACTCTCCTAGGCATTTGTGCATTTTTGTCGTTATTGATATAATCTAACTAACCAGTTAATTAATAATAATGGCAAACGTCGTTACCAAATCGCGAATGGGATCTCGCGGGCGTCCCGAACAAAGCCGCGCAGCCATCCTGCAAGCAGCGGTCAGGGAGTTCGCACGCGAAGGTATTGCCGGAGCCAGAACCGACGCCATTGCCCGCGCCGCCAAGGTCAATAAAGCGCTTCTGTATTACTACTTTAAGGATAAAGAGGCTTTGTACGGTGCGGTGCTCGATCAGGTCTTCGGCGGCTTGGTCACACACCTCGAAGAGGTTTTTTCGCGCGACCTTCCCCCGCGGGAGAAGATTCTTGCCTACGCGGGCGCTCACTTCGATTATGTTGCCAGCCATCCTCTCTACCCGCGGATTGTACAGGGCGAAATGATGGGGGTTGGCCGCACGCGGACGAATCACCTGGAGAAAATTGTGAAAAGGTATTTCCGTCCGCTCTTTGGCCGGATCGCAGAGGTCCTTAAGAAAGGACAATTCCGCGGTGAATTCCGGCCCGTCGATCCGCTGCATTTTATTCCATCCATGATCGCGGTCATTGTTTTCTATTTCACCAGCGCTCCGGTAATGCAATTAATGATCGGGACCGACCCCATGTCTCCCGAGCGCGTGGCAGCCCGCCGCGCGGCGGTGCTGGATCTGATTTCGAGTTCTTTGTTTCAGGAGTTACGCGGAAAACCCCGAGGAGCACGACCATGAGCGTACGCAATAAATTCCTGATGATTCTAGGCGTGATTTTCGCCATATCCTTGACGTACTACCTCGTTTCCACGCCCAGCAGCAGGGATCTCATTCTCATTGGCACGGTAGATTCGAACCAGGTAATTGTCAGCCCGCAAATCGGAGGGCGTCTGGCAAAGCTGCTGGTTGATGAAGGTACTCAGGTGAAACAGGGCGATCTGATTGCAGTTCTCGATCCCTCCGAACTAGAGGCGGAAGAACGAGCAGCAGCCGCCACCATCGACAGCTTGAAATCGAAAGTCGCAGAGACCCAATCCACTCTGCAAGCCACGAAAGGATCGACGTCGAGCAGCGTGCTGAATGCGCAGGCGCGGCTGCAGTCCATGCGAGCGCAACTACTGCAAGCAGAAGCTACATTCGAGCGAACTGAGAGCGACAGCCGCCGCATGATTGAATTAGCGAAAGAGGGAGTCGCTTCCGATCAGGATCGCGTGCAAGCTGAGACGAATTTAGCGGCGCAGAAAGCGCTGGTTCAATCGCTGCAGGAGCAGGTGAGCGCTGCCCAGGCCGATTTGAATACCGC
>Ga0210396_10006812_pt1 | contig 10920 bp, 10 predicted proteins | sample IncBWH17OmetaG_FD_155466 | JGI IMG/M metagenome (GOLD analysis project Ga0210396, IMG submission 155466) | Forest soil microbial communities from Barre Woods Harvard Forest LTER site, Petersham, Massachusetts, United States - Inc-BW-H-17-O ... | reverse complement strand
TATGACGGGAGATCTGCAACTCGTCGGCGATCTCTTCGTGTTTCAGGCCTTTGTGCCGGCTGAGGGTAAAGATGAGTTTCTGGCGGGGAGGAAGCTGGTCGACTGCTTCGCGCAGCCTGATCTCGTTCTCCCGGAGGGTCATCCGCTCTTCCACCGGGTTAGCGCCGGTCGCCGGGCTATCGCCGGCCTGATGGCGGAAGGCTTCCTGCCGGGCCAGGTCTTTGAGCATGTCGAAGACCTGGTTACGCGCGATCGCAAACAACCAGTTGTCAAACCGGAGGACATGCGGGATCTTGTCGCGATGGAGCCAGACCTTCAGGAAGGTCTCTTGCACCAATTCGTCGGCCTGGTGAGGGTCGCGGGAAAGATGAAAAGCGTAGGCGTAGATCTTGTGGCGGTAATGATGAAAGAGGAGGCCAAAGGCTATTTCGTCCCCATGGGCGAGGCGGGCAAGCAGTTCATTCTCATTCGTCAGTGGTAAGGTCTTCACTGCAATATTCCGGCGAGTATCCAACATTGCTGCGGCTATTGATGCACGAATCAAATTTATCTCAATTATCACTTATTCCAAATTTATTTGGCGGCCCGTAATAGTTACCACAGAGGAGACGAAAGAAATTTTTAAAAAAACTAATGAATTAGTTGTAAAACTAATCGATTAGTAGTAGCTTCAGATAAAATTTGGAATCGTCATGCAGAAACTAGCCAAACGTGAAGAGCAGATCATGCAAGCCTGCTGGCATCTCGGGAAAGCCTTTATCAAGGAGATCATCGCCGAACTGCCGGATCCCAAGCCGCATTACAATTCCGTGGCGACCATGGTGCGCATCCTGGAGGAGAAGGGATTTCTGGGGCATGAGACCTATGGCAACACCTTTCAATATTATCCGGTGATCAGTAAAGAGCAATATCAGAACCATGCCTTCGATGATATCGTCCGGCAGTATTTCAACAACTCTTATCCCCGGATGCTGGCCTATTTTGCCAAGGAGCAAAAGATCTCACCCGAAGAACTAAACGAAATTCTGGAGCTTATCAAATCTCAAAAGAAATGATACCTTATATCCTGCACGTCACGGTGATCACCACGATCTGTTTTCTTTTTTACAAGCTGCTGTTGCAGAAGGAGACCTTTTACCGGCTGAACCGCTGGACCCTCATGGGTTGTCTGGCCGTGTCTTTTGCGTTACCGCTTTTGCCCGTTCCGCGGGAGTGGAGCTGGCGCGACAAATGGAAGGAGGCGGCCATCGCGGATCAGCCGCCGGCTGTGCAGCAGCCAGAGGTGATAAGAGAACAGGTTGCGACGTCACCGGAACGGGCGGGCGGGGAGGTAGCTGTTCTTCGGGCGGCGCCCGTAGGCCAGGACCGGCCTCAAAGGCATCGACATCGTGCCAGGGCAGGAGCGGGCCGTTCGGTTGTCGTGAGCACACCGGCGGTTGCGCCGGTCGAGCATGCGAAGGCCGGTGACCAGCAGGTTGCGGCTGTCTCCGGCGCCGGTACGGTGTCGCCGGTTGAACGACCCATGACAGTCGCCGTATCGGGCACATCCGATGCCGGAAACAAAGGCAGCAAAGCCGCCGCCGGGACGCCGGCGGAGAAAAATGGCGCGGGGACGCTTGCGCGATTTTTCTCGGGTGCTATGCTGCTTTTGGCCGTGCAATGGCTTTTCTATTGTTATCTTTTTGGCGTTTTGCTTTTTGGCGCCAATTTCCTGTTGCAACTGCTGGTCCTGCTGTACCAGAGCTATTCCCGGCCGGTGATCAAAGATGGGCGTTTCCGGATCGTGGAGATCAGGGGCGACCGTGCCCCCTGTTCTTTTGGCAACACCATCTTCATCAATCCGGAGAAATACGACTGGGAGACGTACAACCAGATCCTTATCCATGAAAAGATCCATGTGAGCGGCCGTCATACGCTGGATATTCTCTTAGCGGAGATCGCCCTCGTGATCCAATGGTTCAATCCTTTTGCGTGGCTGTATCGCCGGGAGGTAGAGAATAACCTGGAGTTTCTCACAGATGCCAATGTTCTGCTGGATGCCACCATCGAACGTTCGGCCTATCAGCTGAGCCTGCTTCGGGTTTCTGCGCCGCAACTGTCGTTCAGCCTCACCAACAATTACAATCAATCACTCCTTAAAAGACGTATCGTTATGATGAATAGTCAACGTTCCTCTCTGCATACGATTTGGAAATATTTTTTCCTCATCCCGTTGCTTACCGGGTTGATGTGTGCCCTGAACAAACCGGCTATTGCCCTGGGCGCCGCCACCACCAAATTGTCCATGGCGCATGCGCCGCTTTTTAACCTTCTTGCGCCGATCTCCGATACGGCCCGACGACCCGTAAAGTCTTCGGACAGCGGGTCGCGTGTTGTTCCGGCGCCTGCGAAATCGGGCACGACCTCGTCGGACGAAGGGTCCAGCGAAGGGACCGGTTATAGCGAAGGCTATGGCAACTCTTCGGGTGATGGCTATGGTAAGACAGCGACCATTAATGCCGGCGCCGAACCCGATCCGCAGGCGATCGCGATGACGGTGGATGCCTACAACCAGGCGATGAGGACCGCTGTAAAGGTCAAGACCCTGGATAATTTGTCGGTGGCCTACGCAACCGACGTCGATATGGCTCCGGTCAGGATCAAGTTAAACGCCGCCGTCGATGCCGCCGTCCGCGCCGATGTCAAGGTGGCCGATCTGCCGCGGTATGTCTTTATTGACGATACCGTGCTGGTCGATGGGTCCTGGTATGCCACCAGCTATGGGGACCGGCTGAGCTTCGAGCTCAAAGCGGGAGACGAGGACCATTTCTGGAACTATACCATCCATGTCGATAAAAGCGAGATCAATCCCTTCCCCGGGGCGGGCAATGTAGAATTCAAGCTGGTCCGTGAGGCGGGGACGATCAATTTCAAAGGGCAGTTCGACGGCCAGGAAGGGTTCGGTCATTTCCATTTCACACCCGATGCGGCCTACTTCCCGGCGCTGAAAGCACTGGGGGTCGAAGACATCGAAGACCGGCGGCAGTTTGGGTTCTTCGCCATGAACATCAAAAAAGACTATGTGAATATGCTGGCGCATAACGGCTATCCGCATATCACGCAGCGCGACCTGCTGAGTCTTGCCGCCATGCACATCGATGAAGCGTATATTCAATACTGGCATGGAGCCGCTCTGGGTGAAGGCGATGCCACCGAGCCCCGGACGTTGATCCGGCTCAAGGCCATGCATATCGACCGCGCGTATGTCGACGAGCTCAAGGCCGCGGGATATGATCATCTCAATCTCCGGGAGCTGGAAACGCTCAAGGCCCAGCATATCGACAGGGAATATATCCGGTCGATGGGCCATGGGCTGAACAACCAACCTATCCCCGTTAGGGAGTTGGTCTCCTACAAGGCCCTGCACATCGATAGTGCCTATCTGGAAGGGCTGCGCAAGGCCGGGTATGACAACCTGACCATGCGGGATATCACGTCCCTTTACAGCATGCGTGTGACGCCGGAGTACATCCAGCAGCTACAGGGGTTAGGCTACAAAGACCTTAGCGCCCGGGATCTCACCAATCTCATGGCCATGCATGTAACCCCGGACTACATCAAGGGTTACCAGGGACTGGGGTACAAGAATCTGGACGCCCGTGCGCTGGGTAACCTCAAAGCGATGAATGTCACTCCCGAATTCATCAAAGGGTTTACCGATCTGGGATACAACGATCTGTCCCCGCGCGATCTGGCTTCGCTCAAGTCGATGGGTATCACCCCGGATTTTGTCGCGGGCTTCAGCAAGCTGGGGTTTGATCATATCCCCGTGCGCACGCTGACCTCGCTCAAGGCGGTGGGCGTTACGCCGGAATATGTCTCCAAGATGAGGGCGCAGGGTTTCGATTCGAAAGATCTGAACAAATATGTCCGGCTAAAAACCGATTTTAACTGATCGATCCTCGCAAAGCTTTTATAGGGCGTCGCTTTCCGACGCCCTTTTTGTTATTTTTGCGGCATGGCAATCACGGCTGAGCAGCGACTATCTCCCACCCGGATGCGGATCATGGTCACCATTTTTTTCTTCGTATCCGGTTTTGGATTCAGCACCTGGGCTTCCCGTATCCCCACCATCCAGCAGCAGCTGCATTTGAACAAGGCACAACTGGGCGCCGTGCTCTTTGCTTTGCCCATAGGGCTCATGGCGACCTTGCCTCTGACGGGGGTGTTGCTTAGCCGGCGCGACAGCCGCCGGATCATGATGATCGGCGCTCTCTTCTTCAACCTGATGTTGTGCGGTATCGGCTTTGCCACGCAGACCTGGCAGCTGGTGATCGCCTTGTTGTGTTTCGGGTGTTCGCGTAATCTGATGAATATCTCCGTCAACGCCCAGAGTATCGGGGTACAGGCCTTGTATGACCGGAGCATCATCGCCCGTTTTCATGCCGTCTGGAGCCTGGCGGGTTTCGGGGGCGCGGCGCTGGGCTCGATGATGGTCTCGCTGGGCGTGTCGCCGGCCTGGCATTTTCTGCTGGTGGGCGTCGTCCTCACCGGGCTATGCGTCTATGCCTACCCCGGCACCTTGCCGCAACGGCCCAAGGCGCGGGAGCGGCGGCCGTGGTTCGCGCTGCCCGATAAGACCCTGGCCAAATACGGGCTGATCTCTTTTGCTTCCATGGCTTGTGAAGGGACGATGTTCGACTGGAGCGGCATTTACTTCCGCGAGGCCGTGCATGCCAGCGCCAAAGTCGCCACCATTGGTTTTGTCGTCTATATGACGGCGATGACGCTCGGAAGGCTCACGGGCGACCGGCTGGCCAACCGGTTTGGCATCCGGACCATGCTCACCTACAGTGGGGTATTGATCGGAACGGGGTTGTTGCTGGCTACGCTGCTGCCGTTCCCCCTGACGGCGGGGCTGGGTTTTATCCTCACCGGGTTCGGTGTCTCCTGTGTGATCCCGATGGTCTTTAGTATGGCGGGCCGTTCGGCGGGTATGAGCAGCGGGTCGGCGATCGCCAGCGTTTCCACCGTGGGTTACCTGGGGTTTTTGATCGTGCCGCCGCTGGTGGGGTCGGTGGCGCAGTTGGCCGGCATGCGCGGCGCCTATGGCATGATGGCCGGTTTCGGATTGCTGATCACCGTGCTGGTGCGGATGACACTGGGCGATGAACGTCCGCTGGGCGGGACGGAGGCGGCACTACTGGACGCCGATTCGCTGGAGCTTTGACTCCGGGCCTTCGACGGCGGGCATTCTACCTCATAGATAAAATCTATGGGATCATAGAGAATTGCGATGACCTTCTATTGATCGACTTCTATACATTTGCGACATCAAAACCGCTTTCGGCGGTTGGTCCTACAGGACAGACATCAGTCACGACGATTTGCCCGCCTTACGAACGATGTTCTTTTTCCCATCCTGAGCCGCAAAATGCGGCTCGTCCGAAGGACAGACATTAGCGGGTTGCCGGAATTCGCTAATTTCCTGGGAGCGAATTCCAGCAACTTATAAAACAAAAAAGTATATGCCTTACAGAGTTTTGTCAATTGGCGAGCAATTCCCCGCATTCAGGAAGAAAGCAGTGGTGTCCATCGAGAAAGGAAAAGAGTTTACCGAGATCACGCAGGAGTATGGTTCGGCGGAAGGTAAATGGACGGTCATGTTCTGGTGGCCTAAGGATTTTACGTTTGTGTGCCCCACGGAGATCGCCGAATTCAACAAAAAGAACAGTGAGTTTACGGACAGGGATACGGTTCTCATCGGGGCTTCTACGGATTCCGAATTCGTTCATGCCGCGTGGAGAAGGGATCATAGCGACCTGCGTGATCTGAAATTCCCGATGTTGGCCGATACGTCGAAGTCCCTGGCCGAAGAGCTGGGTATCCTGGATAGCGAAGAGAAGATCGCTTACCGGGCCACTTTCATCATCGATCCGCAGGGTATTGTGCGTTGGGTAAGTGTTTATGACCTCAATGTAGGCCGGAGCGTACAGGAGGTGTTGCGTGTGCTGGATGCGTTGCAGACGGATGAGCTTTGCCCCTGTAACTGGAAGAAGGGGGAGACGACGCTCACGGAGGCGCTGGCGCTGAATTAATTATATTAAGAGACCGCCCCTTCCGGGACGGTCTCTTCCTAAAATCGAACTATGATCGCTACAATACAAAACGAAACCTTTCAGAACCTGCTGGGCGAGCTTCAGCTGGGCTCCTATGAGCCGTCGGCCAATGTGCTCGCGTTGGCAGGCGCGGAATCCCGGTTTATCAAGGACCTGAAGATCAATGTCGGCAATGTCCTCAATAACAGCCAGTACCTGAGCCGGAAAGAGGCTTTATTGCTGGCGCTGGCGGTTGCCGTCAACGAGCGATTCGTGCTTTTGCAGGAGTCGTTCAGCGCGCTGGCAAAGGAAGCCGGAGCTATCGATGCCGAGATTGCCGAGATCGTGGCCTGCACCTCGTTGATGAACACCAACAATATTTATTACCGTTTCCGTCATTTCCTGAAGAAGGACTTTTATGACAACCAGCCTGCCGGCATCAAGATGAGCATCATGGCCAATCCTGTGCTGGGTAAGGAATTCTTCGAGCTGGTGAGTCTGGTGGTCTCCTCCATCAATGGCTGCGAAATGTGTGTAGCCTCTCACGAACGGTCCGTCCTGCAGCACGGCAGTTCGGAATCCAGGGTACTGGAAGGGGTGAAGCTGGGCGCGATCATCAAGGGATTGATCACGGTGCTGGCCTAGTTTAATTTTTGCTTACCTGGTTTTGCTCACATAACCGGACAAACACGGGCTTCCCGAACAATTGGCTATACGTATTGAGCGTAAGCTGTATGGGATGGGGCTTTCGTTGTGGGTCCGGTTTTCTTTTCAACACGAAGGTCGGGTTTTCCGGTCGCCGGCTGAAGGGCCGGAAACGTTCTTTTTCCTCTTCGTCGATCGAAAAGAGGGTGGCCAGGACATCCTGGTTAGCCCGCAGGATGATACGGAAGACCGAATTCTGGATCTGGTCGCCGGCCCTGCAGCGGACGCTTCGCTCCGGATATTTCCCCGTATACAGCTCGATGGCCTGCACCACGGCGTACAGCAGCGTATCGATGTCCTGTTCGTTGAAAAAAGCGGGATGCGGGTCTTCGAATACATACCGCCGTTCGAGGGTAAGGTCGAAGACATTGGCGCGCTGATTGGTAAACCGCATTTCCATCAACAGGGCCCCTCTGATACCCAGGGTAAACCAGAAGGAGCTGAAATCATGCTGGGCCTGTAGGCAGATACATGTTTGGTAGGACATACAAAACGGTTTACAGTTTTAGAGATGTGCTTTTTTGCGGGATCGGGCAGGTTCTTTTTCCAGGATATCCTCACTGATCGCTTCATCCTCTGCGTGTTCAAATTCCGGGAGCTCGTTGATCTGGAAATCGTTGGCTGGTTTTTCCGGGGAACCTATTTCCACGGGGACATTGCAGATCCAGCCTTTTTCCGGGTTGGCAAAAAGTAATTTGGGTTCTACCTTGCTTCCCTCGTGTACAAAGAAAACCGGCTGTAGATTTCCGCGACGCAGGGAACGGCAAAGTCTCTCCCTGGCTTCCGCAAATTGCAGCTCCTTGATCGGATACCGTTCCAGCGCCTTTTGCACATCGAACTGCCGTTTGATGTACCGAAGATACAAACTGCCATCGTCGCCCACCCGTTCAAGATGTACCCACCAAATATGCTCGTCCTTGTTCTGGTCGATGATCCGTTTCTGAACATATCTTCCCTGCAGGAGATTATAGGCCTGTTTGAAGGTGACACCCCGGCGGTTGTTTTCGATGTAAAACACATGTTTCCGATCGTTCTCGGGTTTTTCCGGGAAATGAAGGCATGCTTCGTATTTGTTGAAGAAGTACCTTTCTTTGTGCAGGTCTTTGCCCCGGGTAAAATAAAGCCTGGCGGTCATCAGGGATTCTTCGTCATAGCAGGTTTCGGTTTCCAGTTCAAAGGAAGGCTGCCCCTGTTTAATTTGATTCTCGAGGGCGAAATTCAAAGGTGTGTCCACTCCGAACCCAAGGTATTTGAGGGTGTCGTGGAGAAAGATCAGATGTTCTTGTTTCATGACATAAAGTTTTGCAATGAAGGAATAAGCGCTCATACTGGCCGTGCACGTTCCAACGTGTAGTTGCCCGTTATGATCTGCAGGTGGCGTCCGCCGTTCTTTTCGAGCACGTGAATCGTCAGCTGCCGTCCCACGGGAAGCGTAAAGCGAGGGAGCACGAAGATGCTCGTCACCCGGCTGTGTCCCGGTACCGTGACGGTGCTGTCGAAGACATAGAACGGCGCCAGGGTTTTAGGCGGAGCGGGAGAGGTCCGCTTCCCGCCGGCCGCCGTGATCTGGAAGGCGATGCTGTCGACATCGTAGTCCAGCGGGGAACGGTTGTTCAGCTGCAGCCAAAAGAAAAGAACGGCGCCATGCGTATAGACGCCCCTGACCTGCAGTTTCATCTTTCCGTTGTGGTCTCTCAGGAAATAGACCCGCTGGATGTCCCTATCGATCTTTTCACAACAGCGGCGCAGATCGGTGGTGCTCATGGGTACACCGTTGATTTTGCTGTCTTCGGGCCGATCAGCAGCAGATGATCTGATGACTGTAGAGAATAGATGATCCAGTGTTTGCCCCTGGGATGAAGCCGTAGTCTGGGCGGTCACCCGGTGAACCTGGCCGAGCAGGGCGGTGGCGGCCAGCAGGAATAGGTAATTTTTCATTCGTTCAAAATTTTAAAATGATTAAAGGACAAAACTACCGGGAAGAAAGGACAGATGAGGGCTAAAAGATTGGAGTCAAAAAAGAGAAATGACTCCAAATCTGGAGTCGTTTTTTGTCTGAAGCTCCAAATCTGGAGTCAAAACAGCATAAGGATGCTGCATTTAACGTTTGCTGTTTTTTATGATCTCGTAGAGCTTTGCCGGTGAGATCCCCATATAAGCGGCCAGGAGGTCACGGGGGATCAGATGAAAGTGTTCTGCATAAAGCTTTTTCAAGTATTGATAAAATTCTTCGGGGTGATGTTGTCGTTGAACGCCTATTTCCCAGGCCAGCAAAGCATAGGAATCCGATAGGACCTGGCGGATCTTGGCGAATGCCCGGTGTTTGTCCGTGAAATTCTGAACATGTTTCCAGGCAAGCAAGTGAAGTTTGCAGGGGGTAACTGTCCGGATCGTTTCTTTTGAGGGTACCTGGTTATTGAAGCTTTCTACAGCGGTGGCGATATCTCCGGGAAACATCAGCCAGGAGCAATACGCTTTATCTCCGTCCTGCGGATGGCAGGAAAGGATACCATCCTCTATATAGTAGTAATGATCGCAAATCTGTCCCGGTTTCAGGAGCACCTGGTTTTTGGGCAGTTCGATGTGTTCGATGCCCTGTAGCAGCAATAGCTGTAATTTGGCCGGCATGCGAGCGATGCCGTTCATTTTTTCAAAGATATGTGTCAGTGGTAACGCCATAGGATATTCGCTCATACAAAACAGAGACCATTCTTGTCGATCGGAAATAGGAAAAAACTCCTAGAACGTAGATTTTTTACCGGTCGATGTAACTTGTACGAATTACTGAAACAAATGCGCAGTATACGGTAATTTTGTTCCATGCCGATCGTAAGAAATACGCTGGCGACCGATGCGCCCGCATTGGAAGAACTGCAACGGATCGTTTTCCCCACCTTAGCGGAGGAGGAGCGGCTGCATGCGGCGCAATACCTGCGTCACCTGGCTGTCTTTCCGGCGGGCCAATTTGTCATCGCGGAAGCCGGGGCGGTGGTAGGCATGACAACGACCATGCGCATGGATTTCGATTTTGACCATTACCGCCACACCTTCGGGGAATTGTTTGCCGGCGGCTGGCTGGGTAAGCATCAACCCGATGGGGAATGGTTGTATGGGTTGGATATCGGCATCCATCCGGCTCACCGGGGGAAAGGGCTCGCGCGGTTGCTGTACCGCGCCCGCCAGCGGCTGGTCCATTCGCTGGGACTTAAGGGACAGCTCACGGCCGGTATGATGAGTGGGTATGGAGCTGTCGCAGGGCAGCTTAGCGGGGGTGACTATTACCGGGAATGGCTGGAAGGGAAACGGCAGGACCCCACGTTGACGCCCCAGCGAAAGATCGGCTTCCGGCCGCTGGCCTTGCTGCCGGATTATCTCCATGATCCGGGTTGCGGGAATTATGGAGTGCTGCTCCGGCTGGATGCGGACCAGGAAGTGGTACCCTCCGGGGATGGTGCTGGGGCCGGGGGCAGGGTCGGATAAGGCTGCGGGCAGGGGAAGGAGGGACCGGGGAAAGAAGGGGTGGTATGGTAATTTGTACAACGAATTCGCGGTTTGACGCACAAATTTGAAAAGAAGGATTGCCGGATACGGCGTAACTTTACATCCGGACAGGAACTTATCGAAATCTTCAGCTATGACAACGCTTACGAATTCCGGGAACAGGCAACGCGTCGTTATCCTGGGGGCAGGGTTTGCAGGACTCACGGTGGCCAGGAGCCTCGAGAATACGGACTATGACGTTTGGTTGATCGACAGACACAATTATCACCAATTCCAGCCACTGATGTACCAGGTGGCGACGGCCCGGCTGGAACCCTCCAGTATTTCCTTTCCCTTGCGAAAGGTCTTTCAGCACAAACACAATATCACGATACGGATCGCCGAGATCGAACACGTGGATACCGCCCTCAGGATCGTCCATACCTCCCTGGGCGATATTCCTTATGACCGGCTGGTGGTCGCCATGGGTTGCACGACGAATTATTTCGGTAACGAACGGATAAAGGAATATTCGTTCCCGATGAAATCGGTACCTAACGCGATGGCGTTGCGGAACAGGATCCTCCAGACCTTCGAGGATACCATCGAGGCGGGCCCGGCGGAGCGGCAGGCCTTGCTCAATTTCGTGATCGTCGGC
>Ga0210396_10006811_pt1 | contig 10920 bp, 11 predicted proteins | sample IncBWH17OmetaG_FD_155466 | JGI IMG/M metagenome (GOLD analysis project Ga0210396, IMG submission 155466) | Forest soil microbial communities from Barre Woods Harvard Forest LTER site, Petersham, Massachusetts, United States - Inc-BW-H-17-O ... | reverse complement strand
CGTGGCCAGGTTGCGAAAACTGTGCCCATTTCCAAAACCAGCCCGCGCACATCGAAGCGGTCTATAAGGGACTCACGACCATGAGTTCAGGCTATGCTTCGGTGCGGGATCGGGACGGTATATGCAATTATCATCAGCTTTACCTTTCCGCGCGTGACGGTTGTCGACATTTTACGCCGCGTACATCCGGGTAATATTCATTAAATTTGAAATAACATAATACTTCCTTCCATGGCAGAAGAAACAAAAAAACAAACGGCATTAGGCGACGTCGCGGCCAGACAGTTGGCCATCGCCACGCGTACAGTGCCGCAGATGGTTACCATCTCTCCTCGCTGGCTCACCCATCTGCTTAATTGGATACCTGTGGAATCCGGCGTATACCGGCTCAACAAAGTGAAGGATGCCAGCCAGGTGGAAGTGGATTGCTCGGCTCGCGACGAACGCGTCCTTCCGCAGACCTTCGTCGATTACATCGACAACCCCCGCGAATACAACCTCAGCGCAGTCAACACCGTCCTCGATGTTCATACCCGCGTGTCCGATCTCTACAGCAAACCCTATAACCAGATCAGCGAACAGCTGCGCCTCATCATCGAGACCATCAAGGAACGTCAGGAAAGCGAGCTGATCAACAATCGCGAATACGGCCTGCTCTATAGCGTCACCCCTTCGCAGCGCATCAATACCCGAACGGGTTCGCCTACGCCGGATGATCTCGACGAGCTGATCACCAGGGTCTGGAAAGAGCCTGGCTTCTTCCTGCTGCATCCCGCGGCCATCGCTGCTTTCGGCCGCGAATGTACCCGCCGTGGCGTGCCTCCGCCTACCGTCTCTTTGTTCGGATCGCAGTTCCTCACCTGGCGCGGTCTTCCCCTGATCCCCTCGGATAAGGTCCCCGTCGAGAACGGCAGAACCAAGATTCTCCTGCTCCGGACCGGTGAAAGCCGCCAGGGTGTGGTGGGTCTCTATCAACCCGGCCTCCCCGGCGAACAATCTCCCGGTCTCTCGGTGCGCTTCATGGGCATCAATCACCAGGCGATCGCCTCCTATCTCGTTTCGCTCTATTGTTCCCTTGCCGTTCTGGTCGACGATGCCCTCGCCGTACTCGACGACGTCGCAATCGACAGGTATCACGAATACAAATGGCCGTCATGAGTACTGAATTCCCTTTCGACGAATCCCTCATCCAGGAACTCGCCAACCAGTTCTTTAAAACGCCTCCTGTGCCGCAACCGACCACCCGTCGGACCGCTGGCGCCCCTCTGCCTTGGGCGCCCGTCCGACTTCCCGTCCCTTCTTCCGTCGCCGGCAGCGGCATCTCTCCTTCGGCCGTGAACCAGGGCAACAGCGTCGACATCAACGATCCGCAGACAAGCCTGCCCGATCCGCATTTCGCGGGCACCGGTCATGTTCCGTCTTCCGTCGCCGGCAGCGGCGCCTCGCCCTCAGCTGCCTCTTATAAAGGCCCCCAGCACAATGGCAGTTCCCATGGCGCGAGTTCGAGCCCCTTCTATTTCATCGATGACAAAAATCCTTTCCTGCTCGCCCGTCAACCACAACCATCTCACCCGTCGGACCGCTGGCGCCCCTCTGATTTGGGCGCCGGTCCGACTTCCGCACCGCCATTCGACGTCAACCAGGTCCGCCGCGATTTCCCGATCCTGCATCAGCATGTCAACGGTCGTCCACTAGTCTGGCTCGACAACGCCGCGACGACACAAAAGCCGCAGTCGGTCATCGACCGCATCAGTCATTACTACGCGCACGACAACTCCAATATCCACCGCGCCGCCCACGAACTGGCGGCCCGTTCCACAGACGCTTACGAAGGCGCACGTGAAAAAGTCCAAAAATTCCTGAACGCCGCCAACCCCAACGAGATCGTCTTTGTCCGCGGCGCCACGGAAGCCATCAACCTCGTTGCCAAAAGCTGGGGTCAGCAGTTCCTGCAACCCGGCGACGAGATCATCATCTCCCATCTGGAACACCACGCTAACATCGTCCCCTGGCAACAGCTCGCGGCGGCAAAAAACCTCAAGCTCAAGGTCATCCCCGTGGATGACGACGGCCAGGTGCTGCTCGACGAATATTCGAAATTACTCGGCAGCAAAACCAAGCTCGTCTCCTTCACCCAGGTCTCCAATGCCCTCGGCACCATCACGCCTGCGAAAAAGATCGTCGAGATGGCCCATGCCGTCGGCGCTAAAGCGCTCGTCGACGGCGCCCAGGCGGTTTCACATATGCCTGTGGACGTGAGGTCGCTGGACGCCGACTGGTATGTATTCTCCGGTCACAAGGTCTTTGGCCCCACGGGCATCGGCGTACTCTATGGCAAGGAAGACCTGCTCAACGCCACCGATCCCTGGCAGGGTGGGGGCAATATGATCAAAGACGTCACCTTCGAACATACGACCTATCAACCGGCGCCGGCGAAATTCGAAGCCGGCACCGGCAACATCGCCGACGCCATCGGTCTCGGCGCCGCCATCGACTATGTCACCGGCATCGGCATGCACCTCATCGGCCAATATGAACACTATCTGCTGCAATACGCCACCCGTTTGCTCAAAGATGTTCCCGGCCTGCATCTCATAGGCACGGCGCCCGACAAAGCCGGCGTCCTCTCCTTTGTGCTCGACGGCTATCGCACGGAAGAAGTGGGCTCCGCCCTCAACGCCAACGGCATCGCCGTCCGCTCCGGCCACCACTGCGCCCAACCTATCCTCCGCCGCTTCGGTGTGGAATCATCCGTGCGTCCCTCCCTCGCCCTCTACAACACCTGCGCCGATATCGACGCCCTCATCTCCGTCCTCCATCGCCTCGCCTCCGGCCGCCGCTAACCCCATGCGAAACCCGCGACGGCGGGCAAGCCCGCAATCACCGGGAATTCCGCGACCACGGTCAAATCGCTCAACCCCCGCGCGCCCATGCGCGCATCCCCCCAAATTTTCTCCCTCGATTTATTTTTCTCTCCCTAATTTTGTATTCGCGGACCACGCAAATCCGCATGCGCATCTCCAATCAACCTTCGGATGCCGCACTGTTCACCGACTTTTATTTAGGAGTTTGGTTGCCCTGGAAAGCATTATCTACGCGATTAAATGCATTGTTGACAGATTCTCCTGAAATAATAAAAGCGCTCATTATTTTTTTCCGGCGAGTGTTTTTTTTCTTTTTAATTTTGTATACAACACTTAACTGACCTTCTATGGAAGCTCCTAACATACAACTCTATAACCTGTTCCGGCACGATCTGCGACTTACCGACGGTAAATCCTTAGAGCTCATGCATCTGCTCGACAAAGAATATAAAAGCGGTGTCAAAGACGATTTAATCGCCCTCGATAAAAAAATGGGCACCCGTTTCGAAAAAGTTGACGCCCATTTCGAAAAGATCGATGCCCGTTTCGAAAAGATCGATGCCCGTTTCGAAAAGATCGATGCCCGTTTCGAAAAGATCGAAGATCGCCTGAATACACACGATAAACGCTTCGACGCGCTAGACAACAAGATCGAAAAAAAAGGCGACGAAATTCGCATCGAGTTGCGAGACATGAGGGTAGAGATGACCCGCTATATGAACGGTATCATCCTAACAATAATTGGCCTGTTCGTCACGATGATTGGCCTGTTCATCGCCTCTCTATTTAAAAAATAACTGTCCCACCGCCGCTCCGAACAACATCGCTTCGAGCTCCTCCTGGCGCATTGGGACATCGAAACGGCCGAACAGCCATTATAAAAACAGCAAGCGATCGTCTTGACAATATCAGCCCGGCATCAGCCCACCTTCGACCCGGCATCGACATACTTGTCGTATCTTCGGCCACGTCATGGAAACACAACTGTTCGAAAGGCTGGTTAGCATAAGGCGCCAATTTCATCAATTCCCGGAATTGGGTTTCACCGAGTTCAAGACCTCGGCACTGATAAAAACCCAGCTCGGGGAATTGTCAATACCTACGGAATCGGTAGCGCTCACCGGGATCATCGGCACCCTTAAAAAAGGCGAAGGCCCTACGGTCGTCCTCCGCGCAGACATGGATGCCCTCCCCGTGGTCGAACCAGCCGATGCTCCCTTTCGCAGCCAGCACGAAGGCGTCATGCATGCCTGTGGCCATGACCTGCATATGACCATGCTCCTCGGCGCGGCGCATCTGCTAAATGACAAGGATTTCCAGGGCACGATAAAATTCGTTTTCCAGCCTTCGGAGGAAGGCAACGCCCGAAGCCCCGAAAAAGGCAAATCCGGCGGACAGCTCATCATGGAAAGCGGACAGCTACAAGACGGCAGCGCGATCCTCGGCCTCCACGTCCATCCGCTCCTGCCCGTAGGCACCCTCGGCTATAAGAACGGTGAGGCGCTCGCCAATGTCGGCAATTTCTCTATCCGCATTAAAGGAAAAGGCGGCCATCCCGGTGCAATGAAACATGTCATCGACCCGATCGCCGTCACCGCGCAGGTCATCGCCGGCGCCCATGCGCTCGTTTGCCCGCAGCCCGACCCGCCTTCCGCCGTGCTCGCCATCACCCACCTCGAAAGCCTCGCCCCGCCGAGCTTCAACGTGATCCCGTCGGAAGTCCTGCTGCAGGGATCCATGCGTGCGCACAACTATGATTTCTATCATGAGATCGTCGCCCGCATGCAGACGCTCTTCAAAAAACTCGAATCCCAATACCGCTGCACCATCGAGCTCGACTTCAGCGCTTATTATCCCAGCCTGCTCAACGACAAAAACATTCACGAAAAGTTAGCGCCTGTTCAACAACAACTTTTCGGCAAAGAAAACATTGTCCCAAGCCTCGCCTACCTGGTAGGCGAGGACTTCTCTTTCTACACCCGCAACATGCCCGGGCAATTCTATTTCCTCGGCGCCAGGACCACGCACCACGATGCCTTCTTCCTGCACCATCCACAAGTGATATTTAATGAAGATTGTATCAAATACGGTGCGCCCCTCCTGGCGGATGGTGCCCTAAGACTCCTGCAAAGCCTTTGATAGCTTGCCCAGTATCCCATCCCATAGCGCAAGCCTGGCCGATAATGCGGCTTCGGCGGCATCCGCCGCCTCCCGCCATTTTAGGTCATCGTCGCCACACAGTTCTCCCATCATTCGATACGCCAGTTGAGAGTGATGGTCTCCATCCACTTCGATATGCCGTTCAAGATAGTAAAGAAGGATATCGCTTTTGCCCGGAAATCTTGCCGATAGCTCCTTGACCATTTCGATAAAGATAGCAGGGATGAGGTCTTCCCGCCCAAAAGTAAAAACAGCCGCCAGGATATGTGGCCTGCCGTCTGCGATCACCTGGAAGGTATGACGTACAAACGCCGCGGTTGCGGCGGGTACGGCGGCGTCGGCCAGCGCCTGTTCCACCGATGACCCCCCCCGAAGGCTGGTCAATAACGAGTCGATCCCATCCAGACTGGCGCCGGCCTGCTTCATTGCCCGCAGGTATAATTCGAAGTGACTGGTCCTGCGGCCCGTCTCGTCTATATCGCTTTCTTCACCGGTAACTATTTCATTGATAAGATAGCGGGTAGCGGCATTGCCTGTCGGGACCCAGGGCACCCTTACACAGGTTAGCTGCTGTTGTAAGGCTTTTAAAAGAGACATAAAATCCCACACGGCAAACACATGCTGTTCTGTAAACAGCTTCAGTGCCTCGAGGTCCCCGATCGATGCATACAAGGGATGCGTTACAAGCCGTTCACGCACATCTTTCAGCTGTTCCTGCAGGGTCCGGATCCGATTCGTGTACATTTCCATGCGGCAAATGTACCGAAAAGCGCTATCAACTCTTTTTACAACACCGAAAGACATACCTTGATAAAATCTTCCATCGTTTTGCGGTCGGCGCCACTCCGGGCCATGACACGGATGCCGGAGAAACTGGTATAGAAAAAACGGGCGATCGACCGGGCGTCGAGGCGGGCGGCGATCTGGCCGGAGCGTTGTCCTTTTTTAATGGCTTTAGCGAGAATGCCTTCCACTTGTTGCTGATTGGCCTTGACGATCGCAGCAATTTCGGGGTCATGAGCGGCGAGTTCAATAGCGCTGTTGACCATAAAACAACCTTTTGGCATGGGGTCGGTTTTTTGCGATGGCGGGTTCAGGCTTTCCGGGAAAACAGATTCGAAGATCTCCGTAAGCGCGTGCCGGACATCGGGTGCCGTATGTACCATCTTCTCCAATGCTTCCACACCCGCGTGCTGGTATTTTTTTAATGCCTCCAGGAACAGTTGCCGCTTGTCCCCAAACGTTTCGTATATACTCGACCTGCTGAGACCCAGGCCCTCTACGATATCCTGCATGGAACAACCGTTGTAGCCCTTGTCCCAGAATAGGCCGATCGCCTTGTCCAGTACCTCATCGGTGTCGAATTCTTTTGTACGTGCCATAACAAAATACCTTTACAGGCTAATCCATAAAGGTATTTAATAATTCCAGACATTAACGTATTCACTAGGACAGGACCGTGTTGACCGCGATACCCCCGTCGATCAGGTAGTCGGAGCCTGTGATAAAGCCTGCGTCATCACTAGCCAGGAAGGTCACCAGCTTGGCCACTTCCGATGCAATGCCTAACCGTTTGAGTGGTAACTTGTTGCGAAGAGCGCCGGTAAATCCTTCCAGGGTAGCTGCATCCAGGCCCGTTTTGTTTAATATGGGAGTGTCGATAGGGCCGGGGCTCACCGAGTTCACCCGGATCTTCCTGGGCGAAAGTTCTATGGATGCTACTTTAGCCAGGGAATTAAGTGCTGCCTTGCTGCCGCCGTAGACGGAAGAGTTGGCCAATCCGGCGGTGGCATTGATAGAGGATAACAAAATAACAGATGCGCCGTCTCGCAGCAGCGGTACGAATTTGCTGAGAGTGAAATAGGCGCCTTTGTAATTTATGTTCATGATCTGGTCAAACTGTTCTTCCGTGGCCAATTCAATAGGGAAGAATTTGCCGACGCCGGCATTGATGAAGAGTATATCCACCTTGTCATACAATGCCTTGACTTTTGCCACAAGCGCGTCCGTGTGTTGAAGATCGGCGGTGTCTGCCAGCACACCCGTGACAGTACTCCCCAGTTCCCGGGCGGCCGCGTCGATGGCGGCTTGATTTCGTCCCGTGATGACGACTTTTGCTCCCTGTGCGATGAATTCCCTGGCGGTAGCCAGGCCTATGCCGCTATTCCCGCCGGTGATGACGGCGACTTTGTCTTTCAATTTGCTCATATTCCCGTTTTTTGATGATTTGTTGTTTTGAAATGATTGTATGGTAGGCCTTCAATTATGGAACGACCGTTCCATAAAGGTATGATATTTGGAACGATCATTCCAAAAAAATTTACAGGGAGCTTGTCGGGCCCCGTCAGCGACCATACATTACCCAGAACCGCTGCGTTAAATCCCTTTTTGTTTAATGATGGTAAAACGATACCCTTTTCCCGTATTATGCGCCGCCCGGTAAGCCGCGGCCGTTATCTCCTGCAAGGAACCTCCGCCCCGGTAATGATACTCCCGGCCCTGCCCGGCGAGCTGTCGAACGGACACATCGGAGCAACGGAGTTTGTGAAATAGCTCGGTTTCCATCTCCCTATCCAGTCGTTCGTAATCCTGTTCCCCGGCATCGCTAAGATGGATGTTGGTCTTGTAAGCACTCATAGTGTAAATTTATAGTCTATAAAATTAGTAGACTAAAAAGAAGTAATCAAAAATAATTTGTTATAATTGAAATAGTCTATTAATTTAGTAGGGTAAAAGATACTACCATGCACCGTCATCTCTCGTCCCTGCTGGCGTTCTCCGTGTTATCGGTCGCCGGTTACGCCCAATCCGCCTCCCTGGCGCGCACTACCGTCCCTGCTGCGGCTTCCGTCTCCCTGGCGCGCACCACTGGCCCGACCACGGCTTTCGCCATCCGGCAGCTGCCGGCTTCCGGCGACACCCAGCAGCATCCGCAAGGCCGGACCTCGACCGCGCGAAGGATGATCAGCGGAATGGTCAAGGAGCAAGGCTCCGGCCCCCTCGAAGGCGTGCTGGTCACCACAAAAGACAGGTCGGTCGTCTCGGGCACGATGCAGGACGGTCAATATTATATCGAGATCCCCGTCGAAGATTCGGTACTGGTCTTCAGTCTCGACGGCTACGCGACCCGCGAAATAAAACTCCTCGACGGCGGCGACTACAGCGTGACCCTCCAACCCGCCGACCCCAACGTCCCTCAGGCCTCGTCCTCCGATCCATCGGTTTCAGCCCCGGCAGCAGCACCAGCCGGCTCGCCAGTCCCATCGTCCGGTCCCTCGGCATCACCAGCCGATCACCCGGCATCAGCCCCCTTCTCCGCCCTCGGCCCCTGGCGCGGCGTGTTCCAGCTCAACCCCGGGGTGGAGGTTCCGTTTAACTTCGAGGTCAGAAGCAATAACAAAGGCCGACCCGAAGCCTTCTTCCGCAACGGCGCCGAATGGTTCGATGGAGGCCCCCTCACCCAAACCGCCGATTCTTTTTTCATCGCCCTCGACCAATACGACAACGAGCTGGCCTTTCCCATCGGACAAGGTGCGCTCACCGGCAGCCTGCGCCGCCAGGACAGAAAAGGCAACCCGCTCACCGTCCGCATCGAACCCGGCAAGACCGATCGCTTCACCGGCAACGGCACAGCGCCCGCCGGCAACATCACCGGCACCTATGACGTCACATTCACCAGTGTCAACGGCAAAGAAGAAAAAGTGGTGGGACTCTTTAAACAGGAAGGCAACAAGCTCACTGGCACGTTCTTGAGAGTCACCGGCGATTCCCGCTACCTGGAAGGCATCGTAGAAGGAAATGAATTCTATCTCTCGAGCTTCTTCGGCTCAGGGCCCGCGTATTACAAAGGAACATTCACGCCAGACGGCCATCTCACCGGGGCGGGCATCGGCGCAAAAGGCGAAACTCCTTTCACCGGCGCGCTCAACCCACAGGCCGCGCTGCCGGACCCTTATAAGCTCACGTATTTGAAACCCGGTTACGACGCATTCACGTTCACCTTCCCCGATATCGACGGCAAGAACATAACCTTACAAGATCCAAGGTTCAAAAACAAGGTCGTCATCGTCACCATTGGCGGGACCTGGTGCCCCAATTGCGTCGACGAGACCTCCTTCCTGGCGCCCTGGTATAAGGAAAATCAGGAAAGAGGAATAGAAGTCGTGTCGATCCAATACGAACGTTCCACCGACACCGCCTATGTCCGCAAAGTCCTCACCCGCATGCGTGATCGCTACGACATTCAGTATACCCAGGTATTCGGCGGGATAGCGGACAAACAGACCGTCGCCGCCTCGCTGCCATCCCTCAACACCTTTCTCGCTTTCCCTACCACCATCGTCATCGACCGCAAGGGTAGGGTAGCACGGATCCACACCGGCTATAGCGGACCGGCTACCGGACCCTATTACCAGGAGTTTTTAAAGGAATTCAACGCAGAGATCGACGCGTTGGTAAAAGAATGATCAGTTGCATTGGCCACAAGCGGAGCGCCGCTCTGACCCACCGCGACGACCTCCCCGATGACGATCACCGCAGGATGACTCAGCCGGTACTCTTCCGCCATCGTAGGCAGCGCAGCAGCTACCCCCATCGCCATCCGCTGATGCGGCAGACTGCCGTGCTGGATGATCGCCGCCGGCATCTCACCCAGCCCTTCCTGTAAATAGATCGAGGCGATCTCCTGCAGCTTCTTCATCCCCATATAGATCACTACTGTGCTTCGGCTTTTCATGGCCAGACGTAAGTCGGCACTGAGGGCCCCATCCTTCCTGGTGCCCGTCAGCATCCAGATCCCATCGCTCACCGCCCGGTGTGTCAGCGGGATGGCCGCCAGCCCCGATGTCTGCATGCTCGTGATACCGGGGATATACGTGACCTTCATGCCCAGCTCCCGGGCCACCAGCACCTCTTCGAAACCCCGGCCAAAGATAAACGGATCACCTCCCTTCAGCCGGACGATCGTCCCTCCCTTCCGCGCCTTTTCTTCGATCAATGCATGGATCGTCTCCTGCGGCGTCGATAACCCATATGGCTCCTTTCCCACACAGATACATTCGCACTCCATCGGCGCCAGGTCCAGCAAGGCCGGATTAGCCAGGTGATCATATAAGATCGTCATCGCCGTCTGCAACACCTTCCAGGCCTTCACCGTCAGCAATTCCGGGTCACCCGGCCCGGCACCCACCAGCACCAATTCCGCCAAAGAGCTATCGTGCAAATTCATATTATTTTTATTTTAATCTGATTGTATATCCACAAATTATGGAAATTTTTCGCAATAAATGCCATAAATTATTACGTAGGTAATACTTTTTATAAAAATAATTCCATAAACTTGTGTTGTACTATTGAATGTAATTAATTTTAATATGTCGAAAAACAGTAAACCCATCGCGGTCGTCATCGGAAATGGAATGGTCGGACACCGCTTCTGCGAGAAGCTGAAGGCTAGAGGGTTATACCGCATTATCGTATTTGGCGAAGAACCTCGCCCCGCCTACGACCGGGTTCACTTGAGCGAATATTTTAATGGGAAGACGGCTTCGGACCTCAGCCTCCCCATGACCGGCTGGTTCGAGGACGACGAGATCGTCCTCCACCTCGGCGACCCGGTCCGCGAGATCGACCGCCACGGGCAGGTCATTCACTCCACTAAAGGGATCATTCAACCCTACGACGTCCTGATCCTGGCCACCGGCTCCTCCGCTTTCGTCCCCGACATCACCGGCATCGAAAAAGAAGGCGTCTTCGTCTACCGGACCATCGAAGACCTGGATAAAATCAAAGCCTACGCCTCCCGCGCCAAAAGCGGCGCCGTCATGGGCGGCGGCCTCCTCGGGCTCGAAGCCGCCAAAGCACTCCTCGATCTCGGCGTCCCCGAGACCCATGTAGT
>Ga0210396_10006810_pt1 | contig 10921 bp, 7 predicted proteins | sample IncBWH17OmetaG_FD_155466 | JGI IMG/M metagenome (GOLD analysis project Ga0210396, IMG submission 155466) | Forest soil microbial communities from Barre Woods Harvard Forest LTER site, Petersham, Massachusetts, United States - Inc-BW-H-17-O ... | reverse complement strand
CGCATCGGCAAACGCTTCCTCTTCCCCGGCATCGGCTATGGCGGCTCCTGCTTCCCTAAAGACGTACAGGCTCTCGTGAAATCCTCCCAGGAAGTAGACTACGAATTCCGCATCCTCGACGCCGTCATGGACGTCAACGAAAAACAAAAGCTCCACCTGATGCCCAAGATCAGCAGGTATTTTAAAGGCAACCTCAAAGGGAAACACTTCGCGCTGTGGGGACTGGCCTTCAAGCCGAACACCGACGATATCCGGGAAGCCCCGGCCCTCTATATGATCGACGCCCTTGTCAAAGAAGGCGCCACCATAAGCGTATTCGACCCCGAAGCCATGAACAATGTCAAAAACCTCATCGGCAACAAAGTCACCTACGCGGAGAGCCAGTATGAAGCGCTCGAAGGCGCCGACGCCCTCATCATCGCCACGGAGTGGAACGAATTCCGGACTCCCAACTTCCTCAAGATCGTAACTTCGCTGAAGAACAAAGTGATCTTCGACGGCCGTAATCTTTTCGATATCGCCGCCATCCGGGAACTGGGCTTCTATTATGAAAGCATCGGCCGCGCACCGGCTGTCCCTTCGAAAAATAATTAAAAACAGCGTAACACCATGAGCAAACAGCGTGTACTGATCACCGGCGCAGCAGGATTCCTTGGATCACATCTCTGTGACCGATTCATTGCCGAAGGCTACCATGTCATCGGTATGGATAACCTGATCACCGGTGACCTGCGGAATATCGAACACCTCTTCAAACTGGAACAGTTCGAATTCTATCACCACGATGTCAGCAAATTCATTCACGTCCCGGATGAACTGAAATATGTTCTCCATTTCGCCTCTCCCGCCAGCCCTATCGACTACTTGAAAATACCCATCCAGACCCTTAAGGTAGGTTCCCTCGGCACCCACAATTGCCTGGGCCTGGCCAAGGCAAAAAATGCCCGGATGTTGATCGCCTCTACTTCGGAGATCTATGGCGACCCCCTGGTCCATCCTCAAACCGAAGAATACTGGGGCAATGTGAACCCCATTGGCCCTCGCGGCGTTTACGACGAAGCTAAAAGGTTCCAGGAAGCCATGACCATGGCCTATCATAATTTCCATGGCCTCGAAACCCGCATCGTCCGCATCTTCAATACTTACGGACCCCGTATGCGGCTCAACGACGGCCGCGCCCTGCCCGCCTTTATCGGCCAGGCCCTGCGTGGCGAAGACCTCACCGTCTTCGGCGACGGCAGCCAGACCCGCTCCTTCTGTTATGTCGACGATCTCGTGGAAGGCATCTACCGCCTCCTGCTGAGCGACTACCACCTGCCGGTGAACATCGGCAACCCGTCCGAGATCACCTTGAAACAATTCGCCGAAGAGGTCATCGCCCTCACCGGCACCAAACAAAAGATCGTTTACAAACCCCTTCCCGTCGACGACCCTAAACAGCGCCGGCCCGACATCACCCGCGCTAAAGAGATCTTGAATTGGGAACCGAAAGTTGGACGCCGTGATGGGCTTAAAAAGACCTACGAGTATTTCCAATCCCTGCCGCCCGAAGAATGGGCCCGTCAACCAAAAGAATTCGTCAGCAGAAGCTAAATAAACATACCGAAAAACGACAATGAACGAATCCAGGATCTACGAAGACCTTCTCGCGAAAAAAGCTAAACTGGCCGTGATCGGCCTGGGATATGTCGGACTCCCCATCGCCCTCGAATTCGCCCGGAAAATTTCCGTCATCGGTTTCGATATCAACGCCAAACGCATCGCCATGATGCGCCAGGCCATCGACCCCAGCAAAGAGGTCGATGCTGCCGAATTCAAAAACCGCGACATCGTCTTCACCGACGACCTCGAAGTGCTCAAACAGGCCCGCTTCTTCATCGTCGCCGTGCCCACCCCCGTGGATAAATACAATGTTCCCGATCTAAAACCCCTCATTGGCGCCTCCACTACGGTGGGAAAAGCGCTGAAAAAAGGCGACTACGTCGTGTACGAGTCCACGACCTACCCCGGTTGCACGGAAGAAGACTGCCTGCCCCTGCTGGAAAAACACTCCGACCTGCACCTCGACAAGGGCGATTTCTGTCTTGGCTACTCCCCCGAACGCATCAACCCCGGCGATAAAAAACATACCCTCCGCACGGTAATCAAAGTGGTGTCGGGCAATACCCCCACCGCGCTCGACGAGATCGCCAAAACCTATGACCTCGTGGTCGACGCCGGCACCCACCGCGCCCCCTCGATCAAAGTGGCCGAAGCCAGCAAGATCGTCGAGAACACCCAGCGCGATCTCAACATCGCCCTGATGAACGAATTGTCGCTTATCTTCGACCGCATGGGGATCAATACCTATGATGTCATCGAAGCCGCCGGCACTAAATGGAATTTTCTCAAATTCCAGCCCGGTCTCGTAGGCGGCCACTGCATCGGCATCGACCCCTATTACCTGACGCACAAAGCGGCGGCGCTGGGCTACGAATCCAAGGTCATCGCCTCCTCGCGCTACATCAACGACGACATGGCCCGCTACGTCGCCCGCAAGATCATCACCCATGTCCTGCGTATCTCGGGTGAGCCAAAGGTCCTCGTGAAAGGCGTGACGTTCAAGGAAAATGTAAGCGATATCCGCAACTCCCGCATCGTCGACACGGTCAAGGAATTGCTGGCGTTCAATATCAAGGTAGACGTCGAAGACCCCTATGCGCAAGAGGAAGAAGTGCAGGAGGAATATGGCCTTCATCTCGCCCGGAAACTGTCCACGGACTATGACGCCGTGATCGTCACCGTGCCCCATTCCCAATATAAAGATCTCGACGACGCCTATTTTTCATCGATCACCAGGGAAGGCGCCCTCGTCGCCGACCTCAAGGGCACTTATAAGAGTAAGATCACAAGTAGAAAATACTGGAGCTTATAAATACTGGAGCTTATAATGGCAACATTTAAAAAGACGATACTCATCACCGGCGGTGCCGGATTCATCGGCTCACACGTAGTCCGCCTTTTCGTTACGAAATATCCCGGCTATCGCATCGTCAACCTCGATGCGTTGACCTATGCCGGAAATCTGGCGAATCTCAAGGATGTCCAAACCGCACCGAACTATACCTTTGAAAAAGGCGATATCACGGACGAGACCCGGATCAAAGCCCTCTTCGACCAATATGCCTTCGACGCTGTTATCCACCTGGCCGCCGAAAGCCATGTCGACCGGTCCATCATGGACCCCCTGGCCTTCGTCCGCACCAACGTACTGGGTACCGCCAACCTCCTCCATATCGCCAGCAAAGCCTGGAAAGACGCCCCCCAGGGAAAACTCTTCTATCACGTGTCCACGGACGAAGTCTATGGCTCGCTGGGCGCCCAGGGATTCTTTACCGAAGAGACGCCCTATGACCCCCGCTCTCCCTATTCCGCGTCCAAGGCTTCTTCAGACCATTTCGTGATGGCCTGGTATCATACCTACGGCATGCCCGTGATCCTCTCCAACTGCTCCAATAACTATGGCAGCAACCATTTCCCGGAGAAGCTGATCCCGCTGATGATCAACAACATCCTCCATAATAAACCCCTGCCCGTCTACGGCAAGGGCGAGAACGTCCGCGACTGGCTCTTCGTCGACGACCATGCCCGGGCCATCGATACCATCTTCCACAAAGGAAAGATCGGCGAGAAATACAATATCGGCGGTTTCAACGAATGGAAGAACATCGATATCGTCCATCTGCTTTGCGGCATCATGGATAAGAAATTGAATCGCCCGCCGGGAACCTCGGCCGGACTGATTACCTTTGTAAAAGATCGGCCCGGTCACGATCTCCGCTATGCCATCGACGCGACCAAACTCAACCGCGAGTTGGGCTGGACACCCTCCCTCCAATTCGAAGAAGGGCTGGAAAAAACGGTCGACTGGTACCTGGCGCATCAGGACTGGGTAAAGGAAGTGACCTCCGGCGATTACCAGAAATATTATAACGAACAATACAGTAAACGATAAGGAATGCCTTTCAAGACGAGCGAGATCCCCGGCCTGATGATCTTTGAACCCGCGATATTTAAAGACGACCGCGGTTATTTTTTTGAATCCTATAACGAAGAGCTCTTTCGCAGACAAGGCATCGACATCCGTTTCGTACAGGATAACCAGTCGTTTTCCCGGTATGGCGTGATCCGCGGCCTGCACTATCAGCTGGAACCCTATGCCCAGGCCAAACTCATCCGCGTCCTCCAGGGCCGGGTGCTGGATATCGCCGTCGATATCCGCAAGGGCTCCCCTACGTACGGCAGACACGTAAGCATCGAGCTCTCCGCGGAGAACAAATTACAATTCCTGATCCCGCCGGGTTTCGCCCACGGTTTTTCCGTGCTCAGCGAGACCGCGGAACTGGCTTATAAATGTGACAACTTCTATAGCAAGGAAAGTGAAGCAGGCATCCGGTATGACACGCCCGGGCTCGACATCGACTGGCAGATACCTGCCGACAAGATCATCGTGTCGCCCAAAGACCTCGAATTACCTAACCTAAGCGACTGTCGCAATACCTTTAATTACAAAGGCTAGTGAAAAAGATCCTTGTCACCGGCGCAAACGGCCAGCTGGGCCGCGAACTGCAGGCCCTGGCCGGCCAGCATCCTGCATTGGAATTTGAATTTACCGACCGTTCCACTTTGCCCATTGACAACCCCGCAGCCATCAACGATTTTTTCGCCGCCCACCCACCTGCCTGGTGCATCAACTGCGCCGCCTATACCGCGGTGGACAAGGCCGAGAGCGATAAAGCCAATGCCTTTCGCATCAATGGCGATGCCCCGGGCTGGCTCGCCAACGCCTGCCGCAATACCGGCGCCCGGCTCATCCATATCTCCACCGACTATGTGTTCCCCGGCAGCTCGGCCATCCCGCTAAAGGAGAACGATACCACCGGCCCCATCAACGTCTACGGCGCTTCCAAGCTGGAAGGCGAACGCCGCGCCATCGAGCAATACCCCGACGGCACCCTCATTATCCGCACCGCCTGGGTCTATTCGGAATACGGCAATAACTTCGTGAAAACGATGATCCGGCTGATGCGGGAAAAACCGGCTATCAACGTCGTCGACGATCAGATTGGCTCCCCGACTTACGCCGCCGACCTCGCCGCCGCCGTCCTCCAGATCGTCGATGCCACCCGCTTCGTCCCCGGCATCTATCACTTTAGCGATGAAGGCCGGATCAGCTGGTACCAGTTCGCGCTGGCGATCCGCGACCGGATCGAAAGCTCCTGCATCGTCAACCCCATCCCCACCAGCGGATTTCCCACCCCCGCCACCCGCCCTGCTTTCTCTCTCCTCGACAAAACCCTTATCCGCCATACCTATGGCCTCTCCATACCGGATTGGCAGACAAGTCTCGATATCTGCCTCTTCCGCCTCCTGTCGAACAACGCACTGTCTTCATCTAAGTAGTTATATGCATGTGGAAAACTTATCATGTATCAACATATATTTATAAGCGAAAAGTATAATGCATAAGGCGCCACTGGCCAATCATCCGCAAAGCGTATTGTCTTTTTGCATAGGCATCGTACATTCTTGAGGATTGCGGGGTGTTTCAAAGTTTCCTAGCTTGCGGCTGCAGTATGATGATGAACCCCGGGGATGAACCGGAGATTAGTCAACTTAATCCGTTCCTATATGAAACCTGTTTACCCTTTAAGGGTTGCCCTTGTCCTTATCTACCTATCCTGTGTGCTTCCGGCTTCGCGCATCTTTGCTGAAGGTAGCAAACAGGTAATGCCTACCGCCGCCAACGGCACCGGCCTCATCGTCTCGACCACCACTACTTTTCCGCTCGGTAATGTCGGCAGCTATCTCGGCGCCCCGGTAGACGCCCGCATCTATTTCCGTATTAAGGACTACACCACCGAAAGTCTCTATTATGGGTTCAACTGGGAGACGCTTTCCCCCGTGACGCCCATCAATACCTACAGCGACGTCTATATGATCATCTATGATCCTACCGGCGCCCAGGTGGGCACGCCCATCAACCTGGCTTCGGCTAATGGACAGGCCGGCTGGATCAACACGGTCAACCAGGCGATCCTCTATGGCCCGATGATCGGCGGCACTCCTTCCACGGGGTATACGCCTGCCATCTTCACCCCTTCCATGAATGGGGATTACTATGTATCTTTTTACCGCAGCTCAGACGGTGGGAACACCCATATCGCAGGCGGTGAATCCATGCTGGCGAAATATTTCGACATGACGGTGGCCGCTAATAACGGCGGCGTCTATACCCGTTATACCGGTCGTGTCCATTGTAACGAATGGGCTTTTTCCGTCTATAACCCGGCCAAAGGCGATATCCAGGACCCGCTGGCTTCCACCAACGCCGAATTCTTTGGCTATACGCCGGACTCCTGTACCATCAAGGTGTATTTCCCTAACAGCGGCTACCAACCACTGTCCTATATCGTCGCCTTCAACAGCTTCGGTTGTAAGAATACCGGCAACTGGCCCGTCGACCGCCAGAGCGTAGTACTGACAAACCTGGTGGCGCCCTATCTTACCGGTGGCTATCCCGTGTTCCTGAATCCGCCCGACCCCACGATCTGGCCGATCAGCCCCGTGCCCAGCGCGCCTTCGCTCATTGATCCCGTGATCTCCGGTTGCCCGCCAGGCCCCTATATCGTCCGTTTCAATGCACCACAACCCGGTGATTACTATCTGCTTTTCGATCTCAACGGCGTCTCGGGCTACCAGGCCAATACCGCCGACCGCTGGATCGAGCTCGACGGTCAATCGCCCGGCGTCATCCCCTACGTATGGGACGGGAAAGATGGACTCGGCAACCCCGTGCCCGCCAATACCAGCTTCCCGATCGTCTTCTATTTCCGTAAGGGACGTATCAACATCCCTATGTACGACGACGAGCTCAACGTGAACGGCTTTAACGTGGCCCTTCAGACGCCCACCGGTCTCCCGCAAGTACAGACGACGACCTTTTATTGGGACGATACTCAGCTCACCAATGTAGGGACGGACTGTTCCAGTAACAACAACAACTACACCGGCACGGGTTATAACAACTCTGTCGTCGGTGTCGCGCAAACGGCCACGCAGGGCCGCGCCTGGAACGGCAACGGTAACCCCACCAACGTCATCCCGGCGCCGTATGTCCTGTACGGCGGCGTCCGCAACGACCAGGACAACGTGCAGTGTAATGACTTCGGTAACGCCCGTTTGCTCAATACCTGGACCTGGGGTATCCAGCTGACCGCCACGCAGACGCTCACCCTTACCTGTATCAGCATCAGCGGTACGGTATGGGATGATGCCGACGGCAGCGCCCTGGGTACCTTTAACAATATTCGTACGAACAGCGAGTCCGGCACCAACGCCGGCGGGAAGATCTACGCCAATTTGGTGGACCCGGTGACCATGACCGTGCTGAATTCCACCCCCGTGAATTCGGACGGGACGTATACGCTGTACAACTGTCCGGCCAACGCTACCGGCATGCTGATCTATCTCACCACCACGCAGGGTACCGCAGGCAGCGCGGTGCCCGCGGCCGGCCTCCCCAGTGGCTGGATCGCCACCTCGCCGGATATCCGCAGCTTTAATTCCGGAACGACGCCCCTCACAGGCCTCGATTTCGGGATCGAGCAGCCGCCGACTTCCTATAACCAGAACTATACCATTGGCATGCCCGCGTTGAACAGCTACCTGACCCTCAATGGTCTTGGCACCGTGGCAAGCCCGGGCCCGCTCACCGGCACCGATCCCGAAGACGGCACCCTGGGTACCGGTAAAACGGTGATGATCACCTCGACGCCGACCAACGAACAGCTGTATTACAACGGCGCCCTGCTCACCGCGAATTATAAGATCACGAACTATAACCCTGCCTTGCTGCAGGTCAGGTTCACGGCCGTCAATTCCGTTATCAGCACGACCTTCAACTACGCCTATCTCGATGCCGCCAGCGTGCAATCGACGCCGGCGACCTATACGATCAATATGTCCATCGCGCTGTCGGAGACCTTGTCGTCCTTCACCGGGACGACCACCGACCTCGGCAACATACTCCGCTGGACCTCGCAAAACGAGACCAGTGACATGACCTTTATCCTCGATCGCTCGCTGGACGGGATCAACTTCAACCCCATCGGGCAGGTGGCTGCCACGGGCGACAACACAACCGTTAGTCATTCATTCACGGACAATAGTCCTACCCCTAATACCCCTAATTACTACCGTTTGGAATGGACAGATGGAAAAGGCGATGTGGCCTACAGCAATGTAGTGACGCTCACCAATTCCCAGATCAGCGGCGTCCTGGACGTTTCACCGAATCCCTTCCGGGATCAGTTGACGATCAGGGCAAGCCTATCCCGTGCACAGGATGTGGCTATCCGCTTACTCGACAGCAGAGGCTCGGTCCTTCGCCAGGGTCAATACCCGGGCGTCGCAGGCATGAACACCTTTACCGTCGATGGATCGGGCCTGCCGCCCTCTGTCTACTTTGTTCAGATTATCCTTGCAGACAAGGTCACCGTGAAGAAGGTGTTCTGTACCCGCTAACCTATGTTTGAGCACTCGTATCAGCTCAATCATTAAACCGGCCGATGGACCGGGAGACCTGTCCCTTGGCTCAAAATCCAAACCGGCATGAAAACCCTATTGTTTGTCATGTGCCTGTTCGCGTGGATAACGCACGCCTGCGCACAAACGTATCCGTCGAACCCGAGTGTGACGTCCACGGAGGTGACCAATATCCTGGTGGGGAACTATACCCCCTCGACCTACACGGCCAGCGATATTATTACCGACCCGGCCATCATTGCATCCGGATTGCTCAACGATATCTCCAGAGATACGCTGACCGCCGATCTGTATGCGCTCAACTCTTTTGCTAACAGGAATATGTTCTCCGATACGACCTCGACCACCACGGGCATCGGCGCGGCCCGCCGCTGGATCTACAACAGGTTCCAGCTTTATAGCCAGGCGAACGAGAACCGCCTGCGCGTAGCCTACCTGAAATTCACGTATCCGCCTTCTGCCTATACCGGCTGTAGCGCTCCCGGCTCGAATCCGACACATTACAATGTGCTGGCCGTGCTGCCGGGGAGCCAGACAACCAACAAATCCGTGATCGTCGTGGAAGCGCATATGGACAGCCGTAATGTGAGCAACTGCGACGCCACCGGCTCGGCTCCCGGCATCGGCGACAACGCCACCGGCACCGCCCTTGTCATGGAGCTGGCCCGCGTGATGAGCAAATATACGTTTCGCAATACCATCGTCTTCTCCATCAACACGGGCGAAGAGCAAGGGCTCATCGGCGCGACCGCATTGGCCAACTACCTGAAATCCAAAAATGTGCTGATCAAGACCGTCAACAACAACGACGTCTCCGGCGGCGTGTTCTGCGGCCATACTTCATCGGCGCCCAGCTGCCCCTTTTATGGGAACATCGACAGCCTCGACCTCCGCATTTTCTCGCTGGGCGACGTGAACTCCCCGAATAAACAATGGGCCCGGTATGTCAAGCTGGAATACAAAGAGATGCTGAGCTCGCAGGTCACCGTACCCACCAACATCAACATCATGGAACCCGACGACCGCACGGGTAGGGGAGGCGACCACCAGGCCTTCACCGGTATCGGCTATACCGCCGTCCGGTTTACCCAGGCTAACGAGGATGGCAACGCCGCCAGCTCTTCATCGGGGTATAAAGACCGCCAGCACGATCTCACGGACAGCCTGGGCCGCTGGAACAGCAAGCTCGGCGCATATGATTCGATCTATCTCAACCCGGACTATCTCGCCCGCAATACCCTGGTCAATGGCAACTCGCTGGCGATGGTCGCCTTGGGTCCCGATACGATCACCATGACAGGTACCTTATGGACCTATAACACCATCCGGGTCGCCTTTTCCTCCAGCTATTCCCCGGCGCCTCCCGCTTACCGGGTGGCGATACGCTCGGCGACGAACGATTGGGACGCCGTCTATACCACCACCGGTCAGTCCCCAGCCGTCTTTAGTATCCCTTATGGCAGCAATACTACTTTCTATGTAAGCGCCGCCGCCATGGACGCCAGTGGGATCGAAAGCCAGTTCTCCACCGAGTACGTGCTTTCTACTTCGATGCAGCCGCTGTACGTGGCGCCCGATACTACACGTCCCGAAGCCACCAGCCCCGATCAATATGGCATACAGTTGATGCCTAACCGGCCTAATCCCTTCGACGAGTCCACGATGATCGCCATCACCTCGGGCACCGATGCCTTTGCAGACCGGGCCTGCTTGCAATTTACTACGTTAGATGGGCGTGTGCTCAGCCGGATGCCGGTCCACCTTCAGCGGGGCCTCAACCAGATCGTGTTCAACCATGGCTATGGCGCGTCCGGGATCATCATCTGTTCGCTGATCATCGACGGCCTGCCCGTCCAAAGCACAAAAATGGTCTTTCGGGGTCAGTAGGCTCCATTCCATTAGCATTGAACCTTTTCCTTAAATCGCCGGAGGTGATTTGTCCACAAGGACCATCATATGCCAGGTGGCTTCTGCCGTCTGGCCGCCCCGGCCGATCGTAACCCTCCAGCGCAGTGGCCCCGAAAGGGGCCACTCTTGTAGATGTATATCTACAAGGGGGTTTGGCGGGTAAATTATATTTGAATTCTAATAGGATAAGGTTTAATGGTTTATGGTTCTGATGAACCAGGTAGATGCGACCTGGGTTCTTTATTAGTGGCCAAGTTTAATTGGTAACAGCAAGGACAAGCCGCCTCCCCACAAAGGGGGCGGTTTTTTGTTGTGTGCCAGGCATGTCTATCAACTATAGGGTGGAAGTCCCGAAGGCGCTTTACAGTAGGGAGCCTTAGCCCAAGGCAAGGGTGTCGCGGGCGACCGCGAATCTGAAGGAAGCCGG
>Ga0210396_10006803_pt1 | contig 10925 bp, 12 predicted proteins | sample IncBWH17OmetaG_FD_155466 | JGI IMG/M metagenome (GOLD analysis project Ga0210396, IMG submission 155466) | Forest soil microbial communities from Barre Woods Harvard Forest LTER site, Petersham, Massachusetts, United States - Inc-BW-H-17-O ... | reverse complement strand
GGTCGTTATCCGCTTCCGGATCATCCTGACCTCTACCGGTTCCTTCTTTCATACGACGTCACGCTTCTCTAAGAGTTTTGAACCAAACGGTCGCGATTCCCTCCGCGGCGCTTTTTGGTGGCTTGAATCCGACAAGTGAATACCAAACCGGATCCAATGGACGTCAGGCTGTTCAGCTAGCGAGATAAACAGGCTCAACCTAAGCTCATTAACCCTCTGCCCTCCCCTCGAAACCATTAGCCCAAGCCCCCTGTGCGCAAATAGGCTCAGATCCGGATTAATCAACTACCTTCCGCGCTCTGGGAGAAATATCTGGTTGCAAATGAGCGCGAATTCGGCAGTCAGCGGAGCAGGACAGAAATCAGCAGGTGAGCAATTGTATCGGCTGAGAGAGACCATGCGCCCTTCGAAACATAGTTATCCTGCAACCGTATTAACCCTTCCCATTCCAGGCCCGCAACGCCTCATCGCGGCTCTCCGCTTCGGTCCCCTCGCATCGCAGTTCGGACACACGCCAAAGAACCCGCCACGGCTTCTGCGAATCTCCCCTTTCGCCTAACCGTTTGTCTAACTACCCGCCTACTCTGCGAATCCCGAATTTGTCGGTGTTGGGAGAGAAGCCCGTTAGGTGTGGCGACGGATTGCTAACGAAAGCATGAATCTGGAAATACCGCTGAAGATCAGGCTGATGCCAACCAACGTTCCGATTACCCAGGCCGAGCTTGACGGCCAGTGGGCCCAAATGAAGAAGCCTAGCAGAAGAGTAATGATACCATCGAAGAGCACCCAGCTGGCATGAGTGATTTTGCGGATGTGAAAGTAAAGGACAATTTCGATAACGCCTTCGACCGAAAGGAAGGTGCCAAGGAGAAGGGTGAGATAAGCCACGCCGGCGATTGGGTTCGCTAGCAAAAAGAGACCTGCCAGTCCGTACAGTACCGCGAGCAGGACCTTCCACAGAAACCCGCCAACGCTGTGCGAATGAAAAGCAAATATCAAATGGGCTACGGCTGCGAACAGAATCAGCCAGGCGAGTAAAATTACAATGCCAATAGATGTGGCCAACGGAAGAGTAATGGCTAGGAGGCCACAAATCACCATGAGTACCCCCCAAACCGTTGACCAACCACTTGCCTTTCTCACCGAACCGAGAAGAGGATCAGAGTTCATATTTTTCTTCGCTAAATTCAGTTTCCAGTAAGATAGAGCTAGTTGCATCGGCCTCAGATTAGTTTTCGATGTGCTCTCACCAACTGAAGATTAGCCGTCCCTGGACCGTCTGGCAAACCAGCTCCCCGACACAAAAAGATACCACCACTGCGACGAGAAGAATCCCCGCAACACGATGGTCGGGATGGGTAGGGCGCTTTGCGGTGACCTAATTTGGGGCGCCTCCGGTTTGGCATCGAATTCTTTAGCTCGGCCTTCGGTCACAAAATCACTCGGATGCGCCCCGTTGCCTTTGGCGAAGCCTTGTCCGCCGGAACTCGGCTAACTCTTTTCTCTGCCGATAAGCCCGACCGCTTCTCATGAAAAGGCTCCCGAGCCGCTTGCATTTTTACCGTTATCAAGTTCTGGATGGATGCAACCTCGGGTGTTGCACTTGAGCTCAAGACCGGCGTTCCTACCTACCAAGTCGAAGATGAGGAAGGCACAATTCATTTACTGCTTCACTTACTGATCGAGGAGGAGAACGAACACCGCTGGTGCCTCTGGCGGCCGGATCACACAGCCTCTGACTCGAGATCGATCTTTGAGAGTCCCCTAATCGAGGAATAGACCGGCATCCAGAAAAAGGCTCTAAAATCCGAACATCAGAGAGCCGCTCGAATTGGGCGCGCCTAAGATTGTTTTTTTGAGCGGAACGAGGTCCATTCTTCATCCCTACTTTAAACACGAAAATGTATTTTATCATGTTAAGAAAGGGGATCTTCTTGAAGCCCTTCAGTGGTCAGCTCAGGAAACGGAAATTTACGTACGCTAGGGCGCTGGGACACCAATTCGAATTAGACGCCATGAGCGGCGACCAATCCACCGAATATCAGCGTCTCGCCTGCAACAGTCCGCGCGGCCTTTCTGCTTCGTTGCAGCCTCCCTTGCCTGTTTCTGCACGGCCTGCTTCCGCGTAGACTTTGGAGATTTGGCGCCCCTATGCTTAATTACCACCCTTGGTTTCGCAGACGCGAGCCTTGTCTCAGCATCAATTATACCTGTAAGAGGATCACAAATTGGCAAAACCAAACTATCAGTTCGAAAAGCGGAAGAGAGACCTTGAAAAGAAGGCCAAGAAGGAAGAAAAGAGGCTCCGCAAGCGCCAGCCCTCCGATCCATCTCCGCCTACGGTGGAAACGAAGTAAGTGGGGTCACTCCTCCGTTTGTAAAAAATTGTACGTTAAGCTGCGAGGCTGAAGTAACCACAGCGCCTGAGCTTCTGTGGCGCGGCCTCCGGGGCAGCCTTGATCGGATCGAGGACCTATCCAGCGCTTAGCTGGAGAGGCTTCCACTTGACGTCCACGGCGCAGGGGGTTGAGAGCCGCCGCCGGACGCCGTCGAGAATCCAGACGGTCTCAGTCAATCCGGTTGCCAGCGAGCCAGCTCCCGCCCCAACGCTCCACGCTCTATTGCCTTTGCCGGGGCGTGACGAGGTTAGATCCTTGGGATCATCGGGTATTGGGACAAACAGTGGACACTCGAACCCTAAAGCTACGCGGTGCTCTGGGTTGATGTCCGAGGCGATGGCGTCTGCGAACGAGTGGATGTCGCAGCCGGTGTTACAGGCCCTATCGGCGGCATCAATTGCGAGCCGTGCCCAACCGAAGATCATCTGTGGTTCACCGCAGCGCTAAATGTCCCAATCCAGACGATCATGCGTCGATGTCCCAATGCATTTCAAACCATTGAAACGAGACGGCAAATTCTTAAGGTTTCAGGCGGGTTCCTCAGTCAGCTCCGTTGTCCTTGGGCTTCTTAGAAAAGGTTGTGGAACCCTCCGGATTTATTTTCCCATCAGTGTTGTCGCTCCTTTTAGCGCGGCCGCGATCATCTCTTCCGAACACTTAGTGCCCTTAGTAGCTCGGGAGAGTTGAACCGCGCCGACCAACATCGCGAATATGGCCATAGCTGCCGTTTTCCGGTCTGCAGAATTCAACTTGGCGGGTATCCGGGACTCCAGGCTGGAGAGAATCGTCGATAGATGTGCGTTGAATTTGTCTCGGGTGGCACGGGGACGCCGAGCTACTTCAGCTGTCAATGTGGTCGCGGGGCAGCCGTGTTGCACTTCCCTGCTCACGTACCTGCGAAAGATTTCCTCAAGAGGACGATCTTTCCATTCCGGCTGTTCAAACAGACTCTGACTAAACGATTGCTCTAACGCTTCGCGGATTAGTTGTTCTTTCGACCTGAAGTGCCAGCTAAAAGCTCCCTGGGTTAGCCCAGCTTCTTCCATGATGTCGGCAATACCGATTCCATCCAGCCCACAGCGATTGAATGCCCTTGCAGCAGCTTGGACGATTTTTTGTCGCGACACTTTCTTATGGGCTTTCGGATAGCGCATGTTTGCAAGCCAGCACACGAAAGTGAATTGCCATAACAGTATGATCGCACTGTTACAAGTACTTTCTTTTGAATTCGCTTGTTGGAACTGGATCGCGATGATAACCGTACATCCAAACTTTCCAGTACGAGTATACTGTAAAGACTGGAAGCCTTCGCATGACTCCGACCCAAGACAAGACTCTAACCGATGCTGACCGGAACTGGGGTCGCTTCGTGCTGTTCCGCGTTCTCTTTAACGCGAGGTTTTACTACCCCGTTCTGGCAGTTCTCTTCCTTGATCTCGGTCTTACGGCAACGGAATACACCCTGCTCAATTTCGCCTGGGCGCTGGCTATCGTTTTCACCGACCTTCCCGCCGGCGCACTCGCAGATCGTATCGGTCGTAAACCGCTTGTCGTGGCCGCAGCCGGTTTCATGGTACTAGAAATGATCCTGCTTGCGGTGGCTCCCCGAAACGGGGGATTCCTTTTGCTGCTCTGCTGCCTGGCTAATCGTGTCTTTAGTGGCATGGCCGAGGGCATGGCCAGCGGAGCGGACGAAGCGCTCGTCTTCGATTCTCTCGCCGAGCGCGGCCGCTCCGACGAATGGCCGAAAGTCCTCGATCAAGTCATGCGCTGGCAAGCTGTGGGTATGGTGATCGCGATGCTCATGGGCGGAGCGGCGTACGATCCCATCTTTGTGACGCGCTTCGCTTCGGTCCTTGGTTTAGATTTGCACTTCACCCAGGACTGGACGCTGCGCTTTCCGATCTACTTGACCCTGGTTAGCAGCATCGCGGCGTTTGTGCTTTCCCTCAGCTTGCGCGAGCCAAAAATGAAGATATGGCATGTTACGTCGGAAAACGTTAATATTGTTAAAGCCGAGATTACTGCTTGGAATCTCGTAGCGAATGCTGGCTCGTGGATTCTCAAAACACCTGCCGCTCTTTTTGTCATTGTTGCCGGCGTTTTGATTGACAGCGCCGTTCGCATTTTCCTCACGCTTAGCAGCTCTTATTACCGAATCATCGAATTACCGGAAGCGAGCTTTGGAATCATCGGCGCGGCCTTCGGGGGTTTGGGCATGGCAATCTCGCCTATCGCGCGGTGGATGGTAGCCAAGAATTCACTGCTAAAAAACTATGCTTTAATCGCGGCCATAGTCTTCATGAGCCTGCTGGGCGTGGCCGTTCGTTGGAACCACTGGGGCGTGATATTCATGCTGCCGCTTGGCGGGGCATTTATGGCTTTAGGATTTATGGTTTCTTATTACCTCAACGCCATTGTCGATTCGAAACATCGCGCCACCGTACTCTCGTTCAAAGGGGTCGCATTCAATCTCGGTTATGGCTTTATTAGCCTGGTCTTTGCTCTCGTGCTCCGCGCAGTCCGCGATGGCGCCAGTACCCAGGAAGCCGTTTCGCGCGGACTCGCTTTTTTGCCTCTCTGGATCGTCTTTGCGGCGATCATCTGCGCAGGCTGTTTCGGCCGTCAGCATCAGGTTCTGTCTGCGAAAGTTTAGAATTATTAGCGAAATCTAGGCCCAGCCGTAAAACCCGACCAGAGCGCTTTTGAAAGCCCGCCCGCCATCCCTGAGCCGGCACCCGTTTCGGTCCACCCGACCGTTAGAATGAACGTTCTACAAATACCCAACGCGTTTCAAAAAGCCGGCTAACCGGGCGAGCGCACATTTCTCAGGCTGAATCCTACCATGCAGCCAATCCCATAAAACAGAGCGCCTGATACCCAGTTTCGTCGCCGTTTGGCGATCACTTTCCGGGGAGTCCTTTGTGTACCGGCCCAACGCATCCAAAACCTCGTCGGTGGTCATAGCGAGAACACCTTCTAGGAAAAATTGGGACGATTGTCTACTCTTTACTGGAGAATGGGATTTTTGGTCCACGGAGCGCTTGGCCCCGATTGGTCTTGTCGATTCTTGCTCTATTTCACTTTTTTGAAAGTTGGATCGTACGAATGCGGGCTTCTTTGTTCGCTTCACTGTATTGTCCTGGAGTAATTGCCAGAATGCGCTTGAACCGCTTTGTGAGATGGCTTTGGTCGGCATATCCAACCGAAAACGCCGTTGTGCCGATCGTCGCACCTTTATCAAGCAATTCGCAAGCTTTCGTAATCCGCACGCTTTCGAGATATGCATGCGGCGGCAAGCCCGTCGCCTTTTCAAAAACGCGTGCGAAGTAGTAGGGACTCAAAGAAACCAATCCCGCTAGGCGTGTAAGAGAGATATCATGATCAAAATGGCTTTCTATATAATCGCGTGCTTTCAGAACGGCTGCACGTTCTCTACCCGCAGGACATAGCACTCCCGACGCATCGGCATAGCGCAACAACAAAACAGCCAACGCATCGAGCAGGAATGACTCCTGTTCGAGTTTCGAAGCTTGCGACGATAGGCTTTTATGGAAACGAGCGAGCAATAAAGCAAGCGATCGGTCGTTGATTATCGCTCCTCTTAGAAAAGGAAATCGCGTTGTCATTCCGAGATCATCCAACACGCGCCTGAGGAATTCTGTCTGCAGATAAAGGGTCCGATAAACATAGCCAGTTTCCGCTGCAGCCTCTCCGGTGTGTGATTCACCAGGATTTACTACAAACATCTGGCCAGCGAGCGTAATATGTTTCGATCGTCGGTAGGAGTACGATTGAACACCGCTTTCCACTAAGCCCACCACGCAGTGTTCATGCGCATGTCGCGGATAACGGTGGGCTACGAAGCGTGCATGTAGGGCGGTCACTCCCTCAGTCGCGCTAATGCGATAATACCTAGTCCATTCGTGGTCTTCCATAAGAGCACTCTTGTAAGGATAAGACGCTACCATAGGCCGGTGGCTCTGAAACAGCAGCACGTGAAAGCAAGATTAAACAAGACACTACCTGCACGATAAGCAAGGATCTTCCAGTATGAGGAATCCTCTTTCGACGGGACATAAGAAAACGGAGACTTTTCATGACAAGCAGCATGCATATCACAACTGTAGCAATAGCGCGCAGATCGAGACCATATCTGGCTCCTTCGGCGTTAGTTCCACATTAAACAAAGCGACGGGCGGAGCGTCTGGGCGCATATCTGACTGATTATGACCTCGCTGCTACCGCATCGCACTATGAATTCAGCATCGCCCAGGATTATGCTATGGGCTGCCCGAGCCTAACTGCTGTTCTCGCCGAGTGTGCTGGCAGCACAAATAATTGAACAGCGATTTCTGGCAATGCAAGGGTGATCGGCCATGAGTGCGTGTGCATCGAGAATTAACGATTGGCCCAACAAAGGTGGATCATTCAACAAATTCAGAACTATGAAAGAGCAGAAAAAAGACACAAGACATCGGTTTAATCGCCGAACAAATGAATACGTCCGGGTGAAGAACACGATCGATGTGGACCTGAAACGATTCGAAAATCCCGATGAAATCCGCACCTTTGAAAAGCGAATTGAGGTGGATTGACCTCTCATAGAATAAATCGCCTTGAGCTCTTTCCGACATGCCTCGCTAAATCTTCGCAAAGGGTCTAATTCGTTAGCACGACTGTGAAGTTCCTCAGGTGTAAAAAAAGAGGTGGTTTTGCACAAGCAAAACCACCCATAAGGCTATTTGAGGTTAAGTGTTTAGATTGCGCTAGTCACTCTCCACTTTACCTTTGTCCAGTTTAATTTTGCGGCCGGTCTGATGGTCGAGATAAATTTCCTTATCCCCTTTTTTCTCGAGCAATTCAAAACGGCTCGGATATTGTTGGATAACGTCGGTTGTAATGACCCCTTCGGGAACTTCAGTGGTGGTCGTCGTAGTTTCGTGGACTATGGACGCCGGTGCCTGGACGATCACTCCAGTCGGCTGTACATACACCACTTGCTGACCGGTATCGGTCATCACAGTGACTGCATAGACTCCTCCAGTATCCTGGACAACGCGCAGAACCTTAGTTGGGGAAGTTATTCTAGTCTCTTTTATCACCGAGGTTTGGACCGGCGGGGGCAGCGTAGTGAATCCAAGCTCGTCAGCTTTCGCAAGGGCAACGAGCGATACACTCACTCCGGCAACGGCAATAAGAATGGTTAAGTTTTTCATTAACAGTCCTTTCTTTTCGTTCGAGGATCTCGCGCCAGGTTTTAGTCCCGGCGCGAGGTTGTCCGGCTTCGTTGTTCGTGTTTGGGGTGGCCAGTGGATGTACAATAAACGGCTCCCCTTCGAGCTATTCCTTTAGACGTTAGGGCGTAGGAGAGGCTTTGCCTTTTCCATTCGTTTTCTCCGGGGATTGCTGCTCGTGCTGCTCACCTGGAGTTCGATTCATTTCTTGCTTCTCTTTCTGGCCCTGATTCTCGTTCATATTCTCTTGAGCAGGAGTCTTTTCCTGAGTTTTAGCATTCGGATTGCGCTGCTCAGTGGCGTTCTTTTCTTGGGTTTTATCGTTCATATTTCGTTCGCCCGCGCCGTTCTTTTCCTCAGCCCGCGGATTCCCGGAAGTATCCCGGTTCCGTTCCTGTTGCCCATTCCCGATAGCACCCCGGTTGCCGTGCTCTTGTTGTTCGCTGCCGGCACCTTGCTTTTGGGTCTTCTGCTCTTGGTTCATACCTTTCTCGCGTTGGTTTCCGGTACCCTGATCAGTCTTTTCCTGCCCTGCAGGTGCGCCTTCGTTTTCGTTTGTACGAACTTCGCCCTTACTCTTTTCGTTGGTGCGAACATTCGATTGATTTTCTTCCTTGGTTCGAACGCTCCCTTGGTTGCCTTTGCCTGCCCCACTCTTAACGATGACTCTTTTGCTTGTTTGATGATCGATGTAGATGGCATCGGACCCTTGGTCTTGCACAAACTCGTAACGATCACCGCCGCTCTGTATCTCATCCATTGTGACCGTTAGCTCTGCTGATCCCCCCTGTTCAGTTTCACCCACGACAGTGCTCGGCCGTTCAACGATTGTTCCCTCGGCGTTCACGTAGATTATCTGTTCCCCACTATCGGTGAGAACCGTGATCTGATAGATATTGTCAGGGTACTCGACTACCCGGGTTACCTTCTCCGGACTCACGAAATTGTAATGATGAAAAACCGTGGTCCGAATAACCTGGGGCAGCGTGGTGAACTGAACTACTTTTTCTTCTCTTGCTTGCGTGGCCGCACATAAAAAGAGACTAAGTCCCGCGACCGCGAGAACAAACTTCATTTTATTCATTGCTAACTTCCTTAACTAAAAATTGCCCGCCGTGCCGGGCATGCACGGAATCTCCCCTACGATACGTTTTCGCGTGCGTATTGCCGGATGGATTTGTAAATCGCTGTTTCGAAACGGTATCGCAGGCGGGTAATTAAAATGATGGTTTTCGATCCCCTCGCCCTACTAATAATATGAGCACATCCTTGACCGATCGTTCTACTCGAGTCAATTCTGATGCGGGTTGGGATCAATCCGCGCTTGGCGCTGAGCAGTCGCGTAGCGCTCCCGTTCGTCTGGACGCCGGATTCGAACGAGATCCTCAGCGAACATCCGCTGGTTGAAGGGATGCATTCGGGAATCGTTCTTACAAAGTGCTCGACTTTCGCGAAATGCAGCAGCACTCACGCTTGCATCAATCAATCGCTGGTGGGGCCTTCTCGAATGCTGGCTGCATAAACATCGTATGCTAATTAAACCAAACATGGTTCTGTTAATTCTGAGCCAAACCTGCCGGTTTGATTCGACGTCGACAGCATTTTATGAAGTCTGATAGCCATTTCTGAATCTCGAAATGTTAACTCTGCCCAGTACGAACTCATGAAGTTTTGATATTGGAGGCGGGTTCAGCGAAAAGGAATCGATAAGCACTTCACCGAATGAAGCCTGTCTCGACCGATAGATCACCATTCGATAACCCTCCGAAGATCAAAGAAAAGATCCATTGGATCGAGCCGGAGCTCGTTTGCGAGGTTGAATTCGCCGAAGTCACCGCCGATGAGCAACTGCGCCAGACGACTTTTCTCGGGTGGCGAGATGATAAGCAACCCGAGACGTCGTGCTCGAATCGAAACCGATACCTTAGTAATGGCCTCAATGTGATTCCTTTCAAGCGATCGTCTCCAAAATCGATTCCATTGGAAGCCGGGGAGCCGCCATCGCTACTTTTCTTGCAGTCCGAGTTAGCCTCGACTTCGCCGAACTATCGCTACCCCATTCGTCGATCACGTGACATTAGAGTGATTTCATCATGAATGGGACGCCCACCGTTTTGAAGCCCAGTTAAGCTCCTGCCAGCACTGCCTTTACAACCGTATAGAAGTCCATTGACGATCTATATTAAGTTGCGGGCCTTTTTGAAGCGGCCGTCTAGCGGCCAGAAGAACAAACAATGCAGATGGCGCCCAGATCGACTGAACGGAAAAACCCTCCGGGGTCTCAGGAATATCAGACTATGGAATCGCACCTGGTGAGCCTGGAACAGGAAACCAAGACCGTCATCGAAGAGGCTAGGATGATCCTACCCGGTATACAGGCAGTCTTGGGCTTTCAGCTAATCGCCGTACTCAATAATGGCTTCAACAATTTGCGACCGGCTGAGCAAAAATTGCACCTGTGCGCGCTGCTTCTGGTGGCAAGTGCAGTTGCCCTAATAATGACTCCTGCCTCGTATCACCGAATTGCAGAAAGAGGGATCGTTTCAAGGCGATTTGTACAAATCGCCTCGCGACTCTTGGCAACCGCGATGCTGCCGCTGGCTTTGGGACTCAGTTTAGATGTATTTCTTGTCGCGCGCCTGATCCTGCATGATACCGAAATCAGCTTTGCCGTCGCCACCGTGTTATTAGTGCTGTTTTTTGCGCTCTGGTATGTGTTTCCATGGATCAGCCGTCGGCTGGGTAAAGGGGTAAAATAATTCGCTCCCGAAAGTTACGGGCTTTACGAGGAGATTTTCCGAGTGCACAACGACAATGTGCAGCAAACTGGTCTTACCGGCTGGCGGGACGCCAAACCCTCGCTAAGCTGTGAAGCAAATTCCTAATAAATGCTCTTGGTAGAGCAATTTTCTATCGCTGCGGGAATGGCCCTACCTGGCGTTTTCAATCAGCACTCTTGGTAAAACCGCTTACCCAAAAAAATGGCTAACTCACTAAGCTTCATCTGATCGCTCCCGGACGCGGAACTCCGCGGCCGTGAGTCCCCGGAGGTGAGAGAGAGCGCCGGATCGGAGGCCGGGAGAAATCTCTCCGGTCTGAGTTAAAAATCGTTTGGGACTGCGAAATTAAATAGTCCGCCGTTCTTGCCGCAAGCGCTTGGATGGTAAGCCCCAGATAGGCAGAGCCTTGAGTCGAAGGATGCTTCCATCACAGATAAAGAGGTTGGCGATGTCATGGGTGCGGCCAAACTGATCAACAACGGAACTGCTCCGGTCCGGACCCATGCGCG
>Ga0210396_10006802_pt1 | contig 10926 bp, 8 predicted proteins | sample IncBWH17OmetaG_FD_155466 | JGI IMG/M metagenome (GOLD analysis project Ga0210396, IMG submission 155466) | Forest soil microbial communities from Barre Woods Harvard Forest LTER site, Petersham, Massachusetts, United States - Inc-BW-H-17-O ... | reverse complement strand
GCTACTACCTCACGGACGCCGATACCGATCCTCCGGGTCTGGCGGACATGTATTATCAGGAGCAGCTTGTGTATCTGCCGCAGTGCGCCTTCTGCTACCAGCCCGGCCCCGCCCCGGATGTCAATGAGGGGCCTCCGGCAGCGAAGTCGGGGCAGGTGACGTTCGCATGCCTGAACACGGTGGCCAAGCTGTCGGATGAGGTCCTGATTCTCTGGTCGCGGATACTGGCGGCGGTGCCTGGCTCGCGAATCCTCCTTCGCTCGGGCGCCGGCCGGCAGGCTGAAGAGCGAGTGCGCGGCACCTTGTCCAACCGGGGCATCTCACCGGAGCGCGTGCTGCTGCTAGGCCAAACCGCAACCCGCTATGACTACCTGAAGCTGTTTCAAGCCGCGGACCTCTGCCTCGATCCGTTCCCATACAATGGCGTCACCACCACCTGCGACTCTCTGTGGATGGGAGTGCCCGTGGTCAGTCTGGCCGGACGGATGGGGCCGTCGCGTCAGGGCGTCCGCTTCCTGCGGGCCGTCGCATTGGGAGAACTGATAGCGGAAACACCCGAGGCCTACATTCAGATGGCGACCGAGTTGGCCGGCAACCTTCCGCGGCTGGCGGCGCTGCGCTGTGGTTTGCGTGAGCGGATGAGCCGCTCGCCCCTCATGGACGCGGGCGGGCTGACACGCCACATAGAGGCGACCTATCGCGCCATGTGGGGCCGGTACCTCACCGAGAAAACATCCGCTTAACGGCAGCGCGGCCGGCATCCGCTCGCTGCGCGCGGACTCACTGCGGATGTCGAAGTGATGAATGCGCCCAAAGCGTGCCGGCAGGCCGAACGACTTTACGGAGTTACGTCGACTACCGTGGTGCCGTTGTTGCGCAGCGTATCGATGCTCACGTCAAGACCGGCGGGAGGCGTACCGTTGTCGCCGACCTCCTCGGTAACGGTATTGTTTATCCCGCTCAGGTTGAGTTGCACGCTCAGCGGCGTCGTCAAAGGGCCGTTGAGTTGCAGGGTGATCTGATCCGTCTGGGTCGGCGCGGAACTGATAACGATCTGGGTCACGCCGCTGAAGGAATGGACGGGGCCACCGTCCCAGCTAACCTGAATGTCGCCCTTGCCGTCATCCACGACCGTAGCCGTGTCGAGCCCAGGTTGTCCGACCTTATTACGCAGATCAACCGTGAGCAGCGAGCCGGTCTGCTCGGCAATCCCGCCGGTACGGGGGCTGATCAGCGAGCCGAACTGGACGGAACCGGGACCCGTCCGGAACACAAGCGCCGGCGACGACAGAACCTCCGAGAACAAGCGACGTTCCTCTAGCGCCTCCACATAAGGATGGTTCATGGAAAGCCTCCTTCCCCTGTCAGAGCAAGATTCTACCTTCTCGACAAACCCCCAATCATGGCGTTACGTTGACTACCGTGGTGCCGTTGTTGCGCAGCGTATCGATGCTCACGTCAAGACCGGCGGGAGGCGTACCGTTGTCGCCGACCTGCTCGGTAACCGTATTGTTTATCCCGCTGAGGTTAAGTTGCACCCCTAATGGCACGGTCAATGGGCCATTGAGTTGAAGCGTGACCTGTTCGGTCTGGGTGGGCATGGAGTCAATGACGATCTGACTGACCCCGCTGAACGAATGGACCGGGCCGCCGTCCCAATTAACCTGAATGTCCCCCTTGCCGTCATCCACGACCGTAACCGTGTCGAGCCCGTGTTGTCCGACCTTATTATCCAGAACAACGGTGAGCAGCGAGCCGCTCCGCACGGCAATACCGCCGGTCCTGGGGAGGTTGACGCCGTCGATCCCGCGCCCCGGCGGGAACAAGATTAGCGAGAACAAGCGACGCTCCTCAAGCGCCTCCACATAAGGCTGGTTCATAGAAAGCCTCCTTCCTTTGTGAAAGCAAGATTCTACATTCTCGACGAATCCCCAATCAAGGAAATTCTTCGGCCAGTTTCCTGCCCGGCCAGTTTTTTTGAGTTCTCTGTTCTGGCATCATCGGACTTGAAAGGCGGAAATTCGCGCACACGGATTCGAGCGCCATGAAGTTCCCACCGCCAAGGGGAGAAACTCCTAAGGACTGCTGCCAAATCCGGTTGCGATCGCGGCGGTGATGATTCGCAATCGCGCTCTTGACGCCGACGGCGCCGGCGCGTGGGATGGCGGCCGCTTGGCGATGATTCGGGTTTGTAATCTGGTGAAGGAGTTCGGCAAAATCGTTGCCGTGCGGGACATTTCGTTTGAGGTGGCCGAGGGGGAGATTTTTGCGTTCCTGGGGCCCAACGGGGCGGGGAAGACGACGACCATCAAAATGCTGACGACGCTGCTGGCGCCCACGCGGGGGACGCTGGAGCTGGATGGGCTGGACGTGTCGCATCACAAGAACGAAGTGCGCAAGCGCTTCGGCATCGTGTTCCAGGACCCTTCGCTGGATAACGAGCTGACGGCGTACGAGAACATGGATTTTCACGGCGTGCTGTACAAGGTACCGCGGCACGTCCGCCGCGAGAGGATTGAAAAGCTTCTGCGGCTGTTCGAGCTGTGGGAGCGCCGCGCGGACCTGGTGAAAACGTTTTCCGGCGGAATGCGCCGCCGGCTGGAGATCGCCCGCGGGTTGCTGCACACGCCGCGGATTCTGTTCCTCGATGAGCCGACGCTCGGGCTCGATCCGCAGACGCGCAACCAGCTCTGGAACCACGTCCGCATGCTCAACGAGCAGGAAAAGGTGACCGTGTTTCTCACCACGCATTACATGGACGAGGCCGAGCGGGTGGCGCAGCGGATCGCGATCATCGATCACGGGAAGATCGTCGCGCAGGGTTCCCCAGAGCAGCTCAGGCAGCAGACGCAGACGCAGTCGCTGGAAGCCGCGTTCCTGGCCCTGACCGGCACGACGATCCGCGACGAGGAACCCGGAGCGGCCGACGAGATGCGCAACGTCGCGCGGATGTTCCGGCGGTGAGGCGGATTTTATATGAGTGCGATTTACATTCTTTGGCTTCGGCAGCTCAAGCGGTACGTACGCTCGCGGGCGCGGGTGGTGGCGTCGCTGGGGCAGCCGCTGTTGTATCTGCTGGCGCTGGGGTATGGGTTGTCGCCGGTCTTTCAGAAGGCGGGGCAGGGAAATTACATCCAGTTTCTGGCGCCCGGCGTCATCGGAATGACGGTGATGTTCACGTCCGTCTTTTCGGGAATCGAGTTGATCTGGGACCGGCAGTTCGGATTTCTCAAAGAGACGCTGGTGGCGCCGGTTCCGCGCACAGTCATCATGATCGGCCGGACGCTGGGCGGCGCGACGACCGCGATCCTCCAGGGGCTGGTGGTGATTGCGATCTGCCTGCTGATCGGGTTCCGTCCCACATCCGCGGGAACGCTGCTGTTGGCACTGGTTTACATGGTGCTCATCGCCCTGCTGTTCACCGCGTTCGGCACCGCCGTCGCTTCGCTGCTGTCGGATTTCCAGGGGTTCCAACTGGTGATGAATTTCCTGGTGATTCCGATGTATTTCCTCTCCAGCGCGATTTTTCCGCTGGCCGGCGTGCCGCCGGCGCTCAAGGCGCTTGCCATCATCGACCCGCTGACCTACGGCATCGACGGCCTCCGCGGCACCATGACCGGCGTGCATTTCTTCCACCCGGCGACCGACCTGGCCGTCCTCAGCGCCTTCGCCGCGGCGCTGCTGCTGATGGGGAGCTATCTGTTCTCAAGAATTCAGCTCTAGAGGCTGGCAAGACGTGAATCGGCGTCGCCGAAATGCTCGAGCTTCACGTCCATGCGGTCCATGATGCCCAGGTACAGGCTGCACAGCTTGCGGTTCTCATCTCCGGCGTGAAGGTAATCGAGGGCCCGGCCGGTTCGCAGCGTGCCGCCCAGGCCGCCGAGGGTGACGATGGGGACTTTGCTGTTGTCGTGCCGGGTGCCGGAGAACATGTTCGAGATGAACATGAGGCAACTGTTGTCCAGCACGGTGCCGTCGCCCTCGGGGATCTGGTCGAGCTTCTGGCCGAGGTACACGAGCTGGCTGAGATGGAAGCGGGCGATGCGCTCGTAGCCCTCGGAGGTGTCGTTGTGCGATGCGCCGTGATGTCCTTCGCGGACGTTAAGGAACGGATAGTAAAGCGACGAAAGATCGCGAGCCAGGATCAGCGAGGCGACGCGGGTTTTGTCGGTCTGGAACGCCAGAGCGATGATGTCGCACATCAAGCGGGTCTGATCGCGCAGGTCCTCGGGCAGCCCGTCGTCCGGGCGCTTCATCGAGAACAGCGGCCTGCCCGAGCCCTTGGCGCGCTCCTCGGCCTTGCTCTTGTCATTCCGCATCCGCTCGATCTTCTTTTCGACGTCGCGGACGCTGGTGAGGTATTCATCGAGCTTGGCGCGATCGGCGGCGCTGACCTGGCGGCTCAGTTTCTCGGCGCGGTCGCGGACGCGGTCGAGCACGCTGAGGTTGCGGAGGTTGCCGCGATTCTCGAACAGACTGTCGAAGGCCAGCGAGGGATAAATCTCGTTGGGCACCGGCGAATCGGCATTCTGCCAGGAGATGTGTGAGCCGTAGGCGTTGGAGTAGTTGGTTTCGTGGTAGCCGGTCATCGGCTGCTCGCACGCCAGCACCATGCTGGCTTGCGGCGTGTCCTGGCCGATGCGGTTGGCCAGCATCTGATCCATGCTGATGCCGCTGTGAATGATCGCGCCTTTGCTGATGGGGACGCCGGTGAGCAGGTTGCCGGTCATCGGCGGGTGGATGCCGTGACCGGTCGAGGTCTTGTTGAACAGACCGTTGATGACGTTGACTTTCGACTTGAGCGGCTCGAGCACTTCGAGCGTCTTACCAAGCTGCAAGTCGTCGCCTTCGCCCCTGGCCCACCAGTTGGGCGGGCTGACGCCGTTGCCCATGAACATGACGGCGAATCGCTTGGGGAAAATGGCGGTAGCATCGCTCGACGCGGCGACTGCGGCGCCGCCGCTCGTCCGTTCGGCCAGCGAAGCCAGCCAGGGCAGCGCCATTGTCACGCCCACGCCGCGAAGAAACGTCCGGCGGGCGACGCCGTGCGGTTGACCCTTCGAATTCTCTACTCGATCGCTCATCGCGCTCACCTTTGTGCTACCGCATCCCCGCCGCGTTTGTTGAGGAATTGTGGGCTGGTGACGAAGCACTCGACCAACGTGTTCAGCCGGTAGTCATTCTGTGCGAGCTTGCCTTCAGTCTGGTGGATCAGCGGATCGTCGGAAAGCATGAGACTGCGGCCCAGCGCGTAGGCGAGCAATTTGCGGCAGAGATTGTCGACAAAATCCTTCTGCCGGTGCTCGAGGATGTAACGACGCAGGCCGTCGAGGCCCGTTCCCTCCCCACCGCCGGGGAAACTTGCGGAGGAATCGATTGCGTGGCCGGCCAGGTCTTTGTCACGGCGTTCGCCGACCGGGCCGAAGCCCTCGAACACCAGGCCGAACGAATCGAATCGGGCGTGACACGCGGCACAGTTGGGGTCCTGGCGGTGCCGGGCGAGCATCTCGCGCAGGGGCAGATCGAGCTTCGCCTCATCGCGCGGAAGCTGAGGGACATTGGGCGGCGGCGCGGGGATTCGCTCGCCCAGAACATTCTTGACCACCCAATTGCCGCGTTTCACCGGGCTGGTGCGGAGGCCCGGCGCGTTTTTGGTCAGGAATGCCGCCATCGGGAGAATGCCGCCGCGGCCAAATCGGTCGGCGTCATCTATGCGGACCCATTGGTCCGGGTTCGCACCCGAGGAAGGCATCCCGTAATGCCGGGCGAGCACCGGGTTCACGAAAGTGTAGTTGCCGTACAACAGATCGAGCATCGACCGATTCGACGCAAACGCGTCGACGAGAAAGCGGATTGGCTCCTGGTACATCGCCTGCCGCAGATCATTGGTGAATGATGGGAAGCGGTCTCGGTCGACGGTGGCGATTTCGTCGAACCGGCGGAAGTCGAGCCAGCTCCCGCCGAACTCCGTTGCCAGCGCGCGAACGCGCGGGTCCTGCAACATCCGTTGCACCTGGGCGGTGAGAACCGAAGGCTCGTGCAGATCACCCGCCTTGGCGTGGGCGAGCAGTTTGTCGTCCGGCGTGCTCGACCAGAGGAAATAACTCAACCGGCTGGCCAGCTCGTAATCGGTGAGCGGCTGGGTCGCTTTTCCGGACGCGGCCAGGTCGAGGCGATAGCACATGTCGGGGGACATGAGGATGCTCACGATCCCTTCGCGGATCGCCGATTCGTGATCGAGGCCCGACTGCCGGCACGATTTGTAGTAGGAGCGGATGTCGTCTTGCTCATCGTTCGACAACGGCCGCCGGTAGGCGCGCGAGGCAAAATCGATGAGCGAATCGAGGTGGCTTGGCTCCGCCTCCAGGCGGGCTTTTTCCGTCCAGCGGATGCGGTCGTTCATCCAGGTGAACCAATATTGGATCGCCTCGATGCCGCGCGGGTCGCCGCCTTCGGCTCTTTTCAGGTAGCTCTGTTCCAACTGCTTGATGCGCGCGGCGGAGGTGACTTCGCGATCCTCCATCTCGACGGCGCCTGCCTTTTCGGTCTGCCTGATTCCGCGTTCGCCGCGCTGGCCGCTGCCGCAGAACTGGATGTACGTCCGGCGGCTGGCAGAATCGACAAAATCCATGTCGTCCCACATGGCGTCGAGCTGCTTCTGCTGATCGTCGTTGAGGAGTAATTCGTAGAGCGGCTGGTCGTCGCGGAAATAGCCCATCAGGCTGTGAAAGCCGGCATTGAGATACCGGCCGCGGTCTTTGCTGGTGTCGAAGTAATTGCGGCCGCGTTCCTGCATGAAGAACTTGTCGGGGAAGACCTTGCAGAAGCGGGCGAAGGCGGCTTCGTAGGGTTCGCGCTGGCCGGCCGGAACGTAGAGGTCCAGATCGCCCGGCATGTTCTTGATGAGCCTCGTGTGGCCCGGGCCGAAAGGATCCGCCGCACCCGGCTCCGGCTCGGTCGGGTTATTTGGCCTTGATTCTCCGTGAACCTGCAACTGGGCCGGATCAAATGTCATCCGGTGCGTGGCGTACTGGATGTTCTTCCAGATTAGCAGCGGTTCGGACGCGGTGCCGACGCGGCCGGCGGTGAGGTTCCAGAACCGCATCTCCACCTTCAACCGCAGGTCGAGAACGTACTGCCGCATCATCTGGCAGCGGGTCTGCATCTCCTGCGGCTCGCCATCCCGCGGGCCGGGCAGCTCGAACCACATCGTCTGGAGCCTCACCATCGGGCCGATCTCCTCCTGCTGGTTTTCCAGCACGTCCCAGAGGGTGCCCAGGTATTTCGGGCTGACGTGATGCTCGGCGGCGATGTCGGCAAGCGTCGCGTTGGGCTGGCTCAGCTGGGCCCGATGTTTGAATGCCCAGGCCGCTTCGAAAAAGTCGGCGTAATCGGTGTCCTGCCCGTGATAGAAGTTGATAATTCTTTGAACGCAATATTTATCGCGATCGGTGTCGGCCAGCATGGGATACGGCGCGAACTCAAATCCGTGCGGCTTGAGGACCACGTAGCTGGCGACCCGGTGGGCCGCCTGAAGATATTTTTTCAGCAGGCTCGGTGACATGACCAGCGATTCGCCCGAGTTGTCAAAGCCGGCGGTGTTGGCGGGATCGACGGGAAATTCTTTTGCCGGCCGGATGTCGACGCCTGTGAGGTCTCGGATGCTGTAGTCGTACTCGGCGTTGCTCAGCCTCCTGACTGGCACGACGCCGGGATCGCCGGCGTTGCCCAGGGTCTGGTACTCGCTGGCATCGTGAAACCATTGGACCACCATGCTTCGCGAATCCGGCGACGGATGCCGCTTCGCTTTTTTGGGCGGCATCTTGGCCGCCTCCAGCTTTTCGAGAATCGTGCTCCACCGGCCGCTGTCTTTGGCGGCCTCGGTCATCGACGAATAGGCATCGAGGTTGAGATCGGATTCCGGATCGACCTGGCCGTGGCACTTGATGCAGTACTGCTGAATAAACGGACGGACCGTGCTGGAAAAGCGTGCATCCAGTGCGGTTTCGGTCAGCTGGGCCTCCGGCGCCGCGGCATTTGCGACACCGATGACCGCGAGAAGAAAAAGGGAAGGGACGATGCGTTGCATTTCTTTCCGATTCAGCTTGCCACTGTTGTCAGTATTTACCGGAATGGCTGGCTCCCGTTGGGCCGGGCGAGTCTCAGGAGGACGCGGCGACGGATCGATTCAGCGCGGCTTCGATATGCCGTCGGAAATGCTCCAGGGGCGGTGTGGGCAGACCGGGGATTTTGGCGATGTCGTCCCATTTGCGCAGGGCGATTGCCGCGTCGGCAAACGGGCCGGCCTTGAATTGCGCGAGCTCGGCGGCGGTGAACGGGCCGCCTTGGAGCGCCAGGCTTTGTTGCGAGGCGGGGGAGAGCGCCGCGTGGTATTCCGGGTCGGCAGCGCACAAATATCGTTTGGCCGAGACGTGCAGCCGGATCGGCTCGACGACTTCCGGCCCGAACCGGCGGATCAACCAGCGGGCGCCCAGTTCTTCGTGCCGGTCATCCACACCATCGTCGGCACAGTCTTCCGGCAAATCGTGCAGCAGGTGCCCGACGTCGTGCAGTAACGCCGCAGTGATCAGCACGCTCGTCGCGCCGGCGCGCTGGGCGGCGAAGGCCGCCTGAAGGGCATGATCGAGTTGCGACACGGGCTCGCCGAAGTATGCATCGCCGCCGCGGCGGGCGAAGAGGATGAAGATTTCGTCGATCGTGCGCTGGGGATCTTGCGCCCCGGGCTCGAAGGCTGAAGGACTTTCGCTCATCGCTCTCGCTCCAACGGGGCAGGCTGGAAAGCCTGCACCTCAATTCCCGTTCGACGCTTTGCGTCCGCGGGCTGGAATTGATTATGCTGCGCCAAAGCCGTCAGTACAGTGCTCGTCCCTGGTGATCGTCGTGAGGATTCCATGGAACTCGATGCGAAACCCTCGCGGTGGCCGCAGTGGTGGATCACGCTGTGGGCGTCGTCGGCGGCGTTCAGCGCCTACTTTTGCATGTACGCGTTTCGCAAGCCGTTTGCCGCCGCGTCGTTCAGCGGGCTGCATTTCGCGGGGACGGATTTCGGGCTCAAGTCGGCGCTGGTCATCAGCCAGGTGATCGGCTATGCGATCTCCAAATTCATCGGAATCAAAGTTTGTTCCGAGATCAGCGCGTCGAAGCGCGCTCTGGCGCTGGTGGGCTTGATCGCGGTGGCGGAGCTGGCGCTGGTGCTGTTCGGGGCGGCGCCGCCTTCCTGGCGGGTCGTTGCGATCTTCCTCAACGGGCTGCCGCTGGGAATGGTGTGGGGGATGGTCGTTGCGTATCTGGAAGGCCGGCGGACTTCCGAATTCCTCCTGGCGACGCTGAGTTGCTCGTTCATCGTCTCCAGCGGCGTGGTGAAAGACGTCGGGCGATGGACCATGTCCTCCTGGAATGTCGGCGAGGCGTGGATGCCGTGCGTCACCGGGCTGCTGTTTCTTCCGGCGTTTCTGCTATCGGTGGCGTTTCTGGCGGCGTTGCCCGCGCCTGATCCCTCGGACGTGAAAGCGCGAACGCAGCGCCGGCCGATGCGCGCTGGACGCATCGCATTTGTGAAACGATTCGCGCTGGGGCTGGGACTGCTGCTGGCCTTCTATCTTGTGCTGACGGCGTTTCGCGATTATCGCGACAACTTCGAGATCGATCTGTTCAAGGCGATGGGGTACGGCAGCGAGCCGGGCATCTTCAGCAAGACCGAGACGCCGGTCGCATTCGTGGTTCTGGCGATGCTGGGGGCGCTGAGCCTGGTGCGCGACAATCGCCGGGGGCTTGCGGGGGCGTTCGTGGTGATGCTCGCGGGGATGGTGCTGGTCGGCGTCGCCACCCTGCGCTACGACGGCGGGCTGATCTCCGGGATTTTCTGGATGATCCTGCTCGGCGCCGGCAGCTATCTGGCATACGTGCCGGTCGGGTCGATGCTGTTCGACCGGCTCATCGCCCACACGCGATCGGGTGGGACGGCGGTCTTCGCCATCTACCTCGCCGACGCCACCGGTTACGCCGGCTCCGTTGGCGTCCTGCTGTTCAAGGAACTGGGCAGGCCTTCCCAGACGCCGCTCATTTTCTTCCGCGGATTGTCGTATTTCCTGTGCGTTTTCGGCGGGGCGGCGCTGGCGGCGGCGGCGGTTTATTTCGTGACCCGCCCCGCCGAAGCCGCCAGCGGCACTGCCAGTGGCGGGGAGCCCTTGGCCGAAACCGGGGCCGCTGCGCACGGTTGAATGCCAGGAGACTTGACACAGAACTCGGAAAGCCGGGAAACCGGCCATCATTCCCTAAAGCCAGAAAGACTCGCGAACGGCCGGTTTCGACCCTCAAATCAGGTTGCCATAAAATTTTTGCATTTTCGATGTCCGATTCCACCGGCGTCTTACGCAGTAGCGGGTGGTGCTGCATTGAGCGCCGCAAAACAACTTTGGGGAATGGAGCGTTCCGCATGCCCGGCGGCCCCGGGCGTGCGGGCGTTCCTTCTTCCGGAGGGGAAGCGAGATCAGGTGGCGGCCTTAGCCGCGTTATACTGCCGAAGATGAAAACTGGCCATCGGGACGGGCGGATCGCTCGCTGGGTCGCATGGGCGATCTGCCTGGCGGGCATTGCCGGCCTTGGCGTCGGAACTCACGCGGCAGTGGTCGAGGACCTGTTTCACCGCGACCTGGGCGGGTACGGGATCGTCGTTCCGGACTGGGAAGGCTACATGGCCAACCCGGCGATCGAGTTTTTCATCGCCCCGCCGGACGGTGCAATGCTGCCGGTGTCGGTCACGCTGGCGGGCAACGACCCGCGGCTGTATTTCGACCTTCCCAGCACCGCCGGGCCGCAAGGACCGCGGAAGGAAATCCAGATTTCGACGCGGGAGCCGGATTCGGTTCACATCGCCATTTTTCCGGCGCGAAAGAAGCACAACGC
>Ga0210396_10006801_pt1 | contig 10929 bp, 7 predicted proteins | sample IncBWH17OmetaG_FD_155466 | JGI IMG/M metagenome (GOLD analysis project Ga0210396, IMG submission 155466) | Forest soil microbial communities from Barre Woods Harvard Forest LTER site, Petersham, Massachusetts, United States - Inc-BW-H-17-O ... | reverse complement strand
ACCAATGCCGCGGAAGGGTCGCCGCAGCTCCTCCAGCTGGAAGCGCAGATCGCGCAGGCACAAAAAAAGTTGTCGGTGGATTCCGTGAACTACCTGCGGTATTCGCGACTGGTGAAGACCCAGGCGGTATCTACCAGCGACTACGACAACGCCCGGCTGAGCTATCAGAATAGCCAAAGCGCGTTAACCGTGCTGGAAAAGAACCTGGCCGATCTGCGGCATAACCTGAACCTCAGCGTAGACAATGCCAGGGCGCAATACGAGATACAAAAGGAGAACAACGACTATTATGACATCAACAGCATGGGCGATGGTGTGGTCATGAATGTCGGCAAAAAAACGGGCGACTATATAAAAAAAGGCGATGCCATCGCCGTGATGGGCACGGGTAGCGTGATCATCAAACTGGATATTTCGGAAGACGATATCCGGCGGGTGAGGGTAGGGCAACGGACGCTGATCTCGCTGAACAGCGAAAAAGAAAAGATTTTCAATGCTACGATCAGCAAGATCTATCCTTCGTTCAACAGCGCGGAACAGAGTTTTGTCGCGGAAGCGATGTTCGATACGGTCCCGGATCATCTGCTCAACGGCACGCAGCTGCAGGCCAATATCATCGTCGCAACCAAGGCGAACGCGCTGGTGATCCCGAGCTACTGCCTGATGAACGACAGCTTTTTACTGGTCAGGGATATCCCGGAAAAACGCCGCGTAACCGTGGGTATCCGTACGTTGGAATGGGCGGAGATCACGGCGGGTTTAAAAGAAGGGGAATCGATCGTGGCGCCAAAACAACAACAATAACATGAACGCGACCAATCTGAAAATAGCGAAGGTTCATCTGACCACGAAGATCCGGCAGACCCTGGTGGCGCTGCTGGGCGTTACCTTTGGCGCGAGCATGTATATCTTCATGAACAGCTTCATGTCGGGGGTCAACGATACCCAGACGATGCTGGCGTTCACGTCGCTGGCACATATCCGTATCTACAATGATGGGCCGGCAGACAATACCAACCTGGTGAGGAAGGTATACCCGGCGGGTACGGCGATCAATATCCGCAATGCCAAGGTCATACAATATACCACGGGTATCAAGAACACTTCAGCGATCATGGCGTTGGTCAGTCATCAGCCGGAAGTGGTGGCCATTACGCCGCAAGTGAATATCAATGTTTTCTTCCGGAATAGCGGGAACAAGATCAACGGGACATTGTCGGGTGTCGATGTGGAGAACGAGGACAGGTTATTCGATATCTCACAGTATATGATCTCCGGTACCTGGAATCAGCTGAAATATCGGCCCGACGGGGTGTTTTTGGGAGCCGATCTGGCCCATGACCTAAGCGTCAACATCGGAGATAATATCAATCTGCTGACTTCTGAAGGAGTGGCGCATAATTATAAGCTCATCGGCATCTTCCGGACCAATGTCCGCACCGTAGACCAGAGCAAGGCCTATATCAATATCCCGGCGGCGCGGCAGCTGCTGAATGTCAACCAGGAATATGTCACCGATATCCAGGTCAATGTTCGTGACTACGAGAAAACGGCTCCGGTTGTCAGCAGGATCGCGCCGGTGATCCCGTATCGCACCGAGAGCTGGCAAATGGCCAATCAGCAACTGGAAGCGGGCTCGCGTCTGCGGAATATCATCGCGGTGGCGGTATCGCTGACCATCCTCATGGTCGCGGGTTTCGGCATCTACAATATTATGAACATGACCATCAACGAGAAGATCCGCGAGATCGCGATCCTCAAGGCCATGGGTTTCTCCGGTAAAGACGTCACCCAGATCTTTCTCACGCAGGCCATTGTGATCGGGGCGGCGGGCGGCGTGGTGGGAATGGGTTTCGGTTTTTGCTGCGCCGACATCGTGGAGCATATCCCGTTTAAGATCGCGGGACTGAGTCATCTGCCGATGACCTATAATATCAAGGATTATCTGTTCTCCTTTGTCTTTGGGCTGATCACTACATTTATTGCGGGATATCTGCCGGCCAGGAAAGCGGCGCGGATCGACCCGGTAACCATCATCAGGGGCTAGCATATGGAGAATACTATTGCCTTAAGGGCCAGTAATATTATAAAATACTTTTATGAGCCGGAGCAATTCCAGGTTCTTAAGGGGCTGAGCTTCGAAGTCAGAAAGGGGGAATTTCTCTCGTTGACGGGCAAGTCGGGTTCGGGGAAGTCGACGTTGTTGTATGTGCTGAGTACCATGGATACCGATTATGAGGGAGAACTGGAGATCAATGGCAAGCGGCTCACGGGCCGGTCGCAGAACGAGCTGGCGGCTTTCCGGAACGAACATATCGGGTTCGTCTTCCAGTTTCATTATCTGCTCACGGAATTCAGTGTGCTGGACAATGTGATGCTGCCGGCATTGAAGCTGAAAAGAAAAAGCAGGCAGGAGATCGAGGCCAAAGCCTATGGCGATCTGGAGATGCTGGGACTAAGGGATCAGGCTTTGAAGCTATCGGGAAAGCTCTCCGGCGGTCAGCAACAGCGGGTGGCCATCGCCCGGGCACTGGTCAATGAGCCGTCGATCATCATGGGCGATGAACCCACGGGTAACCTGGATTCGAAGAATACCCAGGTGGTCTTCGATATCTTCAAACAGCTGGCGCGGGAGCGTGGCCAGACGATCATTGCCGTGACGCATGATGAGGACTTCGCCAGGAACAGCGACCGGATCGTCGATCTGAGCGACGGGCAGATCGTGTGAATTAATATCTTTACGACGTGAAAAAATTCAATCTCGGGACGGGCATCCCTTTTTCGTTGCTCATTTCGGTGATCGCCGTGGTGGTCCGGCTGGTCGGGATCGCGTCCGCGGACCTGGCCTTGTATGGGATGCTTACCGGTTATTTTTTCCTGTTCTCGCTGGTCTGCTGGATCGTGAATGTGGCGCTGATCGATTCGGCCTGGATCCGGCATTCGAAACACAGAAAACAAACGTTCTATACGGTGACGCTGCTGTTTGGCGGTTTGCTGTCGATCTTCTGCATTCTGCTGAACTCGTGGCTCAAGGTGACATTCCTGAGTGGCGCCGAGGTCGTGGCCTTGCAGGGCCGGAGTAAGTTTGTCGTCTTCTTTTTTCGCGGGATGCTGTTCAATCTTTTCAACGCCTTCCATGCCGCGCATATCCGGCAGATGAAGGATCACGAGCAGAGCATGATCGAGCTGGAGCAGCTAAAACAGGCGAATCTGCAGGCCAATCTCAGCGGGTTGAAGGCGCAGTTGAGCCCACATTTTCTTTTCAACACCTTCAATACCCTAAGCTCCCTTACCGGGGAACAGCAGGTCAAGAACTATGTCGACCAGATGGCTAATGTCTACCGGTATCTGCTGGATCATCATAGACACGATCTGGTCGAGCTCAAACGGGAGCTGGACTTCACCAAATCGTACTTATATATCATGCAGACGCGGCTCGAATCGGCGTTGGAGGTATCGGTGCTTATCGAGGCCGGTTGTATGAGTCGGGTGATCCCTCCGCTGACCTTGCAGCTGCTTGTGGAAAATGCCATCCGGCACAATATCGCCTCGGTGTCACGGCCATTGCGGATAAGCATACGCACACAGGACGGTTTTCTCATCGTGGCCAACAACCTGCAGTCCAGGGCTTCGATCCAGGCTACTTCGGGCATCGGGTTGACGAATATCAATCAGCGTTATATGCTCCTGCTGGGCAAAGAGATACAGATAGCCATGGATGACCATTTTTTCACCGTTAAACTGCCCTTACCAACATGAATGTGCTGATCATCGAAGACGAGGCCCGTAGTGCGAAGGAGCTCGTCCAGCTTATAGCGGCTGCAGATGGCAGTCTTAACGTCGTGGCGATCCTCGAATCGGTGGAGCAGGGGGTGGCATGGCTGTCGTCGAATCAGCAACCCGGCCTGATCTTTTCCGATATCCAGCTCACGGATGGATCGAGTTTCGATATTTTCCAGCGGGTGGCGATCACCTGTCCCATTGTTTTTTGCACGGCTTTCGACGATTACCTCATGGATGCCTTCGAGACCAACGCCATCAGCTATCTGCTGAAGCCGGTCACGAAGGAAAAGGTCGAGGGCGCGCTGCAAAAGCTGCGGTTGTTGCGGGGTGGGGGGCGGGATCAGGAGCAGCCGGCGCTCGAGACCCTGCTGAAACAGCTGCGACAGCCCTATAAAAGCACGATCCTGGTGCACCTGCGGGAGAAGATCATCCCCGTGCCGACACGGGATATCGCTTATTTTTATATGGAGCATTCGGTGGTGGAGGTCTGTACGCTACAGCAGCAGAAATATTTTATCACCGGGAGTATGGACGAGATGGAGAAGACGATGGATCCGGAGCTGTTCTTTCGGGCGAACCGTCAGTTCCTCGTGGGCCGGGCGGCCATCGCCAATGCGGAGCGTTCCTTTTCCCGGAAGCTGGCCGTCCGGTTGATCGTTCCCACGGAGGAGCCTATCGTCGTAAGCAAGGCCAAGGCTTCCGAGTTTTTGCATTGGCTGGGTGGAAATGAATAAGCCGGCTCTGTGAAGAGACCGGCCTATTATCTACCTGAACCACCTGAACTACGTTGAGAAGTAAGTAAAGAGTACGTCATATCCCAATGCAAAAATGAGGTGTTTGCCGGTCTCCGGCAATACCATTTTGCGGCATTACCTATAAGTGGAATACAGTAGCCGTGCGGGTAAGAGCGGAATTTGGAAAAATAGCCTATTTTTAGCCGCGTAAAAAACCAAGATACTGGTATGAGAATTCTTCCCTTCCTCCTTTCACTTCTTCTTACTGTCGGGTTGGTCTACTGTCTGAACAGACCGTGGGGCCAGACGCCGGTGATGGGGCGCTTCCTGAGTCCCCAGCATGGGTTCTGGCAGAATGCCGAGCCGGCGGACCAGGATTTCGACGGCCATATCCAATTGCCGGGGCTAAAGGACAAGGGAGACGTCTATTTTGACGAGAACCTGGTCCCGCATGTCTTTGCAGCCAGCCGGACCGATGCCTGCTATATCCAGGGGTACCTGCATGCGCGGTTCCGTCTGTGGCAAATGGAGTTCCAGACCTTTGCCGCGTCGGGCCGCATAAGCGAGCTGCTGGGAGCGGGGCCGGATAACGGTTTTGTGAAATACGACCGCGGTATGCGGCGGCTGGGGATGGTGACGGCGGCCAGGCGTGCGCTGGAGGCTGTCGAAGAAGACCCCGAAGCGAAAGCCGATTGCGATGCTTATACCGCCGGCGCCAACGCCTATATCAGCGGGTTAAGGGCGAGCGAGCTCCCGCTGGAGTACAAGCTGTTGAACTATGCTCCCGAGCCCTGGACCAATCTCAAGACCATGCTTTTTGTTAAGTATATGGCGTTCGACCTGGCGGGAGGGGACGATGATTTCCAGATGACCAATGCCAAGGCTTTTTTCACCAAAGAGCAGTTTGCGTTATTGTATCCGGAGGTCCAGGACAGTGCGGACCCCGTGATCCCCAAGGGCACGCCGTTCCTGCCGGCCCATTTCCGGCCCAGGCTGCCTGCTACGGTCGACAGTCTGTATCTCAATAGCACGACCACCGTTACGGACAGGGAGCATGCCCCCGACCCGGATAACGGGAGTAACAACTGGGCCGTCAGCGGCCGGAAAACGCTCAGCGGCAAACCTATTCTTTGCAACGACCCCCACCTGAGCCTTACGCTTCCCAGCATCTGGTACCAGATGCAGATCCATACCCCGGACTACAATGTCTATGGCGTCAGCTTTCCCGGCGCTCCCTATGTCATCATCGGGTTCAACGACAGCTGCGCCTGGGGGATCACCAACTCGGAAAGGGATGTGCGCGACTATTACTCGATCAAATTCAAGGACGAGACACGCAAGGAGTATTGGTTCAACGGACGTTGGAAGGAAGCTCCCCAGCGGGTAGACACGATCCGCATCAAGGGGGCGGCCCCTTTGTATGATACGGTGGCTCTAACGGTCTTCGGCCCGGTGCTGTTCGACCCTACCTATACCGGTTTCTCGGACGAGGCCAGTAACTATAGTTATGCCGTCTGCTGGAAGCCGGCTCGTAAATCGAACGAGCTGCGGACCTTCCGCGTACTACAACAAGTCCATAACTATTCGGACTATAAAGAGGCGATCCGGACGTTTGAGAGTCCCGGTCAGAACTTCGCCTTTGCCGACAAAGCCGGGGAGGTAGCGCTCTGGCAGCAAGGTGCTTTTCCCGCGAAATGGAAGGAGCAGGGCCGGTTCGTGATGCCGGGCGAGGACAGCTCCTACATGTGGCAGTCGGACAGCATACCCATGGAGGAGAATCCGTATATGCTGGTCACGGATGAGAACCGGGGTTTTGTCAGCAGCGCCAATCAGCTCCCGGTCGATACAAGCTATCCTTATTATCTGGGGATCGATTTTCCGCCGTACCGGGGGCTGTATATCAACCGGCGGCTGAGCAGCATCAACAGCATCACCGCGGCGGATATGATGACGCTACAAACGGATAACCACGATGTCTTTGCAGAGATGGCCCGCCCCCTGTTGCTACGCAATATCCAGGACCTGCGGTTGAATGACAACGCGCGGGCGGCGCTCCGGGTCTTCCATGACTGGAACCTGAACGACGATCCCAACGAAGAGGGCCCGGTGATCTTCAACTATTGGTGGAGCCATTTGCAAAAAGATATCTATGACGACGAATTCAGCAAGACAACGCTGCCGTTGAAACGGCCGTTCGAGAGTACGTTGCTGGAGGCCCTGCTGCGGGACACGAGCTATCAATTCATCGACGACGTGAACACCCCGCAAAAAGAGACCCTTCCGCAGGTGGTCACGACGGCCTATCTCCAGGCGATGAACGATCTGACCGAAGCGGGGAAAGAGGACAAGCTCACCTGGGCAAAGAATAAGGACACCTGGATCCGGCACAACCTGCGTTTTGCCTCGCTTAGCCGGCCGCATCTGCCCATTGGCGGGGGCGTGCATTGTATCAACGCGGCGAAGCCGTTGCACGGCCCCAGCTGGCGCATGATCGTGCATCTGACGAGTCCCACGGAAGCCTATGGCATCTATCCTGGCGGTCAAAGCGGAAATCCCGGCAGCGCCTATTATGATACGTTTGTGGATAAATGGGCGGCGGGTAAATACAATCCCCTGTGGATCATGGGGACGGAAGATATCAAGAGCCAACACGTGAAATGGGTGATGCATTTTTCCGGTAGCTAACAAAAAAACGAATTCGATATGGTAGTCAAATTTTTTGTGACGACGGTACTTATCGGCTTGCTGAGCTTTATCGGCGGGCTTTTCCTGCCCTGGTGGACGATCGCCGTGGCGGCTTTTGCCGTGAGCGCCCTGATCCCTCAACAGCCGCTGACGGCCTTCTTCGCGGGGTTCCTGGCGCTTTTCCTGTTATGGGGTGGGATGGCGCTGGTCATCGATCTGGCCAACGGCAGCATCCTGAGCACAAGGGTGGCCGGTATATTGCCGTTGCATGATTCTTCATGGGCATTGGTCCTGGTCACCGCGTTGGTAGGCTCCCTGGTGGGTGGCGGCGGAGCTTTGACGGCGGCTTTTTTGCAAAAACGGAAGCCTAAGGCTAAAATGAAGTAAGCGCATGCTAAGGTGTCTGGCGTTGGTGGTGTTTTGGAGCTTTCAAATGGCGGCGTATGCAGGCCGGGTCACGGGCATCGTAAGGGACGACAAGGGAAGCCCGCTGGGATATGCGTCTTTGACCGTGAAAGGAACGACGCGGGGTGTCACAGCGGGCGGCGATGGCCGGTATAGCATCGAGTTGTCTCCCGGTGAATATACCCTGGTTTGTCAATATGTGGGCTATGCCCGCGAGGAGAAAAAGATCAGGGTCGGATCGGCCGATCTGACGGTGGATTTCCGGCTTTCGCAGCAGCAATTGTCCATGGCGGCGGTGGTCGTCCGGCCCGGCGGGGAAGACCCGGCCTATGCCATCATCCGGCATGCCATCAAAAAACGCAAGGAGTATGAGGACCCGCTGTATTCCTTTACCTGCGAGGCCTATATCAAAACACTGGCCAGGACGCGTAGTCTGCCCAAGCGTATCTTTGGCCAAAAGATCGAGGCCGATGACAAAAAAGAGATGGGTGTCGATTCTTCGGGCAAGGGTATCATCTATCTCTCCGAATCGCTGACGAAGATCTCTTATAAAAGACCCGACAAGCTCAAGCTGGAGGTACTTTCCGGCCGGGAAAGCGGCAGCAACGGATTTGGCTTTACCATCCCCACCTTTATCAATTTTTATAACAACAATGTCAAAGCGATGGCGGATCAGCTGAACCCGCGCGGTTTCGTCTCGCCGATCGCCGAGGGGGCATTGAATTATTACCGGTATAAATTCCTGGGAAGTTTTTTTGTAGACGGACAGGAGATCAACGAGATCCAGGTGATCCCCCGGCGGAAATACGAGCCCCTCTTTAGCGGGAAGATCGATATCATGGAAGGGAGCTGGAGGATCTATAGTCTCGATTTGCGATTGGTGAGAGAGCAGCAGCTGCAGATTTTGGATACGCTCGAGATCAAACAGATCCACTCGCCGGTGGTCCTGTCCGGGGACGGGAAGAACGGCCGGCCCGGCGGCGAGGTCTGGCTGGTGAAGAACCAGGTGATCGACTTCTCGATCAAATTCCTGGGTATCGACCTGGTGGGGAATTTTCTGAATGTTTATAACAATTATGACGTAACGCCGGTGTTCAGGCGGCGGTTCTTTAACAATGTGCTGATGCGGTACGATACGGCGGGCAACAAGAAAACGAAGACCTACTGGGACAGTATCCGGCCCGTGCCGCTGGAACCCGAAGAGATCATCAACTATAAGACCCGGGACAGCATCTACGAATACAATCGCGACTCCATGGGGACGCGTAAGAACCGGGACTCTCTCTTGAAGAAACAGGGGCATGTGACTTTTGGACAGCTGTTCTTTACAGGTTTCGACCGGAGTGATTTCCGGCAGCCGCGGCCCTTGCATTATTCCATGGACCCGCTGTTGGGAGGGCTCAACTATAACACGGTGGAAGGTATCGAGGCGGAGTGGAAGGGAACGGTGCGCCGGGAGTTGAGCGGGGGGCTGGGAGAGCTGAGTTTTACACCGCATATCCGGTATGGGTTTCGCAATACCCGGTTGAATCCCTGGGCGGAGCTGGCGCTGACCCGGAGGAATTTTTCGCGGACCGGCGATGACGAGAGCTCTACACGGATGCGCTGGACGCTGGCCGGCGGGAGGCAGGTGTCCCAGTACGATCCCGACAACCCCATAGGTCAAGGATTGAATAGTCTGTATACCTTGCTGGACAAGCGCAATTACATGAAAATCTATGAGCAGTATTTCGTGTCGCTGCATGCGGCGAAGCGGTTCGACAACGGGATGCGGTTGAATGTGCAGGGAAGCTATGCGGACCGGTATGCCATTGACAATACGACCAATTGGTCGCTGATCAAATTTGCCCACCGGGCCTTTACGCCCAATTTTCCCGTGGAGTTGCCCTTTGCGTCCATCCCCCGGCACCAGGCCGTGCTCACGACGGTGGACTTCCAGTATCAGCCGGGGCAAAAATTTATCGAGTTCCCCGACAGTAAGATCTCGATGGGCTCCAAATACCCCACGTTCGCGGTTCAGTATACCAAGGGATGGAAGGGTGTGCTGGGGAGTGACGTCAACTTCGACAAATGGCAGTTCTCGGTGTGGGACAAGATGAACTTCAAGCTGCTGGGAGAAATGCGTTACCGGCTTGCCGTAGGGGGATTTTTGAACACGGCATCGGTCTATAGTCCGGATTATCAGCATTTCAATGGCAACCAGACGATTGCCGCAAGCGAATATCTCAATAGCTTTCAGCTGGCGCCCTATTATGCCTTGAGCACTACGGCGTCTTTTTATGCCACAGGACACCTGGAGCATCATTTCAATGGGCTGCTGACGAATAAGATCCCGCTTTTCCGGCGGCTCCACTGGGACCTGGTGGGTGGTGTCAATGCCTATTATGTCCGGTATGACAACCATTATGAAGAGGTGTTTGGGGGCTTGGAGAACATCTTCAAGATCTTCCGGGTGGATTTCGTCACGTCCTGGAGAAATGGGGCCTATTACCAAACGGGGGTGCGGATCGGGGTAGGGGGGCTGTTTGGGAATGCGTTTCGGAGAAATCCGTAATTTTGGGGATGGCCGTATTGCATAACCGTGTCTCCCAAAAGGAGCTGAAAGAACGATTATTACAGGAGACCGAACCCCGTACGACGCTCTCTTTTTACCGGTATTTTCCCATCCCCGATCCAAAGGTCTTTCGTGACGAGCTTTACCAGGGCCTGCAGATGCAGGGGGTATTCGGTCGCATCTATGTGGCGGCCGAGGGTATCAATGCGCAGATCAGCGTGCCAGGCTCGAAGTTCGAGGGGCTCAGGGCGTATCTGGATTCGGTGCCCGGATTGACGGGACTGCGGTTGAATATCGCGGTGGATGACGATGGGAAGTCGTTTTGGGTGTTGAAGATCAAGGTGCGGGATAAGATCGTCGCGGATGGGATCGAAGACCGGGGTTTCGATATGCGCAATAAGGGCCAATATGTCGACGCGGCGATGTTCAACCGGCTCACCGACAACCCCGACACCATCGTGGTCGATATGCGCAACCATTACGAGTACGAGGTGGGTCATTTCGACAAGGCCATCGAAGTCCCCAGCGATACCTTCCGTGAGCAGCTGCCGATGTCGGCCGAGCTGCTAAAAGACAAAAAAGACACGCCCATCATCATGTATTGTACCGGCGGCATCCGGTGCGAGAAGGCCAGCGCCTACCTGCTGCACCGGGGGTTTACCAATGTCTTTCATCTCGAGGGCGGGATCATCCACTACGCCAATACGGTGAAGGAGCAGGGACTGGAGAACAAATTCCGCGGCAAGAATTTCGTTTTCGACGATAGGA